>Ga0247719_1000588_pt1 | contig 20566 bp, 10 predicted proteins | sample 41E_DmetaG_FD_189046 | JGI IMG/M metagenome (GOLD analysis project Ga0247719, IMG submission 189046) | Soil microbial communities from hillslope of Landscape Evolution Observatory, University of Arizona, Oracle, AZ, United States - 4-1-E_D | ecosystem: Engineered > Artificial ecosystem >...
GCCGTCGGCCGCGTCGCGCGCGCCTCGCGCGCGACGCGGCCGACGGCGGGCGACAGGGCTTCCGCGCGCGCCGCACGTGCCGGGCGCCAATTTAAGGACAGGTTGCGCCCTCGGGCGCACCAGCATGACGGTGACCGTGGTGCTCGGCGCCCAATGGGGCGACGAGGGGAAGGGCAAGGTCACGGACTTTTACGCGGACCGCGTCGGCGTCGTCGCGCGCTACCAGGGCGGCAACAACGCGGGCCACACCGTGGTCGCGGAAGGCCGCACGTTCAAGTTCCACCTCCTGCCCTCCGGCGTCGTCCGGCCGAAGACGAAGAACGTCCTCGGCAACGGGCTCGTCGTGGACCCGGCCGTGCTCCTCGACGAGATGAAGTCGCTCGAGGACGCGGGCCTCGGCGCGCGCCACGTGTTCGTCTCCGACCGCGCCCACGTCATCCTCCCGTGGCACCGCGACCTCGACGGCGCGCGCGAGACGCGCGCGGCCGGGAGCGCGGCGGCCATCGGCACGACGCGCAAGGGCATCGGGCCCGCGTACGCGGACAAGGCCGCGCGCGTGGGCGTACGGATCATGGACCTCCTCGACGCGAAGCGCCTCCGCGCGCGCGTCCTCGAGGCGCTTCCCGAGAAGCAGGCCCTCCTCGCGCACCACGGCCGCGACGCGGCGATCGACGTCGACGCGCTCGTCGAGACGTACGCCGCCTACGGCAAGCGCCTCGCGCCGCACGTCGTCGATTCCGAGGAGGTCCTCCACGACGCGCTCGCGGCGGGGCAGGACATCCTCCTCGAGGGCGCGCAGGGCACGTTCCTCGACATCGACCACGGCACGTATCCGTACGTCACGTCCTCGAGCACGACCGCGGGCGGCGCCACGATCGGGACGGGTCTTCCGCCGACCGCGATCGACGAGGTCGTCGGCATCGCGAAAGCGTACGTGACGCGCGTCGGCGCCGGACCGTTCCCGACGGAGCTTCCGTACGAGACGACCCGCGAAGGCAAGCACCTCACGGACGTCGGCCGCGAGGTCGGGACCACGACGGGACGCCGCCGCCGCACGGGATGGCTCGACCTCCCCATGCTCCGCACGGCGATCCGCGTGAACGGCCTCACGAAGATCGCGCTCATGAAGCTCGACGTCCTCGGCGGCGTCGGCGACATCCGCGTCGCGGAAGCGTACGACCTCGACGGCCGCGTCGTCGAGCGCTTCCCGCGCGACCTCGAAGCGCTCGCCCGCGCGAAACCCCGCTACCGCACGTTCCCCGGCTTCCCGCCGCTCACGAAGCAGGAGAACGCGCGCGCCGCGGCTGAAGGCGTGGACGCGCTCCCGGGGCGCGCCCGCGAGTACGTCGGCGAGGTCGAGCGCGCCCTCGGCGTCCCGATCCTCCTCGTCTCCCTCGGTCCCGAGCGAGAAGCGACCGCGATCGCGTGAAAGCATCCTTGCATCGCGGGCGCCCACGCGTTTCCGCATGCCGGAGAACCTCGCGCGGAAACTCATCGGGTCGAAGCTCATCGAAGGCGAGCCTGAGGCCGGCCGCGAGGTCGCGCTCGCGATGGACCAGGCGCTCCTCCAGGACGCCACGGGGACGCTCGCCTGGCTCGAGTTCGAGCAGATGGGCGTTGACGAGGTGCGTATCGGCCAGGCGACGCAGTACGTCGACCACAACACGCTCCAGACGGGCTACGAGAGCCCGGACGACCACGTGTTCCTGCAATCCATGTGCGCGCGCTACGGCGCGGTCTTCTCGCGGGCGGGGAACGGCATCTCCCACTGGGCCCACCTCGAGGCCTTCGACGTGCCGGGCGACAGCATGCTCGGATGCGACTCCCACACGCCGCAGGCGGGCGCGATGGGCATGCTCGCGATCGGCGCGGGCGGCCTCGAGGTCGCGGCCGTGATGGCGGGCGAGCCCTACCGTTTCGCGATGCCGTCCGTTGTCGAGGTGCGCCTCGAGGGCGAGCTGCCCGCGTGGTCGAGCGCGAAGGACGTCATCCTCGAGATCCTGCGCCGGAAGAGCGTCCGGTGGGGGCGCAACAAGATCCTCGAATTCACGGGCCCGGGCGTCGCGGGGCTCACCGTGCCCGAGCGCGGCACGATCGCGAACATGGTGACGGAGCTGGGCGCGACGACGGGCGTCTTCCCGAGCGACGACGCCACGCTCGCGTGGATGCGCGCGCAGCACCGGGCGACCGCCTGGAAGCCGATGGCCGCCGACGAGGGCGCGGCGTACGACGAGCGCGTGGACGTCGATCTTGCGTCGGTCGAACCCCTCATCGCGAAGCCGCACTCTCCCGACAACGTCGTTCCCGTGCGCGAGGTCGCGGGCCTCGAGGTCAAGCAGGTCGCCGTGGGATCGAGCGTGAACTCGAGCTTCCGCGACCTCGCGATCGTGGCGGAGATGCTCGACGGGCGCGAGGTCAAGCCGGGCGTGAGCATGGCCGTCTCGCCGGGCTCCCGCCGCGTGCTCCTGCTCTTCATGACGAGCGGGGGGATGACGAAGCTCATCCGCGCGGGGGTGCGCGAGCTCGAGGTCGCCTGCGGCCCGTGCATCGGCATGGGCTTCGCGCCGCCGAGCGGCGGGCCGAGCGTGCGCACGTTCAACCGCAATTTCCGCGGCCGCAGCGGCACCGCGGACGACGCGGTGTACCTCGCGAGCCCGGAAACCGCGGCCGCGACGGCCGCGCGCGGCGTCATCACGGACCCTCGCGATTTCTCGCGCGAGGAAGGGCTCGCTTGGCGTCGCATTCCCGAGCCGACGTCCTATCCGAAGGACTGGTCGGGCTACGTCTCCCCGCCCCCGAGGGGCGAGCGGCGCCGCGTCGACGTCGTGCGGGGCCCGAACATCGTGCAGTACGATCTGCCGACGCCCCCTGGCGAGGACATCGACGGCGAGGTTTTGATCAAGCTCGGCGACAACGTGAGCACCGACGACATCCTTCCCGCGGGCGCGAAGATCCTGCCGCTCCGGAGCAACATCCCCGCGATCAGCGACCACGTCTTCGAGTACGTCGACCCCACGTTCCCGCGCCGCGCGCGCGAGGCCGGCGGCGGCATCATCGTGGGCGGCGACAACTACGGGCAAGGATCGAGCCGCGAGCACGCGGCCGCTGCTCCGGCGCACCTCGGCGTCCGCGCCGTGCTCGCGAAGGGATTCGCGCGGATCCACCGAGACAACCTCGTGAACTTCGGCGTCGTGCCGCTCGTCTTCGCGGACCCCGCGGATCACGACAGCGTCGAGGCCGGCCACCAGCTCCACGTGGAAGCGCTCCGCGGCGCGCTCGAGGAGGGACGCGGCGTAACGGTCCACGACCTTGCGCGCAACTTCCGCTTCGAGGCGACCTTCCCGCTCTCGTCGCGCGAGCGCGCGATCCTCCTTGCGGGCGGGGCGGTGCGGTGGCTGAGGCGCGAACGCGAGTCGCTCGCGGCCCGTTGATCACTTCGAGAGCAGGTTCCCGAGCACGTAGTCGAGGATGCCGCCCGCGCGGTAGTACTCGACCTCGATCGGCGTGTCGAGGCGCGCCTCGAGGACGACCTCGCCCTTCGACCCGTCCGGCTTCGTCCAGCGCATCGTGACCTTCTGGCCCGGCTTCATGCCGTCGCCGACGCCCTCGAACGAGAACGTCTCGGCGCCCGTGAGGCCGAGCGATTTCGCGCTCGCGCCCGCGGGGAAGGTGAGCGGGAGGACGCCCATGCCGACGAGGTTCGAGCGGTGGATGCGCTCGAAACTCTCGGCGACCACGGCGCGGACCCCGAGGAGCTTCGTGCCCTTCGCGGCCCAGTCGCGGCTCGAGCCGGTGCCGTAGTTCTTGCCCGCGAGGACGACGAGCGGGACGCCCGCCTGGCGGTACTTCTCGGAGGCCTCGAAGACGCTCATCTGCGCTCCGTCGGGCTGGTGCTTCGTGACGCCGCCCTCGACGCCCGGCACCATCTGGTTCTTGATGCGCGTGTTCGCGAACGTGCCGCGCGTCATGACGCGGTCGTTGCCGCGGCGCGTGCCGTACTGGTTGAAGTCGATAGGTTGCACGCCGAGCGACATCAGGTACTGGCCCGCCGGCGTCTTCGCGCTGATGGGGCCTGCGGGGCTGATGTGGTCCGTCGTGACGTTGTCGCCGAGGACGAGCAGGGCGCGCGCGTTCTCGATGGGACGGATGCCCTTCCTGCCGGCCGTGAAGCCCTGGAAGAATGGCGGCTCCTGGATGTACGTGCTCGAGGTCGTCCACGCGTACGTCCCGCCGGTGGGCGCCTTGAGCGCGTTCCACGCGGGCGACTGGCGGGGAACGTCCGCGTAGAGCTCGCGGAAGACCTTCGGGTCGAGCGCGTGCGCGAGCGCGGTCTTGATCTCCTCCTGGGAGGGCCAGACGTCCTTGAGGAAGACGGGCTTGCCCGCGGCGTCGGTGCCGAGCGGCTCCGTCGCGAGGTCCACGTTGACGCTCCCCGCGAGCGCGTAGGCGACGACGAGCGGCGGCGACATCAGATAGTTCGCGCGCACGTCGGGGTGCACGCGCGCCTCGAAGTTGCGGTTGCCCGAGAGGACGCTCGCGACGACGAGGTCGTTCTCCTTCACGGCCTTCTCGATCGTCTCGGGAAGCGGCCCCGAGTTGCCGATGCAGGTCGTGCAGCCGTAGCCGACGACCGCGAAGCCGAGCTTCTCGAGATACGGGAGGAGGCCCGCGGTGTCGAGGTAGCGCGAGACGACGCGCGATCCCGGCGCGAGGGAGGTCTTGACGTGCGAGGGTACGCGGAGGCCCTTCTCGACAGCCTTCTTCGCGAGGAGACCCGCGCCGACCATGACGCTCGGGTTGGACGTGTTCGTGCAGCTCGTGATCGCCGCGATGACGATGCTTCCGTGGCCGAGCGCGTGGCGCTCGCCGGCGGGGTGCTCGACCGCGACGGTCTTGTCGAAGGGCTTGCCCTTCATGCCGAAGCCGCGGCCCGTCGTGGGCTCCTCGAAGCAATGCCGGAAGTCGCGCTTGACCTCGGCGAGGTTCACGCGGTCCTGCGGGAGCTTCGGCCCCGCGACCGAGGGCATGATGGTCGAGAGGTCGATCGTGACCGTCTCCGAGTAGGCCACCTCGCCCTCCTTCGGGATGCCGAAGAGACCCTGCGCCTTGTAGTACGCCTCGGCGCGCGCGCACTCCTCGTCCGTGCGGCCCGTGCCGCGCAGGTACGCGATCGTCTCCCCGTCGACGGGGAAGAAGCCCATCGTCGCGCCGTACTCGGGCGCCATGTTCGCGATGGTCGCGCGGTCGGGGAGCGAGAGCGACGCGGTGCCCTCGCCGAAGAACTCGACGAACTGGCCGACGACGTCCATCGCGCGGAGCTTCTCCGTGACCGCGAGGACGAGGTCCGTCGCCGTGACGCCCTGGCGCAGGCGCCCCGTGAGGTTGACGCCGATCACCTTCGGCGTGAGGAACGCGACCGGCTGTCCGAGCATCGCGGCTTCGGCCTCGATCCCGCCGACGCCCCAGCCGACCACGCCGAGGCCGTTGATCATCGTCGTGTGCGAATCCGTGCCCACGAGCGTGTCGGGGAACGCGACGTCGCCCTCGACGAGGACGCCCTTCGCGAGATGCTCCAGGTTGACCTGGTGGATGATGCCGATGCCCGGGGGCACGACGTGGAAGTTCTCGAAGGCCTGCTGGCCCCACTTCAGGAACTCGTAGCGCTCGCCGTTCCGCCCGAACTCCATCTGCACGTTCTTCGCGAACGCATCCTTCGTGCCCGCGAAGTCGACCTGCACCGAGTGGTCGATGACGAGGTCCACGCGCACCTGCGGGTTGATGACCTTCGCGTCGCGGCCCGCGCGCTTCACCGCATCGCGCATCGCCGCGAGGTCCACGATGGCCGGCACGCCCGTGAAGTCCTGCATCACGACGCGCGCCACCTTGAACGGGATCTCCACGTCCGCCGGGTCCGACGCCTTCCACGTCGCAAGCGTCCGGACGTCGTTCTCGGAAACGGCCTTCCCGTCGCAGTTCCGCACGAGCGACTCGAGCACGATGCGGAGGCTCACCGGCAGCTTCGCGAGGTGGCCGCGCGGAAGACCGAGGGCCGACTCGAGCTTCGGGAGGCTGTAATACCGGAGCGCGCGGCCCGCGACGTCGAGGCGCTCGACCGTCGCAGCGAAGGGGGAAGCGGAGGACATCGTGAAAGGCTCCTGGGGCGGGTGCTTCCGAATACGACCCCCTATTAAAGCACTTACGGTGGCTCTGAGGCGCGCGGCGACCGAAAACACACGCCCCCGGCGAACGCTGGGCGTCGAGCCCCGGATCCGGGCGCCGGAGCCGGGTGCCGGGTCTCGGGATTGGGACCGGGAGTCGGGCACCGGGACCGGGATCCGGGTGCCGGGTCTCGGGACCGGGACCGGGAGTCGGGCGCCGGGACCGGGATCCGGGTGCCGGGTCTCGGGACCGGGACCGGAGTGGGGCACCGGGACCGGGATCCGGGTTTCGGACTCGGGACCGGGAGTCGGGCACCGGGACCGGGATCCGGGTTTCGGACTCGGGACCGGGAGTCGGGCACCGGGACCGGGATCCGGGTGCCGGGTCTCGGGACCGGGAGTCGGGCACCGGGACCGGGATCCGGGTGCCGGGTCTCGGGACCGGGTCCGGGTCTGGGACCGGGTCCGGGTCCGGGACCGGGTCCGGGTCGGGGTCCGGGACCGGGTCCGCGCGCCGGCCGCTCCGATGCGCCTGCGCCGGTGCGGCGCGGCGCTACCCGCCGTTCTCCATCTCGGCGATCTGCCGCTCGATCTCCGCGAGCTCCGCGACCTTCTTCTCGCGCATCTTCTGGTGCTGGAGCGACGTGAGCTGGCCCGCCGCGCGGCGCTCGTCCAGGCGCTCGATCGACTTCGCGAGGTCCGCGCGCTTCGCCTCGAGGATCTGGGTCTCGCGGCGGACGGTCCGCTGCGCCTCCTCGGCGCGCACCTGCTCCTGGATCGCCGCCTGCTCGGCCGGGCGCACCTCCTCAAGCCTGGCCTCCCGCAGGGCCCGGGAGCGGGGCGCGACGCGCACCTGCCGGCGGCTGCGGCGGTACAGGTAGTACCCGCCGCCCGCCACGGCGACGACCCCGCCCGCGACGCTCAGGACCATGAGCGGCGAATAGGGCGGCACGGCGGGGACGGGGGCGAGGACCTCCACCGTGTACTCGAGGTCCCGCGAGACGGACGCGACCGCGAACCCGTCCTCGTCGATCGAGGTCGCGGTGACGTTCAAGGTGAACGTGACGTTGCCGGCCGCGCCCGGAGCGATGGCGACGAGCGCGTCGAAGTCGCGGACCGCGCCCGGGACGAGGCTCGCGTTCCACGTCGCGTTCTCGAGCCTCGCCACCGCGGAAGGAGGGGCGACAGCGACCCGGGCCGTCACGTTCGCGGCCGTCGCGTTCGTCGAGGCCGCAAGCGAGAAGGAGACGCGGAGGACGTGCGTGTCGTTCGGCGTGACGAAGACCGTCGCGCCGTCCTCGCTGCCGATCCAGAACGCGACGTCGACCTCGCCGACGCGCGCGGAGGTCGCGGCCTCGGGCGCGGCGTTCGCGACGAGGGGGGCGAGCAGGAGGGCGGCGGCGAGGACGGCAAGCGCGCGGGGCAGGGCGCGAAGGGACATCGCGGCGCGCAACCCTCGGAGCGTTCTTAATTCCTTCCGGTTGCGGGAGCCCCGGCGCCGCGTGGCGTCGAGTTATAAATAGAGCCACGGGGATGGCGCCCCCATTCCGGAAGGGACCATCATGAAGGCCTACCGCGTGAAGGGCACGCTCCCCATGGGCGTCCAGGACACCACGTTCACCCTCGAAGTCGCGAGCGCCGGCGAGAAGGAGGCGCGCGACCACGCCTATTCGATCCTCGGGTCGAAGCACCGCGTCCCCCGCAGCCGGATCGCGATCCAGACCGTCGAGGAGATCGCCAAGGACCAGATCACGGACGACGTCGTCCTCGGCCGCGTCGAGAAGAGCGGGAAGTGAGATCCTTGGCCGCCGACGAGCGCGCGCTTCGGGAAGCTCTCGAGCTGGGCGAGGCCTACCGGCAGCAGCTCGCGGCCCTCGACGAGCAGCGCGCGATGCTCGGCGGCGTCATCGCCGACTACCGCCGCGCGCGCGAATCGCTCGCCGCGCTCGACAAGGTCGGCGCAGGCGAGGAGGTCCTGCTCCCGCTCGGCGGCGGCGCCTTCGTGCACGCGACGCTCGCGAATCCCGGACGCGTCGTCTCCACGCTCGGCGCGGGCGTCCACGCGGAAACGCCGCTTGCGGACGCGATCCGCCGCATGGAGGCGCGCATCGACTCCGTCGCCGAGGCCGAGCGCCGCATGGCCGAGGAGTCGAAGCGTCTCGAAGGCGAGCTCGCCGAACTCTCGCGCCAAGTCCAGGCCATGGCCCCCGGCCGGTGATCGCGATGGGCATGTTCGACGCCCTCCGCAAGACGCTCAACAAGTTTTCCAAGGAAGCGAGCGAGGACGCCGCGAAGAGCGCGCCTCCGCCCGCGAAGGCTCCGCCGGCGCCCGCGAAGGCCCCCGGCGAGCCCACGAAGGCGGCGACGAAGCCGACCGCCGAATTCGAAGTGGTCCGCCGCGCGCCCGCCGCGGCGCCCGCGAAGCCCGCCGCGCCCGCGCCGAAGCCGGCCGAAGCGGCGAAGCCCGCGCCCGCCGTCCCCGCGCCGAAACCGGCGACGCCCGCGCCGAAGCCGGCCGAACCCGCGAAGCCCGCGCCCGCGCAATCCGCGCCGGCCGTCTCCTCGACGCCCGCCTACACGACGCCCGAGGCGAAGCGCGCCGAGGCCGAGCGCTTCGACCGCGTCATCACCGAAGCGACCGAGCCCGCCGCGCCCGCGACGCCGCAGCGCTTCGCGGAAGGCGTCGAAGGCGCCGACGTGGAGGAGGCGCGCCTCCCCGCGATCGGGTCCGGCGGCCCGCGCCCCGGCGACCGGCCCGGCCTCCAGCAATCGGAGCGCCGGGAGCCCGCCGCCGTCGCGAAGCCCGTCCCGTCCGCGCCGACCGCGGGCGGCAAGGCGATCAAGGTCGAGAAGCTCGAGGACCTCCTCTGGGACCTCGAGCTGTCGCTCCTCGAATCCGACGTCGCGCTTCCCGTCGTCGAGAAGATCAAGGAATCGCTCAAGGAGCAGATCCCGCGGATCCGCGTCGAGCGCGAGGACGAGATCGGCCCGAAGGTGGAAGCGGCGCTGCGCCAGGCGCTCCTCGACGTCCTCTCGTTCAAGACGATCGAATTCGACGAGTTCGTGATGGACAAGCTCGCCGAGAAGAAGCCCGTCGTCCTCATGTTCGTGGGCGTCAACGGCACCGGCAAGACGACCGCGATCGGCCGCATCGCGCACCGCCTCAAGGAGAACGGCTTCGGGTCCGTCATGGCCGCGGGCGACACGTTCCGCGCGGGCGCGATCGCGCAGCTCGAACGCCACGGCGAGAACCTCGGCATCACGGTCATCAAGCACCAGAGCGGCGGCGACCCCGCCGCGGTCGCGTACGACGCGGTCGAGCACGCGAAGGCCCGCATGAAGGACGTCGTCCTCCTCGACACCGCGGGCCGCATGCAGACCAACACGAACCTCATGGACGAGATGAAGAAGATCAAGCGGGTCGCGAAGCCCGACATGATCATCTTCGTCGGCGACTCGCTTGCGGGCAACGACGCCGTCGAGCAGGCCGTCAAGTTCGACGAGGCCGTCGGGATCGACGCCGTCATCCTCACCAAGGTGGACACGGACGCGAAGGGCGGCGCCGCCCTTTCGATCGCGCAGGCCGTGGGACGCCCGATCCTCTTCCTCGGCGTCGGCCAGGAGTACGGGGACCTCATCCCGTACGACGCGAACTGGATGGTCGACCGGATCTTCGAGGAAGCGTAGGCTTCTTCTCCCCGGACCCGCCTCGCGGACGCGTGATCGACCTCCGGAGCGACACCGTCACCACCCCGACCCCCGCCATGCGCGACGCGATGCGCGACGCCGCGGTCGGCAACGCCGCGTGGGGCGAGGACCCGACGGTGAACGCGCTCGAAGCCGCCTCCGCCGAGGCCGTCGGCAAGGAGGCCGCGATGTTCGTCGTCTCTGGCACGATGGCGAACCAGCTCGCCGTGCGCACCTTCGCCGCGCGCAAGCTCACGCCGCAGATCATCCTCGACCGCAGGAGCCACCTCTTCCAGAACGAGGCGGGCGGTCTCGGCGCGTTTGCGGGCGTGCAGACGCTCGCGCTCGAATCCGACCGCGGCGCGCTCCGTCCCGCGGAGGTCGCGCAGGCCCTGGAGGAGAGCGGCCGCCTCAAGGCCGAAACGGCGCTCGTCGCCTGCGAGAACACGCACAACCACCACGGGGGCCGCGCCGTGCCCGTCGAGAACCTCGCCGCCGTCGCGAAGCTCGCGCACGAGCATGGCGTCCCGGCGTACCTCGACGGCGCGCGCCTCTTCAACGCGGCCGTCGCGCTCGGCGTGGACGCGCGCGCGATCGCGCAACCGTTCGACGCCGTCATGTTCTGCTTCTCGAAGGGCCTCAGCGCTCCGATGGGCTCCGTGCTCTGCGGGAGCGCCGCCTTCATCGCCGACGCGCGCCGCGTGCGGCAGTCCATCGGCGGCGCCTTGCGCCAGGCGGGCGTCGTCGCGGCCCCCGCGCTCCTAAGCCTCCGCACGATGCGCGCCCGCCTCGCGGAGGACCACGCGCGCGCCGGGCGCCTCGCGAAGGGCCTCGCGGGCGTCGAAGGCGTCAAGCTTGTCTACCCCGCGGAGACCAACATCGTCGTCGTCGACGTCGCGGCCCTGGGCGGCGCGGCGGAGGTCGCGGCGGCCCTCGCGAAGGAGGGCGTGCGCGCGGACGTCCGCAACGCGCGCGAACTCCGCCTCGTCACGCACCGCGAGATCGGCGACCTCGAGGTCGAGGCCGCGCTCGCGGCGTTCGGGCGGGTGGCGGCCGCCGCCCAGCGCGCAGGTTGACGGCGCGAGCGTCGGTCGGCCCGTGGCGGGAGCGGTTCACGCGAGCGCGGGCTCCGCGTCGAGCGGATGGCCACGCACGGCCGGGGAGCGGGTGCCGACGAAGTCCGTGAGGTGCACGTACACGGGGTCGCTGCGCACGCCCACGAGGGGCGCGCCGGGCTGCGTGAGGCTCGGGATCGTGAGGCTCGGGAGCACGAGCGCGGGAAGCACGCGGTCCACGTGGATGCCGTCGAAGTTGAACGAGACCTCGTCCTCCAGCATGTCGAGGAGGACGCCGCGGAAGCGGGCTTGGCTTCAGGTGTCGATCCGTTTTCTGTGATCGGCCAGGGGACTCTTCCGTCCACAAAGCGTCGTATTGGGGAGGGCTTCACCGTTCGGGTCGAGACAGTGATGCCACAAGTAACTGAACTTCGTCCCGTCATGCACGTACGCTACCCAGATCTGAAAATCGTGTCCCACGTGCGGCAGATGAGGCTCGGGCGGGTCGTGGTAGTGGAAGGTCGTGGAATGGTTGAAGTAACCATGCCCTGGCAACACGTCTTGATCCCTGGGGCGTCCGTAGAAGTAGAGGCTGGGGCGTGGGTCCATGTAGCCCGAACTATAACTGGTGAAGAGGCTGGGATTGAGTCGCTTGGGGCCCATGGAGATGCTCACGTCTTCGAGCGGGGTCGCTGCCGCGTTGTGGAGCCGGACTGTCGCGTTCACGCGGTTCTCGTCCCACTCCTGGAGGTCCGTTATTTGGATGATGAGGGGGCCCGCGTCGAATCGGCCGAATCCGAAGCACCCGCTGAGGGCGGGAAGCAACAGCATGAGGACGAGGGCGGCGGGTTTCATGGGGTCCACGTCGAGGGCGGGACTTTGAATTGGAGTTGGTCTTTGATAAACGTCACGGATCCCGACGATGGCAGGAAGGGCAAGCCGTTGCGGAAGGCTCTGTACTTGGCGACTTCCGCGGGGTCAATGCCGATCATGACCGGCCCAGTCACTTGCGGCAGCGAAAGCCACTGGGTCGTGAGGCCGGTCGAGCCCCATCGGATTTCGAACGTGGCGACCCTCGCGTTGGGGGCGGCGAGGTTCAAGAAGGACGGGTTGTTCAAGTGGTCGCGGGCGCCGTCGGTGTCTGCCTCAATTGTGGCGCTCTCTTTGGATTCGAGGAAACCCTTGACGTAATGCAACGAGTCTTCGATTCCGTGAACGGCTACGCTCGCGGCACGATCCACGATCGTCGGATTCGGAACGACGAGGGAGAGATACGCTGCGGCTCCTTGGAACGTATTGATGGTGACCCCGCTCTTCGACACGTCCCGGATGACATAATTCAATCCCCTGTTTTCATCGGGGCCTTGCGCGATGTGGAGAGATTCGAGATACGTGTCGGTACCGGGAGTGATGGTGGTCGAGAACAAGTTGCCGCTACCGAGATGCGTCAGTGACAAAGTCTTGGGCATCTTAGGAATCATGAGCGTAAGCAGCTCGTCGCCATCTCCGGGACGGACTGGTGATTTCCATGTTAGCGTGAAGATTCGTAACGAAGAGTTGTCTCTAAGTTCCAAATCCTTTAGCTCTTGCCTTTGAGACAGGCCCTGACCTTCTTTCGAGAAAGAGACGCCTCGAAACTCCGCAAGTTCCACGAACATTTCATACGTTTCGTGTGTGTTGCGAATCGTTACTCGGTTGGTTTCCGATCCGATTGCGTCGACGTAGGTGGATCGACCCATCACGAGTTTGACGTGGTCGGCAAAGAAGTTTCGAGCGTCGATCGCGAAGGGAGAATGATTGTCCTTCCTGACATACCACGCGTTGTCTCGCAAGCGGATCGAAACGTCGATCGAGTCGATCACTTGCCGGTCGGATGACAAGTAGAGATTCCCATCGCGGTTTCGCAGTTCGATGAGACCCGGGACGCCGTGTGCAACGAGATCGACGTTCACGAGATCGTGCCGATCCGTGAAATTCTCCTTCACGACCGCGGCCGCCACTTGCAGGTGACCGACGCGATGGGTTCCGCTCCAGCGGATCGTGCCGTCCTCTTCGATCCCGAAGCGGTACGTTCCGGCGGGGCGGTCCCACAGGCCCCCGCGCAGCGTGAGGCCTCCGTTCCCGTTCTTATCGGCGGGCTTGCCCACGGAGAATCGAACATCGGGCGCGCCGAGGCTGACCGTGACGGCCAATTCCTCTATGCTGGGTTGCCACACTTCCGCGTGCTTGAAGTCCACGAGTTGAACACCTAAATCTCGCTGACCTCCCCCGTGATCGAGGAAGTAGAACCACTGGGGCGTGGTCATGATGTCGGGTCGATTCAATCCGGCCTCGAAGTGGACGAACGGCACGGGAGCGCTCGCGTTCGCGAAGAGGAGATACGGCACCAACAAGCTCGGCTCTGTGAGCCTCGCTGCAATGCCGAGCGTGGGAGGGAGCCCGATGACTCGGCCCCTGAACTTAGTGAAACCGCCGTCATCGAAGTTAAAGCTGACGTTGAGTGGTTTCCCATTGTGGGCGGCATCGAGTTGGATCAAACCTTCATCCGTGTTCCGATAATGGAACGTGAAATTCGTGGGAGTGGGCGCTATCGACAGGTGACCGGAGGAGGAGGTGCGAGTCTTGTTGAGGGTTCGCAAGGTCAGATTTGCGACCTCTCGGTCTGCTTGGTAATCGATAAAAACGTCAGAGCTCACGTATGCGGTCACATCTACGAACTTTGGCAGGTTCGACGCGCCGATAACGACTCGACTCTGTGCGTCCTCGTAGGCCACCGAGAAGGAACCTTGGTGCGAGGTTGTGTGGGCAATGTGGGCATAATGCCCAGAGTGATTCGCACGGTAACTTAATGTTTCCAGCCCAGCAAGGTTGGCCTCCAATATGAATTGCCCGTTCGGCAAATTCGACAGGGCGAAACCCCGACCGCCAAGTTCGTACGGTTTCTGAATTTGCGGGTGGATGGTCGCGGTGCCTGTGAGGTGACCACGATCGCTGGTCAGGCTCGCGAAACGCTCGTCGGGATCGAGTTGAAACGTGAACCGGCCCGGAATTTCCGTCAAACTGAGGCGGGTTGTCAAACCTGCAATGTTCCCTCGTGCGAATAGTTGAGCGCAGCACGTAGCGCCGCTTCCGCCATCGTAGGTGACCTCGAACGCGCCGGAGGTATTCATGAACCGGAAATCGAGATCGCGCGGGAGACCCCCGAAGCTCCCACTGAGGTTCATATTCTCAGCTTGCTTGAGGTGATAACGTCCGGCTCCGATCGGTTCCCCGTGCCCCGTGATGTTGACGTGGACTTCTTGAGCGGGTTCGGTTGCATTCAAACGGAGTGAGACGCGGGTCGGTAGATTGTCCAGATGCACGCGCGCGTCGAATTCGCGATTCTTGAACGCCACGTCGAAGGGTCCGCCCGGATTGTTTCGCACGAGGACGACGGTCGCGATTGTATCCACGTGAATTCGGACCGAACTCAGGCCGACGATGAACGCGGAGATTCGACCGTGCTCGAATTTGCCTGTGGAAGGAACCTCGATCGATGCGCCGGGCGTGGTTTGAATCGGAACGATGCCTTGACCGTCGCCAGCGTAGGACAGCTGCGCGGATCCGAAGCTCGCCGATCGATTCGCGACGAGTATGAATTGTTTTTCCGCGGCATCGATGTCGGCATAGAACTCATTCGGGATCCCGCTCAATACCATGCGGAAGAACGTTGGCCCGGTTTCGGCAGCAACCTCGGCGCGCGCCATCGGGCCTGACGCATCCCAATAGACTACTCCTGCCTTGTTGGCGCCGTCGAGATTGCCAGCGTACCGGAGTGTTGCGCTCGTGGGCATGCCCGTGAAGCGGCCCGTGAATTTTTCGCGATTGCCGGCATCCACGTGGAACGTGAAAGGGACGCCTGGCGCCCTCACATACTTCAGATAGCCACCATCCGGGTACGCGTCAACAAATTCCAACCCGCGCGCTCGCAGCGCGAACGTCGGGCTCGACCCGGCCAGGTTCGCGACGAGATAGTCCTCGCCGAAGGCCGCGTCCGGGAGGACGTTCATGTCGGGCCAACCGCGGGAGGCCTTGAAGCTCACGGCTTCGCTCGCGTTGAACGTCAACCTGCCGCCGGCGCGGGTGAGGGTCGTGGTGCTCGCGAGGTCTCCGTCGAATCGGATGACGTGGGGGTGGGTCGTCCAGTCGAGATCTAGGCCGATGATGGGGTCGCTCGCGTAGGATTCGAGCGTGAAGTCGCTGGTTGAATCGTCGCCGCGCAGGCGGAGGTTGAGCTGGGCCGGGGCTTGATCGATCGTGGCGACGATGGCTCCTTGGGTGGCGGTGCGCATCTCGATGGCCGCGTTCATGGCCGTTGCGGCGTCGTAAAGGAGGTATCGCGTTCGATCGGCCGTGAAAGCAGGGTCGACGGCAAGGTCCAGGCGTTTGAGGTTGGTGAAGTGAATCGCGAATTCGCGCGCGCCATCGAAGAGGGCCGCATAGGTGTAAGCCCCCAATTGCCGTGGAATGCGCGGCAATCCGTTCTCTTCCCGCTCGGCGTAGCTCGCCGTGATCGCGCCCGTCGAAACCGGGAGGCCGGAGAGGTTGGTCGAACGGTAGGTGAAACTCCCCTTGACGAGGTCAGCGGTGGTTTCGATCCTTGCGGGAATGCCGCGAAGGTCGAAGCTCATGGGGGATGGTTCCGCTCCGGGGATGACGCGGAAACGGCCTTCGAGTTTGATCCTGTCAATTTCGGGTTGGTTCGGTGGCGCGCTGTGGCGGAGGACGGCTCTGAAGGATTCGTTGGTGGCGTTCCATTCGGCGTCGAGGCGGTTCGGGATGCCGGTCACGTCCCAGCGTCCGTTGAAGTCGTCCAGATCGGCCATGCCGCTCGTGTCGAGCAGGTAGCCGGGCGTGGCTTCCCAGCGAGCGTGGCGGTTCGACGCGGTGAATACGAACGCGGGCGCGAGGATGGATGTGACGTTGACCTGGAGGTCTCCGTCAATGGCGTGGTAACGGACGCCGAGGGTACCGCCTCCCTCCGCGCTTCGCTGGACCCGGACACCGGCATCGTCGAAGACGCCCTCGAGCATTTTTAGGCCCTTGAGTTTCACGTGGAACTGGGGAACGCTTCCCGATTCGGTGACGACCGGGTTTCGCCGGTCGACTTCGATATAATTGTCCCAACCGTTCGGGCGTCCGACAAGACGGTCCGGCCCGGCGAGGGCGACTTCGGCCGTGACGGGGCGCTCGGCGTTGAAATTGACGGTCGTGGCCGTGCCGAAGGCCGCAGTTACGTCGACCGTCTTCGGGAAGTTCGTGAGGTTGACGAGGAGGGTCGAGCGGGCGCCTGCGATGCGGAAGCTCCCGTTCAGGTTCTCGATCGCTTCGGTGCTTCGGTAACGGAAGTCGAACGCGGTGTCGGTCACGTTGTAGGTGGCCGTCGTGCGCGCCGGCAGCCTCGGCAAGTCGGCGTCGAACCAGCTGAGGCCGTTGCTCCAACGCACCACGAACGGGAATCCCGAAGTGGAGTCCGTTGTGAGGGAAAGCCCGTTCGAGAATTGGACGTTGAATTGTGCGCTGCGGAAATTCCTGAGTCTCAGGGCGGCGCCTTCGAGGTCCCCGTCGCTCGTGTGAAGGATGAAACCGTCGTTCGGGCCGAGGCTGATGGGGGTGCCGCGCTTGAAGCGGAAGTTGACGTCCGTGATGGGCGTCGATGTGGAGGCCGTGACGTTGATGCGCCCTTCGGCTGCCAGGGCGGCCGCATGGATTTCGACGGGGATGTCTTTGACGGTCAGGTTCAGTTCCGTTTCGTCATCGCGATACGCGATCTCCAAGTCGGTCACGGGGTGACTGAGGAGGCTGTCGAGCGTCCAAGTGGTCGGCGTCGAGGCGGTCCGTACGTCGAGGTTCACCGGCCAGGGGGTCATGTTCAACAGGAAGTCGCTGCTCGGGTCCTCCGTGTGGATGAAGAGGCCGGACCCTTGCGCGCTTCTCGAGACGTTGAAGGTGACATCGCCGCCATCGGTGACGAGGGCCGTGAAGCTCTTGAGGTTGCGGATGCTCGCCGCCGTGCAGGACGGCCCGCTGGATTCTTTGAGGTGTGTCACGTATTCGCCGGTTTTCGGCCGACGGCAGTCCATTTCGTCGTTGCTCAGGTAGGACGCTACGACTGCGTCGACGGTTGCGAAGGCGGATTCGCTCGTGTACGTCCATCGCTTCTCGGCGGAGTTCAGGGTGAGCGCGAGGGAGCGGGGCAACTCGCTCACGGCGAGTCCGCCCTTGTGTGTGAACGTGTTTCGTTTGTCCTTCCAGTTCGCAACGATTTTCTTGAGAACGCTTGAGGCAGAGTGCGTTGCTTCGATCTTGTCGCTCGTGAGGAATGACGTGGTGAGTGCCGTGGGTAGGTCGTCGAGGAGCGTCGTGACCTCCGTTGTTGCGTTCGCGTGCTGGTACTGCATCCCGACGTAGAGGTCGATGATTTGGCTTGCGCTCCATTGCAGGGTCGTGACGTGGTCCGATCGGCCCTGGGTCAGGGTCGCATCGAACACGGCGGGGGCCGCCCCTGAATAGAGGACGAGATCGGCCCGTTCGCCGGGAACCGAGCTCTTCTGCCCTTGTGCGTCGGATTCGACCTGGATGTAGGCTGCCCCGAGTTTCACGGGCCAGTTGGGCGGCGTCACTTTGGCATGCGCGGTGTAGACGGGGTCCATCGCGAGCGAGTTCTGGAGTGCATTCATGCCGAGCGAAAACTCGATCGTCCCCGGTAGACCGTTGTCATGGCCGAGTCCCGTGGATGTTGCGTCGGCTCCGAGCATCATGACGAAATCGGAATTTGGAATCTGGATGAAGGCGGCGACGAGAGCTTGGGTTGCGGCCGGTGTTTGTCGCTGGATCGTGATCTTCGGGGATTGCGACAGGACATTGCCGGTTGCGAGTTCCGCTCGGATCACGAGGTCGACATCGATGGGGAGGGGATTGGTGTTGTTGATGTCGTCGAGGTCGAGGAGGACGACGCCGCCGATAGGCGTGTTTGCGCGAATTGCGTATACGCCCCGCGATGGGTCTTGGACGAGGATGTTGAAATGGGACGCGTCGACGCTGTTGATGAGGGCAACCTGTTCGGCACGTCCGTCGTCGATCTGTTTCAGGGTGCGGAAGAGCAGAGTGCAGTCGTACGGGGGGGCCCCAGGCACAACGGGGACTTCACTCACGAGTCCGCAGTGGAGATCGTTGGCGATGTCGGCCGTGACTTGCGGAAACACTGTGTCCGACCATCGGAATTTGTCGATGGGACTGCCGGGGACGCCCGGGCGGAGGACGGCGCTCGGAAGTCCAGGCGTGTGCCCGAGGTCGCTTCCGGCGGTTTCGATCAGGTCGGTCGGCCATTCGATGATCTCGGCCAAAGGGATCGATTCTCTCGTGACGTTGAGGATGTCGCTGAGACGATCGACTGCCTGGAGGGCGGGCGGCGGGATGTGTTCGATGGCTTCTGTTGCGATCTCGTCGATGAGGTTGAGCGTGACGTCGCTCACACGTTCGAGGAGGCAGTTCGGGTCCGGGATGGCGGGTGGGGGCAGTCCCGGGATGCAGTCCAATGTGTCGACCGTTCCCTCGTAGGCCGTCGGGATCCATTGTGTCGGGAGGACTTCCCGGATCGGCTCGGGGGTCCTGTTGAGGAGATCGTGGACGAGCGGGAGAGGATTGATGAACTCCGTGAGGAACGCGGGTCCGTCGGGACCGGTTGCGTTCTGGACGAATTGGCGCGTCCCGTTTTCGAGCCACGATCGGACCTGCGGATCCAGATTCGGGAGTTCTTGGTTCTCGAAATGGCTGCCCACGTACCGTTGTTCGTACGAATAGATATTCGCCGGGTGCTCGCCTGGTGCCTCGGCGCCATCTGTCTCATTGTTGTCGTTAGAATCCGAGTCAACGGGATTCGTGCCCTGCGAAATCTCGCCTAGGTATCTCCGGGCCCCTACCTCGCCTTGGTAGACGATACCGAAGTCATGAAAAAGGGCGTACCGAGGATCATTGGTTGGAATGACCAAGTCGCCTCCGTCGAGGAGTCCGTCGCTGTCGGTATCGAAATCGTACGCTAATGTCCAGTTGGCCTTTGAAAATTCGAGCGCGTCGCTGAGGCCATCGCCGTCGCTGTCGAAATCGAGCAGATTGTTAGCGGTGAAGTCTCGGTCCTGGTTCATGCGCCAGGCGTTGGGGTTCCCGATGCGGCTGCCGACGCTCGCCCATTGGAGGGCCTCTTCGTGATCATTCAATCCATCGCCGCGCGAGGAGGCGTTGTGCTGGAAACCGGCGACGGGGCTGTTGAACCTCTCACCTGGACCGTCACAATCGTCGACGGTGGCAGGGCAATCGGAATCGGGATATTGAGGGAAGGTGAGTTGGTATAGATACTCGAGCCCGTCCTTCACCCCGTCTTCATCTACGTCGTCATCATGGACTGTCGCCTTCTCGTCACCATCCTCGTAGTGTTGCACTTCGCTGTCGGGGTCGCGGAGCGCGGTTTGGAGGCCTTGCCAGAAGTTCGTGGCCGGGGCGTGATCGTTCGATGGATTGTTCCAGTAGTATGCCTCGCTTCCGTCGCGCCAGCCGTCCTGATCGAAATCTTTGGCGTTGGGGTATTTTTCGTACGTTCGGCCCGTTGCATCTGTCACGATGGGGCCGATCGGGATCGTGTTCCACCGGTATTCGTCGATGTTGCTGAGTCCGTCCCCGTCGAGGTCTAGCGAGAAATTCATGAGATCGTTCATGTGGTCGTGGAGGTCGTGCTCGTTCTCCCAATCGTCGCCGTAACCGTTGTTATTCGAATCAGGCTCATAGTGTAGGAATTTGGCTGGATCCGGCGGCGCCGGCGGTCGCACGCAGCCGCCTTGGAGGATGCAGTTCAGGAGGTGGACCACGTGCCATTCGCGTTTCCAGTCCTCATGATCCTCCGGCGGTACGATTACGATCGTGAGGTGGCCCGTTGGGTCGCCCACGCAGGTCACGTCCGCGCTTAGGAGGAACGGGCCGCTGATGCAGTCGGCAGGGCCGTCGCCGAGAATTCCGTTGGCGTCGCGGTCCGTCCCGACGACGAACGGAATCGGCCCTTTGTCCGACACGAGATAGATCGATTGGGGCGCACTGGCGGGGATCCGTGCCCCACCGACCCCGAGTTCAAAAGCCTCGTCCCCCGCCGCGCCGCCTCCAGGTTCGACGCAGGGGTTCAGGAACGTTGCGGGCGGGGCGAGCGAGCCGTTGGGGAGCCGGTACGTCGCGGTCCTCGCGTAGGGGATCGTGGGAACGGGGACGTCGTCGAGGGTGCGGTAGATCGTGAAAAGTACGCTTTCGGCTTGGCAGGCGGGGACCGTGATCGTGGTCGTGTTCACGACCCAGGGCGCGCCTTGTTGGTGGCGGGCCGCGAATTTCAGAACGTGTTCGCCGGGCGTCGTCGAGGGAGGGAGCGTGACCGTGCGGTCGATCGCGTAATTGGCTTCGGTCCCGTGGGCGGGGTGGTGGTTCTGCCCGACGGCGAGGTACACGCCGTCCGGTTTGTCGGGGGTTCCGTCGAGCATGATGCGCCACTCGTTCACGACAGCGCAGCTCGAACTCGCGCCGCAGCGGTTCTGGTACACGCCGTACGAGGCCTGAACGCGGAACGATTCGCCGGGGAGAACGTGGGGCGGG
>Ga0247719_1000589_pt1 | contig 20420 bp, 20 predicted proteins | sample 41E_DmetaG_FD_189046 | JGI IMG/M metagenome (GOLD analysis project Ga0247719, IMG submission 189046) | Soil microbial communities from hillslope of Landscape Evolution Observatory, University of Arizona, Oracle, AZ, United States - 4-1-E_D | ecosystem: Engineered > Artificial ecosystem >...
TCTGGAGCGACCCGACACCCCCCGCCGCTACTGGCAAGAAGAGATCGATTACGTCATTCGCGGCCGCGGGCTGATCACCTTTGAGGAGTACGACGACGTCAATCGCGTGGGACGCCGCACCCGGCTCCATACTGCGGAACGGCGACTCGTCTGGGAGCTCAACACGCAGTATGAGGCCAACCTGCGAGAGCGGGGGATCGTCGACATCAACGACATGCTCGCCATGGCGCTGCGATCAGTACAGGAGCAGCCGGTAGAGCCTGGCTACGTCGCTGTTCTCGCCGACGAGGTGCAGGACCTCAACCTCCTCGGTCTCCAACTCCTCCACGCGCTGGTCGGCGACGCGCCGGACGGTCTGACCCTCGTGGGGGATGGGCAACAGGCCGTGTATCCCGGTGGCTTCACACTGGCCGAGGCCGGCATCTCGGTCGGGGGTCGGTCAACAGTGCTGCGAATCAACTACCGGAACACGCGGCCCATCCTCGACTACGCCACCCGGCTCGTCGCTGATGACCAGTTCGACGACCTGGGCGCTGAGCTGGAGCAGGGACGTCGTGACGTCACGGTCGTTCGCAGCGGACTACCCCCTGTAGAGGCCCGGACGATTTCCATCTCCGAACACGATGACCGCCTCGCCGCGGCACTTCACAGCTTCCAGGCCACCGGTGGCAAACTCAGCGACGTAGCGGTCCTTGTTCCTACGAACGCTCTAGCCGCCAGATATCTGGGTGTGCTGCGGGCGTGCGGCCTGCCCGCAAGGAACCTGGAGCAATACGACGGCGCACCAGACGGCGCCATCAAGGTAGGGACCTTCAAGCGCGCCAAAGGCCTTGAATTCGCTCGTGTCTTCCTGCCGCGGGTCAAGCTTCCAGCAAACCGCGATGGCGACACCGAGCCCGGCGTCCTGGAACGCCTGGAACGCGAACGGCGTGAGTATTTCGTCGCGATGACGCGCGCACGGGATGCTCTCTGGGTTGGCCTCGTCGAGTAGGTGCTGAGGCCTCGACCCGCCTGCCCTGTTACGCAACACTGCCCGCGGACCGGCCGATGGGGAGGGGCATGACCGAAACGCCGGCGTCCGGGCTGTATGAGGCGCTGATCACGCAGCAGCTCGCGCGCAAGTTGGTGGCTGTGGAGGCTGCCGGTGCCAGGGTCGATCGTGCCGCCGTCGAACCAGCCGAGGTCCACAGCATCGCGGCCCACCACCTCGGCAAGGTGCTCAGCACGGCGATCGCATCAGTCCGTAGCGATGATCGTGCAGTCATGGCCATGGCGATCGCCCGAGATGTCTTCGACGCGATCGCACATCACGTGCCCGACCCGTCCGTGCTCGACCCGCTCGCCGACGAGCTGGAACTGCTGCTGAGCATCACTGATGCCGGTCTGTTCGCTGAGCCGCCGCCCCGACCTGAGGTCCCGCTCGGCGAGCACGACCTCCTTGTTATGGCCCGCGATGAACCAGCCATCGGTTCCGAGATCCGCCGAGAACTTGCCAGCGCCGACCACGTCGACCTGCTGTGTGCCTTCATCACCTGGCCCGGCTTCCGGGTGCTCGCCGACCCGGTGCAGCAACTCATCAAGCGCGGCGGCCGGTTCCGCGTCATCACCACGACCTACATGGGCGCCACCGAGGCGCGCGCGCTCGACGAACTGGCAGCCCTCGGCGCTGAAGTCAAAGTCAGCTACGACACCCAGACGACACGCCTGCACGCCAAGGCGTGGCTGTTCAACCGCGACACCGGATTCACCACTGCCTATGTCGGATCCTCCAACCTCTCCCGCGCCGCCTTGCTCGACGGCCTGGAATGGAACGTCCGGCTGTCCGCCCATCGATCGCCGGAGCTGCTCGACAAGTTCGCCGCCACCTTCGAGTCCTACTGGGCGTCGGACCAGTTCGAGTCCTACGACCCCGACCGGGATGCTGAACGCTTCGAGCGGGCTATCGATCAGGCCGCGGGGCGCCGCACCGCCAGTGACATCTCCGGGCTGGAACTGCACCCATGGCCGTACCAGCAGGAGATCCTGGAAGCCCTCGACGTCGAACGTGAGCGCCACGGCCGCACCCGCAACCTCGTGGTCGCCGCCACCGGCACCGGCAAGACCGTGGTTGCGGCGCTGGACTACAAGCGGCTGCGGGAACGCCATGGCGACCTGTCCCTGCTCTTTGTCGCCCACCGCCGCGAGATCCTCGAACAGAGCCGGCGCACCTTCGCCGAGGCGCTACGGGACGGCGCGTTCGGCGAGCTTCTCGTTGGCGGCGAGCGCCCCCGCCGCGGCGCCCACGTCTTCGCGTCCGTTCAGTCCCTGCATGCCGGCCGGCTGCAGCAGCTTGAACCCGACGCCTACGACATCGTCATCGTGGACGAGTTCCACCACGCCGAAGCGCCGACCTACCGGGCACTACTCGAACACCTCCAGCCGCGCTGGCTCCTCGGCCTGACCGCCACCCCGGAACGTGCCGACGGCGAGTCCATCCTCGGGTGGTTCGACGACCACATCGCCTTTGAAATGCGGCTGTGGGACGCCCTCGATCAACAGCTGCTGTGCCCGTTTCAGTACTTCGGGATCGCGGACGGTGAGGACCTCAGCCGCGTCGAGTGGAAGCGTGGCGGCTACGACCTCGCCCAGCTCGACCGCATCTACACCGGCAACGATGCGCGAGCCGCCAAGGTCTTGGAGTCCCTGCGGCGCATCGTCACTGATGCGAGTGACATGCGCGCCCTCGGGTTCTGCGTCTCCGTCGCCCACGCGCGCTACATGGCCGAGGTGTTCAACCGCGCCGGGATCCCCTCCATCGCGGTCACGGGCGACACTCCGCGAGACATCCGTGACGGTGCGCTCCGTGACCTCCGGGACCGCAACCTCAACGCCGTGTTCACCGTCGACCTGTTCAACGAAGGTGTCGACGTGCCCGAGGCCGACACCATCCTGCTGCTGCGCCCCACCGAGTCGGCGACGATCTTCCTGCAGCAACTCGGCCGAGGGCTACGGCGCCTCTCGGACAAGCGTGTCTGCACGGTGCTCGATTTCATCGGTCAGCAGCACCGCAGATTCCGATTCGACCTGCGCTACCGAGCGGTCCTCGGCGGCTCTCGAACCGGCATCCGCGACCGCATTGCCGAGGGCTTCCCCTACCTGCCGGCCGGCTGCCACATGGAGCTAGACCGTGTCGCGACCCAGGTCGTCCTCGACAATGTCCGGCAGTCACTGCAGGTCACCGGCCGCACCCTGGTGCCCGAGCTGCAGGCTCTGGCCGCCGAACGAGGCGAGGTCGACCTGGCCACCTTCCTCGACGCCACCGGCATCGAGCCGTACGAGCTGTGGAAAACCTCGGTCGGTGGATGGTCAGCGCTGCGCCGCACTGCCGGACTCAGCGCCCCCGCGCCTGGACCGGAGGATGAACGGCTGGCCAAGCGCGTGCCTGCCGTACTCCACCTGGACGACACCGAACGTCTCGAACTGCTGACCGACATCGTCACCGCGCCAAGCACCCCGCAATTCGATGCCCTTGACGTCCGCCGCCAGCGGCTCGTCTCGATGTTGCACGCCGCGCTGTGGACCGGTGACGACCGCCCCACGACCTGGCAAGAGGGTCTGGACCGCATGCTGGCCAACCCATCGGTCATGGCAGATCTGGTCGAAGTGGCCGGGCTGCTGGAGGACCGAGCGGACCGGCTCACTTACCCGTCCATGCTGGACCCGGTCATCCCGCTGCACGTCCACGCGACCTATAGCCGCGACGAGATCCTCGCCGCCTTCGGTACCCTCGAGCCGACGCGACGGCCCAGCCTGCAAACCGGCGTCTGGTACCACGAGCCGACCGACACGGACGTCTTCTTGGTCACGTTGCGCAAGTCCGAGCGGGACTACTCGCCGACGACGCTGTACAACGACTACGCGATCTCACCGGACCTGTTCCACTGGGAGTCGCAGTCAGCGACGTCGCAGACATCCGCTCAGGGTCGACGCTACCTCGCCGCCAACGAACGTCGCGGTCAGGTGTTGCTGTTCGTGCGAGAGGCCAAGCGCGGGCCGGGCGGCGTCGCCTCGCCGTACCTGTTCCTCGGTCCTTGCCGACTCGTCGAGGCGCATGGCGACCGGCCCATCGCCATCACCTGGCGACTCGACCGGCCCATGCCCAGGACGTTCTTCCAGCGCGCCAAGGCCGCAGCCAGTTGAACGGTGCGGAGGCCTGTCCCTTCTGCCAGCGCATCGCGCAGGACGACGTCACCCATCAGTCCGAGCACGCGGTCGCATTCCCTGACGCCTATCCAATCGCCCCTGGCCACACACTCATCTGCCCCCGACCCCACGTCGAGTCTGTCTTCGAACTCCACGACGCCCAGTGGACGGGGTTGTGGCTGCTCGTCCGCGCCGTGCAACGAACCTCGTCCAGCACTCAAGCCGCCGACGGCTGGAACATCGGTGTCAACAGTGGTGGGGCGGCCGGCCAAACGGTCGAGCACGCCCACGTTCACCTCATCCCGCGAACGATCGGGGACGTCCCGGATCCCCGAGGCGGGGTGCGCTGGATCGTGCCGGACCGGGCGGACTACTGGACCCGGCCGTGAACTCCGATGACGCCATTGCATTCGGCGAGAAGGTCCTTGCCATGCTGGACCAGGGGTCATTCACCGCGACGTACAAGTACGCCGTTCTGCTGGCATTGATTGATGCGTGCATGGAGCACACCGATGCGCACGGCCGGGCGCCGGCGCGCCTGCATCCCAGCGTGCTCGCCAACCGGGTCATCGAGCTGTACTGGCCGCAGACCGGTCTGTACGGCGACGCTCATGGCGAAGCGCCCGTCGTTTTGCGTCAAAACAGCGGCGGCCAGGCCGAGATCGTTTCTCTCGTTCACCGCTACCGGGCGGCGGTTGATCCCACTGGCCATGCACCAATCGCCCGCGCGCGGGCCGCGAACCCGCAGGGCTACGAGCGGCTGGTGCGCGACGTCACCTGGAAACTGGTGCAGATGCCACTGCCCCGGCTGCAACGTTTCGGCAAGACCGATGAGCGCTTCCTCTACGACCTTGCCTGGGATGAGCGTGTTGGTCGCCGCGCATACGAGGCAGGCAACGTCGATAACGAGCTGCGGCTTCGCCCCGGAGTCGGTGAACACCTCGTCCGCCTCGCCGGCCTCCTGCGCCCCCTTGTGCAGCAGCAGTGGGCCGCCCGCGTGGTCCAGTTCAATCGCAGCGCAGTGCCATCCCTTAATGAGCAGGGGGAACTTGAGGCGTTCCTCTTCGGTGCCCAGCGCCTCGATCTGTCACCCGTTCGCGGCGACCTGGTGGAGTTGCAGAACGGCGACTGCTTCTACTGTGCTGGCAGGCTGCGCCGCACGGTCGACATCGACCACTTCCTGCCGTGGGCACGACATCCCGACAACGGCATCTTCAATCTGGTTGCCGCGCACGATGCGTGCAACAACCGCAAGCGCGACTTCCTAGCGGCCACCGCCCATGTTGCGAGATGGAGTGAGCGATTCCATCGAACAGATCTCTCCCGCGACTTGCGGTCCATCGCTGTCCGCCGCAAGTGGGCGGCACAACCCGACCGCACGTTTAGCGTCGCTCGGGCCGTATATCTGCGCCTGCCCGCCGAGGCTCGGCTGTGGGTTGCTGGCGATGAGTTCGTCGGCCCCGACCACGACGTATTGGCGACCGCGCTCACTGGCGCCCGTCAGGCCCAAGCTGCTGAGGCGCACGCGTCCTTCGACTCAGGCGCTGACGAGTGACGTCACGAGTTGAGATCGCGGCCCCCGGCGACATGCTCGCCGCCGTGCGCAGCGTCGTCAATACCGCTGAAGACTCATTGCTCTGTGTGGCCTTTGCCAACGAAGCCGGGGTCAGGCTTCTCGAACCAGCCATCAAAGACGGCGCTCGGCGCGTGCGACTCCTCGCGACCACCGTCTTCGGTGACACGACGGCCGCTGCGCTGGCCCGGGCTTCAGCCGTCGGCATCGAGGTTCGCACTCTGAACCTCGCCGGGGGGACGTACCACCCGAAGCTGTACCTCGGCCTGGGCAACGATCGGGCCGCCGCCCTGGTTGGATCGGCCAACCTGACCAGTGGTCTGTTGCGGAATATTGAGGTGGCAGCGTTGCTCTCGGGCGACCCGCGGAAGGAACCCTTCGTTCAACTGCAAGAACTCGCCGAGGGATGGTGGGATCACCCGGCCGCACAGCCATGGACCGAAGCTGCTCCAGCGGCGGCTGCGCAGGACACGTTCGCGGGAGAACTGTGGGATCACCTTCAGCAATGGGTCAAACCCGGCACGACAGTGCTGACGCTGCGGGACAGCCGGCCGAACGTTGTCGCCGAGGTCAGCCAGACAGCGATGTGGATCCACACCGAACGCAGTCGCGCTCTCGGCCGCGGGCCGCAAGAGGTGCCCGCGTGGATGTTCAACATCGCTTGGGACTACCTCACATCGCACGGAACGCTGAGCAACGCGACGCTGCTGAACGACCTCAACGTGCACCGGTCCAGCCTCGTGTGTGCCGTGCTGGCGAAGGTGCCGGGGGTGGAGATTCTCAGTCGACAACCGATCCGTCTCGGAGTGCGCAGAGATCTCTCGTTGTCAGCGACTGCCGCCGAGGACGGAACGCCTTATCCGTAGCTTCCGCTTCCACCGGGCCTCCAGAACTCGCGGAGGCCCCAATGAGCTCATCCGGGTGGCGTGCCCACATCCGCCGCGCGCACGAACTCCACGTCACCGCCTTCGGTGACCAGCAACACGTCCACGTTCAGCCTCACGAGGGCGACTGAAAGCTGTCGCAGGAGCGATCGGTAGCGCGGCATGTCCGGTAACCCGATCGCCACTCTGTCGTATTGCTCATCGCCCACCAATTTCATGGCCGTCATGAGCGCATTGGCCAGCCAGTGGCTGGCCTGTAACGACGGAGAGGTTGGCTTCGGTTCACCCCGGCGAGGACCTCGCGCATATGTCGTCTCGGGATAGCCCTTCACCTCGATCGCTAGCTGCGTACTGTCCTTCTCGGCGAGTAGGTCGACACCACGCTCCCCCCGTGCCGTGTCGGCTTCTCGCAAGACTGCCCACCCCTCAACCCGGAGGTGCTGGGCGATCTGGTGCTGCACGTTGCCTTCCCAGGCCCACCATCGGCTGGCATCGATCGCGTTGGACGGTTCGGGCGATGGCGACCCGGTGTCGGCAGGTCCCGGTTTGGCGTCGCCGCGTAGACGGAATTCGCCTCTGCCCACCTGCTCGAACGGTGTACCGGCAGCACTTGGCGGCCCTCCGGACAGATTCACGGTCATGCCTTGGATGACCGGATCAAGGCTCCGCCGCTGGGTCTCAGGGTGAGCCTTCTGCACACACTCGATGAGGTCGATGCGCGTGAAAGGTGACCGACCGTTGGCCGTGAGCCGCCGGGCACAGTCCAGCAGTAGTTGCCAGTTGTATTTGCCACAGGTCATCGAGAGGCCTGTGAAAGGTGGCTGGGGCGGGGTGACAGGTCGATCCGCAGTTCGTCGAGCAGGCGTCGGATGGTGTCCTCGCTAAACCGGGACTGGAGATACGCGACGAGATCATCTTGCCGCGGCTGACCGAAGACAAGGCGATACACCGCCAACGATCGCTTCAACGCCTCCAACCGCACGGCATCACGGCTGAGCGGGAGTGCTGGTACGTGCCGCTCGATCTGCGCTCCGCCAGGCACGGCGTACACCCAGTACGGCACGACCTCGCTCAACCCGGCCTCGCGGTCGCCGCTAGCCGCCATGAACATGGCGGACCACGGGTCGCGATCCGTGCCAAAGGCTGCCGCCCGGTGCGCAGCTGCGACGTTCTTGCGGACGGCATGGCCTTTGTAGCGGTGCACTCGCCCCTCGCGCTGCTCCAAATCCACGGGATTGGAGGGCAGGTTCCAGTGCACCACTGCGTGGCAGTACGGGTGGAAGTCGAGGCCCTCTTGGCCTACCGAGGTCGTTGCCAGCACGAAAGGCCAGAAGGGTGAGTTGAACGCGGCGCGGATGGTCGTCTGCCGCTGCGCGGTGCGTGCATCCTCGCCGCGTTCGTCCCCGAACCGCAGCGCGAATCTGCCGCGCATGTGGTGCCGCGCAAGCTCAATGGTGCCGTTATCCAGCAGTACCTCATCGACGGCGTAGTTGGCGTTGCGAATGGCCATGGCGTCGCGGACGGCTTCGCTGACGGTCTCCAGTACCCGCTCTGGGGATGCTCCGGCGACACCAGATTCCTCGTTGAGCATGTGCAGATACTCGTCCAGCACGGTTTGCAGGCAGCCACTGACGCAGTAGCGCAAGACCAGTCGCCAGTAGGTGTCTTCCCGGCGCGACTCCTCTCCAGCCGTGCTGCGCAGGTAGGAGGTGACCTCCGGCTGGTTGAACAGGCTTCGGAAACCCCACGCGATGTACGCGGCGGTGTCGCGCAGTTCCACATTTCCGAGGGTGTCCGTCACGCCAAGCCGTGCTAGTGCCCTTAGGGCCGCGATGGCCGGACCGGCCACAGCTAGTTCGGAAACGACCTCAGCGAGGTCAGGGGGCGGCCTGCCCAGCGCCGGTAAGCGGCCCTGAATCAGGTCACGCGCCTGATCAACATGCGCCTGCCATCCAGCGGCAGCTGGTTCACCTGCTTCATCAGCGGACAACCAGCGAGTGGCCAGCTGCTCGTCCTCCCACCAGTCGGCATTCCAGCCACCACGGTCGGACAAGCGGTCCAGCAACAGGGGAGCAGCCCAGTACCACCGCTCATCGACTTGACCCCCCTGGGAAGCATCGGCCAGCAAGGGCTCCAGTGCCTCCTCGACCCGCCGACGCACCACGGCCGTCAGGGCGGCCGCGTTGATGGGTCCGGCGGCCGCGCCCATAGTGGCGGCCACTTCCCGCGGGTCGCCCAGCTCGGCTAATGCCGGGCTGGGATACAGAAGGGCAAACACCGGCATGCCCGTCAGGCGCCCACCACTGCGCGTGACCTGCAGCAGGGGCCGGAAACGCTCATGCGACTCCGTTGTGTTGCGAACGTCCCGGCCGCCGGCGGTCATCATCCGCCGCTCTACCTCGTAACTGACCAACGCCGCGATGACCTTGGGTACGACCTTCCATGCCGAGAACACGAGGCGCTTGGTGAAGCCACCGCGGTCTGTGGCATCCCAGGGTGGCTCTAACTCGTAGTAGGGCAAGGCCGGAGGCAACCAGGCCAGTCGCCAAGCTCCGCCATCGACGACGTCACTGATCAAGGTCCGAAGGCGCGCGTTGGCAGGATCGATTTCGCTGTAAGCCGCGACGTCCTCCCACCTGAGCAACCCGTCGTAGTTGGACAGCAGGTCGATCAACTCCCGAGGGGACCGCCCCTCCACCGCGCCGCGGAACGACTGCGCAAGCTTGTAATCCTCCATGAAATTGAGGGGATAGGCACTGTCCTTCCAGAAGTCGATCACTGGCCCACCATCGATGAGTCGCGTGAGTCGATCCAGCGTCAAGAAACTTCGGACGTCGTCGGCTGACAGCACTGCTCGGGCGCTCTGGTTCTCGGTTAGCATCCCGCCCCGGTCAGGCGTGGAGGCCAGGCGCTCGGTGCGGACCATCACTTGTCGCAGCGTTGCCTCAATTTGCTGCTTCGCGGAGCGCGCTCCGTCGAGTCCAGGGCCCGCGTCAGCGTTCATCAACGCGCGCCGGAAGTGTCGCAAGTCCGCTGAGAATCCATCCGCTAACTCTTCGCCGCCCAGGAAGCACAGGGTTCGGACGAGGTCCGCGTAGTGGTCGTCATCTGAGTCTTCGGCGACGGTGTACATCTAGTACGGCGTCGCCGAGAGCAACAGCAGCCGCACGTCCGGGTAGTCGAACAAGACGTGGGCAAGGTCGCTGGCCGGGTCCGTCCCATCAAGCAAGCCCTTGAAGCGCTGGAACTCATCGAGGATCACAAGCTCGGGCTGCAGCGCATGGATGCAGGTGCGCGCGAGTACGGTCCGCAGTTCGCCGATGAACGCCCGTCGCCGGTCCAGATGCTCCCGCGGACGCTTTGCCTTTCGCTCCCGATAGAACAACTGCCGCAGCTCGTCGAACTCCTCACGCAGCGTCGGTTCCCCGTTCTTCCGGGCGTGCCGATCGCGCTGACGCAGCGCCTTGTGGAAGTCCGCGCTCAACGCGGGGTCAAGATCAGCTTCGCTGCGGTACCGGCGGGCACGCTGAGCAAAGCCAGAGAAGCCGGACCAGCCGGCGAACACCCGCAAGGCTGGGTTGCCTCGCAGCACCTCACTTCCCCACTCGTCCCAAAGCAACGTGTAGAGGAGCATCAGTTCCCGCGCGATTCCCTCCGATGACCGCAGATTGAACGATGTCCCGGGGGTGAGCGCGACGATGTTGACGCGCTGGCGGTTGAGGTGCCGTGCCGCCTGTGGGAGCAGCGTCATGCGGTCGATGGGACGAACGTCGTCAAGACCGGGAATGCCCAGCCGGGTTACCAACCTGGTGGTGTTCTGGCGCGCGATGTCGCCGTTGGAGCAGATGTAGACGACGTCGATGCGCTTGGTCCCCCGCGCCAGGTGGTGCTCGATGGCTTTGGCGACGACACCGGTTGCGACCAACGTCTTGCCAAGCCCCACTTCGTCGGCGACCAGAAACCGCCTTGCAGGATTTTCTCCGTAGAGGTGGTGGGCGACATGCTCCACCGTGTCGCGTTGGAAGTCCTTCAGTCCGGCATAGACATGTCCGAAGTCGGCCGGGGCTTTCATCGGCCTAGCTCCTGTCGGGCCCGCCAAATCGGTTCCCACACGGCGGTGAGCTCCTCCGGCAGTAGTTGCGCACCTTGGCCGCTGCGCTCGATATCCGTGATGACTTTGGCGAGATGGTCCAGACGGGCCGGATCCTCGGACAACGCACGGATCATTGACTCGAACAGCGGGATCTGCCATTGAGCCGGCGGCCCCTGGGGATCACCGGCTGACAGGTCCCCGGTGAGGGCGTCCGCGAGAACCTGTGCCTCTACGCCACCTTGTGCCAGGAGAAACAGCAAGTAACGGAGCACGTCAGAACGGGAGCGCAGCAAATCGACCAGCACCCGTTCTCGCCGATCCGTGGGTCCGCCACGGATTTCTGCGTTCACGACCAGACGCACGCCATCGCGAGCGCTGCCAGCGTGAGCTGTGAGTTCGAAGGCGAAGAAGCCCGTGACACTTTCGGGGGACACTTTGCCCAACGACGCCTCGAGCCCGTGGGGCAGGAGCTTAGGGATGACCGCGGTCCCCGCTCCCAGGCTGATTGGCCAGCACAGCACCCGATCGATCTCGTCGAGCTCAAGCGCGTCATCAGTCGTCGCGTGAAGCCGCAACTCGTAGCCGTCGGCGACATCGGTGAATTGCGCGGTGAAGTGACACAGGCCAAGGCGACGGCGAGCTTCGTCAAGGATGCGTTGCACCTGCTGGTGCTCGGATTCGGGCGGTGGCTCATGTGATGCCGGGGCGTAGGGCTGCAGCAAGTCGCGCAGTGATCCCTGCTCACCGCCGGGCTCGAGCAGCTTGTCGATGTGGACGCGCCAAGGGTTGGTGGCAAGCTCGACCATGAACTCGATGTTGCCGCTGAACGCCGCATCGGTGGCGTTCGCCGAGCCCGTGAAGACGCGGACCTCGTTGGGACGCTGGGCGACGAACAACTTGGCGTGCAGGCCTGTCAACTCCACGTCTGCTGCCTCCGCGACGGACTCGTCGACTGGTACGGCTGTATCCGTGGCCGGGACGGTGTCGCCGTCCTCTGCGGCGAACTCCGCCCACGCGTGCGGTGCCAGAACGTAGGTCTTGGCGAACCCGCCCACGCCTTCGGCCCCGACGTCGTCGAGGGACTCTTGGCGCGAGACGAGGACGTGAGGACGCGGCGAGCTCGACAAGCGGGTCAAGGCACCCCGTGTTAGGAACGGGGATACGACTAGCATCCGATCACCGTCCTCACGGATGTCGGGCGGTCGACCTCCGAGGCCTAGGGCGTGGAACGTGATGTCGCTGAACCCCTCCGGCAGGAGCCATTCCACTGCCGCCAGCTCGGTTGCGAGCTGCTCGACGCGCTGGGTGGTCCCGCTGTCGAGGGGCCTTCTCGCCAAGCTGGGCAGTCTGGTGAGGAACTCCGTCAGCGGACGGTTGCGGCGGCGCACTCCGGCCTTGTCTCGCTGGGCTGGTTCGCCGTCGAGGACGAGCGCGGTGTCCCACGCGCGGTCGAACGTGAGGTTGCGGCTCAGGCAGAGCAAGCGATAAGCGTCGGGTTGCGACTCGGCGACAAACTTCAACGCCCATACCTTGGGATGGAAGATCCGAGCCGTATCGGGCGGAGCCGCCTCGACGACGCAGTCTTCGAGATAGACCAGCAGAGAGCGGTAGTTGCGAGGAACGCCGATCTGGCCTGCCTGGCAGAACACCGTCATTCGTTCGGCATTGCGGCGGACCGCCTCGAGCAGCGCGATCGGGTTAGCGCTGGCGTCCTCGTCGCCGGCCCAGTCAAACAACGCAAACGCCAAGGGCGGTAGCAGTAGCGCTTGGAGGTCAAGCGAGAAGGTCGTGCCCACCGCCACCTCGAGGTGGTAACCCTCAGGCGGACGGAGCGCGTCCAGCAGCAGCGTGCGAGAACCCGGTTCCAGCATCGCTAACTCCGGCTGAGCCCGTCGATGATGTCCTGTGCGTACCGGCGGCCTTGCGGCCAGCGGAAGACGAGCTGGCCAACGCCACTGGCGCCGCTCCAGCGCTCCAGTGCCCGGAGGTTGGACACGCGGGCCAGTCCTCGCTTGACAGCGATCTCTCGCTCGGCAACGAGCGCGCGCGCTGTCTCATCGTCTGCGATCTCACCATTGCGCGTCAGCGCTTGAGCGATCCACTGGTCCACGAACCAGACAGTTCGCTGTGACACCAGCGGGTTGCGCTCGCGAACAAGGGCCCAGAATCCCGCTCGGTTCCAATCGGCATAGGACTCAGCCCGTTGCTCAACCCTGCCGTTCCAGTCCAGCAGCATGGTGCGGTACTCGTCGCGACGGTCACCCTCGACGTCCAGTTCCGCGCCAGTGGTGCGGGCATCGTTGACCTTCTCGGCCAGGATCAGGTTGTACAGCAGGGCAGCACCGTGCATGAGCTCGGAGAAGTTGCGAGCGTGTTCCAGATGGTTTCGCACAGTCGGGGGGGCCGTGAAGGCGTGCGGCGCGTCCCATGCGAAATCGCCGTCGACCTGTTCGTCTTCGCGCCTCACCAAATGCGCGAGATAGCTGCCAGGGGCATGCTCGAGGATTCGTTGCTGCAGATAGTCGGCTTCGGGGAAGGTGAGGTCGAAGTCTGTGGCGTCGAGCCAGCCCTCGGGTGTGCCAGGAACACGCGCATCCCAAGTCTTGATGGTGCCCTCGCCAGACGGGACATCGGCCTCCGGGATGGGCAGATTGCTGCGCTGCTGGTAGATGGCGTCCAGTGAGCGGTGGTACTGCTGCTGCGAGCCTTTGAACTGTCGAATGCCGAACGTGCCGAGGGCGCTCCAATACAGGACGCTGGGGAACCGCTTCAGTTTTGCCCGCGCTTCGATACCGATGACGCCTTCGTTCTCACCGCCCGCATCAAGGGCTCCGATAAGTCGGACCTCCCGGTTCTTCAGCGCCGTGGCGACTTGGTCGCTGGGCGTCCGAGAACGCTCGAGGATGCGGTAGATCCAAGGGATGAACAGCAGATACCGCGGTCGGGTGTGCAGCGTGGAGGTGCCCGGAAACATGGTGTCGGCCAATGCGTCGCGGGCCGCGCCCAGGCCTAGTTCGTCGACGGTCCCTTCCTCCCGGAACATCTCGACGACTTCGAGCATGCGGCGGCGTTGGCGTTCCGAGTAATCGAGCCAAGCAAACGTCGACACCCCTGTCCCCTCCCGGTGGCCGGCGTCGCAACCTATCGGAGTGCTGTGACACACAACAGTGCTGGCGCTCCGTCTAGGCTCGATGTTCCGCGACGACGGTTGGGGAAACCGTGCCAAGCGATGAGCAGTTGTTCACCGTTTCGGGTGCGACCGCTACGCGCGGTCAGCCATTGACGCTTGCTGAAGCGGGTTTCACAGAACGTGCGCATCTCCAAGAGTGGATCATCGGCAACCCAGAGGTCCTCGGTCCAGACGTCCTCATCGTCACATTCGAGTTCGACCGTTGGATCTCCGGCGGAATAGCCGACGACCCTCGTGATCGGTTGGACGTCTTGGCTATCGACGCATCAGGAACCTTGGTTATCGCGGAGTTGAAGCGCGATCGGGCGGCTGTGACCACGGAGCTGCAAGCCCTCAAGTACGCAGCGATGGCATCGCGCTTCACAACAGACACCCTGGCAGCCGCCCATGCGGCTCACCTGTCGAAGGCCGAAGCTCGACCCGTTTCTCGCGAGGAGGCGCTGACAGCTCTCGAGGACCACGCGGGCGGTCCGCTGGATGTGTCGATGCTTCGTCGGCCACGGGTGGTTCTCGTGGCGGGAGACTTTCCGCAAACGACGACGGCCACAGCGGTGTGGCTCAGCGAAATGGGCGTGAAGGTCAACCTTGTGCGGTACCAGGCCTATCGCACGGATGTGGGTGTCGTCTTGACCGCCTCCACGCTATGGCCTGTCGCCGACGTCGAAGAGTTCACCATCGCTCCCCAGCTGTTAGAAGCAGAACAAGTGGCGCAAAGACAGCACGCCCGCCGCAGCGCGGCTACGGCCGTATCCCGGCTGCTTGACGCCGAGGCCCTCAAGCCAGGTACAGCCTTGCGCTTCGTCACGGCGGAGGCTCCCGCGGGTGTGAGGGCGGACGTAGAGGAGTGGGTGGAGGAGAATCCGCTTCGTGGTCGAGCAACGTGGACGGGAGCAGGACCGAAGGCGTTGCGGTGGGAGGCAGATGGTCAGGAGCACACGCCCAGTGGATTGGTTCGTCACATCCTGCAGGAAGCGGCCGGTGTCGACCGCAAGGTGCGAGGGACGTCCTGGTGGGCGACCGAGGACGGGCAGGACCTGGTGACGCTTGCCGATCAACTCGCCCCGGGGGCGACTGCAGCCGGACGTCGGGACTGGTCGGATCTCCATGAGTTGCTTGAGCAAGTCCCCGAAGGCCGATGGACTACGTACGGCGATCTCGCGGACATGATCGGCACAGCGCCAATCTCGGTGGGGGCGCACTTCGTGGCATGCGATGAGTGTCCTGGCGCGTGGCGAATCCTCGGCCATGATCGGCAACCTCGCGAAGGGTTTCGGTGGGTGCACTCCGAGCGGACGGATTCGCAGCGCGACGCTTTAGAGATGGAGGGTGTCCGCTTCGATGACCGGGGCCGTGCCGACCCTTCGCAGAGGATGCGCTGGAGCGGGGCCAGCTCTTCCCCATAAGCTCCGTTCGAGAGGAAATTCTTGCTGGTCACGGACACTGAGCGTGTGCTCGAACATGCCCGAACAAGCTTGGGGCCGACTGAATCATGGCCAAGACATCCGGGTGGATGGCCGGATGAAGTGGAAGCAGCGCTGATTGATGCGGTGCTGTCTGCTAACGCCCGCTACGGCAGTGAGACCACCGGCGTCAGGGCAGCAGTCCGCCGGTGGAGGGACGCCCAAGATGATCGATCCTTGGACAGCCTTCCAGCCTTACTGGAATGGGTAGACCGGAACGGAGCCGGGCCGTTCACGGAGGTGCTCAACACCTGGCAGCTCGTACCAGGTCGAGGCGACCGCCCGCTGAAGTCAGAAGCGATCATCCAGGTAGCGTCGGTGCTCACGAAGGGTGGTATGACCGGGGCAAGTGACGTTCGCCCCGATGAACACGGCCCAGCATTCACGAGTGTTCGCGGGGTCGGGTCGATCACCTGGCGGTACTTCCTGATGCTGCTCGGTATCCCGGGGGTGAAGGCAGATCGGATGATCGTGCGCTTCGTGGCCGACGCGTTGGGGTTACCCCCGCGCGCTGTCTCCTCGAAGCAAGCACAGTCTCTGTTGGAAGACGTGTCGGGACGGCTGAACGTGACAGCAACGCAGTTGGACCATGCAGCCTGGTCATATCAACGAGGGCAATAGCGCCCGTCAAGATGGCGGAGGGCTCAACGGATACGGAATCCGTTGACGACGCCGCAACACCTCATCGCAATGGCTGTCGCACCTACGTGCGACGATTCCGGACATCATGCGGATCATCTACCGGCTCCACGCCCGGCAGCAGATGGCCGAGCGCGGATTCAGCCCGGACGATGTGCGCGGCGCACTCGCTGTGGGCAAGGCGATCGAGGAGAGGCACCACGAGGGCCGACCGTATCCAACCCGCCTGATGCTGTGGTGGTCTGGCGAGCGACCTCTACACGTCCTCGTTGCCGATGACCCCTCTGGCATCCACTATGTCATCACGGTGTACGAGCCAACGCTTGACCGTTGGCAACCCGACTTCAGTACCCGAAGGGAGCGGCCATGACGTGTCCCGTCTGCGGCAACGGTCGACTCGTCGACGGCACCACGACGTTCACGGCAGACGTCGACGGCACTTTGCTGGTTGTCCGCAATGTGCCCGCCCTCGTGTGCGACGTCTGTGGTGAGGCGTACATCGATGATGAGATCGCAGAGGAGCTCGAAGCATCCGTAGCGGACGCTCGCACGAAGGGGACGGAGAGCCTGGTTCGTCATTACGAACCAGTCGCCTCGTAGCCCAGGCGGCGGGGCGGTAAACGGATACGGATCGGTTGACCGCCGTTCGGCCACCGACCCGTCACCCGGTCAACGTGGGGCACCTTAGGATCGAGGCGCCCGTCGTGTCGACACGATCATCCGCGGCGCTCCCGCTGCGCCGCTAGCTCGTCGCGGAGCTCGACAATGTCAGACACGGGCATCGGGTCCGCTGCCAGGATGCGGTCGCCGGCAGCCTGACGGTCCATGGCCGTTGTCGGATACGCCGCGTCAAGCGCCTCGCGGACGAGGACTGCCACCGGCACCCCCCGGCGTGCCGCCTCGGCATCCAGGCGCCGCCGACGTTCTTCATCGATCCGGATGTGCAGGCGACTCGTCAACATGCTCATACATTCGCAATGCTCAGGTCCCGGGCGCGGCCTGGCGACCGCGTTACTCCTCTCCGCGCGAGGCCTCGGATTGCTGCTTGATGAACAGCAGGTCGGCAACGACCTCGAGATCCTTGGGTCTTCCCGCCGTCCGCTTGGTGCGAACGAGGCTGTCGATGGACGCCACCCAGACATCGTGGCCGAGGACGCTCATCCCAACCGCGTCGTGCCGCAGGTCTTCATAGCCGTCGCTGCCCGGCGGCACCCACAGGATGTCGAGCCTGCCGAATCTGGTGAGCAGATTGATGATCGCCATACCTTGCAGCGATCGCTCGTCGGCCGAGAACGGCAGGGCCGGGGCGGACGGGTCCACGTAAATCCTTGCGTCCATCTCCCGAAGCGCCGCAACCAGACGGCCGGCGTTCTCATCGCCGCTCTCGGGACAGATATCCACGTCACCGGTCTTGCGAATGGAGCCGTGCAGCCGGGATGCGACGCCGCCGATGATGACGTATCTGACGCCATGACGGTTGAGACACTCGAACTGTGCTCCCGGCTGAAATCGCGGCGCTTCAGCCATCACGCGAATGAACCGCGCGGTCGAACTCCAGCTCGTCGAGCATGTACTGCAGCCGCTCGGTGGGGCTCAGCGTCAACAGCTGCAGGATGGATATGCGGTCCTGCTCGTCCGTGACGGCGACAACCGCCGGTTGATCAGTCGTCATGGCGTCATGGTAAGTCGCGGGTGCGACAGGGGAACAGGCCACCGACGACAATCCACAGCGCTCGGCATTCTCCTCGGCCGAGAAGCACTGCGGCAGTGTCGACTCGCACCATGACGGTCGGGGACTACCTCAGTGAGTGGCTGCAGCTGCAGCGCAGCCAGCTGCAGCCATCGACCTGGCAGTCGTATCGGACCTACGTCGTGCACTACCTCGCCCCGGCCTTCGCGGACACGGAGCTGGGGGAGCGGACGCCGGCCCACCTGTCGACCTTCTATGCGTCGCTGCAGCAGACGGTGGGCATCCGCGGCCGGCCGCTGGCGCTGCGCACCATCCAGTACTGCCACGGGGTGATCCACGAGGCGCTCAACGACGCGATGAACGCCACCCTGCCGCGCGTGGACCTCCGCGGTGACGGCGTCAAGGAGATCAGGGCGTGGACCGCCGAGGAGCTGCGCCGCTTCCTTGACTCCACCACGGGATCGGACCAGCACCCGCTGTGGATGGTCGCGGCCGCCACGGGTGTCCGCCGCGGCGAGCTGCTCGGCCTACGCTGGGACGACGTGGACCTCCCCAACCAATCGCTCACCGTCCGCCGCGCGCTGTCCGTGGTCAAGGGGCATGCGCAGCTGAAGCAGCCGAAGACGTCCCGCTGCCGCACGCTGCGCCTGGACGAGGTCACGACCCGGGTGCTCGAGCAACAGCGCCGGACGCAAGAGCGGCACCGTGCCGCCGCGGGCCACTGGGACAACGCGTGGAACCTCGTCTTCACCAACGGCCAGGGCAGCCATCTCGACCCGATGCGCATCACCCACGCCTTCCGCGTCGCCGTTCGCGACGCCCCAGTGCCGCGCATCCGTCTGCACGATCTGCGCCACACCCACGCCACCCTGCTGCTGCAGGCCGGCGTGCCGGTCAAGGTCGTCAGCGAGCGCCTCGGTCACGCGCAGATCAGCCTGACGCTGGACATCTACGCCCACGTGCTTCCCGCGATGGACGCCGACGCCGCTGACCGGTTCGCCGCCGCCGTGTTCGGCATGTAGCACCCGACGGGCATCCACAGGCGCTGCCAGATTGTCAGGGGCTCATGTCGCTACCGCCCCTACCGTCCCGCAGCATGGGCTATCACACGACATTCACCGGCACCGTCACCGTCGACCCACCGCTGTCGCCGCGACAGCGGGGCTGGATCGCCACCCTGTGGTCGCCTCCGCGGTACCCGGACGGGTCCCTCGCACTCGGCTATCCCGGGTGGTCCAGCCCCTGGGTGCCGACCGCGGAGGGCGGCTTGCACATCCCCGACAGCATGGACAGACCCCGGCAGGCGCCGGAATGGCTTGCCTGGATCGCCAATGAGCTCCACGAACCGATATTCAGTCGTGATCCCGAGATCGGCGGCACGCACACGATGACGGGACGGCTGCGGGCACAAGGCGGCTGCGAGGGCGACAAGTACGAACTGCGTGTCACCAGTGGGCGCATCTCTGTGCACCGCAAGGGTCTGCCGTGCTGGCCGTGCTGGCTCGACGTGCAGTGGTTGGTGCCGCCGTCGGCTGCCTACGCCTTTGCCCATCCCGAGGAACATCGTGGCGCACGCGCGGAGTTCACTGAGGAGGAGCGCGACCGCGACGAACCGCACTGCCGTGCCGCCGCGTGGGCGCCGCAGCCGCGGTGGCGCCGCGTGTACTGGCCGCCCCGGTTCGGGGACTGGTGGGCGGAGCACGTCGCAAGCCTGGACAGCGATCCGTAGGCCCCAAGGCAGTGAACCGGTACCGTCTGCCTGTGATGTACGAGAGCGTATTCAGCGCGCTCAACGAGCGCGGCGTCCGCTATCTGATCGCCGGCGGCGTCGCTGTGATCCTGCACGGCTACGTGCGCGCGACCCTCGACCTGGATGTGATCGTCGACCTCGATTCCGAGCAGGCGCGCGGGGCGATTGAGGCGTTGAGCGAGTTGGGGCTGGTCCCTCGGGTGCCCGTGGACCCGCTGCAGTTCGCAGATCCGGCCGCACGATCGTCGTGGATCCGCGACCGGGGGATGCAGGTGTTCACAATGCTGGATCCGGAGATCCGAAGGTGGTCGTGGACCTGTTCGTCGACCCGCCGGGGGAGTTCGAGGAGCTGTGGTCCCGCGCGCACGACGTCGATCTGGAGGTCCTTACCCTGAAGGTGGTCTCACTGGATGATCTCCTTGCCATGAAGCGACGCGCCGGCCGGCCGAAGGACGTGGCCGACATCGCCGAGCTTGAGCGCATCCGGGAGCTGCGTGGTGGTGACCGGTGATTCCGGCCGACGACAGTCAGGTCACGCACGATGCCCGTGCGGAGTGGGAACGACATGAGGACGAACAACGCCGCCACGCGTTGACCCTGACCCCGCGACAACGGCTCGAGTGGCTCGAGCAGGCGCTGCGAATGGCGCAGGCCGCAGGGGTGCTGCCGGCTCGCGGAGACGGCGAGGGTGAGCAGCCGACGCCCGGTTAGCGGCCCACGACGCTTCATCCCAACCCGCGCGTGGCATGGGCCAGTGGCATAGTCATGTCACGCTCGATGGAGTCATCAACCACGCACCACCACCTGGTCGTACTACGCCGGCAGCAACCCGCCGCCGGGCGCCGGCCCGGACGCATGTGCGCAGATCGGCGGCCGCATGCCACTGACCGGCCTGACGCGCGTGTTCGCCGAGGACAAGCTCGCGGGGCTGTACCCCACCGCCGAGGACTTCCTGACCC
>Ga0247719_1000591_pt1 | contig 20330 bp, 28 predicted proteins | sample 41E_DmetaG_FD_189046 | JGI IMG/M metagenome (GOLD analysis project Ga0247719, IMG submission 189046) | Soil microbial communities from hillslope of Landscape Evolution Observatory, University of Arizona, Oracle, AZ, United States - 4-1-E_D | ecosystem: Engineered > Artificial ecosystem >...
TCCCCCGACTCTCAGGTCGGACCACGACTTGCTCGATGCCTGCTTGCGCCTTTTTCCGCCCGAAATGCGGATCGCGGTCGAGTTCCGTCACGATTCGTGGTGGACGGATGCGACCCGTGCCTTGCTCGAGCGACATCGTGCGGCGTTGTGTCTTGCCGATGGCGACCTGGGTTCCGACGCGGTCAAGCCTCGACGCAAGTCGCAGCCCGTATCGCCGCTGTGGCGAACCGCCGAGTGGGGCTACTTGCGCTTTCATCACGGCGCCGCGCGCCCCGACCCCTGCTACGGCCGCAGCGCCCTCGAGTCGTGGGCGGATCGTCTCGTTGACATTTATGGGAGCGATGCCGATGTGTTCGTGTTTTTCAACAACGACTGGTACGGGTGCGCACCGGCAAATGCCCACACGTTCGCCCGAGCGCTGAAACGGCGCGGGGTAGAGGTAACCAAGACGACGAAGGTGGTCCCCACCGGCCATGGGTGACGTGCTCATCGGAACTGCGTCGTGGACCGACAAGTCGCTGCTCGCGTCGGGGTGGTATCCGCCCGAGGCGAAGACGGCGGAGGCGCGCCTTCGCTATTACGCCGAGCACTTCCCGCTCGTGGAGGTCGATTCGACCTACTACTTTCCTCCGAGCGAGGAGAACTCCGAGCGGTGGGTGGAGCGGACGCCGGCCCGCTTCACTTTCAACGTCAAGGCGTTCTCGCTGCTGACGAAGCATCCGACGAGGCCCGAGGCCATCTACAAGGATTTGGCCGTCCCATCCGGGAAGAAGTCGGTCTACCTCGACGACCTCGATCCGCGGGTGGTCGACGAGGTCTGGATGCGCTTTCTTTCGGCGCTCCGCCCCCTCGACGATGCGAGAAAGCTCGGGCTGTTGCTGTTCCAATTCCCCCCGTGGTTCGTCATCGGACGCGCGGCAAAGCAGTATGTCCTCGAATGTGCCCGGCGCGCCGAGCCGTACCGGATCTGCGTCGAGTTCCGCAACAAGACGTGGCTGTCGGCGGATAACCAAAGGGAGACGATCGAATTCCTCGAGGGCCATGGCCTCCCCCTCGTGTGCGTCGACATGCCGCAGGGGTTCACGTCGTCGTTGCCGTCGCTCACTGCCGCCACCGCCGATGTAGCCGTCATTCGCTTTCACGGCCGCAACGACGACGAATGGGAGTCGGGATCGGTGCAGCGCCGGTTCAAGTATCTCTACACCAAAGAGGAACTAGAAGAATGGGTCCCAAAAATATCGGCGCTCGAGAAAGAGACCGAACAAACGCATGTTCTGATGAACAACTGTTACAGAGACTATGCACAACGAAATGCCATGGAGCTTTCACGCCTGTTGGTCAGTCATAACGTCTCATGACCGTCGCGATTCGGCTGCGCACAGTTAGTACACCGCTCGATAGTCCCAATAACCCGCGAGTCTTGAGAACGGATGGCACGACTAGGATGGTTCTCGGCCTAGGAGAGTAGCCCGCTTGATGTACTCATACAGGCCGTCGTAGATCTCGACGGTCAGCTCGATGAGCTCGGGATCGTCTTTGGTCATCGATAGCCCTCTGATGAGGACGTCCAGGCCCTTGGCCTCCGGAGCGTCGAAGAGCTCATCTCCTATGTCCGCCTCGTGGATGAGGTGGCCGATCTCCCACAACACCGGGTCATCTATCTCGAATTTTCGCAGGAACGTCTCGAAGGAGCAGCCACCGTCCTGGTGACCAAGTTCGACGCCCCGCATGTCGAAGGGCGTCGCATCTTCAGGGACATCGTCGGGGTCGTCGACGAAGACGAACGTGGGTTCAGGGTCGATCACCTTGCGGATCAACCATGCGCACGCCGTTCTGTCTACGTGACACCCAGCCCTGGTCGCCCACTTCATCGTGCTGCCTCCACCTCTGCGGCGAGCGCATCGACCGCCTGCTTCGCCTCCTCACGGTTGGGCGGAGGGAAGTAGTCGCGCTGTCGGATGCGCCGCAACTCCCCGCGCAACCTCTTCACAGCGCGTCGTCGCGCCACGGGGTCGACCGGGGCATTGCGCGCCTCTGCGATGATCTGGTCGTACTCAGCCGCGGTCACTTCCTGCATCCCGCCCACGACCTCTCGTTCTTGCCGCGCTGTCAGCGAGCTCGCTCGCCAGAGCGTGGCGGTCCCGCCTGACTGGGTGATCTCTTGGGCGATCCACTCCAGCTGCTCTCGATTGCGGGCATCCAAGGGGAGCGCAACCAAACCGTCCAGGAGCTGGGCGACACCGAGTCGCTTGAGCTTGCGCCACACCGTGATGCGAGGCGTGGAGGGTTCCCGCGGAAGCCGGTAGGCGAGGAAGACCCATGCGATGCGCTCATCCACCGCATCAGTGTAACCGTGGTTACACTCCAGGGGTGGCTATAGGAACGGAGATACCGGGCGGACCTGCCGAGAACTGGCGACACCTCGTACCACTAGGTGAAGCAGTGCGCTATTGGGCGAAGCTCGGGTTCATCAACTTCGGCGGACCCGCGGGACAGATCGCGATCATGCACGACGAGCTCGTCGACAAGAAGCGGTGGATCAGCAACGACCGCTTCCTTCACGCCCTCAACTACTGCATGTTGCTGCCGGGTCCGGAGGCACAGCAGCTCGCGATCTATATCGGTTGGTTGCTCAACGGCAACGTCGGCGGGATCGCGGCCGGCATCCTGTTCGTGCTCCCCGCGCTCTTCCTCATCCTCGGACTGTCGTGGACCTACGCTGTGCACGGGGATGTCGGCTGGGTCGCTGCGATCTTCTATGGGCTCCAGGCTGCCGTCATCGCCCTTGTGGCCGCCGCCGTCATACGCGTCGGGTCGAAGGCGATGCGCAACCCGCTGCTGGTCGGGATTGCATCTGTCGCCTTCATCTCGATCTTCTTTCTCAAGGTCCCGTTCCCACTGATCGTGGTCGGAGCTGCGGTGATTGGACTCATCGGTTCCCGAGTAGCGCCGCACAGGTTCAAAGTCGAAGCGCACGGGGCTTCGGGAGACGATGGGTCGATTTTGGGCGACGCGTTCGATGAAGAAGCTGAACGCGCCACGTGGGGACGCACGATCCGGGTGCTCCTGTTCGGTCTCGTGGTGTGGTGGGGGCCGCTGCTCGTGGTCATCGCGCTACGTGGCAGGGAGGACACATTGAGCAAGGAGGCGGTCTTCTTCAGTCAAGCTGCGCTGGTCACGTTCGGAGGGGCCTACGCGGTCCTGGCCTACATCAACCAAGCCGCTGTTCAGCACTTTGGGTGGCTCGAACCAGGACAGATGGTGACGGGTCTAGGTCTTGCGGAATCGACGCCCGGGCCTCTCATCATGGTCACCGAGTTCGTTGGCTTCCTCGGCGCCTACCGGTTCCCCGGAGGGCTCGACCCCGTGGTGGCCGGCACTCTCGGCGCGACAGTCACGGTATGGGCGACGTTCGCCCCTTGCTTCCTGTGGATCTTCCTGGGGGCGCCATTCATCGAGCAGCTGCGAGGGAACAGAGCGCTCAACGGCGCGCTCTCGGCGGTGACGGCTGCCGTCGTCGGTGTGATCCTGAACCTGGCACTGACTTTCGGGATCGTTGCCTTGTTCGACTCCGTCCGACAGGGTGAGTTCGCTAACGTCACTTTCCCGCTGCCGGCGCTCTCCTCGGTCGACCTTTTCGCCTTGCTCCTCGCACTTGCCGGCTTCGTTGCGCTGTGGCGTTACAAGATCAACGTGTTGTGGGTGATCGCTGGTAGCGCCGTCGCAGGTTTGCTCTATCGCACCCTGTTCTGACCACGTGAACCATCATCTAGAAACCAGCACCTAAGCGTCATGCGGGGGAGGTACTCACCTACTCGACGACGTGACTGTCGGGTTTCGAAGTGGACGGGTCACGGCGCTCGTCGGACCTTCCGGGCAGGAAAAAGGATACTGCTGCGCTGCCTCAACAGCCTCGAGTCGCAGGTACAGGGCGAAGTGATGCTCGACGGACGGGACATAGAGGAGATCAACCCCATCGCACTCCGGCGCCGTGTGGGTCTGGTCTTCCAGCTGCCGATGATCCTCGAAGGGTCGGTGCGCGACAACCTCCTCTACGGCACCGACCAGGACGTCGACGTCGAAGGCGGCCTGGGTAAGGCGGGCCTCGACTGTCTTACCTGGAGCGGCAGGCTCGATCCTCTGGCGGTCGGGGAGGCGCAACGGCTCGCCATCGCGCCGGCTCTGGTACGTGACCCAGACATTTTGCTTATGGACGAGCCCACGTCTCCTCTCGACCGGGACCCGCTACCCGAGGTCGAAGAACTGGTTGCGCGCCCGCGAGAGCGCTCCCAGCGTCGTATTCGACATGGGTCGCGGCCCGACCGAACCTCGACAGACGGCGAAGGAGTGGGGCATGGCTACCAACGCGCTTGATGCATATCGTGGCTTCAACTACGAGGTTGCGGAGACCCTCGCGCCGAGCTGGGAGAGCCGGCGCGCCGACATAGAGCGCCTTTCCCCCCAATTCGGGCATGGATGCTCACGCAGCTTGCTCCTTCTCCGGGCGATACCGTGCTCGAGCTCGCCGCCGGCACCGGCGACACGGGTTTCGAGGCGGCAGGTCTGGTAGGGGAGGACGGCCTGGTGATCACTAGCGATTCTCGCCCTCGATGCTGGACGCCGCCCGCCGGCGGGGCGCGGAGCTGGGAGTAACCAACGTCGGCTATCAGGTCCTCGACGCGGAAAGGATCGAGCTCGACGACGACTCGGTCGACGGCGTCTTGTGCCGGTTGGGGTACATGCTGATGGGCGATGCCGCAACGGCTCTCGCCGAGACGCGTCGCGTGCTGCGACCGGGGGGCCGCGTGACACTTGCGCTCTTGGGGCGCCGGAATCCAATCCGTTCTTTGCGATGGCGGGGATGGCTCTCGTGCAGCGGGGTCATATGCCGCCGCCTGAGCCCCCACCCGCGCCGGGCATCTTCTCCATGGCAACGCGGAACGAACGTCGACGCTCCTCAAGGACGCCGGCTTTGACGAGGTGCGCACGGAGGAGGTACCGGTCGTCTTCGACGTCCCGGATGCGGACGGGTACCTGAGGTTCGTGGTGGACGCCGCAGGTCCGCTGGCCATGGCGCTGTGCCACCTGTCCGACGCCGAACGCGATGAGATCAAGGAGGACCTCGAAGAGTCGTTGACACCGTTTGCAGCAGAGGACGGGTATCACCTTCCGGGCCGCGTGCTCTGCGCGGTGGGTTCGTAGGCAGCAAGGAGCATGGGGAAAAGTCTGAACTGCCGAAAGCTGAAACGAGCGGTCTCGATCACGGATGCGGGCCCGGATGGGCGCGGCAGAACTCCCGAATAGCCTGATTGACCTCGTCCGGCCGTTCCAGGTTGCTGACGTGTCCACAATTTGGGATGACCACCAGTTCCGCTCCGCGGATCGCGTCTTTGAATTGGTGGGCGACGCTAAGCGGCGAGCGTGAATCGAGTTCGCCCCAGATCAGCAGGGTCGGCACCGAGATGCGAGATAGAACGTCGCGCTGATCGGCTTCCGCCATCAGCGAAAGCTGAACGCGGAGAGTTTTCGGGCGGACGTCGGCTGCCATCTTGTTCAGCAGCGGGACGAACTCACCCGGCGGGCCCCCGGCGAACAAGCCAGGGAGAGTGGGATCGAATCGCGCCGGGGGGGCCGAGAGCATTTGCCGCGCCCCGGCGACCCGGGCCCGCACCTCTTCTTCGGGTAATGATCCTTTCCAGCCGGCGTAGGTGTCGATGAGGATCAGAGACGCCACGAGCTCGGGATGGTGTCGATAGAGCTCCAGCACCAGGGTTCCGCCCCAGGAGAGACCGGCGACGTGGGCCGGGCCCACTGCCAACGACTCGATCAGCGCGGCGAGACAGTGCGCGTAGTCGGCGAGCTTGAAGTCCGTAAGCACATCCGAGGACCGACCCGCCCCGGGTTCGTCCCAAGCTACGACCGTGAATTCGTCACTCAAGGCCGCCAGCTGCGGTTGCCATACGCGGCCGTCCTCGGCCGCACCGTGTACGAACAGCAGTGGAGGGCCGTGGCCGGCACGCTCATAGGCGATGTCGAGCCCATTCACCCGGATGAACTTCACCCCCGAAACCTACGTGACGCTCTTCTCCACCCTTTGCAGTGGACTGCCCACGGTCCGCGGCATGCAGGGGGACATCGCGTAAGCGGTGCTGACTCGATTGTTGCAGGGTGGGGAACTCTTTCTCTATCCCTCTTTACTGGTGTCGACGTTACGCCTACAGTTCAAGTAGTGGTGTCGACCGAGATCGTGCCGAAGGCCATCCAGTGGGTCGTGGACTTCTTGAACAGCGTCGATCTGCGCACCCACGGAGCCGCCCGATCGGTTCTCGTCCGTGACCGCCTCGGAGACGACGGCGATGGTGATGCATGGCTGCGGGACCGCGGGTTCGACGGCTCGAGCGAGGGCTTGTTCGGTGAACTAATAGCTTTGCGGGGGCTTCGAGACTCGGTGCGGGAGGGCCTGGCGGGCACGAACCCGTTCCGGACCACCTGGTCGGTTCAAGTCTCGATCTCGGGAGGCGCTCGCCCCCTGGTTCGCCCGGCGTCGGGATCCGCGACCGCGTGGGCGGAAGCGCATCTTCTCGACGCCTTTCTTTCGCCGCACGTGTCGAGGCTTCGGATTTGCGCCGCCGACGATTGCCGGCGTGTGTTCTACGACGGTTCCAAGAACGGGCGAGGCAGGTGGTGTTCTACGGCGTCTTGCGGCAATCGCATGAAGACCCGCGCTTACCGTGAGCGGCACCGCCAGCAGGCGACGCCGACGGTCGCCGCGCCCTTAGCCCGACCCGTCGCCCACCGAACAAACCTGTTCCGACGAGAGGGCGACTACTGGACGATCGGTTCGTCTCGGAGAACCTTCCGGCTGAAGGACTCAAAAGGGCTGGGCTATCTCGCGCGCCTCCTCGCTGAACCCCATCATGAGTTCCACGTTCTCGATCTCGTGGGTTGGGGCGCCCTCTCGGGGTCGTCCGTGTCGCGTGACGAACCTATTCTCGACGTCGAAGGGGCGCGTAGGTATCGAGCCAGGATTCGTGACCTGGAAGAGGCGGTCGCCGAAGCCGAAGCGTGGAACGACGAGGCTCGAGCAGCGATCGCCCGAGACGAGCTGAGCGCCGTCGCTGAGGAGCTGGCGCGCGCCGTAGGACTCCGTGGGCGGTCCCGGTCGTTCGCGTCTGATTCGGAGCGTGCTCGGATCAGCGCCACGAGGGTAATCAAGGCGGCTCTTTCTCGGATAGGCGATCAATCCTTGGAGCTGAAGCATCACTTCGCGACCACGATCCGGACCGGCACCTACTGCTCTTACAACCCCGATCCCCGTTTATTGATCCGCTGGGAGCTACATCCGAGCGAACATCGTTCGCTCGGATGTAACGCCGCTTCTCGTAGAGGACGAGAGGAGGCGTCGTGATGCTGATCCAGAGACCAGATCTGGAGCGTGACCCCGCAGGTGCAGAGGTGGAGAAGATCGGCCCCCGCGAGGTTGAAGCTCTCGAGAAGCTCCTTGCCGCTAGTGGACTGTCCGACGTGTCGCTCGCGGCCCGGTATTCGGTGGTGTTCATCTATCCGGGGATCGGAGCAGGAGACCGATATCCGGAACTAGCGGGCTGCACTGCCGAGCTCTGCACGTTTGCCGACGAAACGACGGAGTTCATTAAACACGGCATCCAACTCGCAGGGTTATCGACCCAATTAACGAAGCCGCCCGGCGACTTCTTCGGGGGCTTTCCCTTCCCGATAGGTCACCTGCCCAACGACACGGTCGAGCCACTCATCGAACTTGTTACGAAAGGCGAAGACACCTACGCCACCAGAAGGAGCTTCGTTGTCTTCCCCGATCGCACCGGCATGCAAATCACCGACATCAAGGATCCCGTGGGACACGTAAGGAAATGCTTTGACACCGCCATCAAACGGCGCCTGGACGAGTATCGAAAGGTGGCGATCTCATACTTCCAGCGAACCGGATCCAGCGTGACGTCGCAGATGAACCACACGGGATTCCTGGCCAACGGCGCGGATTCAGTCTCGATCTCGACCGTCGACTTCAGTGCTCGACTGGTTTCGAAGATGGCCTCCGGCGACATTGTTGCTCAAGAAGGTGGCTATATGCAGCGGATCAACGAGCTTCTGGAAGAGAACAACAGGCCGGCGTTGTTCCCTGCCGTTCTTGCCATTCGAACCGATGAGCGCCCCGCGTACTACCTTATGGAAGCCGCAAACCCGGCGCCTCTTGACCACTCCGTCTTCGAGGATCAAGCCATGACACGGCTCCGGCGCGAGCGATTGCACATGTTGTCGGGCGCGCTCGCCAAGCTTTCGACCCTCTACGAGCTGTCGTTCCGCCCGGAGGAACCTGCCGTTGCCCGCTACCACTACCTTGAGCGATTCTCCGCGATCATCGAGCGTGCGGACTTCCGAGAGACGCACGCTTTTATGTTCGCGGGCGCTCCGACGCTCGACGAGGTCCTCCGGGTGCCATTCGTCGTCGACGGTGACTTCATCTGTCGCTCGATGCGGGATCAGCTGGAGATGTTGGCCGCGAACGTAGGCCGTCTCGTGCAGCCCCTCGGCGCCTACCTGCACGGCGATGTCCACCTGAAGAACATGTTGGTCGGCGAAGATGGCCGCAACGTCGTTTTCGTCGATCCACGCATCGTGTGGGACGGCAACGACGTGGGCGATCCCGGTTTCGGCGACCCGCTATATGACTTCGGGACCCTCCTACATAGTCTCCACGTCATGTCGGCGATCCTGACGGCGATCGACGCTCAGGAGAGCGATGCACTGCTATCGCTAGAGGAAGTCGATGTCGATGGGACGCGGGGCCTCGTCACGTGGCCCGGTGTGCTGAGGATCACGGGGTCGGAGACGGTTGCTTGGTTCACCGACTGGATGGAGGCGACGGTTCCCTCGAAAATCCTTGGCGAGCACTGGCGAGCGCGGCTCTACGTGAACGCGGCCAATGCCCTCTTCGGCTGGCTCAAGTACGCGCGCGCGGTGCGTACCCGGCATGCGTGGTGGGCGATCTTTGCCTCGACTCTGTACTACCTCGAACTCGCGGGTCGAGAACTCGAATCCACCGAGGTCGGCTCATGACGATCCAGCTCTCCGCGCCATATACAGCACGTCCGATCAAATTCCTCGAGCTTTGGCAGCACGACGGGTGGCGCGTCAAGGTGTACGGTATCGCCGCGACTGCCGACCGGCCGCCACAGGGACTGGTCGACGCGATCAAGCGCGTGGCGGTCGAGATACTCCCTGCGCCGCCTGTAGACCACGACCGGTACGGTGTCGCGTTCCTGTATGCGCACCAGGGGCGAGATGGAGGGGGATACGCATCGGTCAATTGGTGGGAGAACGAGAATGAGCTCTTTCACCACCAGTACGAGGCCTCGGCTGACGCGGTGAGCGATCTGCGTCCCGTTAGTGAAACGGGAGGCTCGAGCGCCTGCGTTTGGGACCTGGCCCTCATCGAACACGAGCGGAAGGCCTGGGTGGATTGCGTCCTCGCGAAGGATGCAGGTCCCGACCTCGAGGCCTACCTAAGCACGGTGCTAGAAGCGGACGTGTGATCTTTGACGGACGTCGAGATCGGTCCTGCCGACGAATCGCACCTCGACCACATAGTCCGCCTCCAGCTCGAACTGGGGAGGCATCACCACACCTTAGACGTTGAGAATCCCAGGTATCTCATCGCGGAGAAGGACTGGCGAGCGCAGATCGAGGCGTCGCTGACGGACCGCAGCTCCCAGTTTCTCGTGGCGAAATTCAAGCACGAGGTGTGCGGGTTCGTTCGGGTCACGATGTGGAGAAACCCTGGGGATGGAGTTGCGAGATGGACGCGCTCGTGGTGGCAGAACCGGTCCGGGATCGTGGGATCGGAGCGCTCTTGGTCGAGGCGGCTGAACGTATCGCTCGTTCCATGGGCGCTCGCGCGATGAGGGCGAACGTGCTGTCATCCAATCTTCGCGGTCGGGAGTTCTACAGCACCAGTGGCTACGCGGAGATCGCCGTCCGATTCGGCAAGTCCCTCGAGGAATCCCCGAATGAGTAGAGACATAGTGCTGATAAATCTCGGTTCTCGCATTGGGACTCTATCGGGGATCTTCGACGTCTCAATAGCGACGATCAGGTCATCGGAGGAGCGTTACGGGTGGCCCCACAGCCAGCCGGACCGTTGCGGCCATCGTCGATATCCGAGGCGACACCTCCGGACTTTCATGCGGGAGCGACCCTGCATAGACAGATGTCGACGGGAGCTGCGATAGCTCGCGTTATCGGAAAGGGAAGCCGGCACCAGTGCTGATTCTGTTCGAAACCTCGGCAAAAAGGAAGTTCGTGGAGGTTTTGGACGCACCTTGTCGAAACTCAATTGCGACGACTGCGGTGCCAATCGTTGAGACAAACAAAATCGGTGGCGATCAGATGTTTTGGGGGCCACCCATCGAGGGGAGCAGACTATGAAGAAGTTGCTGACTGCAGCGATCTTGGCGAGCCTGCTCGCTTTGCCGCTGGCGCCTCAAGCGAGTGCGAATCACCCTCACAGGAAGCCTGTCAAGGGACCGCACTGCGGCGGCAGGTTCACCGACTCAGAGGATTGTTCGTTCCGTTTCAAGGGCGGTCAGCTGTACGTGGGTGGATCTGTACGAGGGTTCGGCCTCCCCACCGGTGCCGCCACGATTCGCCTCGAGGCGGTAAGTCGCATCACAGGCAGGCGTCGTGTGTTGTTGTCCTGCACGACTCCTGCCTCTGGTGGATGTGCAGCAGGCGGAAGCTATGAAACGCTCGAGCACATCCGAAGAGGCCAGAAGCTGTTCTGCACCGTGGAGGGCGTTGGACGTGGCGACTACGAGTGCGGCACGCTGATCAAGAAACGACGGAAGTAACAGGCCACCTCAGCAAAAGCCGCGCCCCGGCAGAGGGCCACCCGCAGGACCTACACATCGGGCAGACTCCAGAGGCTTGGAGGCGGCGATGCGGAGACGTTGCCCAACCACGTCGTAGTGCCGTAAAGGACGCCGTAGGTGGCCAAAGCCGAGAGAACCATGACCACTACGAAGCGTAGGAGGCGCGGCTTCGTATGACATCTATTTGACTGCCGTCTGGTCATGACCACTATCAGCAGGGCCAACGATGCCGCGGCGAGTTTGAATGCCCAACCCCACCGGTCATACAGGTCGGTTGCTAGGTCGATGGCGACCGTGGCACTCAGCAACCCGGTCAGCGCAGCTACGGCGGGACCGACGCAGCATCCGAGCGCCACGGCACCCAACGCGAGGCCGAAAAGTGTCCCTCGGCGAGCGCTGGTTGGGCTGTTGCGCTTCACCCTTCCACGAGGTCGTTCAACGCGTCCTCGATCCCCCTAACGAAGGTCGGGTAGGGGAAGATGAGCTCCTGCAGGCGCGTAACCGGGACGCGCTGTCGGACCGCGAGCAACAACAATCCGACCACTTCACCTGCTGCCGGACCCATGGCGGAGGCACCCACGAGGATCGCGCGCTTGCTGTCGGCCACCAACTTGACGACCCCATGCTCCGCCCCGGGCCCGTGTATCCAGCCGCGCGCAGATGATCCCGTTTTGGCCACCCCGACCGACACGTCTATGCCGCGGTCTCTAGCCTGTGCCTCGCTTAGTCCTACGCTCGCCACCTCGGGATCGGTGAAGGTGACTCGGGGGACTGCGGTGTAGTCGGCGGGATCATGGTCCCGGCCGAGGATGTCGGCGACGGCAAGGCGCGCCTGATAGGTCGCGATGTGAGTGAACGCTCCTTTGCCGGTGATGTCGCCAACGGCCCAGACGCCTTCGGCGGCGCGCAGATTCTCATCGACATCGATCGAGCGAGCATCGGGATCTAGACCCACCCTCTCCAGACCCAGGTCGGGGAGGTTCAGGCGCCGGCCGGTTGCCACCAGCAGACGTTCGGAACCAAGGGTGGTGCCGTCGCTCAGCTCGACGACGATCTTGTCGGAGGATCGTGCGACGCGCGACGCCGATACGCCGGTGCGAACGTCGATCCCATCGGCGCGCAGCACCTCTTGGAGTGCACTCGCATTCTCCGGCTCTTCAGCCGGAATGACATGTGATGCCATCTCTACGATGGTCACCGACGTGCCGAAGCGACTGAACGCCTGTCCGATCTCGAGCCCGATCGGTCCGCCCCCGAGGACGATCAGTGAATTTGGCGCCTCCTTCGCTTCAGTGGCATCGCGGTTGGTCCAGTAGTCGACTTCGGCGAGGCCGTCGATCGGGGGAACCGAGGGCGAGCCACCGGCGGCGATGACGATGCCGCGTCGGGCGGTGTACTGGTCGCCTTCCACCTCGACCTCGCCGGGGCCGACGATCCGCGCCTGTCCGCGACGGAACGTCCCGCCCTTGCCTTCGAGACGTTCCACAGCCACTTTGTCGTTCCAGTCGTCGGTGGCTTCGTCTCGGATCCGTTGCGCGACGGGCGTGTAGTCGGGATGAGAATGTGCGTCTCCTGCGAGGCGTCTTACACGGGATACCTCGGCGAGGCTTCCCGCAGCCCGCAGCATCATCTTGCTCGGTATGCATCCCCAATAAGGACACTCGCCTCCCACGAGGTTGCGCTCGATGCCGATCACATCGAGGCCGGATTGCGCGAGCGACCCGGCGACGGCCTCACCACCGACGCCAAGGCCGATCACGATCACGTCGTGAGATGTCATCTTCCGTCCTCTCCTTCAAGCATGTAAAACACATGAGCCCACCCGAGTCCCTGCTTCTTGGACCCGTCGCAAGGTCATTCGATTGCAGGAGAGCATAGGGATGGCATACCTGTGAAACGAGAGGCCATGGCGGTGGCCGTTTCGGCGGCAAACGACTGTCACTACTGAGTCGTTCAACACTCAGATGCGCTCGAGCGCGAATCACGCGATCCAGCGCTCGCCCCGGCGGTCGCCGAGGGACGCCTGGAGGAGCTGGACCCCCGGATCTGCGGCCTGTGCCGGTATGCGATCAAGCTGACGCTGGAACCGTGGGAAATGGAAGAGGGCGATATCGATGCCCTGCGCCGCGTGGGTTTGGACGACCGGGCGATCGTGGATGCGAATCAGGTCGCCTCCTATTTCAACTACGTAAACAGGGTCGCCGACGGCCTCGGCGTGGGATTGGAACAGTCGTGGCCCGACGAGGTTCGTTCCACGAGGCGTTATCCGGTCCGTGCCCATCACCGATCTGAATGACCGCCGGAGTTGGGTTCTGCGTGTGCGGCAATCAGATGAGGTGGAAGCGGGTCCTTGAAGATGTGGACGAGGTCAGGGATGGACAGGCCGGTGGCTGAGAACCGAAACCAAGAGCGCAGGTTGACCACTCGAGGCAGCCTGGGCCTGATCGCGGCCGTCGTGCTGGGGGCGGTGGCTGTGTCCTTCGTCCTCCGCCCGGCCCCCTCCGGGTCAAGCAGACCAGAAGGCGCCGCCTCTAGCCTGGAGTTGACGGACTTCGACGGTACGCGTTTCGCGCTCGCGAGCTATCGCGGGAAGCCACTGGTGGTGAACTTCTGGGCGTCGTGGTGCCCGAGCTGCGCCGCGGAGATGCCGGCATTTCAAAGGGTTTATCAAGCGCTCGACGGGCGCGTCGAGTTCGTCGGGATAAACAACAATGACGAGCGCACCGCCGCCGAGGAACTGGCACGCTCGGTGGGTGTGACGTATCGGCTTGTAGAGGATCCTCGTGGCGAACTCTTCTCCGCTTTCGGCGCCTCGGGAATGCCTACGACGGTCTTCATAGATGCGGAGGGCCGTGTGGCCGAAACCGTTGCCGGCGTTCTGACGGAGGAGCAACTTAGAGGCCTCATCGAGGAACATCTGGGGGTGGGGTGAGGCGCGCTGCGGGTCGGCCGAACGGCGGGATGACCCGGTTCGGGTGGGTGGTCGGATCCGGTCTCCTTCTCGTCGTGTCCGTCGCCTTGATCCTTTACATAGTGGCGCGCCCGGAAGATCCCACCGACGACCTGGACCCAGCCGGAACCGGTGCAGTCGGCACCCGAGCAAATCCGGCGCACTTGGAGCCCAAAGACATAGTGGAGGTCATCCCTCCCGACGGCATCCCGGCGATCGACGATCCGAGCTTCGTTGATGCGTCGACAGTAGATTGGCTTACGGCACACGAACCTGTCATTGCCGTTGAGGTAGCCGGCCGAACACGGGCATATCCCCTGCAGATCTTGACGTGGCACGAGATCGTCAACGACACGATCGCTGGGAGACCGATCGCAGTGACGTTCTGCCCCCTATGCAACACCGCCATCGCCTTCGAGCGACCTACGATCGGCGGCGAGGTCACCACTTTCGGGACCTCCGGCAAGCTGATCAACTCGAATCTGCTGATGTACGACCGGGCTACAAAATCGTTATGGCCGCAAGTTACCGGCGTCGCCCTGACGGGTCCGATGAAAGGTCGAGAGCTTGAGCGCATCCCCGCGCAGATTGTCGCGTGGACAGATTTCGTATCGGCCCATCCCGATGGCGTTGTCCTCAGTCGAGATACCGGATACGAGCGCAGGTACGGTGAGAACCCCTATCCGGGATACGACGACGTCGAAAAGGCTCCGTTTCTCTATTCGGGCGAAGTCGACGGACGGCTTGCTGCGGTCGAGCGCGTTCTGGGGATGAGCAGGGGTAGTAAGTCGGTCGCGGTCCCGTACTTCCGGCTGCAAGAATCGGCGAGCCGTGGCGTGGCGGCCGCACATGTCAATGTTGCAGACCTGGCTGTGGTCGTGTTCTGGAAAAAGGGCACCGTGTCGGCTCTCGATCAGGCTGACATCTCGGCCTCTCGGGATGTCGGTGCCGCGGCCGCGTTCTCGCGGATGCTCGGCGGCTCGACTCTTCACTTCATGGTTCGGAACGGGTCGATCGTCGACCGCGAGACACGCAGTCGTTGGGACATCTTCGGCAGGGCGACCTCGGGGAAGCTTGCCGGTCGTCAACTGCGCCGGCTTGATGCAACTGACTCGTTTTGGTTCGATTGGGCCGCGTTCCATCCGGAAACCGAGGTGTGGCGCCCGTGAGCATTCGCAAGAGGACCCATGACGAATTCCTTGCAGCAACACTGCCGGCGCTCGACCTCGTCTACAACCTTGCGCGCAGGTTGGTCGATCGGCGAGATGTAGAAGACGTGGTGCAGGAGACCTTCACGCGAGCTTTCGAAGCATGGTCTTCGGGACGCCCACCGCGCAAGGTGGAGCCGTGGCTCGCGACGATCTGCCTGAACACAGGACGAAGCTGGTTGCGTCGTGCATTCAATAGGCGAGAGATGGCCGTCGAGCCCGACCACAACCTTGCGGCCGATGAGGATGTGGAGAACGCCGCCGTGGCTAACGTTCGGCGGGATGCGGTACACGGCGCGCTATGGGGGCTCTCAGAGGAGCAACGAATCGCGATCACGCTGATGGACTTGGACGGGTTCACGGCCGCGGAAGTGGCGAAGATAACGGGCTCACCGCGCGGAACCGTCCTGGCGCGGGTGCATCGCGGGCGGAAGAAGCTTGCTCGGATCCTCGAGAAGGAGGTGGACCAGGTTGAAACATGATCCGGAGCGCAGCGCAGCTGCATACCTGGGGGGCCTCCTCAAGGGTGCCCGACGGCGGATGTTCGAACGCCACATGGTCGATTGCGAAGATTGCTGGCACGAGGTGGATCTGGGCAGGAAAGGCCGCTCGGTTGCGGAATCCGGCCGGGAGCTCGCCCCCCAAGCCCTCAGAGAACGCGTTCGCCTTGCGGTAGAGACGGTGAACCCGGGGCGGCGCCGGCCGCGGTGGATCCTCGGCGCCGGTGTCTTAATGGTTCTCTTCATCGGTATCGCCACGCTGTGGTTGACCGAGCGGGAGCCTCGGGAGATCGACGCTGCTCTGGCCGCCTTTCGGGCGCAACCGATCGCTGCACCGGCAGAGCCGCAGCTTCCCGATCGGCTCGGGCAGTTGAAGCTCGTCCGTGCGGGGCGGGCGGATGTCGAAGGGTTCGAGGCGATAGCGCACGTCTATGCCGACAGCTCGGACGACATCGTCGTCGTATTCGTCGCGGACGAGCAATGGCCGGTCGCCCGCGGCGCCCACCACGACAACGCGGGAGAGACGTGGATGGCCGAGAAGGACGATCTTGTCCTTATCTGTATCGACGAACCTGCGCCCTCACTGGTAGTGGGCGACGATCGTCATGACGTGGAACTCGCCGCCTACAGCCTTCGCCCCTGATCTCGCTGCAATCACTTGCGGGGGCGTTGCGTCCCTAGATTCGTAACCGTAAGCAAACCTGCGGAGGTGGTATTCGTGGCAGTTGCAACTGCGGACCGGCGCTATCTCGACCGGACGTCCGACATCGGCGGGGCGATCCGGATGGGCGCGCTGTGGGGAGTCATCGCGGCCGCCGTGATGGCCATGTACGCGATGGTTGCCGGTGCGACCTACCTCAACTCAGGGTTCTTCACGCCTCTGTACCACATAGCGTCGACGGTCCTCGAGCCGAACGCGATGATGGCGTCGATGCAGGGTGCGATGGAAGGGGAGAGCGACTTCCACTTCGCTCTTGGACCTGCTGCCGTCGGGATGATGATCCACTTGGTCACGGGGGCCGTCTACGGCATTGTTTTCTTCTTGCTTGCCAGGGTCCTGCATTTGTCCGGTGGAGCCGCGCTCGCCGCAGGGGCTGTCTACGGAATCATCGTCATGCTCTTCAGCAGCTTCGTCGGGCTCCCGGCCGCAGCGGCACTATTCGGTGGAGGCGACCCCATCGCCGACATGCCGAAGATGGTGGGGTGGACAACTTTCACGATCGAGCACGTCATGTTCGGTGCGATCCTGGGACTCGGATGGTTCGCAGCCCGACGACGCGGAAACGCCGCCGGCGACGCCCGCGGCTAGCATGCGAACGATCTCTCTGAAGAGGCAGGCAATCGAAGTCGATGCACCCCGTGACCTCGTGTTCGAGGTGGTGGCGAGCGCGGGAAAGAAGATCCGCGACGTCGACGGAGGCAAGGTGGTGGAGTTCGAGACGCGGTGGCGCCACCGTTCGATCAAGACGGTCGAAGAGGTCCGGCTGGATCCGCCGCGGGAAATTCGCTACCGATGGCTGGAGGGCCCCATTCAGCATGTTGACGAAAGGATCGTTTTCTCTCCAGAAGGTCCCGGGAAGACGAAGATGACGTATACAGGCCATATTGGCTCGGGGAGAGGATTCATAGGATGGGTGCGCTCGTACATGTTTGTGCGCCCTGTCTTCGACCGGCTCGTCCGAGAGCATCTTAAGGAGGGCAAGCGGACGGCCGAGCGGCGCGCCGACCGCTCCCGCGTGCATCCCGGGCCCGCCCGGCAACGGTGATATCAACCTCGTCCACCTTGGATACGGGACTGCTTGGGGAGCAGCACGCGGATTGATCGGGTATCTCGGCTTGCGCGGTCCGGTGGCTTCGCTGGCGCACCTGGGAGCGGTTTGGGGGACAGAGCTGGTCATGTTGCCGGCCGTTGATGTAGCGCCGCCCGCGACGAAGTGGGGGGCGGCAGAGGTAGGAGTCGACTGGTTCCACCACGTCGTGTACGTGGCTGCCAGGTCAGTGGCATTCGAGTGGCTCGACCGATGACGATCCTAAGTACGCGGTGGAGCAAACGGTTACCAAGATGAACCTGTTCCTCGTTTCCCGCGGGTCGTTCCTGAGCGAAGATTGCGCGATGTTTACTGTGACCCGCGGGCCCGGCTTCACCCATCGAGCCCGTTCGTCAGGGGCACGACACCCGCGGGTTGAACGGCGCGAACAGACCATCGGGGTTCGACCGCCACGCCCACACGTGCAGGTCGTAATGGATCGGCATGCCGGGCGCGTGCCCCTCCATCGGCCCGTCGAACGGGCGCCCGAACAGGCGGGGTCGATCATCGTCGGTCGATAAGTCCTGGTCGTCGTCAACCTTAAAGTACTCGATCCCGACGAGAGCTCGTTCGTTGCCTCTGGCGGGGGCATACAGCAGGACCTCCGGCTTGTCCCTGGATACGGCGTCGTCTTGGATCCGGAGGTCGTTCACGTAGTGATGGCCCATCCCGCCGTGCGGCGAGTCGACGCAGACGTCGTCGGCGGCAAAGCCGCTCGCGGTCGCGACCGCCTCATTGTGGTAAGCGCCGGTCGCAGCTTTCAGCCGCGCCATTTGCGGGGCGAGGGTGCGGGCGGAAGAATTTCCCCGAGCGTTGTCGTCCACGGTCGCAAAGAGTGCCGTCGCGGCTACCGCCGCCGCGGCGATGGGCAGAAGGCGGGTTCCTCCAGGGCGATGGGTTCGGTCGGTACGCATCGTTCCTCCTTCTAGTTTTTTTCGAGTGTCGGAACCTAGGGTTCGTAAGTCAGGATCAGCCGAGGGTCGGCGGCGGGCCGACGACCTGAATTCCGTACGATGCTGCCCGGCGCGCGAACTCCTCGGGGTCCGGGGGCACGAAGGCCGGCTGCGCCTCCCCGGGCACCACCGGCGTGCCGAGCTCGGTGAAGAAGCCTTCCGTTCCGGCGGGAACGATGGTCGCGAAGAACCTCGCTTCCCCTGAGCGAACCAAGTAGGAATGGGTGACGCCGGGAGGCACGAGGGCGAACTCGCCCGGCCCGAGGTCGATCTCGTCGTCGCCTACGAACAGCGTGACTTCGCCGTCGACGACGTAGAAGGTCTCGCTCGCTTCTTCGTGCAGATGCAACGGCGCCGCGGTGCCGCGCGGATCGGTAGCCAAAAGCTGAGCGAAGCGTCCTTCGGTGTCGGCGCCGGTGGCCTTGAGGCTCATCTTGCCGCCCAGCCACCACACGTCGACCACACCGGTGTTCTCGTGTAGGGCGTATGGGCCCTCCGTGTCCATCTTCATGCCGGTCCTCCTCATGCGCAGTAACAGCCGTCGCAAGGACGCTAAGAAACGGTGCTGCTGCCTCCAATCCCATAACCGCGGGGAGTTTGGCGCGGCCCATCCCACAGGTCTGGGACTAGTCGGTGCGGGAAGACCTAGCTACGATGACGGAACCTTGAACAGAGAGATCATTCGGCGTACGCGCCGCGACATCGTCCACCTGGCAGGGAGCGGGCTCGATTGGGTGTCCTTCGCCGGCCGGACGGCCGATGTCCTGCGCCGAGCCATTCCGTTCGAGCGCATGTGCTGGCATCCCGTAGATCCCGGGACGCTGCTCTTTACCGGAGCATTGACGGAGAACACATTGTGTTCGGGTTCCTGGCTGGCAGAGCACGAATACGTCCTGGACGATGTGAACAAATGGGGATTCCTGGCCGGGAGCGGATATCGCGCGGGGTCGCTCAGTCACGCGACCCACGGGAATCTTTCCCAGAGCGCCCGCTTCCGATCGAGCGAGAGCTTCGGCCAGGGTTTTGCGGACGAGCTGCGGGGGTCGTTCGTTGACGACGGAACCTATTGGGGATCCGCCGGATTCATCCGCGATCGCGGCGGGCCCTGCTTCAGTGATGAGGAGGTCCGCTTCCTCGCGTCCCTGTCGTCTCCGATCGCCCGGGGCTTCCGCCGGGCGATGCTCATCTCGTCGGTCGTTTCGGCGGAGGACTCCGACGATGCGCCGGGCATGATCGTTTTCGACGAGCAGGGCGATGTTGCGTCGCTGTCGCCGACGGCGGAGCGGTGGCTCGATGAACTTGTGGAGGTACCGGCTCATTCAAACCTCCACGAATCGCACGTGCTACAGGTCGTTGCTGCGACGGCCCGTGCTGGGAGCGGCGAACGAGGCTCGGCCGCCTTGGCGCGGTCCCGGGTTCAAACCCGATCTGGACGCTGGCTGCTCCTCTTCGGCACGCGCCTTTCAGGGACGCTCGACGAATGCACCGGCGTCATCATCCGTCCCGCCGCGGCGCACGAGATTGCTCCGCTTCTGTTGGACGCGTACGGGCTGTCGCGGCGCGAGCGTCACGTCACCCGGCTATGCCTCGCCGGGTTGGGGACGAGGGAGATTGCCCGCGTACTGAGCATCTCGCCGTACACCGTTCAGGATCACCTCAAGTCGATCTTCGAGAAGACGAGCACGCGAAGCCGTGCCGAGCTCATCGGGCTGATCTTCCTCGAGCAGTACGTGCCGCAGTTTTGAGGACGTGGGCGACCGACGCACCCGGTCAATATTCCTTGCTTTCGACCATTTCCACGATTCGCGTTTGAGGCGCACCGACTTTGGCCGGCGCCTTCTCCGGATCCGGCCAGACGTGCTTTCGCATGATGTCGAGGAATCCCTCTGCCTCTTGCGCGGTGTCGAAGTCCGCGTCGAGCATGACGCACTTGGGATCGTCCGTAGGACGAAAGATGCGGTAGCGGCGCATACCCGCCTGTGCCCGCCCCCCGGCGTCCTGCTC
>Ga0247719_1000593_pt1 | contig 20226 bp, 22 predicted proteins | sample 41E_DmetaG_FD_189046 | JGI IMG/M metagenome (GOLD analysis project Ga0247719, IMG submission 189046) | Soil microbial communities from hillslope of Landscape Evolution Observatory, University of Arizona, Oracle, AZ, United States - 4-1-E_D | ecosystem: Engineered > Artificial ecosystem >...
GACTCCGGACGCTGCGGCGACGATCGCCGGCGCCGAATTCGTAGACTCGCTCGACCGGAGCTGGACCCGACACGAGACCCGCAGCGAACGCTTCGATGCGTTCCGCGCGCTTCGCGACGAAGCGCGGGCGGCCTGGCTCGGCCACGCCGTCGCAAGCACGCTCGAAGCGAGCCTCAACCTGTCGGGCGAGCGCTTCTGCGCCTTCCACAACCATCTCGGGCAGCTGCTCGGGATCGAGGTCGAGCGCTGGTGGCGGCCGACCGGCGCCAACTATTTCGACCGGGTGCCGAAGAGCGTCACTCTGGCGGCGTTGGCCGAGGTCGGCGGCCCCGCGCTTGCCGAGCGCTATGCCAAGGCGAAGAAGGCTGAGCTCGCCCAAGCGTGCGAGCGGATCTTCTCGGGCGAGTTCATCGCCGAAGCCGAGGTCAAGGAGGCCGCGCTCGCCTGGGTACCCCAGCCGATGCGCTTCGCTGCGGCGCCAGCGTCAGAGCCCGACGCCGATGGCGGGTCGGACGACCAGGCGGCATCCGAGCAAGCCGAGGCCTGCGCTGCGCCGGACGAGGAGATCGAGGAAGCGGCCTGACGTCTCCCAGCGCTTCCTCGCGGGCGGCTTTCCGGAGGGAGAGCCGCCCACCCTCGCCACCGGCTGGGGACGGCGAACCGGAACTAGTCAAAAGCGGCCGCAGGGATCGTCCAAAGGGAAATGCAGGCGCTCCCCACTATCCGCCGCGATCGCAGCCGGCCCAAGCGCCGGAACGGATCGCCGCCCGGTTTCCCCGCCGTCCCCAACCCGTGCCGAGCACAAGGAGCATCGCCATGCCCACCGAAATCGAACGCGCCTATGAGGAGCAGGGCTACGAGCTCCCGGACGGTCTGACCTGGGACATGGTCGCCGAGCGGCGGGAGCGCTGGAGCATTCCCGACATCTATGTGCCGGTCGCCGTCGCGCCTGGCTGTTTAGGCTGGGGCGTTCCGCACGTGGACGGCAAGCCCCTGAAGCATCCTTGAGCGGCCGATGCGCAAGGCCGGTGACATCGACCTAGAGCGCCTCGAACGCGCGGCGGCCAGGCTTCGCCCGCTCGAGCGCGAGGTGCTCGTTCTCAGCGCCCGCTACGGGCTGCGCACCGACGAGATCGCGGAGCGCCTCGGCATCAGCAGCCGTCGTGCCGAGCGGCTCCTCGCAACGGCGATCCGCAAGTTCGACCGCGCGCTGGAGCGGGAGGCGCGCCCCTGGTGGCGATTCCGGTGAGCACCATCGCGGGGGCCGACATTCAAAAGGAGAGCAGCATGACCATCAACGAACTGATCGAACAGCTTCAGGCGCTGGTCGCCGAAGACGAGTTTCGCGGCGATGCGTCCGTCACGTTCGGGAGCGAGATGGAGCCGGTCGAAGGCGGGATCCTGACGCGGCATTGCGGGACCGGCCTCCTGGTCCTCAACCTCGCTCCGACCAGGCTCGACTGCGTCGGAGGGTTCTGAGACGTGCCAGCGCCCCAGCTGAGCGTGCGGCTCAAGCGAGCGCTTCTGCGGCGCGCAGCTCTGTGCGGAGCTCTGTGCGGAGCTCTCCTCGATGCGCGGCTCCGGCGCCAGAGGGGGCCCTGACCCGGCGCCGCAATCCCGCAACCCGCCGGCTCTCGGCCCGTGTTGCCCTTCGGGCTGCCCGCGCCGGCCTCGGCCGGGGGTGTCCCGCGGCTTCGCCGCGGTGCGGGAAAGGCGGCTGGCCGGGTCGGCGGGCTCCCGGCGCCGGATCCTCCGGCGCGTCAAACGGGAGACATGCCATGCACACGACCCTCGCCGCACAGCTCGCGCAGCTTGAGCTCGGCCATCTCAGCTCGCAGCGGATCGAGCCCGATGCCGCGAACACCGAGCTGCCCGATTGCGACGCCGTAGAGCAGACTCTCGCCGCCATCTGGTCGGACCTCTTCGCCTTGTTCCCGGACACGGCGCTCGAGGAAGACGCCGAGGAAATCGCCTGGGGGCTGGTCAACCTCTTCCACCGAGCCGCGCAGAAGCGCTCCGCCCAGATCGACCGCGCCACCGACGAGATCCGCTGCCTTCTGGCCTCGGCCGACGGCTCGGAAGTGCACTCGAGCGAGCTCGAAAAGCAGATCGAGCGCGCGCATTCGGCCGAGGCGGCAATGCTCGGCCTCGAGGCGTTCCGCGAGGCCGCGGCCCTGCTCTACATGAACGAGACCGGTTCCTCCTGGCGGCCGGCCGGAGGCTCTCGCCTCAACCATTCGGCTGCGCTGACCTCCGCCGTCGTTGACGGCCGCGACTTCCTGCGCGCGCGTGCGGAGAGCCGCCGGCGCGCTACTATGCCCGAAGGCACCCCCGTCCTGTTCGCCGGCGGGCGCCTGTCGTTCGCGACCGCCGAGGACGCGAAGGCGATCGCGGACAGCGTCTGGGAAACGCTCGACAAGGTGCGCGAGCGGGTCGCCGACCTGGTCCTCGTCCACGCCGGCGACTCCAGGGGTCTTGACCGGATCGCCGCGTCCTGGGCCGAGCGGCGCAAGGTGCCGCAGGTCGCCTTCCGGCTCGACAGCCGTCTCGGCAACCGCGCCGGTTTCCGCCGCAACGAGCAGATGCTCTCGCTCAATCCGCGCTGCCTCGTCGCCTTCGCCGGCAACGGCGTCCTCGAGCGGCTGGTCATTCAGGCCAAGGACAAGGGCATTCACGTCGTCGATCGGCGCGGGCCGCTCGGCACCAATCCGAAGCGTGCCGCACGCCTGGCCGCGGCGGCATGAGCCGCCTCGCTGGACCGGTTCCGGCCGGTCCAGCTTGCTAGGGGTTCAGCCCGAGCCGCAGCGATTCGCAACTGCGGGCTACTCGGCCAAGCTTACAGACGTCGCAAGACGAGCCTGTGCGGTCCCGAAAGATGTAGCTCCGAGCTGTTCGTGAAAGCGACGGCATAGCCGTCGCCTCGCAACGCTTCACCTATGAGGGCCTCTTGTGGCAGAGGGGGCACGCAACCCATCTCGGTCACTTCCCACCCATGGAACGACAGCTCGGCGCTGCTGAACGAGTAAGTGCCTCGGGCTGTGTTACAGTCAACCTTCGCAGTGAAGCGACCGTCGCTCCCGAATGTCACACTCACCCTCTTGGACGGCACAGCAATGTCATCCACGCTGAGGAGTTCCCAAGTGCCGAGCAGGGAGGCGGAACGCACCATCCGCGGCTGATGAGACGGTTCCACGCTCGACACGACCGGCTGACAAGCTGAAGCGAGGAGCGCTAAAACGACCAATCTTCTCATTGCGTCACCACGCTTATGCCCATCCGCGGCAGGGACGCCGCAGGTGTATAGACGTTACGGACGACCCCCGCGTACGTATTGTCACCCGAATGAATACCGTAGGCGACGCCACCGTACAGCCAAGGGCTACCGCTGTCGCCGCCCACCGTGAGATCCCTATCCGTTTGTATGATTGGGCCGTCGGAATAGGTGCCATCATCGCCCAACCGATAATAGTGGTTGAGGACGTAGGCGCAGACCTGCGTCTCGTTCCGTTTGATAATGCAGACCGTCGTGTTTGCCGCGGGAATTTGCGGGCCGACACTCGTCACAGTGTAGTAAGACGTTGCGTTGATGCGGACCCTTGGCAGATAGTTGTACGTGGAGTTGCGATGCCACGCGACATCCAGGCCATTCTCGTAAATGACAGCGCCCATGAACTGGCCGATGGGCTGATCCCGATGAGTCACAACATCATAGCCAGGGTCTTCACAATGGCCTGCTGTCGATATCCCCCGGACACTGCCGTTGGTCACAACAAACCCGCCGTTGCAATTTCCTGCCGGCCCATTCGGGCCCTGGACATTCATGGAGCCCGCTCCGTAGACGTCATATTCCGGCCTGAAGACGAGCGGCCCATCCTTGACGTCAACGAAGTCCGGAATTGTAATGGTTCCCTGGGAGATTAACTCGCGCAACCGGTCCGGCTGGTCGGGATAGAGCTCCATGCGCTGCGTTCGCTGCACAACAGAAATGGCTCCCTTGATCCCGTGTTGCCGGAGCGTCCTCGCCAAGCTGGCGCGGGCCTGGGCTAGATCACTCATGCTCCTGGTCGCGTTCGAAAAGGACGAAACTTCCTGCAGCTCGGTGTCCCCAAGCGAGGGCTTGCGGCCGCCGCGAAACGCAAAGTTCGCTCTGAATCCCCGCGCATCCTGTTCGATCCACGCACCCCCGTAGTCCGGATCGTTCTGGAATCTTTCGACTGTCCGATTGACCTTCTCTTGCAGGCGAGCCCGGCGGACGGCTTCTCCCACAGTGATCCCCTGCATCTGAGCCACGATCCGAGCCTGTTCAATCCAGTCGGGCTGAGCACCCGCCTCTTGCGCAACGGCTGGAGTGATTGAAAGAGGCAATGCCGTCAGCATCGCCAGCGCCACATACGCGCGCATGGCAGCATCTCCAAAACTGCTGATTCGGCTAGAGAAAAACGAATAGTCTGCTCTGCTGTTCCCCAAGAGGTCGCAACGTCAGTGCAGCCAACTGACTCGGCGTCCGTATGTGTTGCGCTGAAGAGAAGAGAATTCGACTTGTTCTTTGACGATGAGGAGGCGAGTTTCGGCGCGCTATGAAGACCAGCGTTGAGCATCTGCCTGAAGGGAAGCAGCGCGAGCTCGCGTTCGTCGTGGAGGCGATCCGCGACGGATTCGCCTTTGCGATCGCGCGGCGGACCATGCCCGCGCTGCGCGGTGGCAGGCTGCTCAAGGTCATCCTGTTCGGCAGCTACGCACGGGGCGACTGGGTCGAGGATCCGGTCGGCCGCTATTTCTCCGACTACGACCTTCTGGTCGTCGTGGACCGGGAGGAGCTCACCGACGTGCCGGAATTCTGGGCGAGGACCGAGGAACGATTGCTCGGAGAACTGGCCTCAGGCGAGAAGCTGAGGACGCCCGTGAGCCTCATTTATCACTCGCTGGACGACGTAAACGAGAAGCTCCGGCTGGGGCGCTATTTCTTCATGGACATCGTGCGCGACGGCATTTTGCTGTTCGAAGAGCCGGGCTATCCCTTCGCCGAGCCGCGGCCGCTGACGCCCGCCGAGGCGCTCCGCGAGACGCAGGACTATTTCGACGAGTGGTTCGAAACGGCCAACCAATTTTACCGGCAGTTTCAACACGCGGTAGTTGACGGAGCGCCGAAGGTCGCGGCATTCCAGCTGCACCAGGCAACCGAGCGCTTCTACCACTGCCTGTTCCTGGTGCGGACGCTCTACAGCCCCAAGACGCACAACCTGAACCAGCTCCGCCAGCTTGCCGAAGACATTGAGCCTCGGCTGAAGGAGGTTTGGCCGCGCGGCACGAAGTTCGAGCGGCGCTGCTACGAGCTGCTCCGCGAAGCCTATGTGAAGGCGCGCTACTCGCGCCATTACCGCATCACCGACGAGCAGCTCGCCTGGCTTTCTGGCCGCGTCGAACTGTTGCAGACGATCGTTCGTGATCTGTGCGAGGCTCGCATCAGCGAGCTTGCCGAGGCAGCCTAGCGCTCCGCTTCAACGCACTCCGGCGCGGCTGCGGCCGCGAGTAGAACACAGCTTCGAACGTCGTCTTGATCACTTCGCGCGCGGCCTCTGGATCGTCCATGTCGAACGTGATCCCAAGCTCGTGACAGGCTCTCGCGCTGATTCGGCCAAGGCGCTTGGCCAGGTCCTCGAGCGCTGATCGCGCCTCCGCGATTTCCTCTTCTGTCAGATCGGCAGGCACCACCCACCTCGTCTTCGGCTCTCGCTGCATCGTCCCTGCTCCTGTCGATCCTTGTCAGCTGGTGTTCTTCCTGGCGAGCCGAGGCGGCTGTGGCGACCTGGTTCGGCGGGGTGGAAACCGGCTGCCGTTGAGCTGCCGATTCCAGACAGCGGTTGGCCTGCCATGCGTCTCGCCTGAGGGCGCCGGACCTGGCCCCATCTCCTCTTCAGCCCACCTGGCTCTGCAGCAACGGACGCGCAACCCCGCGGCCCTTCGGCCCGTGTTGCCCTTCGGGCTGCCCGCGCCGGCCTTCGGTCCTGAGGTTCCCCTTGGGCTTCGCCCTGCGGTGCGCGCCGCCGCTTCGCCGCGCCTTTCCGGGGGCTGTCGACGGGGTGGTCCCGGCGACCGCATCAGGAGACTTCACATGACCAACATCGTTCTTCTCGTCGGCAATCTCGGCGGCGATCCGGAGCTTCGCTCCACCAACGGTGGCACCGATGTCGCAAGCTTCAGCCTCGGCACCAGCCGGCCCAAGCGCGACAGCGAGGGCAAGACCTACAAGGACGAGAGCGGCTTCACCGCCAAGGATACCGAGTGGCACCGGGTGACCTGCTTCAACGGCCTCGGGCGTGTCGTCGCCCAATATGCGGCCAAGGGCATGCTCGTCTCGGTCAAGGGCCGCATCCACTACAGCAAGTGGACCGACCGCGAAGGCGTCGACCGCTACGGCTGCGAGATCATCGCCGACGACGTCCAGTTCCTCGGCCGCTCGCGCCAGAATGATGGGGCCGGCGACGACGCCGAGTCCGAGCAGGACCTGCCTCTTTGAGGCACCCTTCAGCCCCGGCGGCGGTCGCTGCCGGGGCTTTCTTTCATCTTCCTTCAAGGAATCTCACGATGAGAACGAGCTATGCGGACGAGCTGCTGGCCAGGATCAAGCGCGCCGATCTGGAGCGGGCCGTGGCCATGCTTGAAGAGAATGCGCGCCTGCTCCGCGAATGCGCCGGCGTGGTGTTTCCGACTTCCCACGCGATCGCTGACGCTGAGGAATTCGAGAATGTAGCGTTCGTGCTCAGGCGATTGCTGAGGCCGTAGCGATCTGATTTCGGCCGGCGGTGGTGTGGCATCATCGCCGCCGGCGTGCGGTTCAACTTGCCTTGAGCCTGTTTCAAAGGGTGTTGGGCTCGTCTCGAGAAGGCCCAGTGTGGCGGCCGTCGAAGCGGCTGATCAAGGATGCGCGGTTCCCCCAATTTGCTTCGCAAATCGGCTCCCCCACGCCCCGCTTCGCGGCGCTGTTCGCGTCCCTGACAGCCGCTCCGCCGCCCGCTCCTGAAGCGCCGTCCTCGACCGGAGGACGCGACAAGGAGACGGCTCATGACCATCATTTCTGCAATTCCGGGCGGCTCCGGCGATGCCTATGCGAAGCTCGTCGAAGGGCTCCAGATGGAGTTTGGCTCCGTCGACGTGGGTGCACTTGCCGCTCGGATTTTCGAAGCCGAGGCGGCCGAGTTTCACTGGGATGTGCGCGTCCGGGAACGCTATCTCGGGCAGCATTACGACGTCGATCTGTGCGGCGACGGTCTGACCGATGAGCTCGATCGCATCGCTTTCCTGAGCTTCCTTGCCGGTCGCTGGCATGCCGGAGTGTGCCTGGTCGACGGCGAAGGCTGCGCATCCGACCTGCTCTGGGTGCGCAGCTTCGATCAGCGCGAGGATGCCGATGAAGCATTCGCCTGTGCGCGATGAGCGTTGACATCTGTGCGTATCGGGGGCGGCGCGAGAGCGTCGCTCCCGCTTTTTTTGAGCCGTTGCAGAGAGGCCGCTTGAGAGGACTGGACGCGCCGGGATGGTCAGCAGGAAGGGAGGCAGGGGAAGACAAGATAAAGGGACTGTCTCGCGATGCTCGACAAGTGATTGTCTGCACATCATTTCTTCGCGAGCGTGGAAGGAGAGGAGCGAGACTAATTGTCTACCTAGCATTGTGCGATGTACCCTTTGCGGTCCCACGCTAAGGCGTTGCGGGTCGGATCGTGCGTAGTCTTGGAGGCATCTCTGCGAATGATCGTCCGCCCTCCAAATGACCTCAGCGGTCTCGCCGGGTACATTGAGCCATTCCTCGAACTTGCGGGCAGGGACCGCTGGTTTCGCCGGGCGGATCATTTCGACCGAGAGCAGGGCAGGTCGCCTTACCGCTGGAAGATTGTTGCCGACTACCATTGGCTCGAGATGGCCGTCGCCTTCCAAGCTGATGTTCTCGCCAAGGAAGCCCGGCTCCTGCCCGAGCTCGCCGATGAGCTGATCTTGGCTTCTTTGAACTTCGCAGCGACCACGGTAGAAGTCTCGAGGAAGCTCAACGCTGCCGGCCGGAAAACTCTCGAGGGTCGGATCAGGGATGCGCTGAAGGCCGAGACGGGCTTTGCGGCGCTCTTCCAGGAGCTCGACCTAGCACAGCGGCTGATGGACCGCGGTTACGACGTCGACTTCGTCGATATGGAGGGGAGCGGCAGGTTCGATTTTCTCTTCAGCAAAGGCGATTTCGCTGGAGAGGTAGAATGCAAGAGCATCTCGGCAGACGCCGGCCGGCAGGTCCACCGCAAGGACTTCTATCGCTTTATGGAGGATATTGCGCCGGCGCTGTCTGACCATCTTCAGCTCAGCCGGCAGGAAGTCCTGCTGATTACCCTCAAGGGAAGACTACCGCCGGGCGGCGACACGCGCTCGGACCTGATCGGGGCGGTCGAAGCCATGGCGAAGGAGGAGGCGCCGGCCTTCATCGAGGGCAGCTTTGGACGGCTCGAGCGGCTCGATTTCAAGAGCGCGCTCGGCGGTGCGCCGGTCCATGACTCTCGGGCTTTTTACAAGGCCTGTGGCGCAGTGTTCGGCGACAACACCCATGTGTCCGGCGCCTTGAGTGAAACGGGTGGCTTCTTTGTTGTGATGCGAAGCGTGCGCGAGGACGACACGTCCAAACCAATGCTCGAGTCGATGCGCAAGGCGGCTACGCAGTTCACCGGCACGCGCCCGTCGTTCATCGCTATCCAGGAGCATGGGATCACCGCTGCAGACCTGATGCTGCCGCATCTCAGGCGCCAAGTCGGCATTTTGTCCTATGCGCTATTCGGTCACTATGGCGGTGATCATGTGAACGCGACTTATGTCACCGGCTTCGGAGCGGTCGTGAAGCGGGGCGAAGGCGTCGGAACTCCCGCGTTTGCGGTTTCGAACCCATCGCCAAGGTTTGCGGTTGAGCCCGAGGCTGCGGCGCCATTCTTCGAGTATATCTCTGACGAAGATTTCGCCGCGGCGATTGGTGCTCCACTGCCAGCCCCGAACATCTCCAAATTGTCAATCGGCCTAGAGGATGATGCCGCCGAAAATTGACGCAGTCGTGGCCGCCTTGCGGAATCTTCGACCTGACGTGCTTCATTCTTCGCGGCGAAGATCGCCCTTGACATCCTGAGTGGTAATAATATCTTACCAGCCGTAAGCAACGGAGGGCCGCGTGGATCCGCAACTGGTTAAGGCAAAATTGGTGGAAGTGCTGCAGAGCGTGCAGGCGCTGAGCGGCGAAACTTGTCCCGTCATCGACGACGCAACGCGTCCCGTGCAGGTGCTGCCCAAGTTCACGAGCAAGGTGTGGCCTGTTGCGGCTGGAATGCTGGGCATTGCGCTCGGCAAATCCATTCCTCGCGAGACCAACCTCTTCGTTGATGAGCAGACGAAGCAGCCGCTGGCGATCAATCAGACTGTCGTCCTCGTGCTGAAGCTTATCGAGGAGCAGGACAAGAAGGTTGCCGAGCAGGAAGCGGAAGGGGCTCGCGCCTAATGGCATCGTCACCAGACTACACGCAATCGCTGCCAGGCCGTCTTCGGGCGGCACGGGAGACGGCGGGCCTGTCGCAGGGCCAAGTCGCCAGGATGTTGGGCATGCACCGTCCGACAATTTCAGAGATGGAAGCTGGCAATCGTCGCGTCACGGCTGAGGAGCTTTCCAAGCTCGCTGAGATTTACGATGTCAAAGTTACATGGCTGCTGGGCGAAGCGCCTGATCGAGCGTCGGCCGACGACCCCAAGCTGCAGCTTGCCGCGCGTGAGCTAGGCAAACTCAACCCCAACGATCTCGACCGCCTCCTCAAACTTATCGCCGCGCTTCGCACGGACGATGACGGCAAGGCGGCCTAGACCATGAAAGCGTTCGCCGTGCCTTCTCTATTCAACCGACGCGCCGTCGCTGAAAAAGCCATGCACGCCTCAATCACCGCGCGCCTCAAGGCTGGCCGTGATCTGGTCAGCCCCGTCGATGTTTACGCGTTGGCCGAAGCGCATGGGGTGCGCGTCACGTTCAACGACATCAATATGGAAGGCATGTACCAGCGTGGATTCCCGCCGCGCATTCATTTGTCCTGCCTTCGGCCGCTGCCGCGCCGCACGTACAATTGCGCGCATGAGCTTGGCCATCACGTCCTTGGCCATGGGTCATCCATCGATGAGTTGCGCGAAAACCAGACCGTGAAGCCGTGGGACGTACCAGAAGAGTATGGCGCCGATACGTTTGCCGCGTACGTGCTCATGCCGACGCTCGGTCTACGTCATGCATTCGTGTCCCGCGGATTGAAGCCGGCGACAGCGGCGCCGGTCGAGTTGTTTGCAATCGCGTGCCAGTTTGGCATCGGTTACAACACGTTGATCACGCACTTGCTGTGGGGCGAAGCGCTCATCAGTCGCGATCGCGCCGAAGCCCTGCGCAAATCGACACCGAAGTCCCTGCGCGCTCAGATCTTGGGCCAGCTGACGCCGCAACCGTTGATCTTGGTCGACGAGGCCTGGGCCGCGCCGTCGATCGACGCCGAAGTGGGTCATTTGCTGTTGATGCCGCCTGGTACGGTCACGCACGGCAACGCCATCGTGGCGGTCGCTGACCTTCCGGCTGGACGTCTGTTCAAAGCTGAACGCCCGGGCCTGGCACGGCTGACGCGCCCCGGCTCAAGCTGGGCCGCGTTCGGGCGTGTCGCCCGCCAGGCCTATGTGGGTCGCGCGGAATATAGGCATTTGGAGGAGGACGGCGATGAGTAAAGCGCAACGCAAAGCGGCGTCGGCGCCGCTGCTGATCGACGCCCCCAACATTTCCGAGGCTTATGCCAAGCTGCTGCTCCACATCCTCGAGCACCCGGGCAACGAGGTCGCGCCGTTGGTGTTGACGGTCGATGGCTTCGACGACGGACACGCCGTCCCGGAAGATCAAGGCGTGCGCACGGCACTTGACGCATTGCTCGTTTCGAAGGGCAAGCTCGACGTTGAGGACGTCGCGTTCACCATTTTCCCACAGCGGCTTTGGATCATGGCGCAGGGCGACCGGGCCAAGCTGTTCGACTATTACCGCATGGCGTTCCCGGCGTATCGAGCTTGGAACAAGAAAGCCAACGGCCGCGGGCTCTATTTCGAGCGGCTTATGATGTACGGTCGCGGCCCGTGCGACGGCAACCAGCTCGAGTGGATTCTGAACCAACATGAATCGCGGTCAGGCGTGCGCCGGTCCATGTTCCAGGCGACTACCTTCGACCCGGCACGCGACCATGATGCCACCGCTCAACTCGGTTTTCCATGCCTCCAGCATGTCAGCTTCGTGCCCACCGACGCCGGCTTGGTTGCCAACGCCTTTTACGCCACGCAGCAATTGTTCGACAAAGCCTATGGTAATTACCTCGGGCTTGCCCAATTGGCTGCTTTCATGGCGCATGAGATGAAAATCCGGCTGGCCCGACTCAATGTCACGGTGGGCGTGGCCAAGCTTGAACGGATTACCAAAACTGACCCTGCGCTGGATCCGCTGATCGCGGCGGCCAAGGCTTGCCCTAGTGCGCCTGCCCCCGCGTCGCCGCTGCGAGCGAACGCCCCCGGCCTCATATTGGCGGCTGAGACGGCTTAAGGCGTTATGGCCAAAGCAACGCCATCGAGCGGTCGCAGCCGCGGCCGCCCTAAAAGGAGTCGCGACGACGCGGCGTCGATGCCGCTTGAACCGAGCTTGGTCCCGCGAGCACAGCCGTCCGTCACATCTTTGCACTTGGCGCCGGCCAAGACGACGGCCGTGTATGACAGCTATTGGCGCTTTGCAGTGGAGCGGCAGTTAATCTTCTTCCGCCGCGCCGCGGGCCTGCCGCGACCATGGACTGATCATCCGGTGCTCGCGACGTACAAGTTCACCAATGCCTATCGTGCCTCGGACCGTGTCAGCCAATATTTGATCCGCAATGTAATTTATCGTGATGACCTGCCCGACAGCCCAACTGAAGTGGTCTTCCGAACGTTGCTGTTCAAATTGTTCAACAAGATCGAAACTTGGCGGCTGCTCGAGCATGCGGTCGGTCCCATCAGCTACGAAACCTACCGGTTCAGCGACTATGACCGTGTGTTGTCGAGCGCCATGGCGAAGGGCATACGCATTTACTCAGCCGCCTACATCATGCCGCCTGGTGGCACGGCTTTTGGCTGTTCAGCGAAGCACCAAAACCACCTGAAGCTGCTGGAGCGGATGATGGCGGACCGGCTGCCCGACAAGCTGGCCGCGGCCCGAACCATGCAGCAGGGCTTCGAGCTGCTGCTCGCCTACCCGACGATCGGCGACTTCCTTGCCTACCAGTTCATCACCGACATCAACTACAGCCAAGTGACGGATTTTTCCGAGATGGAGTTCGTCGTGCCTGGGCCCGGTGCGCGCGACGGCTTACGCAAATGTTTCGCGGACAATGGCGGGCTGAGCGACTCCGAGCTCATTCGGTTGATGGCTGACCAGCAAAGCGAGGAATGCGCCCGTCTCGGGCTCGAGTTTCCGTCGCTTTGGAGCCGACCGCTGCAGTTGATCGACTGCCAGAACCTCTTTTGTGAGGTTGATAAGTTTGCCCGGGCCGTTCACCCGGGCGCCACAGGCAGGACAGGCCGCACGCGCATCAAGCAAAAGTTTGTCGCCGATGGCGAACGCATCGATTTTTGGTATCCTCCTAAGTGGGGGATTAACGACCGTATTGAGGCCGGCGCGGTTCCGAACGAGGCCGCGAGCCCGTCGCCCTCGTTTGAGCCCGCGCAGCGTCTGGCGGGTGCTTGAAAGCAGGAGCGCGAAGGTGGAGTTCAAGACGTATCAGGCCCGGGCGCTGCAGACCGACCAAGTGCCGGCGGCCAGCGACGACGAGTTCGCTAGCGCTGTCGTCGTGCCCATGCTTGGCCTCGCTGGCGAAACGGGCCAGCTCCTCACTGAATACAAGAAGCATTTGCGCGACGGCGAAGCACACCGCCTGTTCAAGGAGCGGGTGGCCGAGGAACTTGGCGACTTGCTGTGGTACTTGGCCAATGTCGCGAGCAAATTCGGACTCGAGCTAGACGACATCGCCGAGCGCAATCTGGAGAAAGCGCGTGCCCGCTGGTCAGGGCAAACCGAGACTGTGCCGGCATTGGACGCTGGCTTTCCGGACGCTGAGCGCTTGCCGCGACAAATGACCGTGACGTTGGTCGAAGACACAGAAGGCGGGCCGCGGCCTAGGGTGCGAATGACTGTTAACGGGGAGCCAATTGGCGACCTGCTGAGCGATAACGCCTACGACCCGGACGGCTACCGCTTTCATGACGTTTTCCACCTCGCCTATGCCGCCGTGCTGGGCTGGTCGCCGAACGTTCGCGCGTTCCTGAAACGTAAGCGCAAGAGCATGCCCTTGCTTGATGAAGTCGAGGACGGTGGGCGAGCGCGGGTGATCGAGGAAGGCGTGTCAGCCTTGGCGTTCGATTACGCACGCGTGCACAACTTCTTCGAGGGGATCAGCAAGATCGACTATCCGCTGCTGCGCACGATTCAGAGCATGACGGCGCACCTGGAAGTGGGCAGAGCGACCGCGGCCGACTGGGAACGCGCGATCCTCGACGGGTTTACCGTGTGGCGCCAAGTGCTGGCCAATCGCGGCGGGGACATTTTCGTCGACCTCGACACCCAACGGATACGATACGTCGGACCCGTCTAGTCGCCGAGAGCAATGACGCTGGCGACGGCGACATTGCCTTCGTGGCTTGTGCTGACAAGCCAGCGAGAGATGCCCAAACTTACAGCAAGCTGCGCCGCCTCCCCATGCAGCACAATGGTCGGAGACCCGCTGGTAAGGAGCACGACCTCTACGTCGCGGAAGCTCACGCTATTCCCGAAGCCCGTTCCAAGCGCCTTTAGCACCGCCTCCTTGACAGCAAAGCGACCGGACAGGCGAGCTGCCCGTTCGAGTCCCTCGCCGACATCAGACTGTTCCTGCAAGGTGAAGCATCGAGCGAGGAACTGATTCGAGGGCTCGGCGAGGAGTCGCTCCGTCGACGCAATGTCGACCAGATCGATACCATGCGAGATGATCATCATCTCTTCTCCCTTAGCGGTGCCAGCCGGATACATGCTGATCGGCGCCGCCTCGATCAATCTCCTGCGCGACATGGATGAATGTCGAAACGACCTGCCCGCAGACGGCTGCATCTCGGCCCGCACTGACAATCGATGGCGAGACAACCTCGGTCGCTGCCCAGCAGCGATGTCCCGGCGCGAGTAAGTTGCTAAAGTGCTACGATGACAACCGCTGCACGCTTCCTTCATATCACGGACACGCACATTACTGGGTCCGGCGTTCCGCTCGCGCGCGATGACCACAAGACGAACATCCCTGAAATTAAACATGCGACCCGCGAGGGCGTTCTCGACCTCACACTCGATCGGCTGAGAGAGAAGCTACTCGCGGACGGCGACACGCTCGATGCGGTCGTGTTCACCGGTGACGCGACCGTGAAGGGAGTCGTGGAGGGGCATCAGGCGCTGCTCGAGTTGTTACTCGAAAGGCTAGGGACGGTGGGCGTCACGCTCACGACCATCGTCGCAACTCCAGGCAATCACGATGTGCCGAAGGGAACTGCGCCCGGCTCTCTGGACCGCTATCGCGCGTTCCTCGACGTCTGGCGGAAGGCAGGGTGCATCACGCCCTGGCTCGATGGCATAGATCCGCCAGGTACAACCACGCCCGAACAGCATCGTCTGGTCGGACCGGACGGTTCTTGGGCAATATATCCAATCAACAGCGCCAACTGGTCTCATGTCGACTCGATTCTTCCGGACCCTCTCAAGGAGGTCTGGTTGGACCTTCACCGGCTTCTGGAGAAGGATGACCCTAGGAAGGCCGAGAAGGTTCGCAAGCAACTCGACGCGCTCGCGCAATTCGACATGGCTCGGGTGTCGGATGAACAACTCGAGGAGCTCCGACATATCGTCAACAGCACGCCGGTCCCGAAGACGGGGCAGATCCGGATTGCCGCCCTCCACCATCATCTTAGCGCGCCCTCATTGCGCGAAGAGGTAAAGCCATTCGCTGATTTCACGAACTTGGAACTTCTTCGGCGCAGTCTACGTGAACGTGCCATCGACGTGGTCATGCATGGCCATAAGCACGAGTACATGGGACGCTTCGAGCACATCTACGGCGACGACGCAGGTTGCAATGGGCAGCCGAGACGCACTCTTGTGTTGTCTGGCGCTACTTTCGATCAGGCCCGCAGCCAAGATGCAGCACGGCTGATCACGCTTGACGGACTGCCATACGTGCCGGTGCTCGAAGCCGCGCCGATCGGCGTTCCCCGCGGCGGAACCGAGCTTTGCATCGGCCCCAAGCAGGCGTTTCGGCTATGGCAGTTGCCCCAACTGGATGATGGGCCGGTCGTAATCCAGGGGAGCAACTTCGACGCAATCTACCACCGGGCGTGTGCGGCCGCTTCCGGAGAAGCGGCTCAAGGTGTGCTGATTGTTCATGTTGATTTTCGGCCCGACGATCCGATCCGACTACCTGTCGACTACCCGCTCCCAGATTCTATGACGCATTCCGAGCGTGAGACATGGTTCAACGAGCTCGTCAGTTGGTGGCAGCAAGAGCGCTCCAGTCTCGATCAGCGAGTTCCATTTCTGCACGGCATCCGTCTGCATCGTTTCGCGGGTAACATCGATCAGGTAAGCCGCATCAAGGATTTGCTTTCCCGCAAAGCAAGCAGCCGCGCGCTGGCGACGCTGGTGGATCCCGTTCGCGACTTCGACGCAAAAGGCCAAGGCGAGAGGTTTGCGTCGTTTTGCCTGGTACAGTTCCACCGACGTAGTGCAGCGAAGGACTCCCCGGTGGACGTCGTCGGCTACTACCGCGCGCAGGAGTTTGCGCGGTGGTGGCCTATAAATGTTGCAGAACTGCGGACGCTGCAGCAGCGAGTGATCAAGGGCACCAAGATGGTGCCCGGACGGGTCACCACGATTACGGTTGAGGCGCGCTCAATTGGGAGGTCGCCGACCCAGGTTGCGATACCGGTGATCGACCGCTGGATCGACCAGCACCCCGAACGCCTCCATGTCCTGGCCAACTGTCTTCTCGGACATCCATCGGGAACGGAGATGGACGCCATTGTCAAACGTCAGTGGATCCAGACGCTGGACGACCTGGATGCGGCAACGCGCGAGTTCAATCCGGACGGAGTTCCGATCCCCATCGATGGGCTTGAGGTGGTCGCGGCCAATCTCGCTGTCTGCGCGCCGCAAGGCGAAGTCGCGGCCTTTCTGAAGGTCCTACGAATGCTGATAAACGCGAACCGCCTCTACGCTCAGTCAACTCAAAGTCATGCCGATTTTGAAAGTTGGGGTGCGCGCGATCATCTGCCCGAGCTTCGCACGCTTAGTCAGTCGCTTCTTTTTCCCTAAGAAGGCTCCCACGCGCAACGTCCTCTTTTCGTGCACGAGACCCGTGGTGAGGCTCAGGTGCGGAGCCCCAGATCGGCGGCCGTGAAGCTGTCGATTGCTGCACTTTGGTAAAGGGCGTCTAGTGTTGGGCCCATCGCAAGAAGTGCAGCGATTCGCTGAATCATCTGGCGCAGCCAGCGGCGCTCATCGTCATTCAGAGGTCTGCCGTCGCGGCGGTCGGACTGGCGGTAGCCTAGCCACTTCTTGATGACGGGATAGCCGCCCAGTTGATAGAGCCAGGCAGCTTCCGGAACGTGGGCGAGATGGGTCTCTGTATTCAGGAACAGATCGCCTGTCCGCTCGCCCCAGGCTTGCTCCCACGCCTCGGCCGGCAGCTCTTCTTCTGAAAAAGGTCGCGCCTTCCACTTGCCCTTGCCGCCGCCCCAGTAAGTGACGGTCACCCTCAAGTCGTCGGCTGCGATGGGTTTCCCGTCCAAGCGACGAAGTTGAGCTAGGCGTTTGGCTCGGTCGGGTGTCAGCACCGCCTCAATCGTTTCACGAGCATCGCAGTTTGCATCCAGCAGGCGGAGGACCTGGTCGCCGACAGCGACGAGCTTGTTCAGGAGCTCCGCGTCTTTGGGGATCGGAACGTGTGCCCAGTCGCTCGACAAGGCGCTTTTGTGCTCGCCCTGATAGCTAGGAGCATGGAGTATGGAGAAGCTGACGCGGAACAGCTTGCCGACGAACGAGCGCGCATCGTCACCGCTGCGCGTGCCACTGAGCCCAAAGTGATCGCGGAGGGTGCGCCAAGCAGGTTCGGCGATGTTGGCGTCGCGATGCTCAAGGAGATCGTCGCTGACAATTTCCCGAGGGAATGCGACAGATCCGCGCTCGTGAACGTGGAGGTTCACCAATGTGGTCGAGAAAAGCGGCCATGTCTCCGATACTTTGCGAGGTTCCGGAACGGTGACCAGCCACTCATTGTTCTCGAGATTGCGGGCAAACTCCGGACGCGCTTCGTTGAGCCATTTGTATTTGTCGACGTAGTAGATCTGACGTTGATCGAGCGGGAACGTCAGAAAGGGCTTAATTGCGCTCTGCTTGAAATGCCCTTCTGCCTTTAGGGCCTTCCATGCCTTCTCAGGATCATAACGGGCCTTCTCGGAGGCGATCTCCGGTGCCAACGCCGCAGCGACCGTGAAGCTGTCTGCGCCGAAATAGGACTCTAGTCGTTCGGCCAGTGCCGACGCGCTCACGTCGATAATTCCTCCTTCGACGCCGCGATTGTGGTTCACGCCCTGGACGGTCGTAGGAAACAGTTCATCAAGTGCCGGCCACGCTTCAAATCCGCCTTCGATCACGCGAGGTGAAAGGCGCCAGCGGCCTCCCGCGTTAGGTTCAAGGACTTCGAATGCAGGAGCGCCCTCTGCCACTGCCGGTGAACCGCTCGGGAGACTGGCGATGAGAGCTTGTCGCTTCCAAGCCGCAGATCCCCAGAAGTCGCGATAGTGGACTTGAGTGGCAGAGGGCGCAGTGACTTTTCCGATGCGTTTCAGCCAAGTCGTTATCGCGGTCCCGGGCTGAATGCCGCGCGGGTCCATCTCGGTCGTGAAGGCGCTCTCGTCGCGTGTGCCGGCACCGGGCAGGCCTTGGGGAATGATCTTGCCGGTCCGGTATTTGTCGCCATTTATGTTGTCGATCCAGACGGCATGGAAGCTGGACAGCAGCGAGCGGCGCATGATGGGGTGCGAACGGCCGGCCAGGAACGAAGAGTTCGAGATATAGGAGACGACGCCGTAGTCGGCCGCGATGCCGATGCGTTCCTCTGCTAGGCGCAGGAAGCGAATGTACAAATCGTCAAGCAACTGCTTTCTGACGCCGAATTCCTCGTAAAGTTGACTGGTCCCTTGCTGCTTCATCACCGGATGCCCGAAGGCGTCTAGCTTGACCGAGCCGTCCTTCATCTTCTGCTCGACGAGTTTGATGCCCTTGTAGTGCGCAACCAGCTCCGCTTCCTCCGCCTGCGCCGCACCGGTGAACCGGTCGTATGGCGGATTTCCGAGGATCACGATGATGCGGGCGTCGCGCTTCACGTGCTGCGAAGCGTCAAACTCCTCGCGCATTTCAGGGAAGTTCAGCTTCACATCGCCCGTATCGTGCCAGCCGGAAAGCGCATTCGTCAGGTACACCGCCAAGCGCTTGTTCGGATCGGGTTTGGCTCCGAGCTGTTCGAGGAGCAAATGAAGCTGCAGCTGCGCAATCGCAAATGGCGCGGTCAGGATCTCAAAGCCGATCACGCGCTCCTGGAACGCAGCCGTGAGCTCAAGGGCCACGGCATTCGCGTCCCCCTCAGCCGTGAGCTCCTCCGCAATGCACCGGGCGACCTCGAGGAGATACGCTCCCGTCCCGCAACACGGGTCGAGCACAATGACATCTGGGTCGGCTAAGCCGCGTGGCCGGTTCAGTTCGGCCTTGAGAAGGTAATGAACTCGCCTGACCTGATACCGAACGATCTCGGGCGGAGTATACCAGACGCCAAGTTCCTCACGTAGCTTCGGATCGAATGCCTCCAGGAATGGCTCGTAGAAGTAGGTGATAGCGGCGATCGAGGTTTCACCGTCGATCGTCGGAAAGGTCATTCGCCCGCGAAAGAGGGGGCGATCCACGCGGTTAAGGGTTGCGATGGCCCGCGCGAGATGGGGCTCGAGCCCGAGATGCTTCATCCTCGACGGATGACGGATGTCATGCAGAAGCGCGTTCAGGAACGGGATCGGGAGAAAACTGTGGGCATCATCGATATCGAAGACAGCATCCTCGGCAGCCTTCTTGTCCCACAGGATCCATGCGGCGAAGAGAGCGTAGACGACTGACTGGACGAGCGACGAGCGAAAGAACCGCGCGCCCTTCTCGTCGTCGACCTCGAACGCGAGTCCCAATGCCTGGCGGTAATCGTCGAGCAGGGGTTTCAGCGGCTTCAGATCATCGGGAAGCGCATCCTTGGCGTCGCGAGCCTGACGTGCGAGGATCTTTGCGAGGTCCGCGGGGGCGCTGATCCGCGCCAAGTCCGTCACTGCCCGGGTGATGATGTCTACGAGCGCGGCGGTGATATTTGCGTCCACCTTGGGCTTCGCGCCGGTGGTCGTTGCCGACCACAGGTCGACAGTCTTTTCCAGTACTCGCTTTTCCGGTGGAACCGGCGTCAGGCCGTCACGGACGTACCCCGGCTCACATACAAGGAGTCCGAAGCCCCGGACGTTGCAGAGAATGACGACCCCAGTTTGCGCGAGGTATCGCCCGATCTGATCCTTCTGCTCGGTCGAGATCGCCAAATCCTGGAGGCTTGTTCCGGCCCGCTTAACCTCACCATAAACACCGACGAACAGCGCTCCGTCGCCGAGCACGAAGTCAGGCATGTCGGGGCTTTTCGCGCCCTTTTCGCTGGTCCCGGTCCGTACATCGAATGGGAGATTTTCATGGCGGAGCACGGACGTCAGGAGCGTTCGAATGTCCGGGTAAAAAGTCGTCTCAGTCGAGCTCGGCAGCGCCTCAAGGCTTCGCGTGTCCGAGCAATAGGTAGCGATCGCTTCGGACAGAGGTGCGGACAACCGAATGCCTTTCGATGACGTCGTAGAGGATGTTCAGATTAAACAAGCGTCGGATCGTGTCGAGGTGCGACGGCTGATCGAGAGCAATGGCGCCGCGTCAGTTTTTCGCTCCACGTGCGCCAACCTTCAAGGATGCACCAGGGGCAGCACCCTAAGCATGATAGTGGCGCGGGCGTTGCGACCGGCGATTGCTTCATGGGACAGGCGGGGCCGCGC
>Ga0247719_1000594_pt1 | contig 20183 bp, 21 predicted proteins | sample 41E_DmetaG_FD_189046 | JGI IMG/M metagenome (GOLD analysis project Ga0247719, IMG submission 189046) | Soil microbial communities from hillslope of Landscape Evolution Observatory, University of Arizona, Oracle, AZ, United States - 4-1-E_D | ecosystem: Engineered > Artificial ecosystem >...
GTATAGCAGAGCCCGATCGGGTCGCGCTCGTCGCCCTCGACCCACTCGTACTCGCCGTCCTCGGCGTCGATCCATTCCCGGAAGCCCTTCCCGAGCGCAGTCGAGGAGCCCTCTTCCCCCTCGGCCGGGTCGAAGCAGATGTAATGCTCGATGGCCGTCCACTTGGGCTTCATCTTCTCGACCAGCGGAGCGAAGATCCGGTCGTAGAGCAGCACCCGGTCCCCGGCGTGGTTGGCGATATATTCGAGCTGGTCGGCGAACAGCCGAGGATTGATCGTATGGAGGATGCCGCCCATGCCGATCGTCCCGTACCAGGCGATCAGGTGGTTGGCATGGTTCATGGCCAGGGTCGCGACGCGGTCCCCGGGCTTCACTCCCAGCCTTTCCAGAGCCTGCGCCATCCGTCGGGCATCGCGTGCGACCTCGCGCCAGTTGGTGCGGGTGATGCTGCCGTCGGCCCAGGCCGAGACGACCTCGCCGTCGCCATGCTCGCGCTCGGCATGATCGACCAGCCGCATGACCCGAAGCGGCCAGTCCTGCATTGCACCGAGCGCCATCGTCCCCTCCATGGCTGCCTTGTCGAGCCGATGTTGGCCGGAAAAGCGGGTCGGCACAAGCGCTTCGTCGCGAAGCGAAGGCGCCTAGAAGGGCGGCTTGAACCCCGGCGGCATGGGCAATGCGCCGGTCACCTTTTGCATCTCGGTGGCGGCGGCCGCGTCGGCCTTGGCCCGGGCATCGTTGATCGCCGCGGCGATCAGGTCCTCGACCATTGTCTTCTCGGACGGGACGAGGATGCTTTCATCGATCGACACCGACAGGATGCTGCCCTTGGCGGTGGCGCGGACCTTGACCAGCCCGCCGCCGGACGCGCCCTCGACCTCGACCTTCTCGAGGCTTTCCTGGGCCTTTTGCAGCTCGGCCTGCGCGTTCTGCGCCATCTGCATGATTTCTTCGAAGCTCGGCATGTCAGGCCCCTCTGGCGTTGATGGATTCAAGTGTCGCTTCCGGGAAGGCGTCGAGCACCGCCCGGACATTGGCGTCGGCAAGCACTTCGGAGCGAACGCGCTCCTCGGCAATCTTTTCCTGGTCGAGCAGCGACGGCTCGCTCGGCTCGTCGCTCAAAATCACCTGCCAGCTGGACCCGGTCAGCTGCTTCAAGGCGCTGGCGAGCTCGCGCGGCCATTCGGGGCCGAGCGGCCGAAGCGGCCTCAGCTTGAGTTCGCCGGGGGCAAAGGACACCAGCCCGACCTGATCGTGCAGCTGCAGCGCGAGCTGGTTGCGGCCGCCATGTTCGAGCAGCGCGATCAGCGCCGGAAGGTCGGCGGGCATGGATGCGCTCGGCCCGGCCGAAGGCGCTGATCGCGCCGCCTGGGGCGCGCTCGCCTCTGGCGCCGCGCTCTCCAGCCGCTTGAGGACGCTCGCCGGGTCGGGGAGGTCGGCGGCATGGATCAGCCGCAAGAGCGCCATCGTCGCCGCTTCCTGCGGATCGGGCGCGGTGGTGACGTCTGCGAGCCCCTTCATAAGCATCTGCCACAGCCGGTGGATCTGGCCCCAGCCAAGCGCGGATGCCAGCTCGTCGGCGAACTGCCTCTGCTCGGCAGTCAGCAACGGGTCGGCGCCGGCGCCGGCCTTGGCTCTCGTCGCCGAATGCAGCGATTCCATCAATCCCCGCACCAGCGAGGCCGGATCGATGCCGAGCGCATGGGCCTCGTCGAGCTCGGTGAGCGTGGCCGGGGCATCGCCCGACAGCACCAGCCGCAAGAGCCGCTGGATCCGTCCGCGGTCGGCTAGGCCGAGCATGTCGCGAACCTGCTCGGCGCCGACCGACCCGCTGCCATGGGCGATCGCCTGGTCGAGGATCGACAGGCCGTCGCGGACCGACCCCTCGGCCGCCCGGGCGATCATCGCCAGCGCCTCGTCCTCGACCTCGGCTCCCTCCGCTTTCGCCACCGCCGCGAAATGCTCGACCAGGGTCTCGGCCGGGATCCGCCTCAGGTCGAAGCGCTGGCAGCGCGACAGCACCGTCAGCGGCACCTTGTCGACCTCGGTCGTGGCGAACAGGAATTTCACATGGCCAGGCGGCTCCTCGAGCGTCTTCAACAAGGCGTTGAAGGCGTTCTTGGACAGCATGTGGACTTCGTCGATAATGTAGATCTTGTAGCGGGCACTGACCGACGCATAGCGCACGGCGTCGATGACCTCGCGGATGTCGTCGACGCCGGTGTGGCTGGCCGCGTCCATCTCGATGACGTCGATGTGCCGCCCCTCGGCTATCGCCCGGCACGGCTCGCACTGGCCGCAGGGCGCGATGGTCGGCCCGCCCTGCCCGTCCGGCCCGACGCAGTTCAGCGCCTTGGCGATCAGCCGCGCGGTCGAGGTCTTGCCGACCCCGCGAACCCCGGTGAGCAGGAAGGCATGGGCGATTCGCCCGCGCTCGATGGCATTGGCCAGGGTGCGTATCATCGCATCCTGACCGATCAGCGCGTCGAAACTTTGCGGCCGGTATTTGCGCGCCAGCACCCGATATGGCGTCGCGGCCTGCGGCGCTTCCGCCAGGTCGAGGCCGAGGCCAGGCGATTCGTCGTCGGTCATCGGGTGAGGTTTAGGCTGTTTTGTCATCCCCGCGAAAGCGGGGATCCGTCTTTTCATTCGGGGCGGCGCCGACGCGGAGTGAATCCGCGCCGTCAGTCGTGTCGGGCTTCGCCCGCACGCTGGCCGATCCTTCACAGCTCTGCGCACTGCTTGCGATTGCTGGGCAATCGCCGCGCTATGCTCGGTGTTGCGGGAGGTGGGAGCCGGAACGACCCGAAGCGAAATCGTTGTGGCTGCTTCCTTCCGGACCTGACCAGGTTGGCGACAGCCTCGTCCGCCCGACTCCCGGCCGCGCATATGGGGCAGCGGCATTCGCCAGGCAAGGCCGGACTGTGCTTCCCGAAGCTCGGCGCCAGTCATGTCGTAATCCGCTTGGCGAACGGCCGTTGGGCCGATTGCCGACGTTCCGGTTTGCTGGCAGCATCGGGCATGGAGGGCTTCTCGATGCATCAACTTCTACTCGCCGTCTTGCTGACCAATGCGGTCCCGGCGGAAATGCAAGCAAGTCGCCAGCCGATCATCGATATGCACCTGCACGTTCGCTCCGTGAGCTTTGCCGGCGAGAATCCGCCGCCAATGTGCACTCCGTTCGCCGTCATGCCGAGGTCCGACAACAGGGTGGGCGTCTATGAAGGAATGGCCTTCAATCGCGAACCCTGCGCCGAACCGATAGCCGCCGCCACCACGGATGAGCAGGTGATGCGCGACACGCTCGCCGCGATGGAACGACTCAATATCTACGGCGTGGTGAGCGGAGAGCCGAATGCCCTCGCGCGCTGGATGGCGGTGTCTCCGGACAGGATCATTCCAGCTGTGGATTATCGGCTGCCGGGAACTCCTGGTCACCGCCACGTCGCTGCCCGGACCATCGACGAGTTGCGGCGCCTCCACGCGCAAGGTCGGCTCCAGGTCATTGGCGAGATCATGGCGCAGTACGAAGGGGTAAGCATCGACGATCCACGCATGGAACCATTGTGGGCTCTGGCTGTGGAATTGAACGTGCCAGTCGCGATCCACATGGGCCCGGGAGAGCCGGGCGGTCCTTATTCCGGCGGCGGCTACCGTGTCAGCCTCGGTGACCCGTTGCTGCTCGAGCCAGTGCTTGTACGCCACCCGCGGCTGCGCGTCTCGGTGATGCACGCCGGCTACCCCATGGTGGACCGGATGCGAGCCCTGATGTTCAGCTACCCGCAGGTCTATGCCGACATCGGTAGCATCGTTTATACCGAGCCGCGCGCCAGCTTCTACGCCTTCCTCCGCGAACTGGTCGAAGCCGGTTATGGCGACCGGATCATGTTCGGGTCCGATCAGATGATCTGGCCGGGAGTGATCGCGGAAGCGGTGCGCGCGATCGACGAGGCGCCGTTCCTCGACGCGGATCAGAAACGCGACATCTTCTACCACAACGCGGCGCGTTTTCTTCGACTGTCCAGCGAGCAGATAGCGAAGCACCATGGGCGCTGACGTCAGCTCTCTCCCAAACGACAATAGAAGCCGATGCGGCACCGCCCTGGATTGGCGCTTGCGGGCGACGCCCAATCGGCACATATTAAGGGCCCGGGGGGAAACCATGAAATTGTACCGCGTGAACAAGCTGACGAAGCCGGGCGGTCTGGTAGTCAAGAAGAAGGATATTCTGGCGAGCTCGGACAAGGCGGCCGTGCAGCATGCCGCGGACAGTCCCGATTGCCCGGTGTGCGACGTGCTCCGCGACGGCCAGAAGGTCGGCTCGATCGTCTAGCTGTTTCCCAAGGCCGACGTCACGAACCGCCGCCCTTTTTCCGCAGGACATTGCCGACCGCGGCCGCAAGCCGTTCCTGCTTGACCGGCTTTTGCACGACGACCGCCGTCGGTGCCCGATCTTCAAGCTCCTCGGCATAACCGGTGATGAAGACAACCGGGATGTCGCGATCCTTGCAGATCGCCTCGACGGCGCTCACCCCGTCGCCGGGAAGCAGCCGGACGTCGGCGGTGATTAGATCGATGTCCTGCGCCTGGGCGCCCATCACGGCCGCATCCTCGGATCGGGCAAAGCTGAAGGTGGTAAAGCCGAGCGGCTCGAGCATGTCCCGGAGCGACTGGCCGATCAGATATTCATCCTCGATAATGAAGGCGTGCATGTCACTACTCGCAGTTCAGATTGCTTCCTCGGGTGGAAGACTCTGGATGGAAAACGGTTCGACAGGGACGGCGTTGCAATAACCGCAACAAGCCGTGCCCGGCATGCGCCGCGCCGACACCGTCCTTTCGTACGCTGAACTATCGGTTCTGCCAGTTCCGCCACCCCGCGGGGATTCGCACGCTCAAACTGTCGAGGTCGGCGGTCAGCATGATCTGGCAGGCGAGCCGCGAAGTGCGTGTCGCATGGGCGGCAAGGTCGAGCAAGTCCTCTTCTTCCTCGCTGGCCGGCGGCAATTTCTCGAAATCGCCCTTGTCGACGATGACGTGGCAGGTGGAGCAGGCCATCACCCCTTCGCAGCTGCCTTCGAGCGGCTCGCCGGCTGCCCAGGCGACGTCGAGCAGCCGCTGGCCGGGGGTCGCTACCACCTCGTCCACGGTCCCGTTCGCTCGGAGAAAACGCACCCGGGTCACGTGGCGAGGCCCTGCTGCGATCGGGCGGCTGCCGCGATCCTGGAAAGCGCGTCGACCAGTTCCTGCTCGCTCGTGTAGCGGCCGAAGCCGATGCGGATCGACGATCGCGCCTCGCGGTCGCTGAGGCCAAGGGCGCGGAGCACGTGGCTCGGCCGGCCCGAGCCGCTTGCGCAGGCGCTGCCCAGCGAGAAAGCGATGTCGCGCAGGTCGGCAAGCAGGCGCGCCGAATCCAGTCCCTCGCGGCGGATGTTGAGATTGCCGCGATAGCGGGTCTCGACGCTGCCGTTCACCGTCCAGCCCTCGCCCAGCGCGTCCACGGCGACCGTCCACAGCCGCTCGACATGGTCGCGGTCGACTCCGCGGCGCTCCAACGCCAGCTTCGCAGCCGCCCCGAAGCCGGCGCACAGGGCCGGCGCCATCGTTCCCGAACGCAGCCCCCGCTCCTGCCCGCCGCCGTGGATCAGCGGCGCCGGCTCGGCCCCCTCGCGCATCCACAGGGCGCCGATCCCCTTGGGACCGTGGATCTTGTGCGCCGACACCGCGACCATGTCCGGCCCGTCGGGAATGGCGATCCGCCCGAGCCCCTGGACCGCGTCGCACAGCATCAGCGCACCGGCGTCATGAGCCATTCGCGCGATCTCGCCGACCGGCTGGATGACTCCAATCTCATTGTTGACCAGCATCGCCGCGACCAGGGCGACGCGCTCGTCGAGTTCGCGTTCGAGATCAGCGAGCTCGATCAGCCCGTCGCGACCGACCGGAAGCAAGGTCAGGTCGATGCCCTGCCCCGCCAGCCACTCGGCCGTGTCGAGCACCGCCGCATGCTCAGTGGCGATGGTGACGATCCGGTTGCGCTCCTTGGGCGCCTTTTCCAGCGTGCCGCGGATCGCCCAGTTGATCGCTTCGGTGGCGCTGCCGGTAAAGGCGAGGCTGCCGCCGGTAAGCCCGATGGCGCGCTCGACCTGGCCTCTCGCCACCTCGATCGCCGCAGCCGCCTCGCGGCCCCAGCGCGACGGCGAATGCGGGTTCGCGTATTTCTCCTCCGCCCACGGCCGCATCGCCTCGGCGACCTCGGGAGCGACCGGCGTCGTCGCCTGATAGTCGAGATAGATCATGCCGCCGCTTTCGACCGGGCCTGTATCCGGCGCCATTCGGCGAGGAAGCGCTCGACCTCCTCCTCGCTGGTTTCGGGCCCGAAGCTGACCCGGACGACGCAGCCGGCGATGTCGGGCGCCAGGCCCATCGCCTCGAGCACGCGGCTCGGCTTCATGCTCCCCGACGAGCAGGCGCTTCCGGCCGAGACGGCGATCCCGGCCAGGTCGAAGTGGACGAGCTGGCTGGAGCTGGCGACCCCCGGCATTGCGTAACCGCCGATGGTGGCGATCCTCTCCGTGCCGTCTGCGATGATGATTCCACCTTCCGAAACAATCGCTTCTTCGACCAAGCCGCGAAGTCGTCTAAGCTCAGGCATGGCCTCGGCAAAGGCTCTCGACTGGAGCGCGGCGGCCATTCCTTTCGTAGCCGGCAAATTCTCCGTTCCCCGCCGATATCCCCGCTCCTGCCCGCCGCTCGGTTCGAGGGTCGCCATGTCCCTGACCAGCAGCGCGCCGATGCCCGGGGGCCCGCCCAGCTTGTGGGCCGACACGGCGATGAAATCGGCATCGGCAAGCGGCAGCTTGCCCGCACCCTGGGCGCAGTCAGCGAGCAGCACGGAACCGGCGGCGCCGACCTTGGCGGCGATTTCCGCCAGCGGCTGGATCACTCCGGTCTCGTTGTTGACCTGCTGGACCGCGACCAGCGCCGGCCCGGCGGCCAGCGCCTCGTCGAGCGCGGCGAGGTCGATCAGCCCGCCGCCATCCACCGGCACGATGGTCGCATCGCTCCCCATCGCCGCCGCCACCGCGTCATGCTCGGTCGCGCCGACCAGCCGCCGCGGCAGCTTGGCGCGGGCCGCGGCAATGACAATCGCCTCGCTCGCGCCCGAAGTGAGGATGACGTCATGACGCCAGCCCAGCACCTCGGCGATTTCGCCGCGGGCCTCTTCCAGCGCCGCCCGTGCCGCCCGTCCCTCGGCATGCGGCGAGCTCGGGTTGGCCCAGTGGTCGAGCGACTCGGCGACCGCGGCGCGGGCGGCGGGCAGCACCGGAGTGGTCGCCGCATGGTCGAGGTAGATGCGATTGCCTGCGGTCAAAATTCCGTGGATTCCTGCCGATTGCCAGTTGAGACGCCGCCTCTATATAGGAGCCGCCTCCGCCGCGCACCCGCGGGGCGCGTCACACATTTTACGCGAGCCATTGCATTCATGCCCGAAGTGATTTTTCCCGGCCCGGAGGGGCGCCTCGAAGGACGCTTTCATCCCGGCCCCCGCCCGCGAGCGCCGGTCGCGATGATCCTTCACTCCCACCCTCAGGCCGGTGGGACGATGAACAACAAGATCGTGCAATTGCTCTACCAGACCTTCGTCCGCCGTGGATTCGCCACCCTTCGCTTCAACTTTCGCGGCGTCGGCAAAAGCCAGGGCACGTTCGACAATGGCATCGGCGAGCTTTCCGACGCGGCAAGTGCGCTCGACTGGGTGCAGCAGATCCATCCCGAGGCCGAGACCACCTGGGTCGCCGGGGTCAGCTTCGGCGCCTGGATCGGAATGCAATTGCTGATGCGCCGGCCCGAGATCCGCGGTTTCATCTCGATCGCCCCGCCCGCCAACATGTATGATTTCTCCTTCCTCGCCCCCTGCCCCGCTTCGGGAATCATCATCCAGGGCGAGGCCGACGAGGTCGTCACTCCGATCGCCGTCCAGAAGCTGGTCGACAAGCTGCGCACCCAGCGCCACATCACGATCCACCACGAGCTGATCCCGGGCGCCAACCATTTCTTCGCCAATGAGCTCGACCTGATGATGAAGGCGGTCGACGATTATCTCGATTTCCGGCTCAGCCCCGACTGCCCGATCCGCTAGGCCGTCGGGTTAAACCGTCACTATCGCCACATTGGCGATCAGCACCGCCGCCGCGGTCAGCATCAGCAGGCCCTTGCCGCACTCCTTGCGGCGGATCAGCAGGTGAAGCCCGCCGCCGATCAACGCGAATGCGGCGATCATCGCCAAGGCGAGCGCGGTTGAGGCGATCATGTTCAATCCGGCATCCTTTCATCATCATTTAACCAAGGCCGGTGCATAATCGGCGCCATGACCAATGCCGCGCAGCAGGCGCGCCTGGAAGAGGCGTTCGAACGGATCGAGGAGACCATCCTGCCGTGCATCGCGATGATGCTCGAAACGCTTCTCGACGCCTCGGCCGGGGTCGGCGAGACCGATCCCAGGGCGCTCGCCGCCGAGCTGCAGACCCTGGCCGCCCAGCTCGAGGAACTGACCCGGGCGGTCGAGCGGTCGAGCCCGGTCAATGTCGAGCCCGGCGAATATAAGGCGCGCACCGCCGCCTAGCCCCTGCCGACGATCCGGGCGTGGAGCTCGGGATCGACATTGCTGCCCGACAGCACGGCAACGGTCCCGTCCACCGCCTCGACCTTTCCGGATAGAATCGCCGCCAGCGCCGCCGCTCCGCCCGGCTCCACGACCAGCCCATGCAGCGACCAGGCGAGGCGCATGGCCTGCTTCACCTCGTCATCGCCGACCGCCACGGCGCGCGCGCCGCGCGCCTTCAGTATCGCATGGGTGATCGGCGACACACGCGGGGTCTGGAGCGCGTCGCACAGGGTCGGCGGAGCATCGGCGGGCACCGGCACGATTGTGCCCAGCTCCAGCGATCGTCCCATATCGTCCCAGCCCTCGGGCTCGACGACGACGATTTCGCAATCTGGGCAAGCGAGCGCGATGCCGGCCGCAAGCCCTCCGCCGCCGCAAGGGACGACGACCCGCCGGGGCGGCTCCACCATCTGCTCGAGAATTTCCAGCCCGACGGTGCCCTGGCCGGCGACGATCGCCGGATCATCGAAGCTCGGGACCACCGTAGCGCCGCTTTCGGCCGCGATCTGCCTGGCGATCTCCTCCCGGCTCTCGACCCGCCGGTCGTAAAAGACGATGTCCGCGCCCTGGGCCCGGGTCCCGTCAATTTTGATCGCCGGAGCGTCCGCCGGCATGACGATGATCGCCCGGACCCCCAGGCGCCGGGCGGCGAGCGCCACCCCCTGGGCATGATTTCCGGACGAGAAAGCGACGACCCCGCGCTTACGCTCGTCCGGCGACAATAAGAGCAGGCGGTTGGTCGCCCCGCGAAGCTTGAAGGCCCCGCCGGTCTGGCCGCCCTCGAACTTCAGCCACAGCCGGCTGCCGCCGATGCGGCTTTCGATCAATGGCGTCCGCTCGACCAGCCCGCCGATCCGTTCGGCCGCCTCCAGCACGTCTTCGCGTGTCAATTCAACCATATGAAATTCCAAGCTGTTTCGGCGAACCGTGGCACGGCGGGGACGAATCCCCGGCTTTCGTTCCGGGCCCGGGCAAAAAATCTTTACTTGATGGACCCTCGCACATATATCGCGCCTCCGCTGCCCCATGGGACTTCCAACCGCAAGGCAGCTCTTCGTGTCGAACTACCCAGTTGGAGGTCCCTTGAGTTGCACAAGCATCATAGCGCGCTGGGGCTAGCTACCGCCCTTCGACCGGTCCAGCCGGTCACGCTTCTTCGTCCGCACGCCGCTCGGCGCGCCGCCCGCTTCTTCGTCGAGAAGTTTCCGGGCCGGTCGCTCTATGCCGTCAAGGCGAACCCCTCTCCCGATCTGCTCAGGATCCTGTGGGAGGAAGGCGTCACCCATTATGACGTGGCGTCGATTGGCGAGGTGCGCCTGGTCGCCGAGACCCTGCCGCAGGCGGTGCTTTGCTTCATGCACCCGGTGAAGGCCGAGGAAGTCATCGCCGAGGCCTATTTCGAGCATGGCGTGAAGACCTTCAGCCTCGACACGCTCGACGAGCTCGACAAGATCGTCCGGGCGACCACCCGTCCCGACGGCACGGTCGCGACCGACCTCAACCTGCTGGTCCGGCTTCAGGTCAGCTCGGAACATGCCAAGCTCAGTCTCGCCTCCAAGTTCGGAGCCGAGCCAAACGAGGTGAAGCCCTTGCTGTTCGCCGCCCGCCAGGCCGCCGACGCGCTTGGCATCTGCTTCCATGTCGGAAGCCAGGCGATGACCCCGGCTGCTTATGCCGAGGCGATGGAGCGGGTCCGCGCGGCGATCGTCGAGGCGGCGGTGACCGTCGACATCGTCGATGTCGGCGGCGGTTTCCCCTCGACCTATCCGGGAATGGAGCCGCCCCCGCTCGAGACCTATTTCGAGGTGATCCACCGCTCGTTCGAAGATCTGCCGATCAGCTATTCGGCCGAACTGTGGTGCGAGCCCGGCCGAGCGCTGTGCGCCGAATATGCAAGTCTGATCGTCCGGGTCGAAAAGCGCCGCGGCAACGAGCTTTACATCAACGACGGCTCCTATGGCGCTTTGTTCGACGCCGCCCATGTCGGCTGGCGCTACCCGGTCCGGCTGCTTCGAGCGGAGGATCCAAGCGTTCGGCCGATCGAGTTCAGCTTTTACGGACCGACCTGCGACGATCTGGACCATATGGCGGGTCCGTTCGAGCTTCCGGGCGACGTTCAGGCCGGCGACTATGTCGAGATCGGCATGCTCGGCGCCTATGGCTGCGCGATGCGAACCGGGTTCAACGGCTTTGGAGTCGAGAGCGCCCATGTCGTCGGCGACGAGCCGATGGCGACTCTTTACGGAGCGGATGGCGAGGAGCGACGTTCGAACGTCGTGACGCTGTAGCTTCCGTATGGCGTCATCCCCGCGAACGCGGGGATCCCGCTTGTTCCTTCACTGTCGCGAGTAGCGGGATTCCCGCTTTCGCGGGAATGACGAGGTATTTGCAATGACCACCGAAACGCTCATCGACCGCAGCAAGGTCAACGACACCCGCAAGGCCGATCTGCTGTCGAGCCCGGTCGAGCATATCGACATCACCAGCTTCGACGCCCGCCCAATTGTCGAGGCGATGGGCAAGATGAGCTTCACCAGCCGCGACCTGTCGCGCGCGACCGACATCTACAACCGGATGCTCGAGGACCCGGACTGCTCGATCATCCTGGTCGTCGCCGGCTCGACTTCGGCCGGTGGCTGCATGGACCTCTATGCCGAGCTGGTCCGGTCGAACATGGTCGACGCGATCGTCGCCACCGGAGCAACCATCGTCGACATGGATTTCTTCGAAGCGCTTGGCCACAAGCACTATCAAGCCAATGAAATCCCTGACGATGACACCCTGCGCTCGCTTTACATCGACCGCATCTACGACACTTATATCGACGAGGAGCAGCTGCAGGATACCGACTTCACCATCGGCCGGATCGCCGATGGGCTCGAGCCGCGCCCCTACAGCAGCCGCGCCTTCATTCGCGAAATGGGCAGGTGGCTCGCCGAGGGCAACGGCAAGAAGGACAACAGCCTCGTCAAGCTCGCCTATGAGCATGACGTGCCGATCTTCTGCCCCGCCTTCACCGACAGCTCGGCCGGCTTCGGCCTGGTCAAGCATCAGGTCGACGCGATGAAGCGCGGCGGCCACTATATGACGCTCGACAGCATCGCCGACTTCCGCGAGCTCACCGACATCAAGATCAAGGCCGGCACCACCGGGCTTCTGATGATCGGCGGCGGAGTTCCAAAGAATTTCGCTCAGGACACGGTCGTCTGCGCCGAAATCCTCGGCCACGAGGATGTCGAGGTGCACAAATATGCGGTGCAGATCACCGTCGCCGACGTTCGCGACGGCGCCTGCTCCTCCTCGACGCTTCAGGAAGCGGCGAGCTGGGGCAAGGTGTCGACGGCCATGGAACAGATGGTGTTCGCCGAGGCGACCAGCGTGCTCCCGCTGCTCGCATCCGACGCATACCATCGCGGCCATTGGCGCAACCGGGAGAAGCGCCGCTTCGCCAGGCTGTTCGACTGAGAATCCCGCTTTGTCATTCCCGCGAAAGCGGGAATCCCCCTTTTTCTGATTAAAGGCTACAAGGTGGGCCCCGGATCAAGTCCGGGTGACAAAGGGGGATATTTTATGGACTACAGCCCAATCCTGCTGGCGGTCGTGGTGCTGGTCGCCTGGTCGCTGATCGTCATGCTGTGGATGGCCGCGACCCGCCTGCCGGCGATGAAGCGCGCCGGGATCGACATCAACACCCTGGTCGGAGGCCGCGGCCAGAATCTCGAGGGGGTGGTGCCCGACAAGGTCCAGTGGGTTTCCCACAATTATCAGCATCTGATGGAGCAGCCGACGATCTTCTACGCCGTTGCTCTCGTTCACGCGATGATCGACACGGGCGGCGGGTCGAACCTGTGGCTCGCCTGGGCCTATGTGCTGCTGCGGATTCTCCATACGCTGGTTCAGGCTACGGTGAACGTCGTCAAATTCCGCATCCTGTTGTTCCTGCTCAGCTCGATCGCCCTGGTCGGACTGACGATCAACGCACTCCGCTACCTGCTCTAGCGGGAGAAAGCGGCGGCAAGCTCGACGTGGGTCGACCAGCGGAACTGGCCGACCGGTCGAACCCAGTCGAGCTTGTAGCCGCCCACCACCAGGGTCCTGGCGTCGCGCGCGAAGGTTGCCGGGTTGCAACTGACGTAAGCGATTTTCGCGACTGACGAATCGGCGAGGGCTGCGACCTGTTCGGCGGCCCCGGCCCGCGGGGGATCGAGCACGACGACATCGAACCGCGCGAGCTCGCCGGGATCCAGCGGCCGGCGGTAAAGGTCGCGATGCTCGACCGACAATCGGGGGCCGCTGCGGTTGGCGGCCGACTGGAGCGCGACTGCGGCATCGCGTGAGGCTTCGGCGGCATAGACCCTGGCAGGCTGGGCCAAGGCGAACGTGCCGAGGCCGGCGAACAGGTCGGCGCATTGGGTCGCCCCGGAAGCGATCTCCTGAACGGCTGCAATCAGCGCTGCCTCGCCGTCCTCGGTTGCTTGCAGGAATGCTCCGACAGGAACGGCGACCCGCACTCCTGAAAGCGTGATGGTTGCGGGGTCCGGCTCGTAGAAGGTCTCGGGACCGAGGCCGCTGTCGAGGCTGAGCCGGGCGAGGCCATGCTGCCCGCAGAAGCCGGTCAGGCGTTCGATCGCCTCCAGCCCCTCCGCCCGGACTCCCTTGATGGCCACATCCGGACCCTGGTCGACCAGGGTCAGCTGGACTTCGGCCATGCCCTTCCTGCCCAGCAAATTGGCGAGCAGTTGCCGAAGCGGCTCGACCAGCGCGAACAGCTCGGGCCTGAGGATGTGGCATTCGCGCATGTCGACGATCCGGTGCGATTTCTCGGCGTTGAAGCCGAGCGCCACGCTTTGCCCTCCCCGATGCGCGCGAAGCGACGCCCGCCGGCGGCTGCACGGAGGCGACAGATGCGGCTCGCGGACCTCGGTTTGCAGGTCGTGGTGGGCGAGCGCGCCGCGCAGCCGGTCGGCGAGATAGAGACGATAGGCCTCGTCGTCGGCATGCTGCAGCTGGCAGCCGCCGCATTCGGGGAAATGGCGGCATGGCGGCTGCTGGTGGTTCGGGCCGAAGGCGAGCGCACCGTCGTCGAGCAATGCGTCGCCCGGGACCGCGAACGGGACGTGGCGGCCGCTCGCCGTCACCCCGTCGCCGCGGGCGGCGATTCGAACGATCAGCTCGTTCATCGAACCAGCGACAGCGCTTCGGGAATGGCGGCGCCAAGATCGTCGGCGATCATCTGCGGGCCGACGATCTCGGCGGCTCGGCCGTGCAGCCACACGGCGGCGCAGGCCGCCTCGAACGCTGCAAGCCCTCGCGCTCGCATCGCCGCTGCCATTCCGGCGAGAACGTCGCCCGTCCCCGCCGTCGCTAGCCAGGCGGGCCCCGGCGGAGCGAATCCGAGCCGGCCGTCAGGCGATGCGACCAGCGTGTCCGGCCCCTTGTAAACCACGATTGCGCCGGATCGCCGAGCCGCCTCGAGCGCGCGATCGGCCTTGCTTCCGGGAATCTCGCCGAACAAACGCACGAACTCGCCCTCATGCGGAGTGACGATCGCATCCTGGCCGCGCAGCCTCTCGGGCTCGCCGAGGTGGGTGATTCCATCGGCATCGATCACTTTGGCCGCGCGGCTGGTCAGCGCCAGGGTCAATATTTGCGGCACGTCGCCAAGGCCCGGGCCGACGACGATGCAGCCGATTCGGGGGTCGTTGAGCTCGGCCGTGTCGGTCTGGACGATTGCCGAGGGAAGTCCATCGATCGGCCGCGACGTGCTGACCCTGACATAGCCGGCCCCGGCCCTGGCGGCGGCCGTCGCGGCGAGCACAATCGCGCCCGGCATCTTGCCGGCGAGGCAATGGACCAGGCCACGATCATATTTGTGCCCGCCTTGGTCGAGTTCCGGCAGTTTTGGCGGGCCGATCTCGCGCCAGTCGGAACCGGCGTCGATGCCGATGTCGGCAAGGACCACCCGGCCGCATTTGCCCATCGCCGGATGCAGCCGATGGGCCGGCTTCAATGCGCCGAAGGCGATTGTAAGATCGAATGACGGAACTGGGCCAAGCTCGGCGCCACTGTCGGCGTCGATTCCGCTCGGGACATCGCAGGCGATGCTCGCGACCGCCGCTTGCGCAATCCTGCAAAGCTGTTCTGAAACAGCAAGTTCCAGCGGTTTTTTCAAACCCGTTCCGAATAAGGCATCGATCACCAAGGAATCCGCCGCAATGTCCGGCCCAAACGTCGCGACCTCGCCTTGCCAGCCGCTCCTCGCCCATTGCGCCGCCTTGCTCTTCGGCTGCCCGAGCGCGGCGATCCGAACCTTCATCCCGCGCTCGGCGAGGTGGCGGGCGGCGACATAGCCGTCGCCGCCATTGTTGCCGGGACCGCACAAGATCAGCGTTTCGCGTGGGCCGGCATAGCGCCACGCCGCGTCGGCAAGCGCCGCCCCGGCGCGCTCCATCAACGTCTCGACTCTGGTGCCGGCATCGATGGCCGCCTGCTCGGCGGCGCGCATCTTTTCGGCGGTCAGGATCAGGCGCCCCGGCATGGCGCGCCCTTAGCGCAACCTCGTCGCCAGGTGCCACCATTGCGAAGGCACCGCTGCAGCCGCCGCATCGCGCATGGTTGAATCGGCGAAAAGGGCAAAGCAGGAGGCGCCGCTGCCCGACAGTCGGACGAATTCGGCGCCGGGCCGAGCCCGCAGCCACCGCAGGACGGAATCGATCTCCGGCACTAGCGACGCCGCGGCCGGGCCAAGGTCGTTGCGTCCTCGACGCCAGTCGGTCAGCGGACCGCCGTCAACACCGTCCCAGGCCGCGAACACGTCCGCGGTCGCCAGCGGAATCCCCGGATTGACCAGCAGGACCGGCTTGCCCTCGAGCTCGGGCAAGTCGGCGGGCTCGATTTCGTCCCCTGCCCCGTCCCCGCGGCACGGCCATGACAGGAGGCAGGCGGGAACGTCGGCGCCGAGGCGCGGGGCAATCTTCCCGGCCGTCGCGGGGTCCAGGTTCCAAAGTCGAGTAAGCAGCCGAAGCGCGCCCGCCGCATCGGCCGAGCCACCACCGATACCCGAGGCGATGGGAAGACTCTTGGTCAGGTGAATCGCCGCGCCCTCGCTTACTCCTGCTGCTTGCTGCAAGGCGCGGGCGGCCTTCAGGGCGAGATTGTCCTCGTTCGACGTCAGTCCGCCGGCAAATCGCCCGCTAATGGTCAGCGACAGGTCTGCGGCGGGCTCCACGGCGAGCTGGTCGCCCTCCTCGCAGAAAGCGAACAGGGTTTCGATCCGGTGCCGCCCGTCGGCCAGTCGGCCGCGCACGTGGAGCGCCAGATTGAGCTTGGCGTAGCCAGTGTCATAGAGCGCGCTCAAGGCGCGGCGGTCGCCGGGGTAAGGCCCCACTCGATCTTCGAGCGGACACGCTGGACCATGTCGTCCTCGGCCGTGGTCAGGGCCGCGGCCCAGGAGAAGCGCGCCTCATATTTGCGGCCGGCTGTGTAGAGCGCGTCGCCGAGGTGCTCGTGGATTTCCGACTGACCCGGATCCTTCGCTGCGGCGCTTTGCAGCGTCTCGATCGCCTCTTCGACCCGGCCCTGCTTATATTGCGCCCAGCCCAGCGAATCGATGATCGCCGCGCTGTCGGGCGCAAGCGCAACCGCCTTGACGATCATCGCCTCGGCTCGGTCGATATCCTCGCCGCGCTCGAGCTTCGCATAGCCGAGGAAATTGAGGATCAGCGGTTCTTCGGGCGCCAGGCGGAGCGCGGTTTCGAGCGTCGCGCGGGATTCGGGCCAACGTCCGCCGCGCTCCAGGGCGCTCGCCCGAAGCAGATAGAGCGGCCAGATCTCCCGGGAATCGGGCCGGCCGCTAAGCTGGATCGCCCGGCCGTAGGCATCGGCGGCCTCGTCGTAGCGCTTCATTTCATGAAGCACGTCGCCCAGCCGGGCGAAATCGGCACTGCCCGCTTCGCGCCGCCCCGTTGCGGCTTGGGCCTGGGCAAGCGCCTGGTCGAACCTCTTCGCGTCGGTGAGGATCCGCGCCTCGACGTCGCGCGCTTGCGCCGCCAGCGCGCTGGACGCGGGTACGGAGCGAAGCGCCATCAGCGCATCATCGATCCGGCCGCGGCGGTCGAGCATCATCGCCAGCAGGATCGCCGCCGAATGATTGTTCGGAGCCGCGTGGCGCGCGAGCTGCGCCATCGTGACCGGAAGCGACTGGCTGTTCAGCCGGCTGAGGTCCACGGCGAAGCCGAGCAGGAGCTCGGAGAACGCCTGGGCACTGTTGGTGACGCCAAGGCCGGTCGGTCTGCCTTCGGCAATCCGCCGCTGCAGCGGCCACGCTTCGGCGCCGGCGCCTTCGAGCATTGCGAGCGCCCGCTGGCGATCACCAGCGGCAAGGAATCCGTCGGCAAAAGCGAGCCGCAGCCGGAACTCGCGTGCACCCGCCCCTTCGATCGCCCGCCGGGCGATCGGCTCCGCCTCGGCGGTCCGTCGAAACTTGAGAAGGATAAGCGCCCGATGCTCGGGGGCATAGCCGCCCGACAGGGTGGCGGACGGCATCCGCTCGAACATTTCCAGGGCGCCGCGCGCGTCGCCGCGATCGGCCGCAGCCCACGCCGCGACGATTGGCATGAGGAAGGCGAGATCGCCTTCGCCTCCCTCGGCCGCAAGCCGCTGCAACGCCTGGGCCGGCCGGCGACGCCGCATCTCTTCGGCGGCGAGCAGCATGCGCGCGTCGGCGCTAAGCTGGTCGACCGGAATACGACGGACCAGCCGCAGGGCAAGGCCCATGTCGCCCGCGTCGACCGCCTCGCTCAGCGCCTGGCGGGCTATGTCGCTGTCGTTTGGACGCGATTCGGCAAGAGCCGCGAGAAGCCTGGCGGAACGCGCATGGTCGCCGCTCAGCGAAGCCGCGCGCGCCTGGACGTAGGTTCGCGCGCCCTCAGTCGGGGTCAGGGCCCTGGCGGCGTCGGCGGGCGCGGCAAGACCAAGGGCCGAAAGCGCGGTGGCGAAAATCAGGACCTTACATGTTGGGATAATTCGGGCCTCCACCACCCTCCGGGGCGACCCAGTGGATGTTCTGCAGGGGATCCTTGATGTCGCAGGTCTTGCAGTGGACGCAATTCTGGGCGTTGATCTGCAGACGCTGCTCGCCATCGGAACCCTCGACATATTCGTAAACGGCGGCGGGGCAGTAACGTTGCTCCGGCCCGGCGTAGACCGGCAGGTTTACCCGCGTCGGTAGCGCCGGATCCTTGAGCGTCAGGTGAACCGGCTGGTCCTCCTCGTGGTTTGTGTTGGACAGGAACACCGACGACAGACGATCGAAGGTCAGCACTCCGTCGGGCTTGGGATAGGCGATCGGCCGGACATGCTCCTTGCGCCTGAGCGTGGTGTGGTCGGCGTGGTGCTTCAACGTCCACGGCAGGCGCAGCCCGAGCTGGCCGAGCCACATGTCGAGCCCGGCGTAAAGCGTGCCGACCATCCCGCCCCAGCGGGCAACCGCCGGCTGGGCATTGCGGACCAGCCGCAGCTCCTTGTCGACCCAGCTTGAACGGAGGCTGGTCTCGTAGGAATCGAGGCTGTCGTGCGACCGGTCGGCGGCGATCGCCCCGAACGCGGCCTCGGCGGCCAGCATCGCCGATTTCATCGCCGTGTGGGTGCCCTTGATCCGGGGTACGTTGACGAAGCCGGCCGAGCAGCCGATCAGCGCTCCGCCGGGGAAGACCAGCCTCGGGATCGCCTGCCATCCGCCCTCGTTGATTGCCCGGGCGCCATAGGACACGCGCCGGCCGCCCTCGATCTCGGCTCGGATCGCCGGATGAGTCTTCCAGCGCTGGAATTCCTCGAACGGGGAAAGATAGGGATTCTGGTAATCCAGGGCGACGACGAAGCCCAAGGCGACCTGACCGTTTTCCTGGTGATAGAGGAAGCTTCCTCCCCACGCGTCCTCCAGCGGCCATCCCTGGGTGTGGATCACTCGTCCAGGTTTATGCTTGTCGGCAGGAACGTCCCACAATTCCTTGATTCCAATGCCGTAAACCTGCGGCCCGCTCTTGTCGCGAAGGCCGAACTTGCCGACCAGGCCCTTGGTCAAATGGCCCCGCGCGCCCTCGGCGAAGAAGGTATAGCGGGCGTGGAGCTCGATCCCCGGCTGGTAGTCGGCGCGGTGGCTTCCGTCGCGCGCGATGCCCATGTCGCGGGTCGCCACGCCCTTGACCGAGCCATCCTCGTTGAACAGCACTTCATCGGCCGGGAAGCCCGGGAAAATCTCGACTCCGAGCTCTTCCGCCTGTCCGGCCAGCCAGCGGCAGAAATTGCCGAGGCTCGCCGTGTACATGCCCTTGTTGTGCATGAAGCGCGGCATGAGCCATTCGGGCATTCTCCATTTGCCCTTGGCGGTCAGCACCCAGTGATGATTCTCGGTCACCGGCACGGTCAATGGCGATCCGCGCTCCTTCCAGTCGGGCATCAGCTCGTCGAGGGCGCGCGGGTCGATTACCGCTCCCGACAGGATATGCGCGCCCACTTCACTGCCCTTTTCGAGCACGCAGACCGACAGCTCCCTGCCGGCCTCGCCCGCGAGCTGCTTGAGGCGGATTGCCGCCGTAAGCCCGGCTGGACCGGCGCCGACGATCACCACGTCGTAAGGCATGGACTCGCGCTCGGCCATTCAAGCTCCTTTCGATGCGCGCTTGAAAGTGCGCGCCGCTCGTCGCGCCGCCAAGGCGGCCCGACCAACGCGCACTGCCAATTCCTTGACCGCGCCGTCAATGCCGGAGAGGAATGGACCATGGGTGGGGAAAGTCCAGTCAGCGCGGCGGCGGCGCGAAGCGCATTGGCCTGGTGGATCGAATCCGGGGTCGACGTTGCCATCGCAGAGGCGCCGCGCAACTGGCTTGCGCCCGCGCCTGCGTCGCAGCCTCCGAAGCCCACGGAAGAGGATCGGAAAGACGCGATGCCCGAGACGCTCGAGGCCTTCCGCGCCTGGCTTGCCGAAAGCCCGTCGCTGCCCGGCGCGGGGGCCGAATCCGCCCGAATCCCACCGGTCGGCGATGAAGGCGCGCAGCTGATGGTCATTGCCGATGTTCCCTCGGCCGAGGATGTCGCCGCTTCGCGTCCGATCGGGGGCGAGCCCTGGGAGCTGACCAGGCGGATGCTGGCGGCGATCGCCGTCGATCCCGACGAGGCCTATTTCGCGTCTACCTCCTGCCTTTACGCGCCCGGCGCCCGGCTCAGCGAAGCCGAGCTGGCGGCCTGGGGAGCGATCGCCCGCCACCATGTCGCGTTAGCCAGGCCGGAGCGGCTGCTGCTGTTTGGCGAAGCGCCGGCGCGCGCCCTTCTCGGCCGCCCGCTTGCTCAGGCGCGCGGCCATGTCCACAAGGTCGAGGGCGTCCGCACTGTCGCCACCTTCTCGCCCCGGATGCTCACCGCTCAACACGCGCGCAAGGCCGATGCCTGGCGCGACCTATTGCTGCTCATGGAGGACCAGGTTTGAAAGTCCCGCTGCTCGCTTTGGCTGCACTCGGGC
>Ga0247719_1000596_pt1 | contig 20046 bp, 23 predicted proteins | sample 41E_DmetaG_FD_189046 | JGI IMG/M metagenome (GOLD analysis project Ga0247719, IMG submission 189046) | Soil microbial communities from hillslope of Landscape Evolution Observatory, University of Arizona, Oracle, AZ, United States - 4-1-E_D | ecosystem: Engineered > Artificial ecosystem >...
GGCCTTGTCATCCACCGTCAACTGCTCGTCCGAGCAGCGATCAGCAGCGAGTCCGCATCACCCACCCGTTCCATCCCCAACGGGGCGAGGAGTACGAGATGGTGGGCTTCGCCCACACCTGGGGCGAGCACCGGGTGTTCTTCTGCAAGCCCGGTGACCAGCGCATCTACTCCTTGCCGTCGAGCTGGACCGATGTCGACGCCCCGGACCCCTTCGTCGCCCTGTCGGCTGGGAGGTCCCCGTTCCGGGTCTGCGATCTCATCGCTCTCGCCACGCTGATCGAGGAACTGAGCCGGCCATCGGTGTAACCGCGATTACGCCGAATGTGTTAGGACCATTCTGCCGGCTGTCGTCGGCGCTCAGTCGACCCGCAATCGAGTGCACGCTGCCTGAGCAGGGAATTCCGGCTCCATCCACCATCCGGGCCGATTGGCCCGGCATAATGAGGCTAACGCAATGCGAGAGGAGAAAGCCGATGAGCACCGCAGCGGGGGACGACAAGGAGACCGCCCTTCGTCGTCACCACGCCCTCAACCCCCGCCCGGAGAGGGTCCGCGATCCCGCCTTCTCCTCCGGTGATGCGTTCTTCGACACCAGGGACCTGGTCCAGGTGAAGTACGAGATGCTGCGCCGGGCCCGCCAGGAGGACTCGACGGTGAGCGACGCGGCCGCCGCCTTCGGCTTTTCCCGGCCCTCCTTCTATGAGGCCAAGGCCGCCTATGAGTCCGCCGGCCTGGCCGGCCTGCTGCCCAAGCGGCCGGGGCCACGCCGGGCCCACAAGCTGTCGGCGGCGGTGGTCGAGCGGCTGAGCGAGGCGCTGGCGGCCGAGCCGGGACTGGGGTCGGCCGACCTGGTCCGCCTGGTGCGCGACGAGTTCGACCTGGCAGTGCACCCCCGCAGCGTCGAGCGTGCCCTGGCCCGACGCCCAAAAGACAGCGGGCAGTCCCGGCCATGAGCGCACACCCCCAGCCCGACGGCCTGGCCGCCGGCTACGAGGCGCTGCGGGCAGAGGCCGTCGGAAGCCTGCCCAGCGAAGCCCCCCGGGGTCGGGCCCTGGTCCTGGGCCAGGGCCTGCCCGCCTGGATCGGGGCCTGGGCGGCCCCGGCTGCCGCCGCGCCGTCGTCGTGTGCTCCCTGCCCCGGCGCCATCGCTGGGCCCACCGCCGAGGTGGTGGCCCTGCTCGCCGAGATGGCCCTCGGTGCTCGGCCGGCGCCGGTGGGCCTGTCATGAGCACCGAGTCCCACCGCAAGGTCGCCGCCACCCATCTCGCCCGCCAGGCCTATGTGTACGTGCGCCAGTCCACGCTGCGCCAGGTGCTGGAGAACACCGAGTCCACCAAGCGCCAGTACGCGCTGCGCGAGCGGGCCGTCGCCCTCGGGTGGATGCCCGAGCAGGTGGTCGTGATCGACTCCGACCTCGGTCTGTCCGGCGCCGATGCCGACCGGGCCGGGTTCGCCCGACTGGTGGCCGCCGTGGGCATGGGCGAGGTCGGCGTGGTGCTCGGCCTGGAGGTCTCCCGCCTGGCCCGCAGCTCCTCGGATTGGCACCGCCTGCTCGAGATCTGCGCGCTGAGCGACACCCTGATCGTCGACGAGGACGGCCTGTATGACCCCGGCCACTTCAACGACCGGCTGCTGTTGGGCATGAAGGGAACCATGTCCGAAGCCGAGCTGCACGTGCTGCGGGCCCGCCTCATCGGCGGGCAGCTGGCCAAGGCGCGCCGGGGCGAGCTGGAGATCCCCCTGCCCGTCGGCCTGGTCTATGACCCGGCCGCCAAGGTCGTCGTGGATCCCGACCAGGCCGTTCAGGGCGCCGTCCGCGAGCTCTTCGCCACCTTCGGGCGCACGGGCTCGGCCACCGCCACGGTGCGCAGCTTCCGGGAGCGTGGCCTGCTGTTCCCTCGCCGGGTGCGCTCAGGTCCGCGCACCGGCGAGGTGCTCTGGGGCGAGCTGTTGCACTATCGGGCCCTCAACGTGTTGAAGAACCCCCGCTACGCCGGAGCGTTCGCCTATGGCCGCTCTCGGGCCAAGAAGACGCTGCGGGGCAGCCATTCTCGCCACAGTCTTCCTCGCGACCAGTGGCACACCCTCATCCTCGACGCCCACCCGGGCTACATCACCTGGGCCGACTACGAGGAGAACTTGGCCCGACTGCGCTCCAACTCCGCCGCCTATGGCGCCGACCGGCGCGCCGGGCCACCCCGGGAAGGGCCGGCGCTTCTCCAGGGCCTTGCCGTGTGCGGCCGCTGCGGCGGGCGGATGACCGTGCGCTATTACCTCCGCCACGGCCAGTCCCTGCCGCAGTACTGCTGCCAGGCCGAGGGGATCAAGCGGGCCGAGCCGCCCTGCCAGAGGGTCATGGGTGGCGACGTCGACCGGGCCATCGGCGACCTGCTGGTCGCCACGTTGACCCCCCTCGCCCTGGAGGTTGCCCTTTCGGTGTCCGACGAGCTGGCTTCCCGGGCCGGCGAGGCCGACCGCCTTCGGCGCCAGCAGGTCGAACGGGCCCGCTATGAGGCCGAGCTGGCCCAGCGGCGCTACCTGCGCGTCGATCCCGACAACCGTCTCGTCGCCGCCACGCTGGAGGCCGAGTGGAACGCCAGGTTGCGTGCCCTGGACTCCGCGCAGGACGACTACGAACGCCAGCGGGCCGCTGACACGCTGCTGGAGGAGGGCAAGCGCCAACAGGTACTGGCCCTGGCCACCGACTTCCCCCGGCTGTGGCACGACCCGGCCACGCCGGCCCGGGAGCGCAAGCGCATGGCGCGCCTGCTCGTCGAGGACGTGACGCTGCTCAGGGGCGAGGAGATGCTCGACGTTCACGTCCGCCTCCGGGGCGGCCAGGTGCACACTCTCCAGTTGTCCCGCCCGAAGTCGATCACGGATCTGGCCAAGCTGGACCCGGGCATCGTCGCCGAGGTGGACCGGCTGCTCGATGACCACACCGACACCGAGATCGCCGCCGCCCTCAACGCCGCCGGTCACCAGCCGCCGGTCGGCGATCGCTTCACCATCTGGATCATCTGGAAGATCCGCAGGGCCCACAAGCTCGAGAGTCGCTTCCTGCGCCTGCGCCGGCAGGGGATGCTGACCCTGGCCGAGATGGCCAACCAGCTCGGCGTTCATCCCTGCACGGTCAAGGCTCGCGCCGCCCGCGGCCAGCTGGCATCGGTGATCTACAACGACAAGGGCCAACGCCTCTACGCGCCGCCGCGGCCCGGGCCGACGATCTGTTGTGCCCGCTGCGGCAAGGACATCCCCGAACGGGCGTCGCAGGGCCAGCGCCGAAAGTACTGCGGGGCGACCTGTCGCACCGGCGCCTACGCGGCTCGCCGGCGAGAGGCAGGATGGGTCCGGGTTCGCCGAAGCCGGTGATCACGGTCGTGCCGTGGCACTACGTCTTCTCTTCCGTCCAACCAGGAGGTGCAGTCAGTTGCCCAAGCCTTGTCCCTGGGCTTCTGCCTCCGGGCCGGGTCGACGAGACAGCCATAATGAGCGGCGAACTCCCCGAAGGCCTTGTTGATGAGCGGGTCATAGAGGTCGGCCTTGATGACCCCGGTCTTCAGGTTGTCCGGGATGATCCTGCGCGGCGAGCCTCCGAAGAACTCCAAGGCCAGCACGTGGGCCTCGACCCAGGAGCCCTCGTCCATGCTCAGCACCGGCCGCAGGAACATCAACCGGGAGTAGGTCAGCACGATCATGAAGCCCCACACCCGGCGCATCCGCTCGCTCGCCGGGTCGAACCACCGGCCCAGCAGGCCATAGTCGACCTGGGCTTCATCTCCCGCCGGCGGGGTGTCGCGCAGGACCCGCACGGCGTCGCGGGCCACCTCCTCGTCGAAGTTGGCCAGGATGAACCGCCGCAACGACGATTCCGAGGCACCCAGGCCGTGGTCGTCACGCAGGCGCTGGTGGATGGTGGCCACCGTCACCACCCCCAGCCAGCCCTTGATCCGCTCCCGGTGGGCCTCGATCTCCGGCCAGGTGACCTGGCGCAGACTGCGGTCCACGATCTCGGGGAACCAGCCGGCCACCAGGGCCGACCACGACTCCTCGCTCAGCGGCGGACCCCCGGGGGTGAGCCCCGCCTCGGTTGCCTTGGCCGTGTACTTGCGCACCGTCTTGGGGTCCACCGCCAACGACGAGCACACCTCGCCGATGCGACGGCCCGCGTGCCAGTGCCTGAGGATCTCCACAACGTCAACCACCCTGATTGCTCTCCTTGCCACTCGCCCTCCTCGTCGACGACGAGGGGGATGCTCAACGGACGTGGCGCCGGAGCGAGGGATCCCCTCCCCGCCAGGGAATTCGGTGACGGGGGGTCAGGGAATTCCGTGACGGCGGATCAGGGAATTACGTGACGGCAAAACACAGCGAGCAGGGAATTCCGTGACGGCTGACACCCCCAGGACGGCTGCCGGGACGCCCTGGTAAAGAACGAGCCCCCACGGTCGGATCGTCATCCGAACCAGTCTCTCAGACCAGGAGAGAAGGCGGCTCGACCGTTGGCAGCGGCCAGCGTGGCAGCCGGCCCCCCCTCGACCTTGCTCAGCAGTGAAGCTTCGGCGGTTGCATCTCGCCGTCGACATCGCCCGTGCAGTCCGTATGGCCTCACGGGCGTCGATCCGCGATCGTTCCGCGTGGCCACTCAGCCGGCGTTCGGGGCGACCGTGTCGAGCGCGCGGTGCTTGTTGTTAGGGGCGCCCTCGACGCCAGTCGGCGCGACGCACGATACCGATCGTTCAAGGCCTCTCGCGGCGGCGAACCGGACGGGAAGTAGCGGCACTTCTCGCTCGGTCGTGCCGCCGAGCGACGAAGCCTGTCACCGTGCTCAACGTCGCTCCCGCCAACTGCCTAGCTACTAGTGGTCCGTCGCTGAATTAGCGACAGTGGTTAGGGTGCGAGCATGTTGACGATGGCCGCACCGGTGCTCGAGCTGTCCGACGACGAGCGCACGACGCTCGAAGCAATGGCCCGGTCGACCTCGTTGCCGCATCGGGTGGTGGTTCAAGCCAAGGGGTTGCTGCTCGCAGCCGACGGCGTTGCCAATAACGAGATCGCCCGACGTTGCGACGTCACACCGAACGCGGTGCGCCGGTGGCGTTCGAAATTCACCGCCGAAGGCATCGACGGTGTCGGCCGGATCCGCCCCGGCCGGGGACGTAAGCCGGAGTTGGCGCCCGAGCTGATCGAAGCGATCGTCCACGACACCCTCCACACAACACCCGACGATGCGACGCACTGGTCGACGCGGTCGATGGCCGAGCACGCCGGCGTGGGCAAGGACACCGTCGCCCGCATCTGGCGAGCCCGCAACATCCGCCCGTGGCGGGTGGAGACCTTCAAGCTCTCCAACGACCCCAACTTCGAGACCAAGCTGGTTGACGTCGTCGGCCTCTATCTGGACCCGCCGGAGCGGGCGGTGGTGCTGTGCTTCGACGAGAAGTCCCAATGCCAGGCCCTGGAGCGCAGCCAGCCGTCCCTGCCGCTGACCGCCGGCCGGGCCGGGACCATGACCCATGACTACAAGCGGCATGGGACCACGACGCTCTTCGCCGCCCTCGACACCGCGACGGGCAAGGTCCTCAACCACTGCTTCGCCCACCACCGCAGCCGGGAGTTCCTGGCCTTCCTGAAGATGATCGACGGGCAGGTCCCCCGGGACCTCGACATCCATCTGGTGCTGGACAACTACGCCACCCACAAACACCCCGCCATCGTCGAGTGGCTGGCCAAGCCACGCCAGAAGCGCTGGCACCTGCACTTCACCCCGACCAGCTCGTCGTGGCTCAACCTCGTCGAGCGGTGGTTCAAGGAGCTCACCGACAAGAAGCTTCGGCGGTCCAGCTTCACCAGCGTCGACCACCTGATCGACACCATCGACGAGTGGGCTGATAACTGGAACGAGCGCCCCCGGCCCTTCATCTGGCACCGCAGCGCCGAAGAGATCATCGCCAAAGTCCGACGAGGTCGAGCTGCTCTCGCTACCGCCACCAAATCCGCGACGGACCACTAGAGGGCCTTCACATCGCCTCTCCACGGGAAGACTACCGCTGGAGCCTGGCCCTAATATCGGCAATGACGGTGTCGATTAACTTCTCAGCCGGGACGGATCGGGAATAAGCAGTCACCATCGTGACCATCGCCTCTCGATACATGCTCGGAATGGGTCGATCCGACCGAACCCTATCTAGGTTGACCGGGTCTTGTACGAGGATGCCGACAATTTGCGCCACGGGCTCCCAGGTATCCAGGTCCTTGCATACGGAGACCTTCTCCATTATCGCGGCAGTTACCGCCATGAAGTCACGTCGTACTCCGTATGCGCTCGCCAAGACGCCCATCACGTCGTCATCCTGATCCGTCATCGCCACTACTCCTCCATGGGTCCAGTAATGAGGAAACCCCGACACCATCCCAACCCTCTCTCGCCCTGTGCCGGACACTGCGTGACAGATTCCTGCGCTCCGCACGTAGGCATCATCCTCGAGATGGCCGTACGGTCGCGGCGCACACCGATAGAAACGCCGGTGTTCGACGAGCAGCCCGTCGGCGGTACAGCCAGCGACCCGAGCGGTAGGACGGGCACCGTCTCCCGGTCGGGTTGGCGCGTCGCCGGACCGATGCACCACGGCACTTCCTGCCCGGGCGTGTGGGCCGAATGCCACTAGGGCCGAAGGTTTGCGCCAGGCGCCGGTATGGTGCGGGCCATGTCTAGCGGCGGTCGCACTCGGTCGGTCCGGCGGGTGCTGGTCTGTCTCGGCGTGGGTGCTCTTGCCCCACTTGGCTCTATCAGCGTCGGCTCGTTCAAGGCAGCCGTGGTGGTAGGGCTGGTGCTCGCGATCATCGCCTGGATCGTCTGGGGGATGCTGGACGCGGCCGAGGACGAGCGCTTGTAGTCACCCGACCTGGGTTTGCTATCCGACTGCCGACAGTACTTATCCAGCGCCACCGCGGTTAGCGCCCGGCTATGCCGCCTGCATGCCCGACGAGGATCGGCACATGCTGCATGCAGCGGTGGCTGTGCCCTTCGCCTGCCGACCGACGAGCAGATCACTGCACGGCAGGCTCTGGAAGGGACCCGAAACCCCCTGACGTCGCCTCGACGGCCTTGCCCCTGGGCCGTACGTTGGAAGTCGCGTGGAGAACTTCGTCGAACTCAGCAGGCTCTATAGGGAGGTCGGCGGGGTCCCGGGGCCGGAGGGGTGGAGCGTCGAAGCTCGTGATGCCGTTAGGGGCCGCCTCGACGAAATCCTTGCTGTATGGCTCGACGAGCCACTTAGCTCGGCCGGATTCCGGCGGTCGTCGGACAAGTGGGTGCTTGGGAAAGACGCTGTCCGGCCCATCGTGGATGTGCAGCGAAAGAAGACGTTCAAGTTCGAGGGTGTGGTGGAGTTCACTATCAACTGGGGGGTGTGGGTGGAGCCCTTCGCACGGCAGATCGGACGCGCGAAAAGGCCAGCGCCTATGACGTCGACTGCTCCGTTTGCGGCGCGAATCGGTGACCTCCTCCCGGCGAAGGAGGATGTCTGGTGGGCGGTCCTCAGCAATGGCTTCATCCGAACGAGCCCGACGCCCCGTCTTGAAGGGGAACCAACTCCCGACGACGACGTGCCGCGCATTCTTCGCAACCGCCTGATCCCGATGCTCCAGCCAATCGACACCGTAAGCGCTGCGATCGCCGCCATTGAGAGCTGGGTCGCCCTCGGGCTGACACCCAGCACAATCCACATCGCTGTCGACCCTCTCGTGACATTGCGGCGGTTTGTCGAGGGGACAGAGGCCAAACAGGGATAGGAAGCCGACGAGCGTCGCCATCCTTCCCTTGGGAGACCGACCGGGCAGAAACGCCGGCTACGGCTCGCCCGTCGACATCGACCACCCGGTCAGTATCGCTCGCCAACGGCAATCCTGGCCGGCCGACCTGATCCCACCGCCGGCGTTGTGGGCGAGGGGTCTGCAACTTCCGTTGCCGGGATTAGGGGGCGCTTCGCGTCGCCGCCGCCGACGGTGCGGATACCAACCGGTTCCCAGCGCTCTGCGGCTGACCGTGTGTTGGCGGCGACGCTGATCGACGATGAATCGGCATCACTCGGTGAGCACCGGTTGGCAGCCCTGGATGAGGACGGTCACTTCACCCTGCCCGTAAGGTCGTCGATGTCGACGCGCACCAGGCTGGCGATCACCCCGTGCTCGGCCAGTCCATCGACCAGTGTGGCCGCCACGAGGTGGCCCCAGATGTAGAGGGTGACCGGGCTGTCGTCCACTTCGAGGACGATGCCCACCCGAACGTTGTCGTGTTCGCAGGCGGTCATCGTCAGTCCCTGGTCAGCTCGGCGGCCGCCTTCTTGGCGCAGAGATCGTCGACGAGGTCCTTGCCGGCGCCGGCGGCGGCGATGAGCGCCGCGGTCGCCGCGTTGTTCAGGGCCCGGGGCAGCCCGTTGGAGACCCGGTGCAGTCGGGCCACGGCGTCGTCTGCGAAGAGCGCCTCGTCGCGTCCCACCAGATGCAGGTGGTGGCGGAGGTAGGCCATGGACTCGGCCAGGTCCATGGCCTTGATGTGGAAGCGGGTGGCTATGCGCTGGTCGAGGGCGGCAAAAATCCCCATGCGCAGCTGACGGGCCAGGGTGGGCTGGCCCACCAGGATGCCGGCGAAGGGCGAGGCCGAATCCATTTGGCTGTTCGTCAACAACCGCAGCTCCTCCAGCTGGGCGGGGGTCATGAGGTGGGCCTCGTCGACCACGACGACCACGCGGCGGTGGCGTTCGGCCTCTTCGGCGGCGAGCAGGTCGGCAGCCTGGGCCATGACCTCGGCCTTGTGGAAGCGGGGGGCGGCGCCGAGAGCCCGGACGATGCTTACGTAGAGGCCCCGGGTCCCGAAGGCCGGGTTGGCGATGTAGATGACTTGGTGGCGGGTGGGGTCCAAGCCGGCCACCGCGGCTCGGACCGCGACGGTCTTGCCGACGCCGACGTCGCCGAACACACAGCCCAGCGCGGCCTCGGCCACGCAGAAGCCGATGCGGGCCACCGCCTCGCCGTGGGCGGCCCGGGCGAAGAGGTCCGCAGCGGCGATGGACTTGGAGAAGGGGGTGCGCCGCAGCCCGAAGTGGGTCACCCACGGGGCCCGGCTCATGGCCGGTCCTCGCCCTCGGCGGCCAAGAGCGCAGCCTCGGCGAAGGAGACGGTGCCCACCACCTCGGCGTCATGGGCGGCGGCCACCAGGCCCAGGTAGTCCACCCCGGTGACTGGCGCCGGCGGGCGGGCGGCCTGGGGAACGCGGGCAGAGCTGTGGCGACCGATGACGAAGGGCGTGGCCACCCCGGCGGGGCGGCCCTGGCAGAACACCTCGATGACCGACAGGTCCGCAGGGTCATAGCGCAACTCCACCCGCCGGCCCACCAGGGCGGCGTCGACGCTGTAGCGGTTGGCCTCCAACGACACGGTGGCCGTGCGGCTCACCCGGCGGGCCGCCACCCACAAGAACGCCTCCCGGAGGCGGGCGGGATCGGCGGCCCGGGGCGGCCCTCCGGCCTCCCAGCGTGCGATGGGGGCCTGGTTGGTCTCGGCGTGGACGCGCCGGTTGGCCACGGACTCGGCCCACGCCTCGAAGCGGTCGTTGAGCTCGGCGAGGTCTTCGATGCCGGCATGGCAGGCCTCGGCGATGAACCGCTCGCGGATGTAGCGGTTCAATCTCTCCTGCTTGCCCCTGCCCTCGGGCGAATAGGGCGCCGAGTGGACCAGGCGGATGCCGAGCACGGCGCAGGTCCGGGCCAGGGCGTGGTTGGCGAAGGGGGCGCCCTGGTCGGTGTAGAGCACCGCCGGCAGCCCCCGGCGGGCGATGGCCGTCCTCAGCACCTCCTGGGCGGCCCGGGCGTTCTCCACGGCGTGGAAGCGCCCGTGCACCAGCAGGCGGCTGTGGTCGTCGACCACGACGAAGAGCCGGGCCCGGACCGAGGCCGACGTGCGGGGGAACGGCACCCAAGGGTCGACCACCGCGTCGGTGATCCACCGGTCGTTCGGCGCCTCGGCCTCGTAGCGGCCGAAGACCTTGGGCTCGGCGGCCAGCGCTTCTCGGTGCAGGCCCCGTCGGCGCAGCTGGTCACGCAGCCCACACCGGGGCGAGACCGCCACCCGGTGGCGGGCCCAGAGGATCTCCGCGATCTGGGCGGCCGAGCGCGTCGGCAGCTCCAGGCGCAGGGCCACAGCCTCGGAGAACAGCTCGGGGCGGGCCCGCACCAGCCCGGTGTCGGAGCGGGGCCGGGGGCGCAGGGCGGCCAGTCCTCCGGCCCGGTAGTCGCGGATCCAGCGGTCGATGGTCGAGCGCCCGTAACGGCGCTCGGCGCCGTCGGGGTGGGTATGGGCGGCAGCAGCGATGGCGCGCACCACCGCACCCCGCTGGGCGCCGCTCAGCTTGGGGTTGGCTCCCTCGGCGATCACCGCCCAGCGGTGCAGGGCGATGGCCCCGGCCATGTCGTCGTCCACGTCGTCTGCCTCCTTGTCGATGCCCTCACGGGACTGGAGGCATCACACGACGCCCGCCCGGCGACGTCCACGGTGGATCTGTGGTTGTCCCCAGCAGCGTCCCGCCGGTGACGAGGCAGGCCAGGGCCCACGACGACAGTGAGGACCCCACTGCCCCGGCGAGGAGGCGCAGCGCTCCCAGCACCCTGCGGGCGGCGTCGACGGGCAGGGCAGCGACGCCGGCTTCGGCCCCGACGGCCACGGCCACGGCCACCAGGCCGGCGGCCAGCGTCGGCGCCCGGGCCCGCAGGCGCCGCAGCCAGTCCCGGGCCGTGGTGTAGGGCACGTCGGCCGCCTCGGCGGCCGCGCCCGTGAGGGCGTCGGCCTCGACGACGGCCTCCACCACGGCACCGATGTCGTCGACCACGTCGAGGCGGTGCTGCAGCAGGAACGAGGGCAGCAGGGCGTGGCTGCGCCGGCACGCCGTGCATTGCGTCTGGCGTATCCACACCCGCCGGCCGGTCCCGCCCCCGGAGCGCAGGTGGCGCCAGTAGCCGGAGCGGAAGCGCAGCGGCATCTCGCAGTCCGGACAGCAGGGCCGCGGCGTGGCGACCTCCTTGCCGTCGTTCGCGTACTGCTCGACCGCCAGCGGGCAACGCCATACGATGGCCAACGGTGGCAACACCACCTTGGACCCCTCCCGATGACAGTTGACCGACTGCGGGAGGGGTCCCTCGCGTTCGGGGACGCGTCATCGTCGTCGTTCGCTTCACCGCCGGCAACGCGGGTCACGTCCCCAATGAGCGTTGCCGAACGGCCGCTCAGGAGATCAGATAGTTCTGCCGCTTACACCGTGGCACGCAGAGGATCGGCGCCTACTGGTCACCCGGAAGCTCGTGGTGACCTTGCCGAGAGCGACGCCACGTGACCGCCGCAAGAGCACCGGCGAGAGATGTGAGAGCGCTGAGGATGATGGGCCACAGCACAGACACGCCGTGTTGCCGATCGACCAGGTTTTAGCTCGCCCTCCATGCCAGAGAGGTCGAACGGCGGGTTGCTCCACGCGAGCCACAGGACGACGCTCATATAGAGAAGACCGAGGCTGCAAGCCGTCGCCGCGACCGCCCGGCCGAACCTGCGCACCATCACGAGAGCCTCACTGGTCCTCTCCCAGCCGATCCCACAGCGGAGAGTCTGATGTAAGCGACCATTCTGAGAGGCGCGAGACCTCGCCGGGAGGGCCACCGTGCTTCCAGTGACACGATGATCCCGTGGGGACCTGGGATCGCTGGAAGGCGTGGGAGCGAGAGTGGACCCTTCACCCATGCAGGTACTGCGACGCGCACGCCGACGTCTCCGTGTACAGCTGGAAGGACTCGATGCATCGCTGGTGGTGCCCGGTCCTCACCAGGAAGATCGGTTGGGCAGCCATCATCCTGCCGGTGTACTTGTTGTGGTTGGAAGTTCCATGGTTCCTTTGTGTCGCATCCGCTGTCACCTGCGTCGCGCTGTCGCTGCTGCTTCCCTGGCTGGGGAAGCGCTACGGCCCCTCCAAGACCTGAACTGTCGGCTTCGACACCAAGGCAGTATCGCTCGCTGACGGGGATCCGGGCCGGACCGACCCTGATGCGACTGTGCCGGCGTTCTGGGCGCCCGTGCGTCCGCGCGGGCAGCTGCGGATATGGGGCGGGTCCCGGAGAGAGTTCCCGCCAGCGGGAGCGAACTCGGAGCCGGGTGGCGTGGCGACGACAACTGTCGAGCGGAACATCCGCCCAGGCTTCTCCGCGGACCTACCTCGGCCGTCGACGGGCGGAGTAGAGGACCGTCTTGTACGGGCGCGTCACCAAACCTGCGAATTCTCGTTGGGCCACGTTCTCTACCTCATCCAGCAGCTCGGTCCTGAGCGGTTCGGACAGCGCGATCCAGGCACCGAAAGTGGCGAAGATGGCGCGCAGGGACGCAGGATCATGAGTCCCATCCCAGGTGAACGTCTCTTCGGTCGCTGGCTCGAACGTACCAACCGACGCGATGTCTCCAGCACGATCAGCCATGTCCTGCTGATAGGCGACGGCCCCGGCTTCTTCGGCAACGAGGTGGGGAGCCCGTTGGCGGAGAACGGGAACCAGCGCTTCGTGGAAGGGATCTGGGCGGTCGGGATCACCCCAGACCGTCCACCAGAGCGCCAGATACCCCCCGTCAACCAATGCATCGGCGCAACGTCGAAGGCCAACGGCGGTATCGACCCAGTGGAACGCCGTAGCAGAAGCCGCAAGGTCGAAGGAGCCTTCCGTAAAGGTGGCACCTTCGAACTTGGAGACGACGATCTCGATGGCTCGGCCCACTGTCCTCTCGCCGAGCCTCCGAGCCAATGATGCTCCGGGTTCGATGGCCGTGACCGCTGCGCCACGGTCGAGCATCGGAACCGTGGCCTGGCCCGTCCCAGGACCGATCTCGAGCACGCGTGCTCCTGGGCCGAGTCCGCAGCGGCGTGACAGCGTCTCAAAGACAGCCGTCGGATATCCGGGACGTGCGTCGTAGCCGTTGCCGACGCGGTCGAAGGTCTCCGCCAGCTCGGGAGGACGCTGGAGTCGTCGCCTGGCGGACACTTGACGAGCATCGCGCTCGGGCTCAGGACACGCCAGCATCACCCGTATAACGGGCGATCAGGGCGACCCTGGTCGGCCGGCGTCGCTCGTCCTTATGGGCCGCCTCGGCAAGGCCGGCTGGCCGCGCGATACCGGTCGGTTCAAGGGGATGGGGCGGCCGGGAGGGCACGGAAGTAGCGACACACCTACGTCGGCTTACCTTCCGGCATCCGGCCGGATGGCCAAGGCATGTTCAACGTCACTTAGGGCGTCCGACGCCGCTGGTCGGACAAGGGGGTCGGCGGCAAGCCGTCCGAGCGCTTCACGTGCGCGGCGCTCATCAACGAAGTCGCGGGGAATCGCCAGGTGCCCGATGGCTAAGGCGACTGCTCGCCGAACGCCTACGCGAGGGTCATCGACCATGGTCAAGCATCGGTCGAACACCCAAGCTGCGTCGATGTCCTTAAGCGAAGCGGCGAGCACCGCCCGGGCCACCAGCTGTTCATCACCAGACGTCAGGTCGCGCTCAGTCTTCTCGCGGTCGACGTAGACGATGGGCCCGTAGACCAGACCCGGCGGGGTCTCTTCCACACGGCCATCCTCCACCATCCGACCGGGCGCCTACTCCCCATGCCCGAGACGCTGTAGCGCTTGATCGGAACGGATAGAACTCAGACCGACCAGAAGGTTGAGCGCCGCGTGCGTCTGCCACGTCCTCGTGTCGGGCGCGTCGCTCTTCTTGTCGTCATCGACGTGGTGAACGTACGAGAATGCCTCGTTCGCATCCCGGTCCGATGCGGCACCGGCGAACTGGTCCAGCTCATGCAGGGCGATGCCGGCGAGCTCAATCGCCTTGTTAGCAAGTTCCTCGACGGAGGGCATGAGCGAAGTCTGCCTCTTCTTGCGACGGCTTGCGCCCCAAGGAGTAGCGTCTCGCCCGTCGACTCAGACCACTCGGGCGGTACCGCTCGCTGACGGCGATCCTGGCCGGACCCACCCTGGTCCCACTGCCGGCGTTCTGGGCGCCCGGTCGGGCGAAGGGGTGCTCGGGGCTATGGGCGCCTCGAACGACGGACTTGCAGGCCGCACTGGTCGGTGCAGGGCACCTTTCGCCGCGCCGGACGTGTCGAGGTATGGATGCGCCATGATCGGGTCCGCTCGCCGCCTGACATGCCAAACATGTATACCTGGCTCATGCCCAAGCAGAAGCGGCCATTCGTTGTCGAGATCGAGGCCAAGCTCACCGTTCACGCCTTCGATGAGCACTCGGCTCGAAAGAAGGTGAAGAAGGCGTTCGCTAACGGCCGGCCGCTCGGCACCGATGTGGATGCTGGCGCCGGCGTATGGACCTACGCGGTCGTACCGCCGGAGCTTGTACCGGAGCGCTGAGCTCGCTCCAAGCCGTTCTTCACCGCCCCGGGAGCCGGCTGCTTCGCCGTGCCTGGCCAGGGCCAGCCTGGTTGATCGCTGTCCAGAAGGCATCCGCCCACACCCGATAGCCGCGGTCGTTGGGGTGGAATCAGTCGGCGGCAAAGTCGGTGAACATGCTCGTCCAGCCTCTTTCCCGCATGGCCCGGTGGAGACGGGCGACTGGCAGGTCGCGGGAGCCGGCCCGGGCTACGACATAGTCCGCGGCCTCGCCCGACTTGCGCCCCGCCCAGGCGCCCTCCGGTTAGCTCCACACCGAGTCAGTGCGGAGGGCTGCAAAAGCTATGTGTTCCGAAACGACGATTTCGGAAAATCACAGTCCCGATGTGCCCGCTTTCCTACGCTGGTGATGAGATGACAGACCTGACTCCGGCCGGAAGAGGGCCCGATCCCGCCCTCATCGAACAGCTCCGCCGTCGCTCGCTCGGCGACGACGCCGACTGGTTCCAAGGGGCCAAGATTCTTGCTGGCAACTCCTTCGCTCGCGGGGTAGCGCGCGTATTCGGCTTGGACCTCAAGCCGCTTGACCGCGCGACTCGCGACTTTGACCAGCTCCTTGACACCGTCGCCCGGTCGATCGGGCTATTCGCCGAGCATGGCTGGGCACCCAGCGGATCGATGCCCATGCCGGCCTACGAAGCGGCCATCAGGGAGTTGGCCGACGGTGGGACCATCGGCACGGCGGAGGACGCCCTCGTCCAGGGGTGGAACGACAAGACTGTCCTTGCTTCGCTTCATCACCGGGTCCTCGGCCTTGGGCTAAGCAAGGACGAGGAGATCGAGAGCTGGTTTCGGGAGCGTGGGCGTCTGGTCAGACGGGCGTGGGAGCATCACGTCGGCGGGGCATACGAGGCGGCGATCCCGCTGGTGTTCGCCCAGATCGACGGCATCACCGCAGATGCGACCGCCAGTCCGCAGGAGCCAGCCGGGCGGATGTTCTTCTCGAAGCATCCATCAAGGCAAGCCGAGGTCGTGGACGACACCACGCTGGCCGGCATGAACGACGCCCTGCCCGTGGTGCGCAACTACTACTCGGAGCGTCGGGACTTCACCGGGGCCCTCGGCTCGGGTGGCCGCCACGGCATCATGCACGGGCGTGAACTTCGCTACGACACGCTGGCGAACTCCACACGGGCGTTCGTCCTGCTGGCCGCAGTCGCCGAGTGGGCGCAGCCGCGGATACGTGCGGAGATCGATCGTCGCGGGGCCGAACGGGATCGCCAGTTTGCTGCCAGCGGTGACACCGACGACGCCGGCCGGCGCCTGGACCGGCGCGGCTTCTCCTCGACCAGGGAAGCGCTTCGTCGCCTCGCCCTGGCCCAGTCCGGCCACTGGAACAGCCATGGCCGCTTCGCTTCCATGGCGGAACTGGTCTCCGACGCGGGACTGAGCACCCTCCTGGTGATGCCCGAGACGATCACCATTGCCCATGCCAACGCGGAAGCGTGGTGGGCGTGGAGCCGGTCAGAGTCCGGCTGGGTGTTCGCCATCGGCGCCCTCGGTTCCCAGCCGCTCGGCTGGCGGTACTTCGACGGTCCGGAGGGACCAGAGGAAGGCCCGCTCGGAACGGATTGGCGCATCCCGGACAGCGGCAACTGGAGCGGGGATTGGTCGTGAAGGTGACCACCATGCGGCGTGAATCGTGGCGGTGCGGCCTGTGGGCATAGGAGGTGAGATTCTCGACGTGCCTGAACCGGGCCGCTTCCGGATCCAGATGGAGGACGGTCGAGTTCTTGACGTCAGCCTTCAGCCGGGCACCGAGCAACAAGCTCTGCGGGTAAGCCTGCTGTGTGGGATTCCAGACCGCAGATTCGATGGGTGCCCCATCTGCGGCGAGTCCGCCACAGACGCTGAGCACGTGCCCCCGGCATCCGTCGGGGGAAGGCCCCGCACCTACACCTGTGCAGCGTGCAACCAGGTTCTTGGTTCCTTGGCCGAGGCCGACCTCGGGGCCTGGCATGACCACCGCCTTGTCTCGGTGCGCTTTCAGCATGACGCCGTCCGAGGGTCGCGCAGGGTCGCTCCGGTCCGCCTACGTACAACTCCGGATGGAGGGTTCGTGCTCGTCGTCACTGGTGGTGACAGAGGGGCGATCCGGGACATGCTCGACGCAGGGGGCGAAATGCAGATGGAGTTCGCCGAGCCCGATCCGCACCGGTATCAGGTCGCGCTACTGAAGCACGCGTACCTCGCTGCGTGTCTTCATCTGGGAAAAGTTCCCGAAGGAGCCGCGTCTGATGATGTTCGGGCCGAGCTGATCGCCATCCGTGATTCGGCTGACCGCCACGACCTTCCGGCGGCCCCTATCTCGGCAAGCCTCGACTATGGCCGATCGTACGAACCGACCGACGGTGCGCTGCACATCGGCTCACTGGATGACTCGGATGGAAATGCTGTTCTCAAGATCGTGATGGGTGCGATCGTTGTGTCATGGCCGCTCAATGACCAGGACTCCATCGATACCGCCTGGCGCGTCGCAACGCAGCGACGGGCGGCCGGGCGAGTAGGTTCTTGCTCGCCGCGTAGACCCGGACCGCTCCGATAGTCTCAGTCGGTTCGTATGGTGTGATTGTGCCGACCGACGGAGTCCCGCTGGACTACCTCGAAGATCCCGACGGGATCGATGCCTGGGAGGCCATGAAGCGCGCCCGTCCTCCGATGTCGGCAGAGGATCGGGCTGCGCTAGAGGCCTTGGAGAAGCGCATACGAAGACCGGTCGCCGCCGGTGACCCGCGGCGGCACCACTACATTCCCGAGTTCTTCCAGAAGCGGTTCGCAACCGCCGATGAGCAGGTCGCGGTCGTCCCCCTCCGGGGTGACAGGTACCGTTTGGTCCACGTGTCTCGCGTCGCCGTCATGCGTGACCTGTACACGATGATCGACGTGGAGATCGGCGAGACCGTCGCCGTCGAGCGCCTACTGGCTGAGGTCGATGGGCAGGCAGCAGGGGCCATTGGTCGGCTGACTGGGGGCCGGTTCCCACCTGGGCCGGACGACCGTGCCACGTTGGCCATGTGGTTCGCGCTTCTCGGAGTTCGCGACCCGCATTCTCGGCGGAGGATGGAGGCGCTTGCCGACTCCGTCTACAAGATGGACCTTGCCCTCGTCGCCCATCCGGACGCGGCGCGAACAAGGCTGAGGCAGAACCTCGGCCGGGAGCCCACCGCTGAGGAGGTGGGCGATCTTGTCGACGCAGCGTCGGACCCAGGTTCCTTCGAAGTTGTGCCGCACCAGAACGCCTTCATTCGCCAGATGCTCGATTCGGCGCTGGCCATGTTCCCCCACCTCTTGCGTCGCCAGTACGTGATCGTGCGCTACCCGAAGCCTGGGCTCGTGTTCTGCGACAGGCCCGTCATCTTGCACCAGCGGCCAGAGAACCGAGATCCTCTCCGAGGTGTCGGCGTCATCAACGCCGACGAGATCTGGCTGCCGCTCGGTCGAGACACGGCATTGATCCTCCATTCCGATCCGATCGTCGGCGAACGCGTCATGGAAGCGCCAGACGGGCGCAGCGCTGATGACTTCAACCAGGCCATGGTCCTCAACGCTATAGCCGAGATCTACTGTCACCCCGACGACGTAGAGCGGCTCGCCGACCTGCAATTCCCTCCGGCGGAACGGCCACTGATGACTCTGACCGGGGGAGACTGGTTCAGCGGCACGACCGATGGAATTAACGATCCTCCGCAACGAACGCGTCATCGTCGGTACCGCCGCGAGGATCCGCCTGATGATCATGACCCCGCATCGGAGCCCTGACGACGCTCGACATTGCGCAGCAGTACGTCGATAGGACAGGTCGCGCCGCCTTGGCCGTCCACCGGTCGTGGAGCCTAGCGAATCCGCCGCCCCTGCCGACTAGGGCGAGGCGAGCTGGTTCCAGGTATTGGGCGACCCGCCCCAGGGAACAGCGACGATGTCGACCTTCGTGCCAGTGCCCGTGACGACACCCGTCGTGAACGAGAAGGGCACCGTGCCGCGCGCCGGCAGGGCATCGACGAAGGTCGTGCGGCCGCCGAGGAGCTTGCCGGCGGCGTCACGAACCAGAGCGGTGACGGCCAACTGCTCGACCGGCTTGGCGTAGGGGTTGCGCAGGTCTCCTGTAACCGTGAAGCCGGCGACCCGGTCGGGCTTCATGGCCACCTTCTCTGCCGTGAATGGCGGGTAGTCGGCGGACTTGGTCTGGGTCTTCGTCCACGCGACCTTCTTGAAGGCGATGTCGATCGTTGTCGGCCGGGCCGTGGCCTTGACTTGGCTGGCGAAGGCGATCGTGCCCCCCGGCGGGATGGACTCCATAACGTGGTCGTCGGTACCCACCACCGCGCCCTGGTCGTCTCGGGCCGTGACGACCACGGTCGGGAACGAGCCGAAGAGATCGGCGTTCGGGTTCTTCATCACAGCGGCCCAGGTGACAAAGAACTCTCCCGCGGTGAAGGACGGGGAGATGTTGGTGGCCGACTCGACGATCTCGAACGGCTTGCCCCGGGCTTCAGGAGCGGCGGTGGCCGCCGGCGACTGTGGCGTCGCCGGGCCACCCGCATTGGGAGAGGCGGGCTCGTCACCACCCCCACACGCCACGGCCAGGAGCAGGATCAAGGGCAGCCATCGACTTCTCGTCATCGTTCGTTTCTCTTTCGCCGAGAGCCTTTCTGGTTCTGCGGACAGCAGTCGGCGCGGGATCACGGTGCCCCGCGCCTGCGGCTCCGCCTGGTCGCCCATCCGGTCTCTCTTGTCCCGCCTTGCAGGGTCGAGCCTATGCCCTGGGCCGGCGGGTGACCCGGCCCGTCAGCTCCCGAGGCTGGCGCTCACAGTCCAGCCCCTTTGCTCCATGTCCGCCTTGGAGTACGAAAGGCCGCCTCGACGGGACACTTCCACCTGGAAGAACTCGGCGTCCTTCACCCCGGTGACCTCGAACGGGACGACGCACGCCTTCAGGACATCGCCCTCGATCTTCCCGGCGCCCAGGTGCCCCGAGCCGATGAGCGTTCCGCTCTGGTTCCTCACGCTCACGGTCGCGCCCTCGTCGATGTCGCTGTAGCCGCCGTCCCCCGAGCAGGAGGCGCCCACGCTCATCCGCCGGAAGCTGTCGTAGTCGATCAACGTCATCTCGCCCTTGATGGTGTGGCTGCGCTCGGTGGCCCGGCCCAGCACGGCCCAGGCGGCGCCGGCGAGGCCGACCACCACCAAGGCGATCACGGTGACGGTGATGACGCCCTTGCGGGAGACGGTGACCCGCCCGCCGGGGTCCACCGCCCCCACCTCGATGTCTCCGTGGCGCCGGGAGCCGAAGCCCACCGCGGTGCCGCAGTTGCCGCAGAACCGGAGGCCTGCGATCGGAGCACCGCAGTTCGTGCAGAACTCACTCGGGCGAGCGGGATGAGGTTCCGGTCCAACCGGACCGCCACCGCCACCGCCATCAGGTGCCTCACCGTCCACGCCGACCCCCTTGGATTGGACGGAAGCATGGCACGAAGTGGAGTTGACCCGGTTCGACGGACAGGTTGGTTATGTACCGACCACTTCGGCGGTGGGGTGGACGGGCATGGTCCCCGCCGTAGTGTGACAGGCGGCCC
>Ga0247719_1000597_pt1 | contig 19978 bp, 19 predicted proteins | sample 41E_DmetaG_FD_189046 | JGI IMG/M metagenome (GOLD analysis project Ga0247719, IMG submission 189046) | Soil microbial communities from hillslope of Landscape Evolution Observatory, University of Arizona, Oracle, AZ, United States - 4-1-E_D | ecosystem: Engineered > Artificial ecosystem >...
GGGAAGGCCACCGGGTGGAGGACGTCGCAACTCCCCAGGCCTTTGCTCGCGACCCGGGCCTGGTCCAGGCCTTCTACGACGCCCGCCGCGCCAAGCTCGCCACCGTCCAGCCGAACGCCGCGCACCGCGCGCTCGCCCGTCTTGACGCCGAGTGGCCAGGCGATCTGCTGCTGGTCACACAGAACGTCGACGACCTCCATGAGCGCGCCGGGTCGAAGCGCCTTCTCCACATGCACGGCGAGCTCCTAAAAGGCTGGTGCCTGGCCTGCGATGAAAGGTTCGGCTGGAACGGGCCGATGGGTGGGGGCGCGACCTGCCCGCGCTGCGGGCGTGCGGGGCGCGTGCGGCCGGACATCGTCTGGTTTGGAGAGATGCCGTACGGGATGGAGCGCATCGACGCGGCGCTGCAGCGCTGCGAGCTGTTCGTCTCTATCGGAACTTCAGGGGCCGTCTATCCGGCTGCCGGCTTCGTCCAGACCGCGAGCTATTGCGGAGCATACAGCCTAGAGATGAACCTCGAACCGAGCCTCGGCAGCATCTTCTTCGATGAAAGCCGCATGGGACCGGCAGCCGAGCTTGTGCCGGCCTGGGTGGAAAGCATCCTCCGGGCCTAGTCCGTCCAGTCGAGGCCGATGTCCTTGTAGAGCGTCCGGTCCTCGTCCCACCGGGGGTTCACCTTGACGTGCAGGAACAGATGCACCGGGCGGCCGAGATGCTCCGCGATCGCTTCGCGTGCGGCCGCGCCGATGCTCTTGAGCCGGGCGCCGCCCTTGCCAAGCACGATTCCCTTCTGGCTTTCGCGCTCGATGAGGACTTGCTGGTGGATGACCGTCGATCCGTCCTTGCGGTCCTCCCATTTCTCAGTCTCGATGGCGGAGGCATAGGGCAGTTCTGCGTGGAGCTGGCCATAGATCTGCTCGCGAGTGAGCTCGGCCGCGACCATGCGGTCGGTGGCGTCGCTCAGCTGGTCCTCGGGGAAGTGCCAGGGTCCCTCGGGCATTGTTTCGGCCAATGCCATCTTGAGGTCGGCAACGCCGTCCCCGGTCGTCGCGCTGATCATGAATATGCGCTGCGGCGAGAGCCGCTCCGAAAGCTTCGAGGCGAGGACCAGCAGTTTCTCCTTGGCTGCCAGGTCGACCTTGTTGAGGACGATCATCAGCGGCTGCTTCCGGCCTTCCAGCGCCGCCAGGATTGCTTCGACGCGCTCTCCCAGATTCGCTGCCGAATCCACCACCAGCAGCACCAGATCGGCGTCCTCGGCGCCGGCCCAGGCGGCCGCGACCATTGCCCGGTCGAGCCGCCGGCGCGGCGCGAAGATGCCCGGCGTGTCGACCAGCAGGATCTGGCTTTCCCCTGCAATCGCAATGCCCATCAGCCGGGCGCGCGTGGTCTGGGCCTTGGCGCTGACGATCGCGACCTTCTGCCCGACAAGCGCGTTCACCAGCGTCGACTTGCCGGCATTGGGCGCGCCGATCACCGCGACGAAGCCGCAGCGGGTCACTTGAGCTGCTCCAGCAGCGACTCGGCGGCGGCCGTCTCGGCTTCCTGCTTGCTTGCGCCTTCGGCCTCGGCCTCGCCGAGCTTGGGTACGCTGACCCGCACGGTGAAGCGCGGCGCATGGTGCGCGCCGGTGCGGCTGACCAGCTCATATTCGGGAGCCTTGAGGCCGCGGGCCGCCGCGAGCTCCTGGAGCGCCGACTTGGGATGCTCCGGCGCCCGGCGCTGCTCCTCCACCAGCGGCGCCCACGCGGACCGGATGAACCGCTCCGCCGTTTCCAGCCCGCCTTCCAGCAGCAGCGCCCCGATCAGGGACTCGATCACGTCGCCGACCACATTGTCGCTCAGGTTGGCGCCGTCCTCCCGCGCCTGGCGGCCGAGCCGAACCAGTGCCGGAACGCCGATCTCATGGCCGATCTCGGCGCAGGTCTCCCGCGCGACAAGCGCATTGTAGCGGCGCGACATCTTGCCTTCCGGCTCGTTCGGAAACCGCTCGTAGAGCCATCGGGCGATCACCAGCCCCAGAACCCGGTCGCCGAGGAACTCGAGCCGCTCATAGCTGTCGCGGGAGGCACTGCCGTGGGTCAGCGCGCGTTCGAACAGTGCGGGATCGCGCGGTCGGTGGCCGAGTCTGGAAGTCACGAAATCAGCAATGTTCATTCGGGGTCGCCCTCATAGCCATTGCCGATCCGTCCGCCGCGCAGGGCGGTAAACCACGTCCACGGCTTCCAGTAGGAAGCGCTGCCGTCGGTCGACCAGAAGGTCACGAGGCCGCGGCCGACGAGATTTTCCAAGGGCACGAAGCCGATGCCCCCTTCGGCGGAATTGAATCGACTGTCGAGGCTGTCGTCGCGGTTGTCGCCCATCAGGAAGACATGGCCGGCAGGGACACGGGTCGCGGAAAAGTCGTCGGCCCGGGGATTTTCGACCTGGTCCAGCACGGTGTAGCTTGGGCCACCCGGCAGCGTCTCGCGGTAAGCCGGATACAGGCACGCCAAGCCGTTGTGGGTGCGCACCATTCTCGGCGAAGCCGGCGGAACCACCTTGCATGGGCTGTTCGGACTGACGCGCATGGCGAAGGGTTGCAGGCGTTCCCTGGACAGCGGACGTCCGTTGAGGATCAATGTGCCGCCGCGGACTTCGACCGTATCGCCGGGGACGCCGATCACCCGCTTCACGAAATCAGTTTCGCTTCCTTCCGGCCGGAACACCGCGACGTCGCCGCGCTCCGGCAGGTTGGGGAAGACGCGGCCGTTGAAGGAGGGGAACTGGAACGGGAAGCTGTAGCGTGAATAGCCGTATGGCCATTTCGCCACCATCACGTAGTCGCCGATGTAGAGTGTCGGCAGCATCGAGCCCGAGGGGATGCTGAACGGCGCGACGATAAAGCTGCGCAGTGCCCAGGCGCCGAGCGCGAGAAGCAGCAGGAAGCGCAAGGTGCCGCCATCTCTTGGGGTGGGGGCCGGGACGGCATCCTTCTGGTCGGTGGCGGCCATAGGCGCTCGCTTCTTTCGGCCTGCCGTGCACCCGTCAAGCCGCTATGGCTTTTGCCGGGCCCCTGATTATGAGCGCTGCCATGACAGCAAAGCTGAGCGAGGAGGATGGCCGCGAGCCGCTGCGGCGGCTGAAGGAGCTGTTCGCCGCCGAACCTGACCGGCTGAGCCGCCTCGGCTTCGAGGCCGCTGGAATCTACTTCGACTGGTCGAAGACCCACCTCGATGCCCAGCGGCTGCACGCCGGGGTGCAGCGGGCCGAATCGCGCGGCTTCGCGACACGAAGAGAGGCCTTGTTCAGTGGCGCCGTCGTCAATCCCAGCGAAGGCCGGGCGGCTACCCACATTGCCGAGCGCGGCAGCGGCGCGCCCGATGCCGTGGATCTCGCCACGGCACGGCGCCTGCGCATGCGCGCCCTGGTCGACGCAATTGAAGGCGGCGCCTTTGGAGCGGTCAGCGGCCTCCTCCACATTGGCATCGGCGGCTCCGTGCTGGGCCCGGCCCTGCTCGCCGATGCACTCGGCCGGCGCTCGGCGAAGCTCGAACTGGCATTTCTGTCGAACATCGACGGCCAGGCGTTCGACGATGCGGTGCGGAGGCTCGACCCCGCCACGACCCTGGTGGTGGTCGCCTCCAAGACCTTCACGACGCTCGAGACACTGACCAACATGGAGGCGGCGCTCGACTGGTTGCGGGAGAATGACGTTGCCGATCCGCATGGGCGGCTGATCGCCGTCACCGCCGCTCCGCAGGCGGCCGTCGCTGCCGGCATCGACGAGACGCGCGTGCTTGCCTTCGACGAGGGCGTGGGCGGCCGTTATTCGCTGTGGAGCGCGGTTGGCGTGTCGGCGGCGCTGGCGCTTGGCTGGGACGCGTTCGAGGAGGTGCTCGAGGGCGCGGCCGAGATGGACCGGCATTTCCGCTACTCGCCGGCCGAAGCCAACGCGCCGCTGATCGCTGCGATTGCCGACCGGCTCTATGTCGAGGAGGCGGGCTGCGAGACACGGGCAGTGTTCGCTTACGACGAGCGGCTGCGACTGCTCGTGCCCTATCTCCAGCAGCTCGAGATGGAATCGAACGGCAAGTCCGTCACGGCTGAAGGCGAGCCGATCGAGGGCAGGAGCGCGCCGATCACTTGGGGCGGCACCGGCACGGACGCGCAACACGCAGTTTTCCAGCTGCTGCACCAGGGCACCACAATGGTTCCGGTCGAGTTCGTTGCTGCCAGCGAAAGCGAGGACAGCCGTGATCCCGAGCACCATCGTCTGCTGCTGCTCAACGCCTTCGCGCAGGGCGCGGCGCTGATGCAGGGACGGGAGAGCGACGACCCGCAGCGGCGCTATCCGGGCGACCGGCCGAGCGCGACCGTGCTGCTCGAACGCGTCGACGCACGCAGCCTGGGGGCGCTGATCGCCTTTTACGAGCACCGGACCTTTGCCAATGCGGTGCTGATGGGCGTCAACCCGTTCGACCAGTTTGGGGTCGAGCTCGGCAAAGAGATCGCGCGTGAGATGGCAAAAGGTGCCCAAGACGCGCAGCTGGATCCGTCGACCAGCGCGCTAATGGCTCGCGCGGGGGTTTGATGGCCGATTACGATCTCTTCGTGATCGGTGCCGGGTCGGGCGGCGTCCGGGCCGCCCGGGTCGCGTCCGCTTATGGCGCTCGGGTCGCGATTGCCGAGGAATATCGCGTCGGCGGCACCTGCGTGATCCGCGGCTGCGTGCCCAAGAAGCTTCTCGTTTACGGCTCGCATTTCGCCGAGGATCTGGACGATGCGGCGATGTTCGGCTGGGACGTGCCGGAAAAGAGGTTCGACTGGCACGTGCTGCGCGACAATGTGCTCGCCGAAGTGACCCGCCTCGAGGCTGCATATACGGAGACGCTGACCAACCATAAGGTCGAGATCGTCGCGGAGCGGGCTGTCCTTGCCGGACCCAATCAGGTTCGTCTCGCCTCCGGGCGGATCGTCACTGCCGACAAGATCCTGATCGCGGTCGGTGCGCGCCCGTTCATGCCGCAGGTAGAGGGCATCGAGCATGCGATCAGCTCGAACGAGGTCTTCCACCTCGAGGACATGCCGCGGCGCGTGGTGATCGCCGGCGGTGGCTATATCGCCAACGAGTTTGCCGGCATCTTCCACCAGTTCGGCGCCGAGGTGACGATCGTCAATCGCAGCGATGCGCTGCTGCGCGGCTATGACCAGCAGATCGTCGACCGGCTGCTGCAGATTTCGATCAAGAAGGGAATCGATTTCCGCTTCAATGCCACGTTCGAGACCATCCGCCCCAATGAAGACGGCTCGCTGCGCCTCAGCATGACGGGCTGCAACGACATGGATGCCGACCTGTTGCTGTTTGCGATCGGCCGCCAGCCCAACAGCGAAGGCGTGGCTTGTGAGGCGGCGGGGGTAGAGCTCGGGGAGCGCGGGGCCATCAAGGTCGACGCCGACAACCGCACCTCCGTGCCGTCGATCTTCGCCGTCGGTGACGTCACGGACCGCGTGCAGCTGACGCCGATCGCGATCCGCGAAGCGCAGGCCTTCGCGGACACCTTCTTCGGCAACAAGCCGCGCTCGGTCGATTATGGCTGCATCCCCAGCGCCGTGTTCAGCCATCCGCCGCTTGCGGGCGTCGGCCTCACCGAAGGACAGGCGCGCAACAAGCTGGGCTCGGTCAAGGTGTTCACGTCGGACTTCCGGCCGATGAAGAACGTGCTTGCCGGGCGCAACGAACGGTCGCTCTACAAGATGGTGCTGGACGGCGAGACGGAGGAGATCGTCGGCCTGCACATGATTGGCCCCGACGCTCCGGAGATCCTGCAGGCGGCAGCGATCGCCGTGAAGGCGCGGCTCAAGAAAGCAGATTTCGATGCCGTGGTCGCGCTGCACCCGACCATGGCCGAAGAACTGGTGCTGATGCGTTAATCGGGCAGGGGAGTTTGATTGCACGACGCCGTCGTCATCGGGGCGGGCCACAATGGCCTGACCTGTGCCTTTTACCTGGCGAAGAAGGGGCTGAAGGTCGCCGTGCTGGAAGCGGCAGGCACCGTCGGCGGTGCCGCCGTGACGGACGAGTTCCTTCCAGGCTTTCGCAATTCGGCGGCGAGCTACACGGTCAGCCTGCTGCAGCCCAAGATCATCCGTGACCTCGAGCTTGAGCGGCACGGCCTCAAGGTCGTGCTTCGCAAGATGGACAATTTTCTCCCCGGTGACGGCCAGTATCTGCTCGCCGGCCGCGGCGGCCTGACTCGCAAGGAGATCGTGCGCCACGCCAAGGCCGACGGCGACGCCTACGACCGCTACATGGCCGAGCTCGCGGCCGTCGTGCCCTTGATCCGTAAGTGGCTGCTGAGGAGCCCGCCCAATGTCGGCGCAGGCGCGCGGGGCCTGCCTTCCGTGCTGCAGCTCGGCCGCGATCTGGTCGGACTGAAGCCCGAGGAGGTCCGCGTCGTCCATGACTATGCGACCAGAAGCGCGTCCGAGATCCTCGAACGGCATTTCACCGGGGACTTGGCGAAGGCGCTGTTCGCGTTCGACGGCGTAGTCGGCAATTTTGCCTCGCCGGAAAGTCCGGGCACGGCTTACGTGCTGCTCCATCATCTGTTCGGCGAAGCGGCCGGCGTGCCGGGTGCATGGGGTCATGCGGTCGGCGGGATGGGCGCGATCACGCAGGCCATGGCGCGCGCGTGCCACGAGGAGGGCGTGGATATCCTCCTCAATACGCCGGTCGAGGAGGTGATCGTCGACAAGGGGCGGGCGTGCGGGGTGGTCGCCGGCGGAAAGGCATGGCGCGCCAGCCAGGTCATCGCGGGGGTCAATCCGCGATTGCTGTTCCAGCGCCTGCTGCCACGCGGAGCGGTTTCGGCCGAGGTCGACCAGCGGATGGGCGCCTGGAAGTGCGAGAGTGCGACCTTCCGGATGAACGTCGCTCTTTCCGAACTGCCCAGATTTTCAGTCCTGCCGAAGCGGGGCAATCACTTGACCGCGGGTATCATCATCGCACCGAGCATCGACTACATGCACCGCGCTTACCTGGACGCATCGGTCAACGGCTGGGCACGTGAACCGATCATCGAGATGCTGATCCCCTCGACGCTGGACACAAGCCTTGCGCCCAAGGGCAAGCATGTCGCCAGCCTGTTCTGCCAGCATTTTCGATATGATCTTGGTCCGGGTCGAAGCTGGGATGACGAGCGCGAGCAAGCCGCGGATGCCATCATCGCCACGGTCGACAAGCATGCGCCCGGGTTCGCCGCCTCCGTGCTCGGCCGGCAAATCCATTCGCCGCTCGACCTCGAACGGCGTTTCGGGCTCGTAGGCGGCGACATCTTCCACGGCAAGATGGGGCTCGACCAGTTGTTCAGCGCCCGCCCGATGATCGGCGCCGCCGACTACAGGATGCCTCTTGCCGGCCTGTACCTATGCGGCTCCGGCGCCCATCCGGGCGGCGGAGTGACCGGTGCGCCCGGGCATAATGCCGCTCGCGCCGTCCTTGCCGACCGCAAGCCATGGGCGCGCTGGAGACGATCGGCGTGACTGCCCCGCTTTCGGGCATTCGCGTGCTCGATCTGAGCCGAGTACTGGCGGGACCGTGGTGCACGCAGCTGCTCGCCGATCTTGGCGCGGATGTCCTCAAGATCGAGAGGCCCGGCGTTGGCGACGACACACGCCATTGGGGCCCGCCATGGCATGGCGACGGCGAACGCCGCGTCGCCGCCTACTTCCTCGCGGCCAACCGCGGCAAGCGCTCTGCTGCGATCGACTTCGCGCACGATGCAGGCGCAGACCTCGTACGGCGGTTGGCCGCAGACGCCGACGTCTTGGTGGAGAACTTCAGGGTCGGGGGACTGGCGAAATTTGGTCTCGATGCCGAGGCGCTGCGCCGGCTGAATCCGCGGCTGATCGTCGCATCGATCACCGGCTTCGGACAGGATGGGCCTTTGGCCGATCGCGCCGGCTACGACTATATCATCCAGGGCATGGGCGGGCTGATGAGCATCACCGGCCTTGCGGATGGCGAGCCCGGCGGCGGGCCGATGAGGGTCGGAGTAGCCGTCGCGGATCTCTTCACCGGCCTCTACACGACCGTGGCGATCCTCGCGGCGCTGCACCGGCGCGGCGCAACCGGCGAGGGTGCGCACATCGACATGGCGCTGTTCGACTCGCAGCTGGCGATGCTTGCCAATCAGGCGACGAATGCGCTGGTCTCGGGCGAAGACCCGCCGCGCCAGGGCAACACCCATCCCAACATCGTGCCCTACCAGCCTTTCGCAGCGGCCGACCAGCCGATCATCATCGCCGTCGGCAATGACCGCCAGTTCGCAAGGCTGGCGGAGATCTGCGGCGCTCCCGAATGGGCGCGCGATCCGCGCTTCGCCAGCAACGCCGCGCGGGTTGAACACCGCGCCGAGATCGTCGTCGCGATCGCTGCCGTCATCGCCACGCGCACCGCTGCAGATTGGTTGTCCGATCTCGAGGCGGCCGGGATTCCGGCCGGACCGATCAACCGGGTGACGCAGGCGCTTCACGACGTCCAGGCGCAGCACCGCGGCATGGTGCGGGCGATTGCAGGCATGCAGCTGGTGGGTTCACCGGTGCGTATCGACGGAGCCCGGGCCGATGCCGATCTGCCGCCGCCCGCGCTTGGGGAGCATACCGATGCGGTGCTTGCAGGGCTTGGGCTCGGCGGCGAGGAGGTCGCGCGCCTGCGAGCCGCCGGGATTGCCGGCTGACGTTCGCCTTCGGCTGCGCTGCCGAAGTTAGTCTCGCGGGGGCAGTTGCGCGGGTTGCGGCGCCTCGTCGGCGTAGCGCGACTTGATGAAGCGGCCTTGCGTCTCGAATGCGGCGACGTCGGCCCTGGCGAGCCTCTCGTTGATTTCGTGCAAGGCTGCGCGGCTCGCCGACAGCCCCTCGACCAGGCGCTCGTCCACGCTCAACCCTTCGCCGTCCCGCTCGCTGCGGAATGCCGCCGGGACACGGGCGTAGCGCTCGATCAGCCCAGGCAAGTGGATGGACATGAGGCGCCGCGCGTCCTGCGCATTGGGGTCGAGCGCGTCCACCCGCTGCAGGGTCTGCTTGAGCGTCGGCAAGGCCGCGCTGATCGCGTCCAGCTCGGCCTGGGCCGGCGCCGGCAGCGCTGGGCGGCTGCGGTAGACGAAGGAATCGAACCGCTGCACCATTTCCCCGTTGGGCAGGTCTGCGGACGGCGGCTGCGGCGCCGCGCGTCCGCCGCCGGGGGCAAATGCAAGCAAAGCGGCGATGCCGATGGCAAGGCCAACGGCGGCGAAGAAGCCGAACATGCCGATCGGCGTGATCAGGCCGATGATGATGGTGGCGATGGAGATCAGCCCGATGGCAATGCCGACGCGCGCGGCGCGTGCCCGCAGGTCGGCGTTGAGGCGCTGCCGCTCACGGCGCGCTGCATCGCGCACGGGGCCGCGGCGCTCGTCGAGCGAGCGGGTTACGCGCTCGAAGCGAGCGAGCGCTCGTTCTACCTTGTCGTTGATCTCGGTCATGCCTTCTCGAGCGGAGTGAAGGGCGAGGCGGGAGCGCTCAGCCGCGACTGCTCTACTCCTTCGGCCCGCGCGATGTAGCCGCGCGACTTCTCGACTTCGCCCGAAAGCGTGTTGACCGTCTGCTTCATATTGTCGAGCGCCTGCAGCTTGAACCGGTCGATCTGGTCCATCGTGTCATAGATGTTCTGGAAGGCCCGTTGCAGCGTCTCCAGCGGGATGGTCGAGGAGGCCGCCTGCTCGTGGATGGCTCCGGTCTGCGAACGCAGCATCTCGCCCGTCGCGTCGATCATTCCCGCGGTGGTCGTGTTGAGCGCGCCGATCTGCTCGAGCACCAGTTTCTGGTTGGTCAGAGCCTGCGCGACCGTCACCGCCGTGCGCAGCGCCGCGACCGTCGTCGTCGAGGCGCGGTCGACGCCCTTCACCAGCTCGACATTGTTCTTCTTGACGAGATCGAGGGCAAGATAGCCCTGCACCGTGACGGCCATCTGGGTCAGCAGATCGGTCGTCCGCTGGCGCGTGTAGAACAAAGCACTTTCACGGATCGCTTTCGCCTTGGCCGGTTCGGTAGCATCTAGCTCGTTCGCCTTCTCCTCGAGGCTGCGGTCGAGGCTCTTGGAGATGTGGATCATCTGCTCGAGCTTGTGCATCGTCTTCCACAGCTGCGCCCGCTCGGTATCGATGGCGGCATTGTCCATCAGCAGCTCGTCCTTGCCGTTGGCGAGACGAGCCAGGATCGCCGAGATGTGGCTTTGCGAGCTGCGATATTTGTCGAAATAATTGTTGATGCGCTTCCCGAACGGGATGATGCCGAGCAGCTTGCGGCCGGTCAGCGCCTTGCTGTTCTCCTTGGGGTCGAGGGCTTCGACGGTGCGCCGCAACTCGGTCAGGTCGGCGCCGATGCCGGTGTCGCTGTCGATCGCCTTCACCGGACGATCCAGGAACCGGTTGGAGGCGCCCGCCGCCTCGGCAATCTCCTTGCGCCCCATGGCCGTGAGCTGATCCACCTTCTTCCCGAACTCCGGGCTGTTCGCGTCCAGCGCGGCCAGTTCCTCGACGAATTGCGCGACCTTCTGGTCGAGTTCGCTGGTCTCCTCAGTGCGCAGCGGGACCAGGCCCGCGGCTTCGCTTGCGGGCAACGGCTGCAATGCCTCGGGAGGGTCGAGCTTCAGCTTTGTCGCGGTTTGCGTTGCCGGTGCGCTGGCCATCGTGTCGACTTCCTCTTCCAAGCCCTTGAGCGGGCGGCTCAGGCGACGGTGAACAAGCGCCGCACCGGGTGCAAGGGTCTTCTAGCGACTGTATTATAGAAGTAAGACGGGGGATCGCAAGACCGGAGCAGCCGGCGGAGAAGGTGAAGGCGCGTTAACCATGTCGCTGAACGCTTCGCTCACCCTGTGCGCGCTACAGCCGTGCCGAATGGGGAAGCGAATGGCTGGGGTCCGGAGCATGATCAGCTTCATCAAGCGGCTTTGTCACGACCGCCGGGGCAATGCGCTGGCGATCGGGGCAGCAGCCTTGCCGTTGCTGATCGGCTCGGCCGGCCTGGCCACCGATACCATCCAATGGGCGCTGTGGAAGCGCCAGTTGCAGCGAGCCGCCGATTCCGCCGCAATGGCCGGGGTTTACGCCAAGGTGTCGGGGCAGACGCTGGATGATTGTTCCAACGTGGCCGGCGCGACTTACGACAAGCCCATCGCCTATGACGTGAAGCAGAACAATTTCGTCGGAATCGAGACTGCCTGCACAGCCCAGAACTCGCCTTCCTCGGGACCTTATTCCAGTGACCCCCATGCGGTGCGCGTGAGGGTGGCGGTGCAGAAGACGCTGAGCTTCTCGTCGATGTTCATGAGCAGCCCGCCGACCATCGAGGCAACCGCTACCGCCACGATCGTGCCGGGTGGCGAGTATTGCGTCGTCAGCCTCGAGAACACGTCCACGACCGGGATCACCGCAACCGGCAGTGCTACGGTCAACATGGGCTGCGGCATGATCACCAATTCGACGTCCATGTCGGCTGCAATCGCCACCGGCTCGTCGAGCGTGACCGCCAGCCCGATCGCGGCCGTCGGCGGCATTTCCGCCAGCAGCAACTGGGGTGCGGGCACCACGCTGCAGCCATTCACGATGGCGCAGGACGATCCTTTTGCGAACGTTCAGGCGCCGGTGCCTACGAACTGTCAGAAGTTCTCCGACTGGGTCGGCAACAATAACAAGCCCGGCGGGGTAATCGACCTGACCACCTCCGGCTCCCCCATCGCGCCTGGCGGGACTTTCTGCCTGAAGGAGAACGGCGGCACGCTCGATATCTCGGCGAATGTCACTCTTCCGAAGGGCACCTATGTCCTCGATGCGACGAGCCTGAAGATGACCAACACGAGTGCGAGCCTGAAGTGCCACGAATGCACCTTCGTCCTCACCAGCAGCACGGCTGCCACAAACCCGGGCAGCATCGGCACTATCAGCCTTCAGGGCGGCAGGCTCGATATGACCGCAGCCAGTGACGGGCTGTTCAAAGGTCTCATGTTCTACCAGGACCGGCGCGCGCCATATGCGAACAACATCACCAATTTGATCAACGGCAACTCGTCATCCAGCCTTTTGGGCGCTGCTTATTTCCCGAACCAGAAGCTGACCTTCAACGGGACGTCGGGAATGAAGACGGAATGCCTTCAGCTGGTTGCCCGAATTGTCGACTTTTCCGGCAACAACAGCATCAGCAATAACTGCCCCCCCGGATCGGGTGCTAACTCCTTCAAGGGCAGGAAAGTCAGGCTGGTAGCATGAGCCGCCCGCTTTGCTCCCTGGCCGCCGATGAGCGCGGCACATCGCTGATCGAAATGGGGCTTCTGGCACCGTTCCTGAGCCTGCTGATGATCGGCACGGTTGATCTTGCGCGTGGCTATAACGAGCGGCTCAAGCTGGAGCAGGCCGCCCATGTCGCCATCGAGAAGACGCAGGGCCACCAGACCACTGCCAGCACCTACAATACGCTCAAGGAAGAGGCGGCAAGCGCCGCTCGGCTGGCCGGCTTCACGAGTGCAACGAGCGCCGATGTGGCTGTCAGCTATTGGTTGGAGTGCAACGGCGTCAAGCAGACCGGCACGACAATGGAAGAAGCCTACAACAAGTCCTGTCCGAACGGCCAGGTCATGCAGCGCTGGCTGCACATCGAGATCACCCAGACCTACACCCCTTACTTCAGCTTGCGCTGGGCGGGCGCCAACGCCAACGGCACCTTCACGCTGAAGGGCAAGGCAGGGATGCGCACGCAATGACCCGGCTCATTCGCCTCATCCGCGACGCGCGCGGCACCGGCGCGATCGAAATGGCGATCGTGCTGCCCGTGCTGGTCTCGTTCATCTGGGGCATATTCCAGTTGGGCCTCCTGTTCCAGGCCAGCGCCGGCATGCAGAACGGCCTGCTCGAGGCCGCCCGCTACGCGACGCTCCATCCCACCCCGACCGACCCACAGATCAGGGACCGCGTGACGGCCAAGACGTTCGGCACCTACAACGGCAAGCTCGACCCGCTGGTGATCGAGAACTTCAACGATGCTGCCGGCGTCACCAAGTACAAGGAATTTACGCTGGTCTACGCGCAGAAGCTGGATGTGCTGTTCATGTCCGGTCCCACCGTCACCCTGACGCGTAAGAAGCGAGTCTATCTCTCGGTCTGATCGGATCCGGGCAGCTTGGTGAAGTCGGGCGTGCGTTTCTCGAAGAATGCACAGATCGCTTCCTTGACCTCGGCAGATTGCAGCCGCTCGGCGAAGTGCCCGCTCTCCAACTCCATGCGGTCCATGACGGCACCTGCAGCACCGTGACGAAGCAGGGACTGGGTCAGCCGAAGCGCGTCGCGCGGCTTGGCCAGCAGAGTTGAGACGATGCTTCCCAGCGCTTCCTCCAGCGAGCCGCGTTCGACCACATGGCTGATCAGGCCGAACTCGCGCGCCTCTTCCGGGCCAAAGCTCTCGCCCAGCAGCAGGTAACGGGCTGCGCGACGGCGGCCCGCAAGCTGCGGCAGGAGCAGTGAGCTGGCGGCTTCGGGAACCAGTCCCAGATCGACGAAGGGCAGGGAAAATCTTGCCCCTTCCTCGGCGAGCACGAGGTCGCAGTGCAGCAGCATGGTCGTGCCGATCCCGACGCAATTGCCGTGCACTGCGGCAACGATCGGGACCGGGCACCGGGCGAGCGCCGCGAGGAGGCGCCACACGGGGACATCGTCGCCTTGCGGCATGACCTGGAGGAAGTCGGCAAGGTCATTGCCCCCCGTGAAGTCGGGCCCCAGGCCACGCAGGCTGATCAGCCGGATTGATCGGTCGGTCGCCGGGGCCTCGAATGCGCTTGCGAGCGCTGCGTACATGGCAACGGTAATCGCGTTGCGCCGCTCAGGACGGGAGAGCGTGATGGCCAGCACTCCGTCCCTGGTGTCGACGGTGACATGCTCGCTCATGCGTTTCCCCTGCAGGTCGAATCGGATGACTGTAGCACTAGCAAAGGCTATGCCGCGGCCAATCCATCAGCCACGGAACGGACGGTTCATGAAATTCTTCGCCGACACAGCCGAGATCGCCGAGATTCGCGAGCTCGCCGACAGCGGTCTGCTGGACGGCGTCACGACCAATCCCAGCCTGGTTCACAAGTCGGGCCGCGACTTCCTCGAGGTGGTGCGCGAAATCGCCTCCATCTGCCCGGGACCGGTGTCGGCCGAAGTGGTGGCGCTTGATCACGACGGTATGATGCGCGAGGCCGAGGTGCTGCGCCGCATCGCCGACAATGTCACGATCAAGGTGCCGCTGACCCCTGCCGGCCTCAGGACCTGCAAGGCGCTTACGTCCGACGGAACCATGGTCAATGTCACGCTCTGCTTTTCCGCGGCCCAGGCGCTGCTGGCGGCGAAGGCTGGCGCAAGCTTCATCTCGCCGTTCGTGGGCCGCCACGACGATGTCGGCTTCGATGGAATGGCGCTGATCGCCGACATCCGCATGATCTACGATAATTATGATTTCCCGACCGAGATCCTGGTCGCATCGGTGCGTCACCCGATGCACGTGGTCGAAGCCGCCAAACTGGGCGCCGACGTCATGACGGCGCCGCCCAAGATCATCCACCAATTGTACAAGCACCCGCTGACCGATTCGGGAATTGCCAGCTTCCTCAAGGATTGGGAGTCGACCGGCCAGAAGATCGGCTGAATAGCCTAGCGGGCAAGCCTCGCCAGAAGCCCTGGCCGCGCGCGCGGTTCGAACATCTCTGCTTGCGCTTCTGGATCGAGCAGCTCGGTCCGAGCGACCTTCGACATCAGCTTCGAGGGCTTGGGTGGTTGGAACAGGCGCAATGTACGCCCCTTGCCGCGCAGCTTGTCGATCGTGGCGATGAGCGAGCCCGACTGCTGCAGCCGTTCGTCCACCTCTTCCGCGGCGACTCCGAGATGCTCCCCGAGCAAATCGGCACGGATCATGCGGATCTTGTCCCGCGCGCTCTTGCGGCGCCGAGCGTCGATCAGCAGGTCGCATTCGCTGTCGAGCCCCATTGACCGGTTGTTCGCGTTGGCCGAGCCGACGCGCAGGAAGAGGTCGTCGACGATCATCACCTTGGCGTGCACGTAAATGTCGGCGCCACCCTCTGTGACCGGAGTGTAGATGCGGAAGCGCTTGTGCTTGTCGCGGGCTTTGAGTGAGCGGAACAGTTCGTACCGCGCCGGTCCAATGACTCCCTCGTCGAGCCAGGTCATGCCCTCGACAGGATTGACCACCACGAACTCGGGCCCGTCGGGCTCCTGAAGGCGCTCGGCGACCGCTTCGGCGATTACGCGCGACGCGAAATATTGCGTCTCGATGTAGACGTGGGACCTGGCTGCCTTGATGAGGTCCAGGAACAGCCTCTCGATCTCCCGCACCTCCGGGTGATCGCCGATTTCCGCTCGAGTGCGAGCGATCGCCACCGGGATATTCCTGAACGTCGGCTCCAACTCGGCGGGCCAGCAATCCTCTTGCGGTTCGGCGGGAGCCAATTCGCTCCCCGTGCAGATTTTCCAGCGCATGCGGGCTAGATCGCCAAGCGCCCGCGCCGCGGCACCATCGACGGCCATCGAGGCGTCGTGCCAGGGCCCGTATGGCCGGCGCGTAAACGGGCGCTTTCGGAACGGCTCGTGGTCGAGGTGCTGCCGCGTGTCCCAGCGCTCGGCCGTGATGTCGATGCCGCCGCAGAACCCCACGCAGTCGTCAATCACGAGTATCTTCTGGTGGTGACTGGCATTGAGCGGATGTGCACTGTCCCACTTCAGCGAGATCCGGTCGTCCCAGTGCCATCTCAGCAACCGGAACATCGTCGTTCCGCGCCCCGGCACCCAGAGCAGGCCTTCGCCCCAGGCAAGCACGTGGATCTGCAGGTCCGGCCTCTTCGCCGTCAGCCAGGAGAACAACGGTCCGATGGTGGTCGGGACGTTGGGGCGGGGGCTGGTCCGCGCGAGCTTGACGCGTGTGTCGAAATCCCAGCCGATGACGAAAATCTGCGATTTGGCCTTGAGCATCGCGTCGAGCGCATGGCGATAATAGTCGGCTGCATCGACGATCATGGCCGCGCGGTCGGCTTGTTCGACCCGCCAGCAGTTCCGGCCCCGCTTGAGCATAGGTAGAACACAACCCGCGGAGCCAAGTGAGGTTTCACGGGCGAAACGGTCATTTCGACAGCCCGGAACGCAAGTCCCTGCAGTGTCGTTGCCCCGCCATGGGCGAACCCAAGTCAACGCAGAGTCCAGCCACCGGCCTGCAACGGCTTGGCGCCTGGAGTGTCCACGCATTCACCGCCAGTGGAGCGGTGCTGGCGCTCCTGGCCTTGCTGGCGGTGGAACGCGGCGCTTTCGCCCAGGCGCTGCTGTGGCTGTTTGCCGCACTGGTCGTTGACGGCATCGACGGCACTTTCGCCCGGGCCGCGCGGGTGAAGGAACGCGCGCCCCGGATCGACGGCGACGTGCTCGACCTCGTGATCGATTATCTGACTTACGTATTCGTCCCGACCCTATTCTTGTGGCGGGCCGGTTTGGTGCCGATGGACCTCGCATTGCCCCTCGCCGCGCTGATCCAGCTATCCTCGCTCTATGTATTCGCGCGTCGTGACATGAAGACCAGCGACGGCTACTTCCGGGGCTTCCCGGCGCTGTGGAACGTGATCGCGCTCTATCTATACGCGATCTCCGCGGCGCCTTGGTCCGGCGCGATCGTCGTGCTGGTCTTCGCCGCGCTGAGCTTTGCGCCCGTGCACGTGGTGCATCCCTTTCGAGTGCGCGACTACGGACGCTGGCTGCCTGTCATCGCGATCGTCTGGGGCATCGCAACATTGGCTTTGCTCGTGCCGGGGCTGGCGGAGGGCGCCCGGTCTGCATTGCTCCTGGTATCCATCTCCGCGAGCCTGGTGCTGATCGGGCTCGGGCTCATGCGCACGATGCGAGGGCCGGGCGCCGAGCAGCGATATTAGGAAATTAACTGAACTGGGCGTATCGTCTCGCTCATGGGCCTGGTGATCCCTTTCGAAGAGCGGGCGGTCGCGCATTTGCGCGAAAGGCTCGGCGCAATCGAGGAAGCCAACCAGGACCTGATCGCCTTCGCCCGCGGGCACTCCGGCGCAGTCGCCTCGATCCATGCCGCAGTGATCGCGGCGATGGAGGCGGACAGTATCGAGGGCCTGCTTCACACCGTCACGCAAGAATGGCCGCTGATCCTCGGCATCGACGCGGTTGCGCTGGCGCTGGTGGTTGGCAGGCAGGGCTTTCGCGCCGACGGCAATGGCGTGCGCTTCGTCGCGCCGCAACTGCTCGATCGCACAATCCGGCAGATTGACGGCGTCGAAATGCGCACCGTGGACCGAGGGCACCCCTTGTTCGGGCCTGCCTGCGACCTGATCCGTGCCCAGGCTCTGATCCGCATCGACTGCGAGCCGCCCTTGCCGACGGGCCTGATCGCACTCGGCCAGCGCGCCGAGCTCAGCCTCGACGCTCGCCACGGATCTGAATTGTTGATGTTCCTTGGTCGCAGCCTTGCGGCTATGCTGCGTCGGTGGCTGACGGATCCGACGCCGGACCTTTGAACTCGCACTCGGCGCGGGAGCTTGCCACGCGCTGGGGAAACCATCTCCAGCACGACCGTCGGCGATCGCCGCACACCGTTCGCGCTTATGTTGCCACCGCCCAACGCTTCGTCGAGTTCCTGGGGCGTCACCGCGGGGAGGCGATCGGGCGGTTCGCGCTGCTGACACTCGGTGCCGGCGACCTGCGCGCTTTCCTTGCCGAGCGGCGGACCGGCGGGCTTGCGGCTGCATCGGCGGCGCGAGAGCTTTCGGCCGTTCGGGCGTTCCTGCGCTATGCCGCAGAGCAGCAGGGTGAGATCCCGCAGCTGCCGCGAACGCGCGCGCCAAAGCGTCCCCGGACGTTGCCGCGGCCCGCCGCACCTCAGGAGGCGATGGACCTTGCGGATGACGCGGCCGCAGCGGCGTCGGAACCCTGGATCGGGGCGCGCGACCTGGCGATCCTGCTGCTGTTATACGGGGCCGGTCTTCGCGTGTCCGAGGCTTTGTCCCTGACCTGCCGGAGCCTCCCGTTCGGACCTTCCATCCGGGTCACCGGCAAGAGATCCAAAACTCGGGTCGTGCCGATCGTCCCTGCCGTGGCGCAGGCGATCGCGGCCTATGTGCGACAATGCCCCTACACACGGGCGGGAGATGCTCCGCTGTTCGTGGGGGCGAAAGGCGGGCCCCTCAACGGCGATCTCGTCCGGCGCTCGGTGCGGGCGGCCCGCACACGCCTTCGCCTGCCTGATACGCTGACCCCGCACGCGCTTCGCCACAGCTTCGCGACCCACCTCCTCGCCAGGGGAGCCGATTTGCGCGCGCTGCAGGAACTGCTCGGCCATGCGAGCCTCTCTTCGACGCAGATCTATACCGCGGTCGACGCTGCGCGGCTGCTGGATGTCTACCGGCACGCGCATCCGCGCGCCTGACCGCTGGAGTAAAGCTTGCCGCGGCCCACCGACCAGTGGGGAGGCTGGTGCGCCGCGGCCTGGCGGGCGTAGCGGCCAGGTCGTAAACGCGCTGCTAAATGTCCGGAATGGATGATGTTTTCCGCGCCGCGGACTAGCGCAATTTGTCCGGACCGGACCGATCTTCTTCGTCTGTGTCGATCTTGTGCGTCCACAAGCGCCACAAATAGCCGATGAACAGCACCACCAGCACTGCATTGGCGACCGGCCCGACCATCTCCTCGACATCGTTCACGTTCTGCTGGAGCTGATATCCGGCAGAAGCGAGCAGGGTGCTCCACAGCGCCGTCCCAAGCGTCGAAGCGATGAGGAAGCTGCGGAACCGCATCCGCAGCAACCCCGCCGGCACCGACACAAGTGAGCGCACGGAAGGCACCAGACGACCGAAGAAGACGAACAGACTGCCGCGCTCGGCGAACCAGCGCTCGGCGCGCTGCACTTCCTTCCAGCTGATCGTCAGCAGCCGTCCATGGCGCCGGATCAAAGGCCGCAGCCGATCGACGCCGAGAGCTCTGGCAGCGAGGTACCAGACGATGTTGCCGAGCATCGCGCCCGCCGTGCCTGCCGCGACCACCCCGGCGAAGCTCATCCGGCCCTGGCTCGCCGCGATACCGGCGACGGGCATGATGACCTCCGACGGGATGGGCGGGAATACGGTTTCCAGGAACATCAGGAAGCCGACCCCGAGATAACCTGATTGTTCGATCAGGCGCACGACCCAGTCGCTCATGACGCCTCAGCCCTGGCCGCGCGCCGCGACGCGGCGCTCGATCGCTGCCCAGATGAGCGCCGGCGTGTCACTGCCGTTGAAGGCGTCGATAGCGACGATACCGGTCGGCGAGGTGACGTTGATCTCGGTCAGCCAGCGTCCGCCGATGACATCGATGCCGACGAACAGGAGGCCCCGGCGCTTGAGTTCGGGCCCCAAAGCGTCGCAGATTTCCTGCTCGCGGTCGGTGAGCCCGCTCGCTTCGGCGGTGCCGCCGGCCGCGAGGTTGGACCGTATCTCTCCCACGCCAGGTCTGCGGTTGATCGCGCCCGCGACTTCGCCGTCGACGAGGACGATGCGCTTGTCGCCATGCGAGACCTCGGGGAGGAAGGCCTGCACCACGTGGGGTTCGCGATAGGCGGCGTTGAACATCTCCAGCAGTGCAGCGAGGTTGGCGCCGTCCTTGCCGACCTTGAATACCGCCTTGCCCGCGTTGCCGTGGAGCGGCTTGATGACGATCTCGCCGTGCTGTGCGAGGAAATCGCGGGCAGCCTCTAGCGAGCGGGTGATCAGGGTGGGCGGCATGAAGCGCGCGAAATCCAGCACCCAGACCTTCTCCGGCGCATTGCGCACCGCCGCCGGATCGTTGACCACCAGGGTCTCGCCCTGAACGCGCTCGAGCAGGTGGGTTGCGGTTATGTAACCAAGGTCGAACGGCGGGTCCTGGCGCATCAGCAC
>Ga0247719_1000598_pt1 | contig 19945 bp, 8 predicted proteins | sample 41E_DmetaG_FD_189046 | JGI IMG/M metagenome (GOLD analysis project Ga0247719, IMG submission 189046) | Soil microbial communities from hillslope of Landscape Evolution Observatory, University of Arizona, Oracle, AZ, United States - 4-1-E_D | ecosystem: Engineered > Artificial ecosystem > Mesocosm...
GTCGTAGCGTTCCACCACGAGGTGACGCGCTGCCGTTTCGATCGCGCGCCGCGCCGCCGCGTCGCGGATCAGGTGAACCACCGCTTGCGCGAATCGTGCCGGCTCGTCGGCGATGACGATGTCGCGGCCGGGCGTCACCGGGAGCCCCTCGGCGCCAATCGTCGTCGACACCACCGCCTTGCCCATGGCCATCGCCTCGAAGATCTTGAGGCGGGTGCCCCCGCCGATCCGCAGCGGCACGATGTAGACCGTGCCGGCCGCCACGTGCGGACGGACGTCGTCGACGCGGCCGGTGACTTCGATGCCCGCCTGGTCGGCGAGCCGCTTCACGGCGGGCGTCGGCGCGCGGCCGATGATGCTCAGCGTGACGTCCGGCTCCACCTGGCGGATGCGCGGCAGGATGTCGCGGACGAAGTAGAGCATCCCGTCCTCGTTCGGCAGCCAGTCCATCGACCCGGTGAACACGAGATGTGCGCGCCGTTCGGTGCCAGGCATCGGCATGAAGTACGAGGTGTCGACGCCGGTCTGCACGACGTGGATCGGCCGCCGCACGGCGCCCGGGTAGAGGCGCCCGAACGTCTGCCGGTCGACGTCCGACACGGCGAGCACGAGATCGAACCGCGACAGCGCGTCCTGCTCGAAGCGGAGCATGCGCTTCCACTGCTGCCGCAGCAGCCCGCGCGACACCGGGTTCGTCGCGTTCTCCGCGTGCCGCCGCCAGATCTCCGCTTCCACGTTGTGGGTAAACAGCACGGAGGGAATCGGCACCGACGCCGGCATGTTCGCCACCGGCGGCAGGAAGTCGGCGACGACGGCATCGAAGCGTCCGCTCGCCAGGTGCCGCCGCACCCGCGCGGCGTACTCTTCCGAGCGGTACTTGCCGACGGCATACGGCAGCGGATGCATCACGTGGCGCGCCGCGTCCGCGTAGAAGGCGAGCGTGCGCTTCGGCGGATCCGACCGCGGGATCGTCTCGAGCGTGCGGCAGACTTCTGCCATCCCCTGGCGGTGTTCCTCGCGCTGGTCGGGCTCGGCGAACGACAGGTAGGTGATGTCGTGCCGCAGCGCGAGGTGGCGCATCAGGTGCCAGGTGCGCAGCCGGCCGCCCTTGTCGAGGGGCAGAAGGAGCCCCGCGTTCAGCCAGAGGATGTTCATACGGCGATCCTTTCCGCCTGCGGCTCCGGCGTGCGGTTCCTCGCAGCGCCCGCCTCCACCAGGGTCTGAACCCCCTCGCCGTCGATGAAGGTGCGGTACCACAGCTCCAGGTTCAGCAGGCTCCAGATCGCGTCCCCCCCTTCCTGCCGTCCGTCGACGTGTGCCGCGATCAGGTGTTCGACGGCCGCGGGGTTGATCAGCCCGCGCTCGCGGGTGCGCCGGTCGAGCAGCACGTCGCGCGCGACCGCCTGCCAGGGCCCCTTCATCCAGAGGGCGAACGGCACGGGGAAGCCCATCTTGCGCCGCGTGAGGATCTCGGGCGGCAGGATGCTGCGTACCGCCTCGCGCAGGATCCACTTCGTCTTGAACCCCCGCAGCTTCAGGCGCGGTGGAAGCGACGCGGCGAACTCCACGAGGTGGTGGTCCAGGAAGGGCACGCGGCTCTCGATCGAGGCCGCCATGCTCATCTGGTCCTGTTTCATCAGCAGCTCGACGAGGTACGTCTTCAAATCCGCGTAGAGCAGGCGATCGAGCGTCGTGCTGTGTCCGTTCGGCGCGTCGAAGTATTGCCGCGACGGTCCGTACGCGCGCTCCGGCGTCGCCTGCCCTGCGAGGGCCGGCGACAGCAGCGACGCCTGGCGTCGCAGACCGATGGCCGCGAAGTTGTCGAAGAACATCGCCTCCGGTGTTCGCGGCATCGCGAGGAACGACCGCTGCGCGTGGCGGGCGAGCCGCCGCGGGAGCTGCGGCACGACGGCGCCGGCGACCCAGCTCCTGACCGCTTCGGGCACCGCGGCGTACGCGGCGCCCGCCCGCCAGTTCACCAGTGCCCGCGGGTACTTGCCGTAGCCGGCGAGGAGCTCGTCGCTCCCCTCGCCCGTGAGCACGACCTTCACGTGGCGCGACGCCAGCTCCGACACGAAGTACAGCGGGATGCTGGAGGGGTGGGCGACCGGCTCGTCCTCATGCCAGATCATTCGCGGCAGGGCCGCGAAGAAATCGTGGTCGTCGATCACGATCTCGTGCGCGTCCGCCTTGATGGCGCTCGACACTTGGCGCGCATAGTCGAGTTCGCTGAACGCGCGGTCCTTGAACGCGACCGAGAACGTCTGCAGCGGGCGGTCGATCATCCCCGCCATGAGCGCGGCGATCGCGCTGCTGTCGAGGCCCCCCGACAGGAACATGCCGAGCGGCACGTCGGCCATCAGCCGAATGCGCACGGCTTCGGTGAGGAGGGCACGGAACCGCTCGACGGCCTCGGCGTCCGACAGAGCCTCGACCTCGCGACGGCGGCTGCCTACCGGAACGTCCCAGTACTGCCGGATCGAGATCTGGCCCCGCTCGAAGACGAGCGTGTGGCCGGGCAGCAGCCGGTGGATCCCCTTGAACAGCGTTTCGGTGCCCGACAGGTACCGCGTACCCAGCAGTTCGGGCAGCGATCCTTCATTGGGCTCGGCGGCTACGAGGCCGCTCGCCAGGATCGCCTTGATCTCGGAGCCGAAGAGGAGCCGGCTGCCCGCGCGGGCCCAGTAGAGCGGCTTGACGCCCAGCCGGTCGCGCGCCAGCAGCAGGCGGCGGCGCGGCGCGTCCCAGATAGCGAACGCGAACATGCCGCGCAGGCGCTCCACGCAGGCGTCACCCCACTGCTCGTACGCGTGCACGATCGTCTCGGTATCCGAGCGCGTGCGATACGCATGGCCGGCAGCCTCGAGGCCGGGCCGCACGTCGGCGTGGTTGTAGATCTCGCCGTTGAAGACGATCCAGACATCGTCGCGCTCGTTGGCGAGCGGCTGGTGTCCGGCGGCGAGATCGACGATGCTCAGGCGCCGGTGCGCCAGCGCCGCCCGGCTGTCGACGAACAGCCCGGCGTCGTCGGGGCCGCGGTGCCGGATGACGTCGCGCATGGCGACCGCGCGCTCGCGATCCTCCGGGTGGAGCGCGTCACTCGCGACGATCCCCGCGATTCCGCACATGGGTTACACAGCCTCCGCAAGTGTGAGCGCCGGCTGCGTCCGCGTCGCGGTGCCGCCGGCATCGATGAACGTCCTGAACCAGAGCTCGAGCATCACGAGCTGCCACAGGCGGTGACGGTGATCGGCGCGCCCGGTGCGATGCTCGGTCCACACCCGCCGCACTTCGCGCTCGTCGAAGATGCCGCGACCGCGGAGCCGTCCGTCGAGCAGCAGGTCGGCGGTCATCGGGGCGAGCGGTCCCCGGAGCCACTCGCCGATGGGCGCGGCGAAGCCGCTCTTGCCGCGCTCGGTGATGGAACGGGGGACACGCCGTTCGAGCAGCCGTCGCAACAGGTACTTGCTGCGGCCGTTCTTCAGCTTCAGCGTCGTCGGGACGCGCGCCGCGAACTCGAGGAGCTTGTGGTCCAGAAGCGGTTCGCGGGCTTCGAGCGAGACCGCCATGCTCATCCGGTCGACCTTCGTGAGGACGTCGTCGATCATGTACGTCCGCGCGTCGGCGTAGAGCACGCGGTCCATCGGGTCGGGGGAGGCGCACGCGAGATAGGCGTCGCGCAGCGGGGTCAGCGCGTCGGCGCCGTCGAGCCGCGCGACGAAGTCGCGGGAGTAGAGGCGCGCGCGCGCGTCGCGGCCGAACGTCCCGTTGACGTGCTTCAGGGCGTACGCCTGCTCGGACGGGGTGCCGAGGTGCCGGAGCGACCGCGCCCCTTTCACCGACAGCGGAAGCGCGTGGCCGACCCAGGACGCGACGTGGCGCGCCGGGCCCAGCGCCGCGCGCGCCCGCTGTTCGAGGTGCTCCACCTTGTGGTGCGCGTAGCCGGCCCACAGTTCGTCGCCCCCGTCGCCCGAGAGGGCTACGGTCACGAGCTCGCGTGCCGCCTTCGAGACGTAGTAGGTGGGCACGGCCGACGAATCGGCGAACGGTTCGTCGAAGTGCCACGCGAGCTTCGGCAGCAGCCCCTCGATCTGCGGACTCGCCGTCAGGGCGCGGAAGTCGCAGCCGAGGTGCCGTGCGACGGTCTCGGCGTGCCGCACCTCGTCGTAATCCTGCTGCTCGAACCCGACGGCGATCGTCACCGGAGGCGTTGCGCTCGTCTCCTTCATGTACGACACGACGGTGGACGAGTCGATGCCGCCCGACAGGAAGGCGCCGAGCGGCACATCGCTGATCAGGCGCAGGCCGACCGCCTCGCGCAGCAGCGCGTCGAGCTCTTCGAGGTACTCGTCTTCGCGCGTCGCGTCACCGTCGCCTGTGAAGGTCAGGTCCCAGTAACGCGATACGCGCACCCGCCCGTGTTCCGCGACCAGGACATGGGCCGGCGGCAGCTTGCGGACGGCGGCGTACACGGTGCCTGGCGCCGGCACGTAGAGGAGCGTCAGGTAGGCGTCGATCGCCTCCGGCCGCCAGTCGCGCGGCACGTCCGGATCCTCGAGCAGCGCCTTGATTTCCGACCCGAAGACGATGCCGCGGCCGGGGAGCTCGGCGTAGTAGAGCGGCTTCACGCCGAGGCGATCGCGCGCGAGGAGCAGCCGGCGCGCCCGCGCGTCCCACACCGCGAAGGCGAACATGCCGCGGAACCGGTCGACGCAGCGCTCGCCCCACTGCTCGTAGCCGTGAACGATGATCTCGGTGTCGGAGTGGGTGCGGAAGCGGTGGCCGAGGGCGAGCAGTTCGGCGCGGACCTCCGCGAAGTTGTAGATCTCGCCGTTGAAGACGACCTGCACCTGGCCGTCCTCGTTTGCGAGCGGCTGGTCGCCGGTTGCGAGATCGATGATGCTCAGGCGCCGGTGGCCGAGGCCGATGCCCGCGTCGCGGTAGAAGCCGGCGGCGTCGGGGCCGCGATGCGCGATGACGTCGGTCATCGCCGACAGCACGCGCTCATCGACGGGATGCGCCGGATCGTAGTTGAACCTGCCTGCGATGCCGCACATGGGGAAACTCGTCAGACGCGGGCCTGGACGGGCTGCGCGCGCATCGGGCTGCGCTCGCGCAGTTCGGTCTCGTAAAGATCCTCGAACGCCCGCACCATGCGGTCGAACGAGTAGCGGGCGATGACGTCGGCGCGAGCCTGCTCGCCGAGCATCCGCGTGCGGGCGGGGTCATCCGCCAGCGAGCGCAGCGCGTTGGCGAGCGCCTCGGCGTCGCCGGGGTTCACCAGGAGCCCGGTGCGGCCGCTGGTGATCAGGTCGAGAAGTCCGCCCACCGCACTTGCGACCACGGGCAGGCCGGCCGCCATCGCCTCGATGGCGCCGTTCGGAAAGGCCTCGGACCGCGAGGGCAGCACGAACACGTCGGCACGCGCCAGCAGCGCGGGCACGTCTTCGCGGTGGCCGAGAAACTCGACCATGCCGCCGACGCCGCGGGCGCGCGCGAACTGCTCGAGCGCCTGGCGTCGTGACCCGTCGCCGACGATCAGGAACCGCAGGTGCGGATGGGTGCGCGAGAGCAGCGCCGCCGCGGCGATGAGCGTCTCGTGGCTCTTCTCTGGACGCAGATTCGCGACGGTGATGATGCGGCGCACGCGGCCATCGCGCTCAGGAGCGCCGTACGCGGCCGCGTCGATGCCGTTGGCAATCACGGTGGCCCGCGCCGGCGGCAGCCCCTCCTGCTCGAGGATCTGGAGTGCCGCGGGGGAGTTCGCGACGACGCGCGAGGCGAAACGGTAGGCCCAGCGCTGCAGGCGGATCTGCGCGGCCGACTTGTCGGGATTCAGCTCGCGCCGGCTGCCGATCCGGACCGGCACGCCGGCGAGCGCGGCGCCGGGCAGTGCGAAGGCGTTCGCGTAGAAATCGCACGCCTGCACCACCGCGATCCGCTCGCGGCGGCACCACCGCGCGAAGCGCAGCAGTTGCAGCAGCGTCCGCGGTTTCGCAAAGCCGCGGATCGGAAACTCGACGACCGACGCCGCCCGCTCGACCACGCGCGGCAGCCACGCCCCTTCACGCCTGAAGCAGGCCACGTGGACGCGGAAGCGGCGAGGATCGAGACGACGGATGAGCTCGGTCATCTGCCGCTCGGTGCCTCCGGGCTCGAACGCCGTGATGAACACGGCGACCGGAATCTGTGGCATCGAGTTCACAGCCGGCCATCTCAGCAAGGCAGATGCCACGCGGAGACGCCGGGAGCTGCGAAAAACCGGCGCCAAAACGGGCATCCGCGTTCCACTCCCGCGGCACGTGGGTAGGGGGATTCACAGGGTGCGGCAGGGTGCTGCGGGGTGCGGCAGGAGACAGGGTGCTGCAGGGTGCGGCAAGGTGCGGCAGGGTGCTGGGGTGCGGCAAGGTGCGGCGAGGTGCGGCAGGGTGCTGGGGTGCGGCAGGGTGCTGCAAGGTGCGGTGCTGCAAGGTGCTTCGCGACCGGCTGCATCCGAGCACCCTGCCGCACCCGAGCACCCTGCAGCACCCCAGCACCTTGCCGCACCCCGCCGCACCCTGCAGCACCCTGCAGCACCCTTATTCCCGCGTTTAGACGACCGCGCGTGCGGCCGGAGTGGCGTCGGGGGCGTCGACGTAGTGGCGGTGCCACAGCTCGAAGACGAGCAGTTGCCAGAGCCGCAGTGTGTGGTCGCGGCGTCCCGACAGGTGCTCCTGGACGAGACGATCGATGAACGCCGGCTGGAAGTAGCCGCGCTGGCGTGCGCGCGCGGAGCCGAGGACGTCGGCAAACACGTTCGTGAGCCCGCCGCGGAACCAGACGCCGAGCGGAATGCCGAAACCCTGCTTCCGCCGGTCGAGAATGCCCGGCGGCAGCATGTCCTTCACCGCCTCCTTCAGCACGTGCTTGCGCCGCCCGTTGTGGATCTTGAGGGCGGCGGGGAGCGTCGCGGCGAAGTGGATCACTTCGTTGTCGAGCAGCGGCACGCGCGATTCGATCGAATGCGCCATGCTCATCCGGTCGACCTTCGTGAGCACGTCTTCCGGCAGGTACGTCTCGAAGTCGAACCGCATCATCCGGCTCTGCGGCGGCAGCGCGCGGAAGCGCTCGAAGTGGCGCGCCAGCGTCGCCTGAGCGCTCACCCCGCGCAGCGAGGCGCGGAATTCGGGCGTGTAGAGCGCCTCCTTCTCGTCTTCGTGGAAGAACGAGACCGAATCGAGAAAGCGCCGGTCGCTGTCGCGCGAGACGTGGCGCAGGAAGTTCTTGCCCTGGACACCGTGGGGCAGCAGCGGCCACACCGCGGCGGCGAGCTGCCGCCGGCCTGGCACCGGCAGCGAGTCGAACCACTCGACCCGCGGGTGCGGCAGGTAGCGGTCGTAGCCGCCAAAGAGCTCGTCGCCGCCGTCGCCCGACAGCACGACCGTGACGTGCCGACGCGCGATCTCCGAGACGTACCACGTCGGAATCGCCGACGAGTCGGCGAACGGCTCGTCGAAATGGTCGATCAACTGGTCGAGGATGCCGAGGGCGTCGGGGCGCACCACGAACTCGTGGTGGTCGGTGCCGAAGTGCGCCGCGACGGTGCGGGCGTATTCGAGTTCATCGTACTGGGGCTCGTCGAACCCGATGGAGAAGGTCTTCACCGGCCGGTCCGATGCTTCGGCCATCAGCCCGACGACGACGCTCGAGTCGACGCCGCCAGAGAGAAACGCGCCGAGCGGCACGTCGGCGACCATGTGCGACCGGACGGCGTCGGCGAGCACCCGCCGCAGTTCCTGCGCGGCCTCCTCGGCGCCGCCCGTGAACGTTTCCCGCGCCTCGATCTCCCAGTACGCGCGGACGGCGAGGCGCCCGTGCTGCCATCGCAGCAGATGACCGGGGGGGAGCTTCTGGACCCCCTTGAAGATCGAACGGTCGCGCGGCGTGTACAGGAACGACAGGTAGTGGTCGAGCGAGGCCACGTCGATCGCGCCGTCGACGGCGCCCGCGGCGAGCAGCGACTTCAGCTCCGAGCCGAAGAACAACCGGTCGCCGTGCTCCGCGTAATGCAGCGGCTTGATGCCCGCGCGGTCGCGGGCGAGCAGCAGCGTGTGGCTGCGGCGGTCCCACAGCGCGATCCCGAACATCCCGCGCAGCCTCGCAAAGCAGTCTTCCCCCCACTCCTCGTAGGCGTGGACGATCGTTTCGGTGTCGCTCGACGTGTAGAAGCGGTGGCCGCGCGCCTCGAGGTCGCGGCGCAGTTCGCGGTAGTTGTAGATCTCGCCGTTGAACACGAGCCAGACCGACTCGTCCTCGTTGTGAATCGGCTGGTGACCGGTGGAGAGATCGATGATGCTGAGCCGCCGCATGCCCAGGCCGACCCCCGCCTCCACGTGGATCCCCTCGTCGTCGGGACCGCGGTGGCGAATGACGTCGCACATGCGGTGCACGAGCGCGAAGTCAGCTTCCTTGCGCGCTGGCGCGTGGTGACGGTCGGCGAAACCTGCGATGCCACACATGGTTACTGGCGTTCGGCGGAATGCATGGAAGAGGCCAGCGCGGCCGCGCCGACGTGGCACAGCTCGTCGGCTCCACACGGCGTCAGGTGGAGGACGACCGCGCGGTGCAGCGTCTGAAATCCCTCGGGTCCCCACGGATGCGCGGGTGCCGGATGGTGGCAAGTGTCGTCCAGCTCGACCGCCGACACCGCGATCAGCGTGCCGTGCGCCGTGTCGATGCGAAAGGCGCTGCCGTGCCATCCGTCGCCCGGCTCCGCGACCAGTCGCATCTCGACCACGCCGACGGTGGCCCACGCGGGGGCGGCGGACACGAACGTCGCGATCGAGAACGGCGCGGCGGCGCGGCGGCGGGCGCGGAAGCACAGCCCCTGCTCGATGCGGCCATACTCCGGCGCGTACGCGTCGAGCCCCTCCTCCGTCACCGCCTCGAGCGGCGACGACGCTGCGAGCACGGCGCGGGGCTGATCGTCGGCCAGTTGCACGCGGCTTGACGCGAGTTCGCGCACGCGCCAGCCGGGCGGCACGTGCCACATGGTGTCGGCCTGCACCTCGGTGGCGGGGCCGAGCAGGTGATCGATGACGAGCCAGCCCGCGCCGTGCAGCGTCACCACCACGCGGGCGTGCGTGATCGGTGCGTATCCCGCGTGCCGCCCCTCCGCGTAGTCGGCGCGATCCCCCGGCCGCCACAGGACGCACCGCGCGTCGGTCGCCGAGGTCCAGTGAAACGGGCCGCGCGGCAGCGATTGCGAGCGGCCATCGACCACCACGGTGTTGTGCATGGCCGTCGACCGGAACCGGTCGCGCATCACGGCGTCCATCGTGTAGGTTCCGGTCCCGGGATCGACGAGCAGCGGTCGCCCCGCCACCGTCGCGACGATCGAGAGGGCATCGGCGTGCGCGTGGCCGCCGTTCAAGTACCCGTGGCGCCCGCAGTCGAACACGAGGTGGTTCCCCTCTCGGTCGCGCGAGATGTAATAGCCGGTGTCCGGAAACGCCACCGACGGGGCGAAGGCGTCCGCCACGTCGCCGTCCGGCAGCGCGTTCGTGGCGCCGCAGAGCCAGTACGCTTCTTCCGGAATCGCGCCGGCTGCGAGACTCGCATCTCCGAGCAGGATCGCAGCGTGCCACAGGCTCGGCGCCGCCTGGCACGGCGGCCGCCCGCAGATCGGAAAGAGCTGGCCCCCGTCATCGTCGCCGATGAGGGGCAGGCGTCCGGTGTCGTCGGCAAGTGCGCGGAGAAACCGGGCCTGGCGCCGGGCGGCTTCGGCGAATGCCGGTTCGGCGGAGTCGCCGGTGAGGCGCGCGACGGCCAGCGCGAGCAGGTAGAAATCGGTGGAGTAGCGGTGGTAATGCGCGGAGCGTTCTGCGTGGCCGCCGTCCGGGTACACCTGGCGGTGCGCTTCGGCGAGCAGCACGTCGCGGCCAACCGCTTCGCGCTGCGCCGATCGCGGGAGCTCCGGCAGGACGCGGCCGGCAACGTAGAGCGCGAGCGCCTCACCGGTGAGGTGCGTATTCGGGCTGAAGTAGCGCGACAGGTTCTGCTCGACATGTGTGAGCTGGCGGTCGAGCGCCATCAGCAGGTCGACGATCCAGGGTTGATCGTCGCCCTCCGACACGGCCGGGGCGAAGAAATGGAGCGACCACAACCACGAGAGGCAGCGGAAGCCCAGCTCGAGCATGCTGGCCCAGTTCGTACCCGTCAGGGGCGGGTTCGCATCGACCCAGCTCATGAGATGCGCCACGAACGCGCGGTAGAAGCGATCGTCGCCGCTGAGCGCGTACGCGCGGCCGAGCGCCAGGAAGTGCTGGTGCCGGTTGATCTCCCAGATCACCTTGTGATCGCCGTGGACGGGATCGAGATACGGCACCGTGTCCCAGAAGGCGAGCGGCGCTCGCCGCCCGTGGACCGGATCGGCGTGCCAGTCGGGCGGGGACCCGGCGAACACGTCCCGGTAGCCGAGAAGGTCGAAATGGCCGTCGCGAATCCGCTCGGCGCGGTCGAGGGCGTCGTGGTGAGGAAAACGGCGTGCGACCTCGGAGGCGATCGCCGCGACGCTGTGCGGCGGCAGCGGAAATCGCGGCGGCCGTTCGACGAAGTAGCGCGCCATCTCGCGATGGGCCGTCAGCCACCGTTCGCGCTCCAGCGCGTCGCGTGCCGCCGCGAGGCCCGGCAGGTCCGCGAGCTGGAGCGCGCCGCGCCGCCAGGTTTCCGGCGCGAGCGCCGCCCGCGCCCGGTCCACCCGGCTGCGGAGCACCGAGGCGGCTCGAAACCGCAGCTCCGCGCCGTCCATCGCGCGAAGCCGCCTGAGCAGCGTCGTCATGCGGGACTCGTCGCCGCCACCGCGGCGGGACGCGCGAGCCCCCGGTACAGCGCGAGCCACTGTGCCCGGACGTTCTCCCAGCGGTAGCGTTCGCAGCTCTCCCGCGCCGCGCGCGTGAGGCGTGCCGCCAGTTCCGGCTCGTCGAGCAGCCGGAGGATGGCGGCGGCGGTGGCTTCGTGGTCGTCGCACCCCACGAGCAGCCCGTGCACGTCGTCGGTCAGGATCGCAGGGACGCCGCCGGCGTTCGTCGCGACCACCGCGCACCCGCTGGCAAACGCCTCGAGCACCGACGCCGGCATGTTGTCGATGTTCGGCGTCTGCACGTACAGGTCGGCCTCGGCGTAGTAGCGCCAGATCTCCGCCGGAGGCACGCGGCCGACGAAGCGGACGTTCCGAAGGCCCAGATCGGCCGCGAGCCGCCTCAGGGCGCCCTCGCCCGACCCGCCGCCGACGAGCGTCAGGGTCGCGTCGGGCCGGCGCCGCTGCACGATCTGAAATGCCCGCAGGGTGCAGGCGACGTTGTAGAGGTCCTCGAAGTTGCGCGTGGAGACGATGTTCGGCTGGAGCGGCGTCCGCAGGCGAAACGCGAACCGCTCCAGGTCGACGATGTTCGGGATGATCTCGGAGGTGATGCCGTAGCCGGCAAACACGTCGTGCAGGAACCGCGACGGCACGGCGTTCCGATCGACCGAGCGCAGCACGCGCCGGGCGACCGCAGAGCGGCGCAGATGGTCGGGGGCTTCGCCGCTGCGGTAGTTCATCACCACGGGCTTGCCGAGGAGCCGCGCGATCAGCACGGCAGGCAGCGGCGCGAGCAGAAACGAGAAGTAGGACGCGGAAAAGACATGAACGACGTCCGCCCTCCGCAGCTCGCGGACCAGCAGCGGCCAGTAGGTGAGCTGCGTCGCGCACGTCCGCAGGTATTTGACCTTGACGGCGTGCCGGAGCGGCCCTGGAGGCAGGGGATTCACCGGCACGAGCCAGGCCTCAACGTCGGGATCATCCCGCCACGCGCGGAGCAGGCGATCCGCCTGGACGGCCTGGCCGCCGAGAATCCCCACGGACGGGGCGACGATCGCCACCTTGACTCTGGGATGCATGCGTCCCCTGAGCTCTGCAAATTGCTCGCCCGCTGTGTCTGCCGATCGTGCAGGTACAGCGTCGCGGCGTGGGCGGCGTCGCGGCCGCGAGCGGCCAGTGTCGGGGATGGTTACTCGGCCGTTGTAGATACATCACGATTTGGCGGGGGTTTTCGCAGCGGCCGTGTAATTCGTACAAACGGCTGAGTCTGACGCCAACGCGCACCTGAGTTCGCAAATCGTGCGCTGATCCGTTTTCCTAATGAAACGAGTGGCTTTGCCGCTGGTCCCCCCTTTGCCCTAGGAGGTCCGCCGGCTGCCGACGTGTGTGGCGGCCGGTGCCCAACCTCAGCCAGAACTCCCCGTTCCATTCGTCCTCAGCGACGTCTGGGGTCGTTCATCCGCACCGCGCGCGGGCAGCCGCGATGTGCGTGCGGCGGCTGGAAGGGTGCGCACCAGAGACACCACGGCGGGAGACGCTGACCGTCGCCCGACCGGTAACAGCAGGACATCCGATGAACCGACACTGGCTCCCCTCCATCGTTCGCGTCGTATCCGCCGCCATCGCCCTGATCGTGCTGACTGCCGTACCGGCGGCAGCCCAGACCGAGATCGTTCTCCACACGAAGAACGCCTCGACCCTCATGGGAGACTGGCAGCTCGTGGCCGACTCCACCGCCGCGAGCGGCGCGCGCATGTGGAACCCGGACCGCGGCGCCGCGAAGCTCAATACTCCGGCGGCCGCGCCGCTCGACTACTTCGAGTTGACCTTCACCGCCGAAGCCGGCCGTCCGTATCGGCTGTGGATGCGCGGCAGGGCCGAGAACAACCACTGGGCGAACGACTCGGTATTCGTGCAGTTCAACGGGAGCCTGAATGCCTCCGGTGGCGCGATGTACCGGATCGGCACGACGAGCGCGGCGATGATGAGCGTGGAGGGGTGCAGCGGCTGCGGCCTCAGCAACTGGGGCTGGGAAGACAACGGCTGGGAGAGCCTCGGGCCCCTCGTGTACTTCGCGACCACCGGGCCGCAGACGATCCGCGTGCAGAAGCGCGAAGACGGCATCTCCATCGACCAGATCGTCCTCTCCGCGTCGAAGTTCCTGACCTCGGCGCCGGGCGCCACCAAGAACTGCTCGACGATCCTGCCGGCGAGCGATTCGACCTCCACGAGCACGTCGACCACGACGACGACTTCGCCGACCACGACGTCGACGACGAGCAGCACCGAGATCGTCATCGCGGCGGCCTCGTCGGCGACGCTCCGCGGCGACTGGCAGATGGTGTCCGACAGCACGGCCGCCAACGGCGTCCGGCTCTGGAACCCCGATCGCGGCGCGGCCAAGCTGTCGGCGGCGGCCGCTTCGCCGACGGACTATTTCGACGTCACCTTCAACGCCGAAGCGGGTCGCGCGTACCGCCTGTGGATCCGGGGCCAGGCGCAGAACAACGCGTGGACGAACGACTCGGTGTTCGTGCAGTTCAGCGGCAGCGTCAATGGCTCCGGTTCTGCCGTCTGGCGTACGGGAACGACGAGCGCAATGACGGTCAGCATCGAGGCCTGTTCCGGCTGCGGCCTCTCCGGGTGGGGCTGGGAGGACAACGGCTACGGGACGATGGGCGAGCTGGTCTACTTCGCCACGACCGGACCCCAGACGCTGCGCGTGCAGCGGCGTGAGGACGGCATCTCCATCGACCAGATCGTGCTGTCGGCCTCCAAGTACTTGACCGCGTCGCCAGGCGCCACCAAGAACGACACCACGCTGCTGATCGGGAGCACATCGACGTCGCCGACGTCGACGACGTCCACCACGTCGAGCACGACCACCACGTCGACGACGAGCACGACCACCACGTCGACGACGAGCGCGACCACCACGACGACGTCCGGCGCGGTGAAGCTGCGAGTCCTCGAGTGGAACCTTCATCACGGGGTGGGCACCGACGGCGTCTACGACATCGAGCGGATCGCGACCTGGATGGCGTCGTTCAAGCCCGACGTGATCCTGCTGAACGAAGTCGAGAAGAACACGTGGTGGGGCTACGAGGACCAGCCCGCGCGCTACAAGGCGATGCTGGAGCAGCGGACGGGCCGCCGGTGGTATTCGCACTTCTCGCAGGAATACGGTGCGTGGGACGCCAACGGCAAGGGGCACCAGATCCTGTCGGTGTATCCGTTCGAATCGACGTCGCACGCGATCATCACGCAGTCGGCCGGACTGAACGGCGCCGGCGCGGTATCGCAGGCGGGGATCATCGTCAACGGCCGGACGATCAATTTCATCCTGTCGCACCTGGACCCGCACGATCGCGACATGCGGCTGGTGCAGGCGCGTGACGTGATCCGCTTTGCGTCGGGATTCGCCGAAAACCGGATCCTCGGCGGCGACATGAACGCCTGGCCCGACCAGACGTCGATCGCGGAGTTCAACAAGACCTACTTCGACTCGTGGAGCGTCGCGGCGGCCAACGGTACCGCGAAGGGGATCTGGGACATCACGCCGTTCGGCGCGACGAAGAAGGGACGGATCGACTACATCTTCTACTCGCGGAACGCGCCGAACCTGGTGGTGCTGGAGTCGTGGACGCCGGACACGCGCAACGCGCAGGGGCACATGCCGTCGGACCACCGCCCCGTGCTGACGACCTTCGAAGTGCGCTAGGACGCGCATCGAATCAGTACGTAAAGCGCCTGCAGCCAGCCCGGCTGCAGGCGCTTTTTTTTGCTCGAGCGCAAAACCTGACACTGAATCGCCGCCGAAAGTCCCGCATTTGCGCGCGGCGTGTAAATCGTACAAACGGCTGAGTCGTCACCGGCGCCACCGGCTCAGTCCCGAAATCGTGCGCTGATCCGTTTGCCCCGGTTTTCAGCGGTTTAGCCGCCTGGACGCACTCTTGCCCTCTCGCAGGCGTCGTCGCGGCCTGCCCGCGACCTTTCCAGAACACATTGCGTCCACGTTCCCCGCCGCACCCGGCGTGCGGCCGGGCGAGGGCTTGTCTGTCACGGGAGAGATCGAACTGATGCACATTGTCCACGACGTCCGCCGGTGGAGCCGCGGGGTCCTGACCGCCGCCACGCTCCTGCTCTCCGCCGTTTCCGCCGCAGCGCAAACCGAAGTCGTCCTGCACACGAAGAACGCCTCGGTGATGATGGGCGACTGGCAGATGGTCGCCGACGCGTCGGCCGCCGGCGGCACCCGGATGTGGAATCCCGATCGGGGCGCCGCCAGGGTCGGCGCTCCGCTGGCGTCGCCGTTCGATTACTTCGAGCTCACGTTCACCGCTGAAGCCGGCCGCCCCTACCGCTTGTGGGTGCGCGCAAGAGCCGATAACGATCACTGGGCGAACGACTCGGTCTTCGTGCAGTTCAGCGGCGCCGTGCACGCGTCAGGCGGCGCCGCGTACCGCATCGGCACGACCGACGCCGCCACGGTGAGCCTCGAGGAATGCAACGGCTGCGGCTCGTACCGCTGGGGCTGGAACGACAACGGGTGGAACGGTTTGGGCCCGGTCATCTACTTCGCGACGACCGGCCCACAGAAGGTGCGGATCCAGAAGCGCGAGGATGGGATCTCGATCGACCAGGTCGTCCTCTCGGCCTCCCGCTACCTCACCAGTTCTCCCGGCGTATTCAAGAACGACGGCGTGATCCTGCCGGCGTCGAGCACTTCAACGTCCACCACCACGGCCGCTTCGACCTCCACGACGACCTCCACCGCTACCGAGATCGTCATTCCGGTCGCCAGTGCCGCGACGCTCCGCGGAGACTGGCGCCTGGTCGCCGACAGCACCGCCGCTACCGGGCAGCGTGTCTGGAATCCGGACCGCGGCGCCGCGAAACTGTCGTCGGCGGCCGCGTCTCCCGCCGATTACTTCGACGTGACCTTCCACGCGGAGGCCGGGCGGCCGTACCGCCTCTGGGTGCGCGGCAAGGCCGACCACAACTCGTGGGCCAACGATTCGGTCTTCGTGCAGTTCAACGGCAGCGTCAACGCGTCCGGGTCGGCCGTGTGGAGGATCGGGACAACCAGCGCGACCACCGTGAGCCTCGAGGCGTGTTCGGGCTGCGGGGTCTCGGGCTGGGGCTGGGAAGACAACGGGTACGGCTCGATGGGCGAGCTGGTGTACTTCGCCACGACGGGCACCCAGACGCTGCGCGTGCAGCGGCGCGAGGACGGCATCTCGATCGACCAGATCGTGCTCTCGGCCTCGAAGTACCTGACCGCGGCGCCAGGGGCGGCGAAGAACGACTCGACGCTGCTCACGGGCGGGAGCGGCTCGACGACGTCCAGCAGCTCGAGCACCAGCAGCACGACGTCGGGCGGGGGCACCGACATCATTCTGGCGGCTGCCTCCTCCGCGACGCTCCGCGGCGACTGGCAGATGGTGTCCGACAGCACGGCGGCCAACGGCGTCCGGCTCTGGAACCCGGATCGCGGCGCGGCCAAGCTGTCGGCGGCGGCCGCTTCGCCGGCGGACTACTTCGACGTCACCTTCAACGCCGAAGCGGGCCGGGCGTACCGGCTCTGGATGCGCGGGCAGGGGCAGCACGATCACTGGGCCAACGACTCGGTGTTCGTCCAGTTCAGCGGCAGCGTCACCGCCAGCGGCTCGCCGACGTTCCGGATCGGCACGACGAGCGCCACGGTCGTCAGCATCGAGCGCGGCACCGGCCAGGGCCTCGCGAAGTGGGGATGGAACGACAACGGGTGGGACGGACCGGGTCCCGTGATCTACTTCGCCACGACGGGGCCCCAGACGCTGCGCGTGCAGCGGCGCGAGGACGGCATCTCGATCGACCAGATCGTGCTGTCGCCGTCCACGTACCTGTCGAGCGCGCCTGGAGCCGCCAGGAACGACAACACGCGTCTGATCGGCAGCACGTCGACCTCCACGTCGACCAGCACGTCGGGGTCGACGTCGACGACGAGCACGACCACCTCGTCGACGAGCACCGCTCCGGCGCCATCCACGACGACAGGTGCGGTGAGACTGCGGGTGATGGAGTGGAACCTGCACCACGGCGTGGGCACCGACGGGGTCTACGACATCGAGCGGATCGCGACCTGGATGGCGTCGTTCAAGCCGGACGTGATCCTGCTGAACGAAGTCGAGAAGAACACCTGGTGGGGCTACGAGGACCAGCCGGCGCGCTACAAGGCGATGCTGGAGCAGAAGACGGGCCGCCGGTGGTATTCGCACTTCTCGCAGGAGTTCGGGGCGTGGAGCTCGAACGGCAAGGGGCACCAGATCCTGTCGGTGTATCCGTTCGAATCGACGTCGCACGCGATCATCACGCAGTCGGCCGGGCTGAACGGGGCCGGCGCGGTGTCGCAGGCGGGGATCATCGTCAACGGCCGAACGATCAATTTCATCCTGTCGCACCTGGACCCGCACGACCAGGCGATGCGGCTCACGCAGGCGCGTGACGTCCTCCGCTTTGCGGCCGGTTTCGCCGAGAACCGGATCCTCGGCGGCGACATGAACGCCTGGCCCGACCAGACGTCGATCGCGGAGATCAACAAGACCTACTTCGACTCGTGGAGCGTCGCGGCGGGCAACGGCACGGCGAAGGGGATCTGGGACATCACGCCGTTCGGCGCGACGAAGAAGGGACGGATCGACTACATCTTCTACTCGCGGAATGCGCCGAACCTGGTGGTGCTGGAGTCGTGGACGCCCGACACCCGTGACTCACGCGGCCACATGCCCTCGGATCACCGGCCGGTGGTTACGACCTTCGAAGTGCGCTAGGACGCGCATCGAATCAGTACGTAAAGCGCCTGCAGCCAGCCCGCTGCAGGCGCTTTTTTTGCTCGAGCGCAAAACCTGACACTGAATCGCCTCCGAAAGCCCCGCATCTGCGCCAGCCGTGTAAATCGTACAAACGGCTGAGTCGTCGAAGGGGGCACCGGCTCAGTCCGGAAATCGTGCGCTGATCCGGTCGCCCCTGTTTTCAACGGTTTTGCCGCCTGGACGCACTCTTGCCCTCTCGCAGGCGTCGTCGCGGCCCGCCCGCGCGAGATTCCAGAACACATCGCGTCCACGTTCCCCGCCGCACCCGGCGTGCGGCCGGACGAGGACGCGTCTGTCACGAAAGAGAACGACCTGATGCACCTCATACTGCTGTTGTCGATCACATCGGCCATCGGCATCGCCATGGCGGCTCCGGCCGCCGCACAAACGGTCACGCTGCGGGACTCGCATGCGACCGTCATTCGGGGAGGCACGTTCGCCGGTGCCAACTTCGCATCCGAGCCACTGCTGGAGACGCGCGTCAGCACGGACGACTCGTACACGCGGCGAATCGTGCTGAAGTTCGATACGCACACCGCCATCCCGGCCGGCAGTACGATTTCGTCCGCGGAAGTGACGCTGACCGTCGCCGGTGGAAACCCCGAAACGAGACTGCTGTACCTGTTCGGGCTGTCCGCCGACTTCGAGGAGAACGCGGCCACGTGGATGCACCGGCTGCCGGGCGTCCCGTGGAAGCAGCCCGGTGGAGAGGTGGGAACGGCGTACGATTCCAGAGGCGTCAACAGCGCCGTCGGCTCGCGCGTCACCTTCAACGTGATACAGCTGGTCCGCGATGCGATGGGCGGGCAGTTCGGCCCCTCGCGCGATATACGGATGCTGGTGCTCGACGGCGGAGCGTCCAGCAGGGACGGATACAAACAGTATTTCTCGGACGAGGCCGCAGACGTTTCGGTACGGCCGGCGCTCACCATCAGGTACACGCCGCCCGCCGAAAGCTCCGCCCCTGCGCCTGCACCGGCGCCCGAGGGTTCTTCAGGTACCGTGGCGCTCCGCGACTCACACGCGACGACACTCAGGGGTGGTGCGTATGCCGACACGAATTTCGGTTCGGATCGCCTCCTCGAAACCCGTGTGGGCGCCGACGACTCGTACACGCGCCGTATTGCGCTCAGGTTTGACCCCGCAGCCGCGGTACCCGCCGGCAGCGCGGTCACGTTTGCCGAGCTCACGCTCACCGTGGCGGGCGGCAATCCCGAGACGCGCCTGTTGTACGTCTATGCGCTTTCGTCTCCGTTCGAGGAGGCGCAGGCCACCTGGCACAGCCGGGTGTCGGGCGTGCGATGGGCGCAGCCAGGCGGAGACGTCGTCAAGGCGTACGACTCGCGCGGAGTGACGAGCGCGGCAGGGACGCGTGTCACGTTCAACGTGACCCTGCTCGTGCAGGACGCCTTGAGCGGCCGGCTCGGCGCCTCGCGGGCTGCAAACATTCTCATCGTCGACGGTGGCGCGCAGAGCCGCGATGGCTACAAGCAGTACTACTCCGACGAGGCGGCTGATGTGGCCGTCCGGCCGGAACTCACCATCTCGTACGGACCGTCTGCGGCGGCACCGGTGCCGTCTCCCGAGCCGGCACCGGCGCCGGCCCCGGCTCCTGCTCCGGCGGAGACATCGACCGCCGGCGCAGTCAAACTGCGCGTCCTCGACTGGAACCTGCATCACGGCGTGGGCACCGACGGGGTCTACGACATCGAGCGGATCGCGACCTGGATGGCGTCGTTCAAGCCGGACGTGATCCTGCTGAACGAAGTCGAGAAGAACACGTACTGGGGGCGCGAGGATCAGCCGGCGCGCTACAAGGCGATGCTGGAGCAGAAGACGGGCCGCCGGTGGTATTCGCACTTCTCGCAGGAGTTCGGGGCGTGGAGCTCGAACGGCAAGGGGCACCAGATCCTGTCGGTGTATCCGTTCGAATCGACGTCGCACGCGATCATCACGCAGTCGGCCGGGCTGAACGGCGCCGGCGCGGTGTCGCAGGCGGGGATCATCGTCAACGGCCGGACGATCAACTTCATCCTGTCGCACCTGGATCCGTACGACCAGGCGATGCGGCTCACGCAGGCGCGTGACGTGATCCGCTTTGCGGCCGGTTTCGCCGAGAACCGGATCCTCGGCGGCGACATGAACGCCTGGCCCGACCAGACGGCGATCGCCGAGATCAACAAGACCTACTTCGACTCGTGGAGCGTCGCGGCGGCCAACGGCACGGCGAAGGGGATCTGGGACATCACGC
>Ga0247719_1000599_pt1 | contig 19943 bp, 16 predicted proteins | sample 41E_DmetaG_FD_189046 | JGI IMG/M metagenome (GOLD analysis project Ga0247719, IMG submission 189046) | Soil microbial communities from hillslope of Landscape Evolution Observatory, University of Arizona, Oracle, AZ, United States - 4-1-E_D | ecosystem: Engineered > Artificial ecosystem >...
ATGCAGACTCAAGCTGTCGTTCTCTGTGCGGGTGTCGGATCGCGCCTTAGGCCCGTGACCAACCACGTGCCAAAATGCCTTGTCCGGGTCGGAGGAAAACCGATCCTTCAGTACCAACTGGAGGCTTTGCGCGCGTGCGGAATCCTGGACGTCACCATCGTCTCGGGCTATCGGAGTCACCAGGTTCAGGAATTCCTGCGGGGACGGTTTGACGATATGAAGATTCAAATCGTCACGAACGAGGATTACGCGACGACGAACAACATGTACTCGTTGTATCTCGTTCGCGACCGGCTGGATTCCCCGATGGTGCTTCTGAATGGCGACATCGTGTTCGACCCCTTCCTCCTCCGGCGGTTGCTCGACAATCCCGCAGAGGATTCGATTGCGGTCTTCCCGGGTGTCCACGTCGACGAATCCATGAAGGTCACCGTGAGCAAGGACGGGCACATCACGGGAATTTCAAAACGCTTCGGCGAAGCCGAGGCCCATGGCATCTCTCTTGACCTCTACCGCTTCTCCGCGAAAGGCGCCCGCGCGCTGCGAAAAGAGGTCGAGGGATGGATCGAAACCCGCGGCGACCGGAAGCAATGGACCGAAGTCGCGCTGCACGATCTCCTTGCGCGTAGGGAGATTCCGGTCAAGCCTGTTGATGTCGGGGGTTCCGCCTGGATCGAGATCGACAACTTCGAGGACCTCCAGCAAGCCGAGTTCCTGTTCAACCCGGTTGCGCGAGAAATCCGGAGCAAGGACGTGATCTTCTTCGACGGCGATGGAACACTCTACGTGGACGGCCAACTGTTGCCCGGCGCAAAAGAGATTGTCGCGTGGCTGAGGGCGAACGAGCGAAAGGTGTACTTCCTCACCAACAACTCCTCGAAATCGAAGGCCGACTACGTCCGTCGTCTCGCCGAGATCGGGATTCCTTTCTCCGCGAACGAGGTCGTGACGAGCACGGACATGGCGATCGAGTACCTCCGCAACCGCCGCACCAAAGGTGTCTTCGCGGTTGGCACGCCAGGGTTCGTCGAGGACCTTGAGCGGGCCGGTATCTCAACTACGTCCGAAACTCCCGATACCGTCATCGTGGCATTCGACACGACCTTGACCTACGAGAAGCTCAAGCGGGCGTGTCTCCTCATCGAAGGCGGCGCTCACTTCGTCGCAACCCATGGAGATCGCGTTTGCCCGACCCGGGAGGGCGGCATCCCTGACGCCGGCGCCATCATCGCGCTGATCGAGACCGCGACCCAGGTGTCCCCGGTCGTGCTCGGGAAACCACATGAGCGGATGATCCTCGCCAAGCTCGAGGAAATTGGCGCCGCGCCCGAACGCGTGCTCCATGTAGGCGACCGACTCTCGACGGACATCCACATGGGCCGCCGTGCCGGGGTCGAAACCGTCTGTGTTTTGAGTGGTGAGGCAACGCGTGAGGAGATCGAATTGTCGAGGACTAAGCCGGACTTGATCATCAACGATCTGCGAGGGTTACTGCTGTTGCTGGCTCGTGGTGAGAACTCGGTTGCGACTAAAGGTATTCGCGTGAAGAGTCGGGGTGGCGAACCATTCACGAATTCGCAATGACTTCCGGTCTTCAGAAATCTATCTCGCGTGCGGTCTGCTGGGCTCGCGGGGACGCCTTCCTGGTTTTACGCTGCAAGACAACCATCCCGGGCCGCGAGCGTGTTTGAAGTGCGGGATCGAGAAAATCGATTCTCTTCGTCGCTGGATTCCCTCGTGCGAAAAGCGGAACTCGTGAAGCGGGTTTTCCGGGGCAATGGGGAAGTCATCCGAAAGGCGGCTGCGGTCACGGTAATCCAAACCATCGGTATTCCCTTAGGATTTATACTTCAAGTCAGCTTACTCAGGCTCCTCGGGCCAACTGAGTTCGGCAAATATGCATACGTATGGGCGTGGATCACTTTTCTCGCACTTTTCACGTCGCTCGGTTTTGCTCCCGCTTCACTCCGATTCATTCCTAATTATGAGCGTGAGCAACGTCAGCGAATGAGCGCAAGCTATCTGAGGGCCTCTGTTGCATTCGCTCTTGGGGCCTCGTTGCTTCTCGCTCTTGCCGTCGTCGTGATACTGCCGTATACTGCTGGCGAAGAATACCGGGATGTCCTCAGCGCTGGCATTTGGATTCTACCAATTCTTTCTATTATTTTTCTCCACGTTGAGATTCTAAAGGCAATTGAACGTCCCATTGTATCCTATTTAGGGCATCTCGTGATCCGGCCGGCGATTCTATTGGCGCTGCTCGGGGGCATTGTCTGGGTTGGAATTGGGGTTCTCGATGCACATACAGCCCTAATCCTAACGGCTATCACGTTAGGATTCGTTCTTCTCGCCCAGTTGCCATGGCTCTGGAACCATTACTGGATGAAGGGCGGAAGATTGAACTCACGCGTTCTCGTTGATTGGATGGCCGTCGGGATCCCATTGCTCGTGAGCGCGGGTTTTGTTCTCGCGATATACCAAGCAGATATTCTAATCGTAGGGCTCGTGAGCTCGCCCGTTGAAGTCGGCTATTACGCAATATGTGCACTCGGCGCTGGCGTACTTCTTTTCCCGCTTCACGCAGTAAATGCCGTCCTCTCTCCGAGAATCTCGAGGGAGTTCTATGCTGGAGATGCGACTTCGCTGCAACAAACGATGGCGGTGGGGGCGAATCTGATGTTCTGGCCCTCTCTATTCGGCTTAATAGTATTATTCATCTTTGGGCGTGTGGTCTTATCGTTCGTTGGAGTTAACGCTGCCTGGTCATTTGAGATTCTGATGATTCTTGCAGTTTCGCATACTGTCGGTGCTTCGTTTGGAATGGTCAGCCCCGTGTTGAATCTAACTGGGAATCAGTCGCTTGCCGCCCGCGTGACTATAATAACAGGTATCACAGGTTTGCCGATCCTCGCGTACCTTGCGGGCTCTATCGGCCCGGTCGGGGCGGCATATGGGGCAGCAGCGACTGCTACAATATGGAAGGCGGCGCTTGCAATCGCGGCAAAGAAGAAATTGGGAGTCAATACAACGATCTGGGGGACAAGCGAAGGGGTATGGCACACAACGAATGCCCACATATCTCCAAGGCGCCTTGAAACTCCTCCAGAGCGGGGGACCTGAAAAATGGACCTTCGTAGCCTGTCTCTACTCAGCGTGCTGCGCGCCCCCTTGTGGGTCCTTTATTGGCTGAGCGGTTTTGTTCCCCGCGATCCTAATCTCTGGGTGTTCGGGTCGTGGGATGGCGTCAAATATTCTGACAATCCACGATATGTTTTCGAATATCTCCATCGTCAAATGACCACAATGGGCTCGTCGAAAGTGCCCCGAGTCCGCTGGATAACGTCGTCTCGTGAGGTGAAATCGACGCTGAAGGGGTTAGGTTTCCCCGTGACTGAGAGGTGGTCATTTCGAGGTATGCTCGATTCTATCAGGGCGGGTGTCTATGTCTATTGCTCCACCGCTCACGACATCAACACGTGGCTATCTCGCGGGGCCTATCACGTTAACCTGTGGCATGGGATACCTCTTAAAAAGCTCGGAACGTATTATCCTCGAGATGATGGCCGATCGACGAGTTTGATTGCAAGAGTTGACCTCTTCGGATTGAGGTATGGGTTACGGCGACCGACTCCAAAGGTCAATTCATCAATCGCCACAACTGGTGAGGTGGCCCGCACCTACGCAGAATTCTTTCGAATTCCTGTAGCGCATGTGCCTTTGACTGGTTTTCCTCGAAATGACCCATTACTTCAGCCAAGGTCAGATATTACTCAAGCAGAGCGAGAGTTCGCGCATCGTGTCACAAAAATTCGTCAGGAAGGGACCCTTGTAGCGCTCTATGCTCCTACGTTCCGAGATCATGAAACCGGCTCCCGCTCAGTTCCGATCAATTGGAAAAAGCTGTCCGAGGAGCTCGAAGAGATTGACGGATATCTCTTCTTGCGGCTGCATCACGTTGACTCGCTGACTATGCCAACAGAGCTGCCGCCTCGCATCGAGGTAACTCCATCGACCGTCGATTTGCCCGTCATCCTTGCGCATATCGATTGCCTTGTTACCGATTATTCCTCAATCTACTTCGATTTCATCTTGACGGGCAAACCCGTTATCTTCTATTGCTACGATCTGCAGGAATACGTGAGTCGAAGCCGGAGATTCGCATATCCATATGATGAGGTGGCCCCAGGACCTCATGTAACAACTCAATCCGACCTTGTATGTGAACTTTCGAAGGTACGAGAATCCAATCTGGTAGAGTGGCGGGCGTCTCGCACTCGCGTCGCTGAGACCTTCCATGTTCACCTGGATGCGTCGAGCGCGCAACGAGTGGCGGACCACCTTCTAAGGCTCCTGATACCGCGCAAGGCTTCGGCCTTTTTGGAAAATGGGGGGGAGAATTAATGGTGGGGACACTTGGCAGTTCAACATTCCAGCGCGGCGACCTCATAACCCTCGCCTCACTTCTCGTCGGCGGCTTGGTGATCGTGATGGCGGGGGAGGGGGCCACAGATCTCAGAACCTTGTGGCTTACCGTCGGCGTGATGGTCATCGTGGTCACGTATCGGGTTGCAGGAAACGATGAATCGCGGTATGCGATTCGGTTTACCTTCGCAGTTGCCTTGGCAATTACACTCGGCGCAATGATGCATGCAGCTGTTCAAGAGGGACTTCTTCGTGAGGCAGATGTCGACCTGAAAATTGTAGAAAATATCGTCGAATACGGTCGCATTACGACAGATTACGGGGTTTGGAGATTAAGGGCCTATGCTACGTGGCCGGCGATCCATTCACTTGCCGCGGTCGCCGCTGAAGTCATGGGGGTTCCTCCGCGCGACGCCGGGATCATGATTCCGCTCGCCATTCATATGACGATTACTGCCCTCGCATTCATTGCGGGCTCGAGGATGTTCGGGATGCCCGCGGGGGCTTGTGCTGGGGTGCTCACGGCTCTACTGGGGGTCTTTCCACACGCCATTCTCACACGGCAAGGGATTGCGTTTGTGGGCGCGTTGATGATTCTTTGGGCCATCGCGCGCCCTTCTTACCGGACTAGTCTTCGCGACGTGGTTATAGTTGGTTGTGGGTCCATTATTCTCATCCTCGGACATTTCACAACAAGTTTGTTCGTAGGTTTTGCACTGCTGGGAGTTGGAGTTTTCCGCTGGCTCCGACCTAAGTCAGGCGCGGCCTCCGGCCCTTGGGTGATCATCCTTGCCTACAACGTTGCCTTGGGGGGCTTCCTGCTTTATGTAGGGTGGTTTCAAGCTGAAGGGATCCTCAAGGTGATTGTGGGGACGGTGGGTGGAGCCCTTTTGGGTAGTGTAACCGATGTCGGGTTCGTTTTCCAGAATCCGAACCCTGAACGCGGCGCAAATATGAGGTTACGTCTCCAGGCGGGGGCGATGCTCCTAATACTGGTTGCTTTGTCCATGCTCTCGATCTTTGCATTGCGGAGAAATCTCAGCAAAAGCAAGCTTGTGATTCCAATGGGTGCTGCTTTCTTTCCACTCGGTTTATCCGCAGTCCTGATGGGGTCAAGTTTGGCATTCAAGGATCTTTCGCGCGTCGCTGTCTATAGTCGAATATTTATTTTTGGGGCGGCCTTCGCAATTCTTTCGGCGAGCGCTATTGCGATGTCCTTACCACGTCGATCCGTTAGGATCATTTGGGTAGTCTTAGCAGTCTTGCTTCTAATCGCGGGGCCCGGGACGCTTGAACCCACATTCTACCACGGGACAGTTGAGCCGGACTGGAACCTTGGAGATCCTGAGCGGCGGCTGACCGCAAGCGGGCGGTCCGCCGCGGTCTGGGTCGGCAAATATGCGGGTCCGGGGCCCGTAGCTTCCGATATTGGCGCCGTTGATCTCCTTGAGCGCGAAGGCGTCCGAGTTAGAACTAACGTTGCTTTCCATGGTGGGGCAGATGCCGATGTGCAGGCCCTCTTCCGAGGCGACTCTACAAAACTATCTCGCTTCTCGGCCTTCTGGCTAAGAACGGAAACGTTCCAGTTACTTCAGGGTGATGGTCAGACCGTGGCCTACACCGTAGTTCGGTTCTCGGACATGCAGCGCCTTGCTGCGACTCCCTCGACTGCGATCGTTTACGATAGTCCTTACGCGAAGCTCTATATTCATCAAGGGAGCATGTGAGCGATGATGTTCTGGAAGCGATCGTCCGTTCTTGATATTCTGGGTAGGGGTGCTCATTGAGCTCGTCAGCGCCGAAACCGCACCGCGAGCCCCAAGCAGGCGATATCCCGAGCGTTGCGACAATTATTGTGAATTGGAATGGCTTAAGTGACACGATCGATTGTGTTAACGCTACCTTGTCGCTCGATTACCCTCGTCAGGGAGTTTTCGTCGTCGACAACGGCTCGCGCCCGTCGCAGGCCGCTGCGATTCGTGAGCGCTTTTCACAAGTTCACGTCATTGAATCTTCCGAAAACCTTGGGTTCGCCGGCGGATGCAATCTCGCAATTGAGGTAGCCTTGGAGCACAATTATGATTATATTTTTCTCTTGAATAACGATGCGTATCCGTCCGATTCCGGATTGTTAAGGCAACTCCTATGCGTCATGCAACGTCATGGGGCTGCTGTAGTGGGTCCAAAGGTCACCTTTGAATCGCCTCCTTCTATTGTTTGGTTTGCAGGGGGTCGAGTATATCGGCGTACGGGCCGAACGAAACACATCGGCTTCAACAAACCAGCGGATCGGTTTACCGGGGTTGTCGAAACCGATTACATCACTGGGTGTGCCTTATTGGCGCACGCGTCCGTTTTTCGTGAAGTGGGGCTTCTCGATGAATCGTATTTCTTATACTATGAGGAAACCGATTGGTGTCTAAAGGCCCGAAAGCGAGGCTATAAGCTGCTTGTGGATCTCGACTCCGTTGTAGTCCATCGGGTGTCACAATCAATGCATCGTGCCCGTGGAATACATAAATATTATTTAATAAGAAATCGCCTTGAATTTGCGAGACGGTGGTCGGGGGGCTGGTTTTGGCCAGTCGCCGTTCCTTCGGTCGTGGTGCTGGCCCTTCTCAGTATTGCCTACACTACGCTACGTGGTCATACTGAAGCGCGGGGGCATGTCCTGAATGCGCTTCGTGATTTCGCTCGGGGGCGCCTGAGTAAGTCAGTAGGTATAGCGGGTGATGCTGAAGCGCGGGGCATGTCCTGAATGCGCTTCGTGTCAATGGTCTGATCTCTCTGATTCGAAGTAGATTGAGGCTATTGAATCAGAGTAGCGGCGCCAATCGTACCTGCTCTCGACGAGTTTACGCGCGTTCTTTGCGAGTTTCATGCTCAAGTTTTCGTCGGTGAGGATTCTGGACAGGGCTTCAATCAGCTCTTTAGGCGTTTCGGCGCGAAGGAAGTGGATGTCGTCTCGAGCCTCGATCCCTTGGCATGCCTTGGCGGTTGCGACCACTGGCACGCCAGACGCAAAGAACTCCAAAATCTTTAGTCGTGTTCCACTGCCATGCCGCAGTGGAATGATGGCCGCGCGACCGTTCGGTAGAAACTCGGCAGGCTTCGCCACCTTGCCAACGAACGAGACATTACTGGATACCACCCGTGGACGGCGACTCGATTCCCCTATAATTGCAAAGTTCACACTTGGAAAATGAGGGGCAATTGTTTCACAGATCTCTTTAACGGCGAAAAAATTTGGTGGATACCGAGTGGTGCCGAGGAACATGACTGGTCGAATCTTGGATGAAAACGGCATCTCGAGTGGGGCGTATTCCCTTGTGTCTACGCAATTTGGAATTACGCTACTCTTGATGCTTAGACTCGGTTCTATTGATGCAGCTCGGTCACGGTCCTCACTGGAACAGAAGATCACGTGCCTCGCGGCCTTCCATGCCTCTCGTTCGATAGATGCTTGGCGTTTCTTCGTGGCCAAGCTCCAGACTCGTTCCTTCATTCCAGATTGGGGAAACTGTGCGATATCCTGGTAGACGTTGTGTGCATTAAGGACAAAGCTTTTCACTCCTGCCCGACTCGTAGCCGTAAATAGAAAAGGGGATTCGAGGACGATCGCGTCAGTCTCGGGTTTCAGAATCGTTGGTGGCAGAGTGAGGCCGAAATCATCTGAGAAAAACATTTGCGCCAATTGGATTGCCCTTCGGGGTCCGCTTGTAGGCTTGCGGAGGTGCTTTATCAAGACGCCTTCCCACTGATACGTTCCTTCCTCCGGAGCGTATCCGACAACTAGGGTATTTCGCGTGCGGCTGGCTATCCTGGCCATTTGCAGTGTTCGAACTGCCGCTCCATGAGAAGGTGGATAGATAGTATCCGGAGCGATACAGACTAAGCGGCCCTGATTGTGCTCGAGAAAACTCATCGGATTGCCTTCATGAGGGTTTCGAGCGATTGTGGGTTCGAACTTCCTCGTAAAATTTCATGAGGTCTCCGACGACCCTTTCCTCGGCAAAGTGTAATCTGGCAGTCTTTAAACCTTCCTTTCCGAGTTGCATTCCCAAATCGGGTTCTCGCATTATGCTTGCGATGGCATGTGCAAACTCTACTGGCGTATTTGCGATACGGATATTGATTCCGTCTCGCGCTGCGAGGCCTTCCGCTGCAATGTCGGTAGCGACCACTGGTTTGCTTCGGGTCCAGTATTCAATGATCTTAGTTCGAAGGCCAGATCCCATCCATATCGGCGCAATACAAACGTGAGCGCGATCGATGAGGGGCCTGACATCCGGAACATCCGCGAAGACGCGGATTGTGTGGTGATCGGCGATTTCCTTTGGAATCCCTTTCCCAACGAGCATGATTTCGGCGGAAGGGACCAGGTTATGAAGTGCGGGTCTGAGTTCATTGACAATAAATTGGATCGCAGCCCTATTGGCTTCATGCGTATACGAGCCAAGGAATACCACTGAATGTTGTGACGTTGGAATGGCGCTATTTGGGGGGGAGAAGTCCTGAGGCCGCGCCAACAGCGGGAAGACGCGTACTGCTGGGGCTGCAAGTTTGTGGCGAGCGATTAATCTATTCCGGTCAGATTCACTCAGGGCAATCGTTCTGTCTGCAATCTTTATGAGCACGCTTTCGCCAAGGTCGAGAAGATTGGCAATGAGCTTATCTTTCCTTGAACTTCTTTCTCGTCCGCGCGAAAATTCGGATTCGACAACGTGCGCTTCATATATCAAGGGCTTTCCAATGGTGCGGGTCAACAGTCCTAGCAGAGCAAGTTGACTGTTTTCGATTTGGATCAGATCCGGCGCATCATTGCGCTTTAGCGCTACAAGCCGAGCCCATATCAAGAGGTCTCGAAACGGCCAGGGTACGTGGGGCACGTAACGGGTCATGACGCCTGGGGAAAGCGAGGATTCGCCCCCGATTGGGCTTGGAGTCAGTATGGTGACTTTGTGGCCTCTTGCCGCCAACCCGTTCGCGAGGGATACAGTTCGAACTGCGCGGCCATGGTCCGTCGGATAAGGCGGATGTTTTTCGCAAATTGCGATGTGCGCCGAAATCACTCCCTTGTGATGGGTCGATTCATCCGCGGTCGATCAGGTCTTTTCTGCCCCGGTCGCTTCTATTGGCGGGCTCAATATTGTGGCGGGTCGCTGCCAATAATACTTGTGCCAGCTGCATGTAAGAACAATATACCGTGGCAGCGAGGTGTGAATTCGCCCAAGCATCAGACCCACTGCTTTCGCAGCGCTCTCGGCAATGGCCCTCGGAAACCAAATCAAGTTTCGAGTTGCCCACAAATATCGCGCCTTTCGACCTACGTGTCGTAGTCCGCCGGATACTAACTCGGGGAAAATGCCTCGGAGACCTGTGTGGGAAAGGTGCATCTCCCGATAACTCACCCCCGAATCAAAGTACTTCTTGAACGTCTCCCCGAGCGTGTAGTGGTGGGCATGCTCGACGCGGGACTCCGCGACGTAGGCGATGCGTCCCCCGCCCTTGAGCACGCGAACGCTCCAGTCCTGGTCCTCGGCCATGAGGATGTCGGGCCGGAAGGGGGTCGCGGCCCAGACGCTGCGCTTCATCGCGCTCGAGGCGTTCGAGAAGCGCACGGTGTCGAGGGTGAGGCCCTGCCCGTTGAGGTACTGGACGCGGCTCGTCGCGGGGTACATCTCGTCGAGGAAGAACGCGTTGATGGGGTCCGTGTCGGCGCGGGGGACCTGGCGCGCGTACGCGCCGACGGCGTCGCCGCGCGCTAGGGGCTCCACGAGGCGTTCGAGCCAGTGCTCGTCCGCGGGGACGGCGTCCTGCGTGAGGAAGACGAGGTACTCGCCGCGCGCGTGCGAGGCGAGGAGGTTGCGCGTGCCGCCGTGGTTGAACTCCGCGGGCGGGACGTGCACGACGGTGATCGGGAACTCGAGGAGGAGCTGGAGCGTCCCGTCGGTGGAGCCCGAGTCGGCGACGATGACCTCGAAGCGGTGGCGCGTCTTCTGCGCGAAGATCTGCGCGAGGACGCGCGCGAGGAGGGGGCCCGCGTTCTTGGTGGGGAGGAGGATGCTGACGGCGGGCGCGCCGTCGACCGGGCGCGTGGATGCCCGGGTGTCTGCCGTTGCGATCGATCTCGGACTCATGGGCCAACCGGTCCGTCGTCGAGGCCGGCACCCCGACGCGGCGCCGCTCGACCTTCCGGGCGCGCAATGCAGGTAGGTCCCCTTTAGCCCTTTGGATTGCGGAAAAGGGGCGTGGCCCGTTGAAGGATCACGGATGCCGGGGCGCGGATCCGCCGGATATCAATGGGATATCGGCCCCTTTCACCCGTCCGTCATGGCTCGCGACGAGGACCGCGCACCCCCGAGCCTGTGCGGCTTCGAGGAGGTCCGTGACGAGGGTCGCGTTCGCGTCGTCGAGCGAAGCGGTGGGCTCGTCCGCGAGGAGCACGTCGGGCTCGTTGGCGAGGGCGCGGGCGAACGCGGCGCGCTGGCGCTCGCCGATGCTCACTTCGTCGGGATAGGACGCCGTCTTTCCGGCAAGGCCGACGTCCGCGAGCAGCGCGCGCGCCCGGCCGGCGTCGGCGCGGCGCGCGAGGCGCATCGGCAGGAGGACGTTGTCGAGGAGGGTGAGGCTCGGGATCATGTTGTGCGTCTGGAAGACGTGGCCGATGCGCGCGAGGCGCACGCGGGCGCGGGCGTCGTCGTCGAGCGCGGCGACGTCCTCGCCGTCGAGGATGACGCGGCCTTCGCTCGGCGGCTCGAGGAGGCCCGCGATCTGGAGGAGGGTGGTCTTGCCGGCGCCGCTCGCGCCGCGCAGGACGAGGAGGTCGCCCCCGTCGAGGGCGAGGTCCAGGCCGCCGAGCACACGGTGGGCCCCGTACACCTTGCCGACGCCCTCGAGCGCGAGGCGGACCACGGCGGTCGATGGCGCGCGCGCGATAAAGGCGTTCGGGTGCGTCGCCGCGCGGAAAACCCGCCAAGGCTAAAGCGCGCGCCCTCCCTCGCGGAGGCGTGTTCGGGCGCGTCGCGGACGACCGGTCGTCGCTCCTCCTCGCGACGGGTCTCGCGCTCGCGGCCGCGTATCTCGCGGGCGGCGCGGCGGTCTCGGCCGGCTTCGCGGACGCGCTCGCGGGGCAGTCGGACCGCTTCGACGTGCCGGCTGTGCTCGCCTGGGTCGGCGAGGATCCGTTCGCGAGCCCCGGGTTCGGGGCCGTCCCCGAAGGCGCGTCGGCGGTGCGTGTCGCGGCGGCGCGGACGACGGACGGCCGCCCCGTGACGCTCGCGGCCGTGGAGGCGGTGGGCCCCGGCGCGCCGCTCGAGGCGGGGACGACCGGGATCGGTCCGGCCGCCGACCTCGCGGTCGCGCGCTTCGAGGGGAACGTCACGGTCCGGGGCGTCCTCGAGGCGATCCACGCGCCGCGCGGGTGGGTGTTCGCGCCGCTCGAGGACTTCGAGCGCGTCGCCCCGCGCTTCGGCCGCGCGCTCGTGCTCGCGCCCGGCGCTGAGGCGCCCGAAGGCGCCTCGACCGTGCCGCTCGTCGGCGTCCGCGCGTTCGTCGCGGGCGGCGGCGGGGCGCTTGCGGCGGGGTTCGGCCTCCTCGTCGCCGCGACGGGCCTCGTCGCGGCGGCGGTGACCGTGAACCTCGCGGCGTCGGCCGTCGAGCACCACCGCGCGGACGTGCACCTCGCGCGGAGCCTCGGCGCCTCGCGCGCGGACGTCCTGCGTTGGGCGGCGTCGTGGCTCGCGCGCATCGTCGGCGCGGGGATCGTCGTGGGCGCCGCGCTCGGGGTCGTCCTCGCGTACGCGGCCTTCAGCTTCGGGAATCGCCTCGGGCTCCGCGCGCCCGTGACGCCCGCGCCCGACTGGACGCTCGCCCCCGCGCTCCTCGCGCTCGCGGCGCTCGCGTTCGGCGCGGGCCTCCTCGCGGCGCGGCGCGCGCTCGTCAAGCTCGAGGGGTCACGACTGGAGGCCTCGCCTTGACGCGCGCGGGCGTCGCGCCGCACGTCGCCGCGGTCGCGCTCGGAACGGCGCTCTTCGTGCTCGTTCAAGCCGCCTTCGCGGCGGTCGCGGATCCCGCGCGCCTCTACGCTCCGGACGCGGAGGCCGTCCTTCCCGCCTCGCGGCTTCCGGTGCCGGGCGGGCGCGCGCTCGACCCCGCGACCGTGACCGCTCTCGTGGCGAGCCCGCTTGCGCGCGAGGCGTTGCCGGAGACGTTCACGTTCGCGATCGTCCGCGGGGAGCCCGTCGTCGCGCGCGGCGCGGACCTCGCGGATCTCCTCGCGCTCCACCGCGCGCGGCTCGTCGCGGGGGCGATGCCCGTTTCGGCCAACGATTCCGCGCTCCTTGTCGGGGAGCGGCTCGCGGCCCGCCTCGGCCTCGCGCCCGGCGACGTCGTCGCGATCCCGGCCTCGATCCAGCCCGACGTGGTCGTGCTGCGTGTGGGGGGGCTCGTCGCGGCCGAGACCGCGCTGGCCGACGAGCTCCTCGTCGATCTCGCGTCGGGCCGCCGCCTCGGCGGCCTCGCGCCGGGGGCCGCGCACCTTGTCGAGATCGTGCCGCTCGATCGCGAGCGTCTCCGCGAGGCGGTGCGCGCCACGCTCCTCGAGGCCGACCGGATCGTCGTCGCGGGCCCCGCATGGGGCCGCGCGGGGGAGATGGTGACGCTGCGCGTCACCGATGGCGACGGAAACCCTCTCGCGGCCGTGCGGCTCACCGACGGCGCGTCGTCGGCCTTGACGGATGCGCGCGGCGAGGCGCGCGTCGCGCTTGCGGCCGGCCGCGCGACCTGGACGGCGACGGGCGCGGGTCGCGCCCCCGTTTCGCACGCCGTCTTCGGTGCGGGTCCGGACGACGGCGTCGTCGTCGCGCGGATCGCGCTCGCGTCGACCGTCGTCGACCCCGGCGGTCGGGTCTTGGTCGAGGCGGAGCTCGTGAACTTCGCCGCGGAGCCCCGCGCGGGCGCGCACGACGTCAGGCTCGACGGGGTCCCCGTCGCCTCGCTCGCCTACCGGCTCTCGCCGGGCGCGCGCGAGGTCCTTCGCGCGACCTTCGACGCCCGCGCCCCGGGCGATCGCATCGTCGCGGTCGCCGACCTTGCGGCCCCTCTCCTCGTCGCGACGCCCGAGGTGGCGCGCGCGCAATGGCGACTTATCGCCGGCGGGGCGCCTCTCGCAACGGCGAGCTCCGGCGAGGCCGTCGGCGCCGTGTTCGGGTCGGTCGCGCTTGCGGGCGTGCTCGTCTCGCTCCTTTCGTTCGCGCTCTTCTTCGTGGGGAACGCGGCCGTCTTCTCGCGCCTCGCGGCCGCGCGCGCGGCCGACCTCGCGCTGCTTTCGGCGCTCGGCGCGACGCGGCGGCAGGTCAGGGCGTTCGCGCGCCGCGCCCTCGCGCCCGCGGCCGTGGCCGCCGCCCTCGCGGGCGTCGCCCTCGGCGCGGCGGCGGCTGAGGCGCTCGCGGGCCTCGACGCATTCGCGGTCTTCGGCCATCGACCCGCGGTCTCGCTCGAGCCCGCCCGGTTCGCGGTCCTCGCCGCTTTCGCGCTGCTTTCGACGCTCGGCGCCGCGGAGGTCGCGGCCGAGCGGCTCGCGCGTCCGCGGCCCCCCGCGTCGCGGCGGCCCGCCCGCGCCGACCTTGCGGAGGCGCTCGCTTGAAGCGGCTCGCGATCCTCGCGATCCTTCTTCTGGCCCTCGGGCTGAGGCTCGCCCCCCTCGCCTCGAGCCCGCTCCCGCACAACGTCGACGGCTTCGACGCCGCTTCGACGGCCGAAGGTTTCATCGCGGAGGGCGCGTGGGCGCCGACGGGCTACAGCGCCTCGATGCCCGCCGCCTTTCTTCTTCTCGCCCAGGCGAGCGCCGTGACCGGCCTCGAGCCGCTTGCGCTCGCCCAGCCCCTGTTCGCGCTCGCGGGCCTCGCGGCCGTCGTCGCCGCGTGGGCCTTCGTCCGGCGAGGATTGCGCCATGACGTCGCCGACGTCGTGGCGCTTGCAGCCCTCGCGACGCTCGGGACGTTCGTCTACTTCACGAGCGTCGTGATGAAGCAGACGATGGCCTTCGCGCTCGTTCCCCTCTCGGTCGCGCTCGTCGTCTCGGGGCGCGCGCGCCGCGAAGTCGCGCTCGGCGCGGTCCTCCTCGCGATCCTTCCGCTGTTCCATCACCTCTCGACGCTTCTTGCCGTCACCGCCTGCGTCCTCGGCCTTTCCGTCGTCGCGGCGTCGCGCGGGTTCGGGACCGTCGCGTGGCGGGCGATCGCCGTCGGCGTCGCCGCGGGGTGGGCCGTCGCCTGGTTCGCGAGCGTGCGGAGCGCCGTCGGCGCGTACTGGAAGATCATGGCCGCCGACGCCGCGCTCTACGCGGCCCTCGTGGTCCTCGCGCTCGCCGTTCTCCACGTCGCGGCCCGGCGGGCCCGCTCCATTCGGCGAAGCGCCATGGTCCTGGCCTCGATCCCGCTTGCGGGCGGAGCCCTGCTCCTCGCGAACGCCTTCGTGCCGGTCTTCGAAGGCGGCGCCCTCACGCCGCCGCTCCTCGCCGCCCTCGCCGTCCCGCTGCTCCTCGTGCTCGTCCTTGCGGCGGTCGGATGGGCGGCGCTCCTCACGAGACGCGGCGCGGAGGGCGACGCGCTCGTCGGCGGTCTTGCCGCGTCCGTCGTCGTGTTCGCGCTCTTCGCCGTGCTCCGCGGCCTCGATGCGACGAGCTTCTACCTCGCGCAGCGCGCCGCCGATTTCGCGGCCCCCGCCCTCGCCCTCGGGCTCGGCGTCGGAGCCGCCCTCCTCGCCGCGCGCGTCCCGCGCGGCCGCGGCGCGCTCGTCGCCGTCCTTGTCGCGCTCCCCGCCCTCACGACGCCCATCGCGCTTGCGGGCGACGCGACGCTCACGTTCTCGAACTCCGTATCGCCGGCCGAGCTCGCGGCGGCGCGGTGGGCGTCGGAGGGCGGCTCGCTTGCGACCGACACCCGGCTCTCGGCGGTCGCGCGTTATGCCGGTCTCGCGCCGTCGGCTTCGCTCGCGTTCGACCTCGCGCGCGGCGCCGTCGTGGATCCTCCCCGCGCGCTTGTTGCCGAAAGTTGGGCCGCCCGCGGCGGCGAGGCCGCGCCCATCGGAGTCTTCCCCGTGGACGTCGAGAGCTATGCGGCGTTCCGGGCCCAGGTATACGCGAACGGTCACGCCCGAGTGATCCTCGCGCGCTAGCTCCGCGTCGGCATCCAGAGCCCGAGCGGCAGGAGGAAGGCGGCCGCGAGCTCGAGCGCCCACGGCCAGGCGCTCCGCGATGCCGGGATGAGGGGGAAGGCGAGGAGCGCGAGCGCCACGCCGAACGCCGCGGCTCCCGCGGCGACGGCGAGGAACGCGGGTTGCCGCGCGCGCGGCCCGTCTCGCGCCTTTCCGACCCGTCCCGCGTCGCGCGGACCGAGCCCCGCGAGCGCCGCGAGCGTGCTCGCGAAGAGGATGGGCGTGAACGCGAGGCTCACGAAGTGGTAGGGGAGCAGGAGCGCGGCGTCCCGGCGTCCCTCCCGCGCGAGCGCGATGCGGGCCGTCGCAACGTGCGCGACGAGGACGCTTGCGGGCGCGAGCATGACGAGCGGGACGACGGCATGGGCGGGCGTGGCGGTGCCGAGCGCGGCGTGCGCCGCGAGGAGCAGCCCCGCGAGGACGAAGAGGCCGCCCGCGACGTAGGCGCCGGCCGCGGCGATGAGCTCCGCCTTCTCGCGCGCGGGAAGGTCCGAGCGCAGGATGGCGCCCGCGCGCAGACGCAGCACGCGCGTCGTCCCGTGGCTCCATCGCCAGAGCTGCCGCGCGAGGTCGCGGCCCGTCCAAGGCAAGAGACCCGTCGCGCCGACCCGGTCGTCGTAGGCGATGCGCCATCCGCGCGTCGCGAGGATCACGGTCAGGTCGAAATCCTCCACGAGCGTCGCTTCGGGAAAGCCCCGCGCGTCCTCGAGCGCCGCGCGGCGGAACGCGGCCGCGCTTCCCGCGAAGACGGCGCGGCCTCGCGCGCCGCGGTCCCATTGGATGACGCCGTAGAAGTGGCTCTGGAGGAGCGCGGCGAGCCGGCGCAGGGGCGCGTCCGCGTTGCGCCATGCGATGCGCGTCTGGACGCACGCCGCGCCCGGATCCGCCGCGAGTCCGGCGGCCGCGCGCCGAAGGAACGAGGGATCCGGGACGTGGTCGACGTCGAGCACCGCGACGATGGGAGCCTGCGTCCTCGCAAGCGCGGCGTTGAGCGCGCCCGCCTTGAGGCCCCGGCCTTCGGCGCGGCGGAGGACCCGCGCCCCCGTCTCGCGCGCGACGCGGTCCACGTCGCGGCGCGCCGCTTCCGTCGTCGAATCGTCGAGGATCCAGACGGCAAGCCGCGACGCGGGATAGTCGAGCTTCGAGGCGCCCGCGAGCGTCGCGGCGAGGACGCGCGCGTCCTCGTCGCGCACCGGGACGAAGAGGTCGACGGCCGCAAGGGCGTCGTCCGCGAGTTCGGGCGGAGCCGCCGGGCGGCCGGCGCGCGCCGCGAGGAGGAGCGGAATGGCGAAGAGGACGAGCGCGGCCTCGACGACGAGAAGGGCGGCTTCGACGGCGAAGACCGCGTCGCGGGGCCTCGCGGCGAGGTCGGCGGCCGCGACGGCGGCTTCGACGGCGAGGAGCGCGGCGAGGGCAAGGGCGAGGACGGTGAAGGCGCCGCGGACCACGACGGCGCAAACGCGCGACCGCGAATATACCCGTTGCTCAGCCAGAGCGCGAGGGCGTGTAGGCGACCCGCCGCGGGAGCGCGAGCGCGAGGTCGGCGACGACCGTCAGGAATACCCCCACGACGTACCAGTTCGGGAATCCCACGTCGCGCCGCGTGAGGAGGTTGTCGCCGAAATACAGCCGGTACCAGTCCGCGGTGAACGGGGAGGCGCCTTGCGCCACGAGGCTCGAGACGTCCTGCGCGACGATCACGAGCGGCAGGAAGGCGAGGCCTCGGGCGGGCCCGAGCCAGCCGAAGAGCAGGAGCGCCTCCATGACGAGAAGGAGCGACCAGACGACGTACTCGTGCCCGTGCGGAGGCGCGTAGATGAGCCCTTCGTACACGCCGAGGACGAGCCCGACCGCAAGCACGAACGGCCAGGCGAGGATGCCGCGGATGCGTGGTCGCGGTCGCGTCGCGGGATCCACGCATCCGGTGACGGCGGATGTCGCGGGATGCGGATTCTGGTACAGCCCGCGCGGTCACCGCGCGACGCGTCGACGTCGCGCCTCGGCCCACGCCGCCCACGCGAGTCCCGCCGCGCCGAGGAGCTCGGTCGCCTGGATGAAGCGGTTCGTGAGGAGCGCCGCGATCCAGCCGCTCGGCTCGAAATCGCCGTGGGGGAACGGGCCGAAAAGCGGCCACAGGAGGACTTCGGGCGTGGCCCACATCTGGTCGAAGACGAGGTGCGTCGCGGTGCCGAGGACGAGCGCGAGGGCGACCCCGGCCGCGCGGGGCGAGCCGCGGCTGCGCGCAACCCACGCGGCGACGGCGAGCGCGAGGAGGAACACGAGGCTGTGGCCGATGAGGCGCCCCGTCCCCCAGTCGAGGATCCAGTGTCCGAGCGGTTTGTCGATGGCGTCGGGAAGCATCGCCCCGACGGCGAGCGCGAGGACCGGGAGGGTCCCGATCCGTGCGAGCGCCGGAAAGCGGCGGGCGGCCTCGGCGAGGGCGAGCGTGAGGCCGACGTGGCCGAACGGGAACACGGCGCCGCATCGCCAAGGTGCGATTTGGCCCTGCCGCCCGCGTCGATTCGATCAAGAACCCCTTAAGCAAAGGATGGGCGCGCGCGACGTTTCCGCTCCTCGGGGCCGGATTTTGACGGTTGCGCCGACCCCGGCGGCGGCGTATTTGGCCCCTTTCACGCGACCCTAAATAGCCCCTGTCGACAGAGCAGGGGGCTGGCAGCCCAACGGGCTGATTGCTTGGAGAGTAAACCCATGAAGTCCAACCGCCGCTTCCGCCTGAACCGGGACGATGCCGTCTCGCCGGTGATCGCCGTCATCCTGATGGTCGCCATCACCGTCGTGCTTGCCGCCACAGTGTACGTGTGGGTGAGCGGCTTCGGTGCGTCCGGATCGCAGGCGAAGAACCTCAGCCTCAGTCAGGGAACCGCGTCCAACCTCGGCGCGGCCTCGGGCTCCGTGGCCTACACGATCGTCTCGGTCTCGCCCAACTTCGCGTGCAGCGCGTTCAAGGCGACGTCGACCGGCACCGGTGGTCCGTGGACGACCTCCGCGAGCGCCGCGGGCGCGAGCGAGTTCCGCTGGTCCGTGAACGGCGCGGCCTGCTCGGGCAACATCGCCGCGGGCGACACGCTCCGCCTCCTCTGGGGCTCGGGCACGACCGGTCCCGCCGCGGGCGACACGATCAACTTCATCGACACCGCCTCGGGCAACGTGGTCGCGTCGCTCGTGCTGCACAGCTAGGCAGGCCTCGTGGGAGTCGTGGTGAGGCAGATGAAGGCCAACCGGAAGTTCAAGCGCGACGATGATGCCGTCTCGCCCGTGATCGCGGTCATCCTGATGGTCGCGATCACGGTCGTCCTGGCGGCGACCATCTACGTCTGGGTCAGCGGCTTCGGCGCGAGCGGCTCGCAGTCGGACACGGCGGCGCTCACCGTCGTGTCGTCGTCGGGCGGCGTCGTGACGCTGCAGCTCGCGTCGGTGTCGCCGACCGCGACGTGGAACACGCTGAAGATCGTGGTCGACGGCGTGAGCGCCGGCACGTACGGCATCTACATGAAGGCCGCTTCGTGCAGCTCGTTCATCGACTCGGGCACCGCGACGGCGTGGGACGGCACGGCCCGTCTCTCGTCGACGAAGTGCGCGGCGGGCGCGGGCGACATCGTGCGCGTCGGCGTGTCGAACACGCCTTCGGGCACGGTCCAGATCCGCCTCGTGGACACGGCCGCGAACTCGGTGATCTCGCAGCTCACGCTCTCGGGCCTCACGGGCCAGAGCGCGGTGACGACGGCCGTCCCGACCTGCGTGGACGGCTCGGGCACGATCACGTTCGCGGGCACGTTCTACAGCAAGACGGGCACGGACACGGCGGCCATCCAGGCCTCCGACCTGAACCGCGCGCCGAACGCCATCGGCACGCTCACCCACGCGGCGGGCGCGACGACGGCGACGGTGACGGCGGCCCACGCGGCCGGCGACACGATCAACGCGGTCGCGAGCCGGCTGTACACGATCGCGGGCGCGGCCGTCGGCACGACCGCGTCGGCGGCCTGCGCCTAAGCGCAACCCCCCACGGCGGAGGCCCGCGAAGCCTCCGCCGACAGTCTTTTTTTCCTGCATTCCACGCCCCCGCGCCGCTCGCCGCGTAGGGTCAGGACAAGCCTTGGACCCGGCCCCGGACCCGGACCCGGTCCCGGACCCGGACCCGGCCCCGGACCCGGACCTGGGCCCGGCTCCCGGTCCCGAGTCCCGACGCCCGACGCCCGGTGCCCGGCTCCCGGTCCCGAGTCCCGACGCCCGACGCCCGGTGCCCGGCTCCCGGTCCCGAGTCCCGACGCCCGGTTCCCGGC
>Ga0247719_1000601_pt1 | contig 19909 bp, 26 predicted proteins | sample 41E_DmetaG_FD_189046 | JGI IMG/M metagenome (GOLD analysis project Ga0247719, IMG submission 189046) | Soil microbial communities from hillslope of Landscape Evolution Observatory, University of Arizona, Oracle, AZ, United States - 4-1-E_D | ecosystem: Engineered > Artificial ecosystem >...
GGAGCCGACCGAGGTGCCCACGCCGGCGGACACCCCATTGCCCAGCGAGAGTCCCGCCGGCGACGAGACCCCGCCGATCACCCTGCCGCCGGGCTGATCGGGCGCGCTTGGCGCTAGAATGTGGCCTTCGGAGGGCGGCTAGCTCAGCTGGTTAGAGCACTTGCTTGACATGCCCATCCGCCCCTGCGACGTAGGTCAGACGTGATAGAACGGGCCCCGGCATGCGCCGAAAGCCTTGTTATCGTCTGGACGTTATCGGCTCAATCTCGCTGTCGGGCAATGCTGACACGGAACCGGCTCCAGAACGCCGACCAACGGCCTGCGCTTCCAGTGGCGTAGTCAGCTACCCCAAGGTCGCGTCGGGCCACCTTCACGAAGTCTCCTCTCCGGGCGGCGACGCTGCGCTCTCGCTCGATGAACTCGTCTGAAGTTGGATCGACATGCTGCGACCATGGGTCTTCCTGGTAGTCAAAAGAATGATCAAGACTTACCAGCTCGGCGATGAGCGACGCAGAGTACAGCGTCACAGTGCTTGGAGCGAGTAGTTCGAGTTCGTTGTGAGCGAGCTTCAGCGTATCGGCAGGGGGTCTTCGACCCGGCGCCTCGCGATCAGCCACCGGCAGTCCAGCCTTGCGGGCCGCCGCCGCTGCGTTGTAGAGAGATATTTCGTGTAGCCGCGCCATGACGGCCTGCTGGTAGGTGTCCGCGGCCCCCAGAAAGCGGCCGTAGGCAGCGCGCTTGTCGGCCTGCCAGCGATACCGATCTTCGCGCTCCCAAGCGGCCGCGTCGCCTCGCCGCTTCAGCAGGTAGCCCAGAACGACTCCCGCCAGTGTGGCGAGGGACGCCACCAGCGGCGTCCAGTCTTGAAGCACGTAGTACAGCCTAGCTGTTGAAAGTGCGCCCCGAACGCGCTGCCGCCCTCGCTGGTCTGTTGCCGCCGGGCAACAGGGGATCGGTTGCCCTCATGGGCGTCGCACCGTCATGTCACGTGCCCGCACTTGCGACAGACGTACCCACCCTGCTCTCGGTCGTACCACGGCTTATAGAGCTGTCCCTGGCAGGCGGCGCAAGCAGCTGGTAAGCCGGGGTTAGCGCGGCCCCAGCCCAGCGCCCTCTCAACGAGCGCTCCCACCAAGGAGGCGGGAGCGATTGCGAAGAAGAACAGCACTGAGGCAGAGGACTGCTCGGCGCGCGTCCCAGCCGCGGCCATAGACAGCAAGAGCATGCCTGCGGCCACCCAAATAGCGCCCGCGACGGCAAATCCCTTGGCCGTCCGCGGTATCCAGTACGGGATCATCGTCCCAACCTCCGCTCAAGCGCGCCCCGGTCTCCCAACTCCATCCCTATCACAGACGCTGAGGCGCGCGGACTATCGCGGCAGCGGCCGTCGCTGACCTCAGCCAGGCAGCGAGCCATCTCAGCGTCGTGCATCTACCGACTCGCCGCCTTGCATGATGCGTGACGGATTGCGTCTTCCGGGCGATGGCGGTGAGAACTACCAGCCCAGCGGTTTCCATCCCGGCGGCACCACCGTGAAAGCTCGCTGCGCGTCATTCTGAGGCGTGAAGTGTCTGCCTCGTCCGGCCGCTGGGGCGCCGGGGTACAGCACATAGCGGTTGATGTTCCAGCAGACGTGAAAGATGTCGCCGCCAACTGAGACGACGGCAGCCCAATTCTGAGTTTTGTGCTGACACTCCACTGGCGGACTCCCCTCTGTGTATTTCCCCAGCGTGGTGTATGCCTCACCGGCATCTTGGGTGTCAAGTCGGAAGATATAGCGAAGCGGGGCCCCCTCCAGACGGTAGAGCGCCCCGCTTATCGGCCAGTTGTGGCGGTTGTGGATTAGTGGATACTCGGCTGCCCCGGTACAGCCATGCCGGCGGCCTCTTCCTCGCCGTCCGGATCAAGCTCGTCACGGACGGCGGCCTCGCCGGCCAGGTAGCCGAACTCCCACCCTAGGACGTAGCAGCGGCACTCCGGCTCGCCCGCGTCGCCGTGCTTGTGCTGCTCCTGATGGGCCTCCGGACCGCTCATGGTCGCGGCGCCTCCGGATGCTCGCTGGCGAACTGCAACGCCGGCGGCGTCAGCTCCTCGACGAGCACGGCCAGCATGCGATCGCGGATGCGGTCGAAGGCCGCTCCCTCGAGTGCGTCCAGCCGATCGCGCTCAGACGGCCGCAAGTCGTCGGTGTGCCAGAGCGCCGAGTCCATGTCCATCGCGACGCGAGTCGGCAGGTCGGTCTGCTCGATGATCTCCCTGGCGACCCGCTCGATCGTCTCCTTGACCTCTGCCTCGCTGGGCCGGCGCGAGAGTGCTGCCGTGTTCATCTGACCCTCCTAGATAGCGCAACGCCCGCCGTAGGCCGTTACAGGCGGCACCACGACGGGCGATTAGCAGTCTATTCGGTTAGGCCGTCCTGTAACCGGCAGGGCGATCATACGCCTGTTGCCGGCGTCCGCAAGTGCCTTGTTGCTGGCCACCTTGCGATTAGTTGGCCGGGCCGGCCGCCGCAGCCAGCGCGACCACTGGCAACCATCGCTCGCCGTCCCACGCCGCGACCAACGAAAAGCTACCTCCCTGGCGAGCCATCAGCTGGTGCGCTGTACCTATGGTCAGCCTGCGCTCGATCGTGATGCTTGGCGCCTCGGTCCACCGTCGGTAGGCGTCACCAAGCGGGAAGGCATCGATCAGGTCACGACAACTCTCTTGGCTGATGCCCCGGCCCTCGCGAACTGCGGCCGCCGTGACGGCCGGGACTTTCGCGCCAGGCGGCGCCCCTTCGCGTACCACCACGATCATGCCGTTGAGTGCTTCGTCATCGTCGCGGGCCAAAGCGTCTAAGAGCGCCACTAGACAATCGTCGACGGCCGCCAGCGTGGCCGGCTCGTTCAGCCAGCGGCAGGTATCGCAATGATCGGGACCGACCATCGTTTGCTAGCCCATCTGCCTAGCCTACGCGCGTCGAGCTGTTGCGGCCCGTGTGCTGGATGCCCAGATGCCGCTGCTGGCCCTCGGTGACGGCCCGCGCCAGCTCGTATCCGTTGAGCTGGATGCTGGTGTGAACCTCGATGGGCCTGTTGCCTCCGCCGCCGCCACCACCACCGACTGAGAACACGCCGCCTGAGATTTCGCGCGGGTTGCGCAGGATCGCGTAGGCCTCCTGTGCGGCCTCGCCAAGCACGGCGTTCATCGGGCCGTTGGTGTAGCCGGCGCCGCCTTGAGCGAAGGCGTAGGTGGGGCCGCTGCTGTTCCAGCGGACCTTGCTGAAGCCGGCGCGAAGAGCGCCGATCTGAGCGTTTAGGTGCCGGCCGGCATAGGCCGGCCCGATGCGGTCGGCGGCGAGCTGCGTGGCCGCGCCGACAGCCTGGAGGATTCGGTAGAGCGGCCCGGTGGAGTCGAGCTTGGTGCTCGTGTTGCGCGTCATATCGTTGATGCCCGCGAGCCGCACGGCTGCCGCGCCAGACAGGTCGAGCGCGCCTTTGCGCATCGGGCCCGTGTTCGCTTCGATGCTGTTCAGCAGCGCGCCCTCGACGGCCAGCCGGCCGTTGGCCAGCGGCTGCGTGTGCGTAGCGATCGAGCCGAGCTGCGAGCCTGTGACGCCAACGGTGCCGGTCGAGGTGTTGCCGTCGATACCGAGGCGACCATTCTTGAGCGGGCCGGTGTTGGCCGCTACGCCGTCCATGCTCGTGCGCATGGGGCCGAAGGCGGGGTGCTCGATGTTCCACGGCAGGCCGGGCTTCTGAGTCACGTTGGCGTCGAGGCCGCTGGTCACCTTGTCGGCCGTCGTCTCGCCCGACTCGGCGGTGCGCGAGCCGTAGCCCGCCTGGTCGTACAGCTGGCGGTACGTCAGGCCACCTGGGCCGAGGTTACGCGACAGGTCGGTGATGGCGCGGCCCCAGCGCTCGCCTTCGGTCGGACCCGATTGCGGAAAGGCATTGACCTGACCGCTGGCCCGAATGCTTGTGCTGCGACCGGGCGGCGTGTAGCCCTTGCTCGGCGAATAGACGGTTTGCCACGACGGATCGGCCATTGGCCTGAATGGCCAGATGTTGTCGTGAGTCCACTGAAGCGCGCCGAGGCCAAGCCCAGCGCCGAGGCCTCGAGCAAGGCCGCCGAGGCCGAGCAGGCTGCCGCCGGCCGCCGGAGTGGCACCGCGCGCCAGGCCAGCGACCGCGGAGCCTCCCTTGATGACGCCCTTCTCCGCGCCCTGGATCAGGCCGCCCAACAACGGCAGTTTGCGCGCGAGCAGGTAGAGGAGCCCGCCGCCGGCCACTTCTTCTACCGAAGGTGTGCCGGGCCCCAGCGGCCGCGATCCCTCTGGGAACAGTGAGCGGAAGGCCGCGACGATCTTGTCGACCAGCTCGGTCTTCAGGAAGGTGAGGAGATCGGTGATCCAGCCGACGAGCCCACTCATGCCGCTGACCAGTGAGCCGATCTTGTCGAACAGGCCGGGTGTGCCCTCGGTCGCCGCCCAAGGGTTCTTCGAGTCCCAGCCCTTGTGGCCGAACAGGAAGCTCTTGATGTCGGCGGCGAACTTCTCGCCGGACTTGCGCGCCTCGGCGGCGGCCTGCTTCATCGCCTCGGTCAGGCCCTTGCCCAGGCCAGCGCCGAAGTCGGTGCCGAGGTTGGTCGGCCAGCGCGGCTTGAAGGCCTTGATCTGATTGCCGATCTGGGCGAGGTGCTTGCGGTGCTCGGCGAGCAAGTCCTGCAGGTGCCGGCGGCGGTCCATCAGCTCGTCGCGGCGGGCTCGGATGGCCTGCTGGCGCTCGTGCTCGGCCAGCCGCTCCTTGGCCTTGGCGACGTTGCGCTCGCCTTCGATGATGTCGGCGGCGTGCTTCTGCCGGGCCAGCTCAGCCTCGGCCTCACCCATGAAGGCGGTGAACACGCCCTTGGTCTTGAGGTCTTCGAGCTGGCGCCGCGCCTCCTCGATCTCGGTGACGAGCTCCTGCCGCTCGCGGGCAGCGTTGCGCCGCCGCTCCTGGCGGTCGAGCGCCTCGATCTGGCGGTCGATTGCCTTGATCTGCTTCTCGAGGGCTGACGTGGTGCCGTCGATGCCCGACTTGGCCCGCTTGGCCTTGCCGAACATGCCGTCGAGCCAATCGGTGAGGGCCTTGCCCCGGCGCGGCACGGCGGCCACCTTGTCAGCGAAGGTGGTCATCGACAGGTTGATGTTGAGGAAGCCCGAGACCAGCCCGGCGATGAAGTTCACCACCTGCACCGCGAACCGGACGATGTTGTCCATGTTCTGCTGGATGGAGTTGGTGATGCCATCTACCAGCGCCTCGAGCGCCGGCGCCACGCCGCTCAGGATTTGGCTGCCCACGCCGGTCATGGCGTTGGTCATCCGGTTCTTGGTCTGCTCCCACTGCATGGCAGCGCGCAAGGCGGCCTCGTCGAGGATCAGGCCCGAGCGCTGGGCGTCGGCGATGATGAGCTTCAACTGGGCGGAGGTCAGGCCGAGGCCGCGGGTGAGCATGGTGAACGACTGCTCGGCGCTCATGCCCTCGCGGCGCATCCGCGAGAGGGCGTTGACCACCTCCTCGCTCGACACGCCGACGTACTGCGCGGCGGCGCCCAGCGCCGATGCCTTCTCTGCAGCGAGGCCCGACACGCTGGCGATGTCGCGCACGGTGGCGGCCCACTTCTCGCCGCGCCCGATGGCGTCGGGGATGGTCCGGATCAGCCGGCCGATGGCGCGCTCGATGGCGATGTAGGAGCTGAAGCCGACGCCGATGCCGGCGCCCTGTAGGACGGCGTTGAGCCGGTTGAAGCCCGAGCGCAGCCGGCCCGTCGCCTTGTCGATCCGATCGACGGTGCGGTTCAGCCCGCCGAGGGTACGGTCAATCGACTGGAGCGGCCTGGTCGCCTGATCGATGGCCTTTACGACGATCGAAAGGGGTTGCTCAGCCACCGGTCGGCGCCACTCTCTTGGCCCGCAGCCTGCGCACCGCCTCAGCCTCAGGCAATCCCATCGCCTTAGCCACGCCGCGCAGCCAGGCCTCGCGCTTGCGCAGCTGGTTCGTTAGCCAGGCTGTGTCAAAGCCGTCAAGGCCCTTGATGCCGGCGGGTGGAGCCTCCGGCGCCAACTGCTCGGCAAAGGCCTCATAGACGGCCCAGCGCACTTCCTCGCGGAGTGCTTCGGGCGTCATGCTGAACGCGGCCTTGGATGCGCGGGCCATTGGACTAGGCGTCGAAGGTGAGCTTGACGATGTTGTCGCCCGAGCCGGGCGCGACACCGATGTCAAAGCGCTCAGCTACGCGCCAGGTGCGCCGGTCCTTCGAGAAGCTGTCGGGACCGATCCACGACGAGGCCAGGCCGACGAGCTTGCCGTTGGGCATTACGCGGTGCAGGGTCACGACGTGGCGGAAGTCACCGATCAGGGCGCATGGTGTGCCGCTGGGGCCGCCACTGGGCATGCCGTACAGCGGCACGACCGGAACCGCCGTCTCGCTGCCGTCAGCCTCGCGTCGCACGTCGAGCAGCATTGGCTTGCCGGGCGGGAAGATGACATCGCCCGAGCCGTCGGTCTCCTGGCGCAGCCGCTTGGCTGCGGTCGGGCTGACGAAGGCGGCGTTCGGGAAGCGTCCGTCGTCGACCAGCGCCCAGTACTGCTCGAGCAGCGCGTTGTAACTGATCGGCCCGCCGGCGGGGCGGCTGATGATGTTCGGGTTGTGCACCAGGCCGCGGATCGGCTCATCATTGCTGCCGGCGCCACGCGCGAAGAGCGTCGAGTCTTTGCGGACCAGCGCTTCGGCCAGATGGGCAGCGAGCAGCGGGTCGATGCGGTCCTTCTCACGTTCCGGCTCGGGAACTCCGGCAGTGATGGGCCCGATCAGCCGGGCGTCGGCGTCGAACTCGCTGGTGGTGGTCGTGATGGCCACGATCTCGCGCGGCGTCACGTTGTCTCCGGTCGCCCAGGTCGCGGGGTCAGGAATTGAGGGCGCCGAACCGTCGGCCGGCAGCGAGTAGGCCTCGACCTGGCCGTCAGGACCCGCGAGAGTCGTGAACATCGGCGCCACTGCATGGGCCTTGATCTGCGCCTTGAACATGACGCGAGTGACGAACGGGCGCCAGGCTGAAAGTTGCTCTACTCGGTTCGCGACCGCTGCTGAGAGCTGGTCGGCGGTCTGCGGGTCGAGCTGCGGATTTACGTCTACGCCGGTGGGCCAGGTGGGCATGGGTGTTTCCTTTTCGGAGAGTGGTTCAGGCGTTGCGGACGAGCGACTCGAATTCGCTGATGAGGTGATCGAGCCGTTCGTCCAGATGGGCGATCGGGAGTTGCGTCGGACGGTCGGCGCCGAGTAGTTGCGCCGCCTCCTGCTGTCGGTAGTACGCCTTCTCATCGGCGTCCCAGAGGGCGGCGATCTCGGCGTTGGTCTGTCGCGCGGCCTTGAGCGCCGAGCGAAGCGCCGCCACTCGGGCGAGCCACTGCTCGCGGAGGTCTTTCCGCTGCGCCGAGGCGTCCGCGTAGGCATGCTCAGCCGCCGCCTGTTCCGCCTTCGCGCGCATTCGCTCGGCCTCGGCGAGCGTGCGCTCTAGCGGTCGCAATTCGCTGTCCAGGGCGGTCAGCTGCTCGCGCAGCCCTTCTTGGCGCCGGTTGGTGTTCTTGCCCGATAGCAGCTGCTCCGCGGTCGCGTCGGCCAGGTCCTGCTCAAGCTGCTCGCGCCGCGCGCGGGCCGCTTCGACCCTCCCCAGCAGGGCGGTATGCCGCTCGGCGAACGCGGTCATGCTTGCGGTGAGGGTGTCAACGGCCATCTGTTGTCTCCCTGGTGGCGGGCCCGGAGCCGGCGCCGTGCGTCAGCCGTTGGTCCAGGTCGACCAGCTCTCGCCGCGCCGCCGGAAAGGAAGCAGGTAGGCGAGCGATGGCTTCACCGGCGGCCTTCGCGGCAGCAGGCTCCGAGCCCCGGCGTGCGCAGCCAAGTCGCTGACGCACCGGGGCCTGCCGGCCTCGGCAGAGGTATCCGAGATCGACAGGCCGCGGAGCGTCAGTCAGGCGCGTGATACCGCTCATGCGGCCTCCTGGCGCCGGAACCGGTCGCCGAGCTCAGCCAAGGCAGCGAGCTCGGCCGCCTCGGCGCGAGTGAGCGGGCCCAGCTTGTCTTCGTCGGAGCCGAACCGATGCCAAGTCGGGTCGAGGTCGTTAGGGCTGCCCGCGCCGTATGTGTAGTACTCGCGACGCTCCTCAAGGGCGCGGAATCGGCTCGACGCTTCCATGTTGTGGGCGAGCGCGTAGCGGCGCGTGGCCATGGCTCCGACAGCGCGCCAGGCAGCCGAGCGGTCGTGCGGCGGCGTGGTCTGCTTGCGTAGGCGGGCCATCACGCGGCTCGTTTCCGCGGGTACCAGCGCGCCATCGCCCCGCGGCGCCCGAGCCTCGCCGCCGCGTCATCCTCGTCGTCTTCGCCAGGCAGCGCCAAGCGGCTCAGGAGCCGGGCCAAAAGGTCACGCTGCTGGCGCAGCTCGGCGGCCAGCGGGTTCAGGGTGGTCTGCCCGCGGCTGCCCTCGATCAGCAGCTCCTCGCCGGCGAGCCTTGTGGCTAGGCGGTCGATCAGGTCTGCGGTCTGACAGGCCTCCGATAGCACGATCTCCTCGGCGTCTGTGAGGTCATAGGCGCGCGTTACCGAGCGCCACAGCTGGCGTCCGCGGCGATCGAGCCCATCAGGCGCTTTCGGCGTGCTCAAGGTCAAACCGCGAGCCATAGCGCTAAGCGCATGCGAGAGGGGGAAGCCGACGGTCTCCCCTTGGGAGGAAGCCCCTAAAAATGGGGCCTGCGTACAGCCCGCCAGGAGCCGGCTCGGCGATGTGAACAGGTGTTCGTTTCGTCATGTTGAGGGCATCCTACGCTGCGGCAATTCCTCGCCAATTCTTGCCGCTGCTGAGCACGAAACGCCCCACTTGCGCTTGACAGTTGCAGCGCGGGCACACGATAATAGGCATACCATCAGTGGCGTTTGTAGGAGGCTGCCATGAGCGCGCTCACCTTCACGGTCGGACGGGACCAGGCGACAGGCGCCGCGGTCAGTGCCGACCTTGCCCAGTTGCCCCACTTGCTGGTCGCCGGCACGACGGGATCAGGCAAGACGACGTTCGTCCATTCGATCCTGACCGAGCTGATCGGCAAGCACGGACCCGACGAGCTGCGACTGCTGCTCATCGATCCGAAGCGCGTCGAGCTGCGCGGCTATCGCAGGCTGCCACACCTCATCAGCTCGCCGGTCGTCGGGTTCGATGATGCGCTGGAGGCGCTGGACTGGCTCGAGGGCGAGATGGAGCGCCGCTTTGCGCGGCTGGAGCGGGCCAACGCCAGGGACATCGCGGCGTTCAACGCGACGGCACGCAAGCCGCTGCCGCGGATCGTCGTCGTGATTGACGAGTTGGCCAACCTCATCCTGACCGAGCGCAAGGCGATCGAGCGCCCGCTGGTACAGGTGGCCGCCATGGGTCGCGCGGCTGGCATCCACCTGATCCTCGCCACGCAGCATCCGTCGGCCGACGTGCTGACCGGGCTGCTGCGCGCCAACGTGGGCGCCCGCGCGGCGTTCACGACGGTCACGTCGCTCGACTCGCGGATCATCCTGGGCGCGAAGGGTGCCGAGGTCCTGGGCGGCAAGGGCGCGATGCTATTCCGCGCTGGCCAGACGCCGGTGCGGCTACAGGGCCGCTACGTCGGGGACGCCGAGATCGCGGCCGCGGTGAGCCGATGGCCGAGCGCGCCGTCGCCCGAGCCGTGGGCCGTCGAGCCTGAGCCGGTCGATCCGCCGCGCCGGTCGCTGCCGAGCCTCCGTCCGCTGCTCGCCGCTGCCCGTGCCATCGCCTTGCCGGCGCTGGCGCTGGTCGTGGCCGTGTCGCTCGGCACCGGACTCAGCGTGGCGCTGGTGGTCGCAGGCGTGGCGTGGTGGCTGGCCCGGTGAGCGACTTCGATCCAGTCAGCGTGGCCGAGATCGCGCAGCGCGCCAGAGTGTCACCGAACACGGTCCAGCATTGGCGGAAGAGGCTGCCGACATTCCCCGAGCCCGTGAGGCTGGCCACAGGGCCGGTGTGGTCGTGGCCGGTGGTCGAGGCGTGGCTGGCGATCCCGCGGCCACCAGGAAGGCCGCGCAAGAAGCCTCGGCGCTCGAGCTAGGCATGCTTACGGTCGGTCGTCGTGTACGAAGGCCTAGGCATTGCATCCACAGATACCCTGTGGACTGGTTAGCACTTCGATGAGGTGAAATACGTGAGGGCGCTGCTACTACTGGTCACGGTCGCGGCCGGAGGGTGCGCGGGGAGCGCGCCACTGTCGGTCGCCCAACCCACGCCGCTCGTAATCCAAGCGACACCGGAGATCGTGTACGTCACGCCCGATCCGGCGACACTGCCAACGCCGATCATCGTGCATGTGACGCTCGAGCCGGCCTCGTTGCCGACGCCACTCGTCGTATACGTCACTGCACCGCCGGCCCCAACGCAAGCGGCGACGCCGCAGCCCACGCCTACCCCCCAGCCGGTGGGCTACCGCGAACTCACAAATCGTCAGTGGGCCCAGCTCGTCAAGGCACCCGACGACCACGCTGGAGATCGTGTGGTCGTATGGGGCTGCATCACACAGTTCGATGCCGCTACCGGCCCAGACCAGTTCCGAGCGAACGCAACGAACAAGCGTCTGCGGTACTGGTACCAGGGCGACAACTCGTATTTCGCAGGAACGGGCAGTCAACTCGCGGAGTTCGTCGCCGACGACGTGGTCCGCATGAACGTCACTGTTCTCGGGGCCTATACATACGAGACGACGCAGGGCGGGTATATCACCGTGCCATCTTTTGAGGTCGATGCCATCGAGCGAAGAGGCGGGTGCTGACCCATCGCCGCAGCGCAGAATGCTCAACACATTTCATGCACCAGCAGCGCGCCGGCGCCACTCGTTGAGCGTTCGCATGGGTCTCCCGCGCCGGCGGGCCAGCATTTCCCGCGTGAGATCGCGGTCGCCGGCAAGGGCGCCCTCTACGTCGCGCAGGACTCCTCGCCGCCAGTGCGCCTCGGCGAGCTTGTGGTACTCGCGGCTGGCCTCGGGCCAGTTGTTTGCCATGCCAGCCGTGGTGGTCGTGAGCGTCGGCGTGCCATCGGCCAGGGTGATGACCTCGTAGCGGCCGAGACGGCTTCGGACGTCAAGCTCAATGCGGTCGAGGATGCGGCTGAGCTCGGCCTGATCGAAGGCGCCCGAGTCCCGGCCGAGCGCGCGCATTGCGGCCTCGATCACGGCCGGCTCGTCGACTTCGGGCAGGCCGAGCGTGGGCGCCAGCACTGACCACAGCTCAGCGATCTGGCGGATCGATGCCGGCCTCTGGCCCATCGCGGCAAGACGTCTGTCGACGGCTGGGATGGGAGGCTGCCTGCGGCCAGCGTGCGCCTTCCAGTCGGCCACCGGGCCCCGCCACGCGCAGTCTCGGCAGGCGGCCGTGTCGGTAGCGAACCGGACCTCGCCGATGCGATGGCTGGCCATGACGGCTAGAGCAGCGCCGCGAGCACGCGCACGACTTCAGCCCACCAGCCGGCCACCACTTCGTCTCCCAGGGCTGCCGCGCGGTCGTGCTCCTCGCGGGCCACGGCCAGCTGGCGCCGGCGCTGGGCCTCGATGGGTGTGACAAGTCGCCAGGGCGGGGGAGTTCGTCGGGTCATGGCGCCGTCACCCACACCTCGACGGGCCGGCCGCCGGTTTCGCGGGAGAAAGTGCGCGCCCGTCCGTCGGCGAGTAGCCGCCCCAGCGCGGCGCTGATGCGGCCCGATGGCTCGTGCCGGCCGAACAGGTCACGGATTTGGGTCCTGGTCAGACCTTCGGTCGCTTCGGTCGCTTTTAGCGCACTTTCGATCGTGTCGGCGATCGGGTCGCCGGTCGCGTCGCCGAAGATGTAGGCCACGCTGCGCTCGACGTATCCCCAGAGGGCCAGCGCCGACTCAAGGTGACGGGCGCCGATAGTGGTCGACTTGTCGAGCAGGGCATAGATCAGGCTCAGCCGCAGCACGTGGGCCTCTGCGCGCGCCAGCACAGCGCCCGCCAGGCCGGGGCGATCAGCCGAGAGGTCGTGGTATGCCTCGGCCCACATCTGACGGGCCTCGTCGTCACGCGCCAGGCGATCGAGCCTCGACGCGAAGGCGATCCGATCCTGTAGCTCGGCAACGATCTCGACAACCTGCTCGCCCTCGAAGGGCTCGGGCTCGGGCAGCTCCTTCGATCGGCGCACGGCGAGCCACAGGAAGCGGTTGGCGAATCCGTTGACCAGCTCTACGTCGGCCAGCTCGCGGCGCAGCTCCTCGATCGTGGTGTGACCGAAGATCGAGACGTGGGCGCCGGTTGCGCGAGCCGGCGCCGTCTTGGTTGTGGTCCGAATGTCGCCGCGGTCCCAGGCGTCGCGGATGATCGGGCTGAGGATGCTGCCGGCCCGACTGGCGATCTTCATGATGCGCACCAGCTCAGGCTCGAAGATGGTCAGCCGCTTGTCGGGTTCGCCGGGGTCGACGGTAGTTATCTCGCCTTCGTCGGTAACCTTCTGGATCGGGTCACGGACGGCCCACACGAGCGCCTCGCCGCTGCCCAGGCCGCCGATCAGACGGTGGTCGGTCCAGTCGGGGTCAGCCTGCGAGTAGATCGCCCGGTTGGGCCGCTCGCTGTCGCCCTTCCTCGCCTTCGACGTGCTGCCGGCGAGGGCCAGGTACTCGTTGGCTCCGTGACGGGTCGCACCGACCATGACGTGGGGCCCAGTGCCGACGGCGTTGCCGAACATGACAATGAACTGCCCGAGAACGGCCACGCGATCCGCTTCCGTGTGCGGGTCGATCATGTCGACGGCTTCGCCCGCGAAGCCAGCGAAGGCGGCCTCGTCAGGGTGTGTAGGCCAGTCCTGCGGCTGCGACACAAGCGACCGAAGCGACATAAGGTCGGGGTCGGGGGTGCTTTTGTCGCTTTCCGCGCTTTGGTCGCGTGTCGGACGGCTGCGCAGCCAGTCGGTGGCCTTGATGATCGCCTTCAGCTCGTCGGCGGTATGCCCGGCGTCGAGCCAGTCCGATACGTCACCTTTCGGCGGCAGGTCGGGCAACTCAACGATGCGCACCGACCGGGCGATGCCGAACAGGGACGCGGCAACCTCGAGGGCATGGTCGCGACCGGGGTCATCGTTGTCGGGGATGATCGCCACCTGGCGGCCGCGCAGGTGCTCGCTGTACTCATCGCGCCACTTGCCGGCGCCGGTGACGTTGCAGGTGGCAACCAGCCCTTCTCGGCGCAGCCGGTCGACGTCCTTCTCGCCCTCGACCAGGAACACAACCTTGTCGCCCGAGTTGACCAGGGCGTCCAGCCGGTAGGGCACGCGCCGAACGCCATTCATGTTCCAGGCCCAGCCGCCGCGGCCATCCGATCGGCGCTGGCGGAACGTCTTGGGCTCGAAGCGCACGACCTCATACAGCAGCCCGCCTTCTTCGTCCCGATATGGGTAGGTCGCGACCTCGCGCATCGAGCTCTTCGTCTTGGGCTCGTCTGGTGCGAACAGGTCGGCCATGCTCATCCCCACGGCCTCGACCACGGCCTCGGTCGGACAGCCGGCGTGGCAGCGGACAAGTGCGGCACCGCCCTCGCCTGTCGTCCAGCTGAGGGAGGGGTTGACGTCTTCATGGGCAGGACAACGGCCGATCCAGGCACCGGCTTTGACCTCGCGGGCCTTGGGCAGCCTCTCTAGGGCGTTCAAGATCGGCGCCATCCCTGTCGTCATCGCGGGCCACGCGTCCGCAAGTCGGCCACCGCCCCATCGGCCGCGGCACGCATCTGCTCAAGGAAGTAGGCGGCCAGCGTCTGATCGCCGGTCTGCCGCGCCGCCAGAAACTGCCCCTGAGCCCGTTCGCCTCGGCGGTGCCAACGGCGGTGACGCGCGTCGGTGGGGTGAGAGGGCCACAGGCCGGGTGTAGGATCGTTGTCACGGGCGAGGTTGGACATCTTCGGTTGCCTCGTTGCGTAAAGAGACCTCGGGCGGCGCTCACCGCACCGGGGTCTCGACTTGTTAGGCCCGGTCTTTGGCTCGGTCCCAGCGGCGCATGGCGAGCCTCGTCATTCGAGCCCGCAGCGCGTACTGAGCACGTCGCTCGCGCTCTGCCGCCGTCAGCGATCCGTCGGGGTCGACTTCGGCGGCGATCTTGGCTCGCCACGCATCAGTGGCCGGGCGAGTGTTGGTCTTGCCGCTGGCGTGCAGCACAAGGGCACCCAGGCGTCCCAGGCGGACGCGCTCGGGGTTCTTGTCTGTGTCGTTGTGGCGCGGCATGCCACGTAGGTTGGCGGCCTACGTGGCGGGGTCTGGCGGGTCTAGATGGCGGGTTTCTTGGGCTTCCTGCTCGGCTGCCAGTCCGTGTCGGCGGTCCAGCCGCGCTCGATCCACTCAGTAAGGGCATCACGCCCCACTTCGAGCTTTACAGCGGCGTAGCGAATCGAAGGTTCGTGGCCGAGGGTACGTCGCCAGGCGGGCAGTGACTTCTTGAGTTCCTCAAGCTTCTGGCGGGCCAGCGGGGTCAGGCCATCGTCAAGAGTCGCCGCAACCAACCGGCGTCGGGCGGCTTGATGTTCCTTGCGCACCAGCGCCTCGTAGGCGAGCCAGTCGGGTGTTGAGTCTGTGTGATGCGGTGCTCGGGCCTTACGGAGGGCCGTCAGCAGCTCTCGGCGTCGATCGATTGGGACGGCCGCAGCCACCTCGGCTAGGACGGGTACACGCGTGCCGAACCAGTGCCCAGGTCGCGTCTTAGCCACCAGGTCCTGCCACTCGATCTCGTCGTCGACCGTCCAGCTCACAGCTTGTCCCCCAGCGCCAGCCGGCGGCTGGCCTCAATCGCCCGCTGGTTGGCGGTCGTGCTCGCGTAGCGGCGCAACATGGCCGGAGAATCCCAGCCGCGCTTGCTCATCACGTCGGCCTCGTTCATGCCGCCGGCGAGCTCGTGGTGGGTGGCGGCGTGGCGGAAGTCGTGCGCGTGGAGGTTCGGGATGCCAGCGCGCAGGCCGCGATCGCGGATCGTCTGAGCGATGCCCGAGTCGGTCAGCCGGCCCTTCTTGCCCAGCCATAGCCACGGCTCGGCAGCGTGGGCGTGGCGCCGCCGAAGGCGCAGGTAGTCCTCAATGGCTACGAGCGTCCGGTTGCTGATCGCGATGTAGTTGTCCTTGCCGCCCTTGCCCAGCACATGGACCAGGCCGCGGCGCAAGTCGATGTCACGGTCGGCCGGGTCGGTGGGGGAGTAGCGCAGGGCGGCGATCTCACGGCGCCTGGCGCCGGTGTCGAAGAGGAGACGCAGCAGGGCCTCGTCGCGCTGATCCTCGAACGTCTGGCGGGTCGTGGTGGCGAGGATGGCGCGCAGCTCGTCGATGGCCAGCACGCGCGGCATCAGGCGGGGGAGGCGAGGCGGCTTGAGCTTGGCCATCGGCGAGCGGAATGCGTCGTCGACCTCGGCGTACCAGTTGAAGAAGCGCTGGAGGCCGCGCCAGCGGTTGTGGGCGGTGGCCGGCTTGTGCTTCTCGAGCAACGCGCCGACCCACTCCTCAACGTGGCGCGGCTCGATCTCGCGCACGCTGGTCGGGTAGTCGTGGTCGAGCAGCCAGCGGCCGAACTGGCGGACCGCGCCGCCGTAAGCGAGGATCGTGTTCGGGCTGACGTTCTTCGCGCGCATGGCGCGCACGAACGAGGCCAGCTCGTCGCCCAGGTCACCCGGAGTGACAAGCTCGACGGGCTCGGGTACAGTGATCGTCACGGGGGATTGGGCCTCCATGCTACTGGCAGTTATCGCGCTGATAGCATGACCTGTTATGCGGCGTAGGTCAAGGCCTCGCCAAGTTATCGGCTCAATCCCCTAGTGAAACCGGGCGGCTAGCTCAGCTGGTTAGAGCACTTGCTTGACATGCAAGAGGTCACTGGTTCGAGTCCAGTGTCGCCCACCAATCACCTGATTCACGCTCAATCTGACCGTATAACTGTCTTGAGCGTAGGGAACAGCTCCGATTGTTCTGCATCCTGGAGGACGGAGCCCGAAGAAACTCGAGCCAGTCGATCGCCGTCTTCAGGCAAATACTGGGTTGCAGCGCTGCTCACCACGCTCGCATTGCAAACGATCCAATTGGACGCAAGCCTCAGGCGAACCAGTCGTCCTCGACGGCTTGAGGGCCGTCCCCGAGGCTTCATTCGTCCGTGATCCAGACGACATACGAGAGCACCGCGCCTCGGTACTGGGCGGTCACCTGCCAACAGCCAGGACTCGGAAACTCTACGCCGGCGAGCATCGCTTCTCCCCCAAGACTGTCAGCAGCGGCGTTGGTTGCGTGATCAGTCGTGACTGTACCGGCGCCATCCAGCCGTGTGGCGACAACGGTGATGGCTGGCTCCTGCTCCTGTCTCATGCCTGACCAGTTGGAACTCCACCAGAACAGCTTGATTCCTACCGGGAACGAGGCATTGGAGGCATCCCACACCTCACCGTCGAGTTTCAGCATTGTCCAGAGCTCTGGGGTCCCGAACCAGGCGTAGCGGTCATCTGGGGGTGAAGAGGGATAAGGCGACGGCGCGACCAAGGGCGGATTGGGCCGCGTGACGGCGCACGTCTCATTTGCGACCGGCGGACTCTCTATTGCTGACGCGGCGGGAGCCCCGACGCCGACTTGCGGTCCGTCCATGGTCGGCGTCCTGACGCCGAGGACGAATACGGCGACGAGCATCGCGCCGGCACCCATCACGGCTGCCGTGGCGACCACCGGCCATCCGAAGGTGCTCCGCCCGGCGTTGGCAACTCCCACATCGTCGACGTCGGGAGGGGGTGGCTGTGATGCGCGCCAGCGTGCGCCAGCGTCGCTGAGGAGACGGTCGAGATCATCCATCGAGCAATTCCTTTAGGCGATGCCGCGCGTCGGCCAGCGTCGACTTCACCGTGCCGGGTGAACATCGCATCACTGTGGCGGTTTCCGTGATGCTCAGGTCAACAAAATAGAAGCAGTTGACAGCTAAGCGCTGTCGTGGCGGCAGACGAGAAACGGCGCCCTCAACGTCTAGCCGCTCGTCGAGTGAACGGTTCGGCATTGTCAGATCCGCGACGACGCTGATCGGTCGTGCTCTCCTGCGGGATCGTCGTGCCTGATCGGCGGTGATCGCCAAGAGCCATGTCCGCAGGCTGCCGCGCGTCGAGTCGTACTGGGAGCGCTTCTTCCAAGCGCGCAATAGCGCTTCTTGGACCACGTCGTCGCGGTCAGAGTCAGAAGTCAGGCGCGCGGCGAGCCTGGCCATCACGGTTAAGTGAGGGCCTATCCACTCCGCAAATGCCTCTGTTGAATCGGGAACCTGGTCGAAGGCACGCGAAGCCCTGCGCCGGCTCATGACGACTTCCAATGTACGTATACGCCCCAAGAGGCTTCGCCGGTTGGGTGGGGAAGTTCGTTAAGCTTAACTGCTTCCCGCCGCCCGCCATCGGTTGACTACAGCGCTCGGTGACCGCAAACAACGCGATGCGTTGTTCCCTGCTGTGATGGAGGCGCGCAGCGAGGTATTCGGGACGCACGCTCCCGCCGGCACGCTAGTCGGCGTCGAGGCGCTCGGCAGCCGTGACTACTTGGCCGAAGTCGACGCCATCGCAGTCCTGGACTAATAGAGCGGATCCCGTTTCGGCTGCTCGGCCTCGTCCGGCGGACCGATCGGGCCGTGAGCTCCGGTTCTACTTGATGATCCGCATCTGTGCGGCGTGCGCCAAGGCGGCGTGCAGCAATTGGTGGACGTACCGCACGCCCGCCGGACTCAGGTCGCCGCGCTCTGCGACATACAATGGTCGCTTCTCTCTGAAGGGTGGAGCGTAGCGTTCGAGGGTCTCGCCCCAGCATTTCCGTTGTTGCAGTCTCGAAACAACCCTGTAGGTCAATCAGCGCATCGGCGGAGGCGCTGCCGCTAACGGGAGGAAGTTAGGTGCACGAGCTCGACGGCATCCGGATAATGAACAGAACCGACGGCGTGGTCCGGCCGGGCCACGGATCGTCCACCCTTCGAGAATGGATCTCGGCGGAGGATACCGGAGGGCGATGGAGCTTCGGCGAGGTGACGGCGGAGCCCAACGAGACGGTGGGCACCCACCTCCATCCTGGCGAGCCCGAGGCCTTGATCATCCTCGACGGTCACGTCGAGCTCCACGGTTCAGCCGGCATCGCCCAGCTCGGACCCGGGGATGTCGTCTTCATTCCGTCCGATACCGAGCATGGGTTGCGGACTCCGAACGGAGGACTCTGGCTCGCGATCTGGCCGACCCGTGAGCGAGTGCCCGGCAAGAGATACGCGTAGTCGAAGCTACTCCCGCCGATCCTGCGAGCGGCTCGCCGAGACTGATGTCGACCGAAGATGCCGAGGCATACACCGAGCACTGGGGACCGGTGCTCCGTCCGGCCGTCGACCGCCTGCTCGACGAGCTCGCGCCGCTTGCCGCTCTCTCGCGACATTCGGATGGCCGTCCGCCACGTCTCCTCGACCTTGGGACGGGGACTGGCCAGCTTGCCTTTGCCGCGCTCGAGCGCCGGCCGGGAATCGAGGTCGTGGGCATTGACCGGGACGCAGCGATGCTCGAGGTGGCGCGGCGTCGGAGCGCGCAGATAGCGATGAGCGCGTCCTTGTCGCTCGTCGAGGGCGGTGCCCAGGAGCTGCCGTTTGAGGACGCGGCGTTCGACCTAGTCGCCTCGTCGTTCGTGATCGATCTTCTTGATCGCCGACGCGCGTTCCGTGAAGTGCGGCGCGTCTTGCGCCAGGGCGGCGCCTTCGGCGCGGTTGCCTGGCTCCCCGCGGGGACCGACTTCGCGCCACGGCGGATTATCGTCGACGCTCTCGCTGACGTCACCCCGCCCCCGTGATCGCTCGGGGCGTCCCGTCGCTCGCGGCCGTGACGACTCAGCTCCGCCGAGGCGGATTCAGTCGGGTCTCCCCCGTGCCTGGCGAGCTCGTACACCGTTGGTCGGTAGACGATTTTCTTGCGTACGTGGCGGCGTGCGGCTGGCGCTCGGTTCGCGCGGGCATGAAGCCTGGGGAGCGACAAAGGCGCATGAGATCGATGCGTCGCGGACTTGAAGCCCTCCCGGCGGCCGCATTCGACTGGCGGAGGGCGACGGTCACTACGATTGCGCGACGGATGTAGCCGAAACTGGCACGTCAGGACTGGGCTCAAAACCCCACACGCTGAGGAACCGCGTTAAGGCGTCATCCCTGGGGAACATCCGCGCCTCACCCGCTATGACCGCACGACGCGGACTTCGCTTCGTTCTCCTGGCTGGCGCAGCACGTCGAACCGGATCTCGTCGCCCGACGCGTGGCCCCTGATCGCGTCCTGCAGCACAGGGATCGACTCGATCGCGTTCCCATCCACAGCCAGCAGGACATCGCCGCGGCGAAGGTCTGCGGTCATCGCCGGGCTCGCCGACCGTGGACGCACCATCTCGATGCCCGCCAGGGCGTCGATCGGTCCGGCGTCGGTCCACGCCATGGCCAGCTGTCGGCGGAAGGCAAGCCAACACAGGCAGACGCCGAGCCCGCACGAGGGGCAGATGCACTGGCAATCCAGCCCGTCGCGCTCCAGCTCGTCGACCAGCACCTGGGGCAGGGCGCGGATGATCTCCCGCAGCCCGGCGACATACGCGCGCATGTGCTGCCGAGCGAGGTCGCCGGTGTTGTCAGGGCCGAGCAGCTCCACGGAGTCGGCGGCGCGGAAGGCGGGCCCCATCAACACGGAGTAGCCGACCACCGCCTGGCTATACATCGCATGCAGGGCAAACAGGGGCGGCGGAGCCCGGAAAGTCGGCAGCGTCATGCCGATGCGAAGGCACGATCGCCGGCACCAGCTCAGGGACCGGGACGTCCGGGCCAACCGCCTGCAGTCGGGCGGTCAGCGCCTGTCGTTGGC
>Ga0247719_1000603_pt1 | contig 19904 bp, 19 predicted proteins | sample 41E_DmetaG_FD_189046 | JGI IMG/M metagenome (GOLD analysis project Ga0247719, IMG submission 189046) | Soil microbial communities from hillslope of Landscape Evolution Observatory, University of Arizona, Oracle, AZ, United States - 4-1-E_D | ecosystem: Engineered > Artificial ecosystem >...
GGGGCGGGACGATTTCTCCGGCGGGCATCGGGTAGGGGTGCTTGAGATTTCACGACCGAAGGGTGGTTCTCATGGCCGAGATCAAGGTCCTCGCGTTCGCCGGCAGCCTGCGCGACGACTCCTTTAACCGAAGGATGCTCGACGTCGCCCGGGACCTGGCTCCCGAAGGTATGAAGATTTCCATCTACGACATCGACGACATCCCGCTGTTCGACCAGGACCTCGAGAAGCGAGGTATGCCGGAGGGGGTGCGCCGGTTCCACCTCGTGCTCGATGCCGCCGACGCGTTGCTGATCGCGACGCCCGAATATCAGCACGGGATGACCGGCGTTCTGAAGAACGCTCTCGACTGGGCGTCGCGTCCGCCGGGGAAGTCCCCGATGCAGAACAAGCCGGTCGCGATCCTGTCGGCGACCCCGGGCGCCACCGGCGGGGTGCGTGCCCAGGAGCAACTTCGTCAGACGCTCACCTACAACAAGTGCATCACGGTTCCCGCCCCCGAGGTTCAGGTCGCCCACGTGCATCAGAAGTTCGACTCGGACGGCAACTTCACCGACGAGGAGGGCAAGAAGTTCCTCCGGGAGTTGCTCGACAATCTCGCGGAGCTCACGCGCGATCTGTCGACGGATCACCCGTGATTCGATAGGGCGTGCGCTCATACCGCAACGAGCGGCCCCGAGCCGAGGGTGCGCCGCCGACCCATTCCCCGCGGCCCTTTCATCGTCGGCTTCCGGGCTACGCGGTCTCGCCGCTCGTCGACGCGCGCGCCCTCGCGGCCGAACTCGGCGTGCGGCAAGTCCTCGTAAAGGACGAGTCGGCTCGTCTCGGGCTCCCGTCGTTCAAGATCCTGGGCGCGTCGTGGGGCACTTATCGGGCGCTCGAACGGCACATCGGCGCCCTCGGCGGGTGGAAGTCGGTCGAGGACCTGCGGGCGGCGCTCCGGCATCATCTTCCGCTGTCGCTCGCGGCGGCAACCGACGGCAACCACGGGCGGGCGGTGGCCCGGATGGCCCGTCTGCTCGGACTCGGCGCCCGGATCTTCGTTCCCGCCGGAACCGCACCGGCGCGCACCGAGGCGATCGCTTCGGAGGGCGCGGCGTGCACGGTCGTCGACGGCACCTATGAAGATGCCGTCGCGCGTGCGGCGGAGGAGGCGGGCGACGACTGCCTCGTGATCTCCGACACCTCGTGGCCCGGATACGAAGACGTGCCGCGCTGGGTGATCGACGGGTACTCGACGATCTTCGACGAGCTCGACGAGCAACTGGAGTCGCCGCCGGATGTCGTCGCGATCCAGGTCGGCGTCGGTGCCCTGGCGGCCGCCGCGGTACGCCATTTCCGGCGCGCCCCCGGCGCGCCGACGATGATTGCGGTCGAGCCGGAGCGCGCCGCGTGCGTTCTCGCGTCGGTCGAGGCGGGCGACATCGTCACCGTCCCGGGGCCGCACGACTCGATCATGGCCGGCCTCAACTGCGGGACGCCGTCGTTCGTGGCGTGGCCCGACGTGCGCGCCGGGTTCGACCTCTACCTCGCGGTGCCGGACGAGGGCGCGCGCGGGGCGATGCGCGCGCTCGCGCGCGACGGGATCGTGGCGGGGGAGACGGGCGCGGCGGGCGCGGCCGGAGTGATCGAGGCCGCGCGCGCGGGCGTCTTCGATCTGCCGTCGGACGCAACGGTCTTGCTCCTGAGCACCGAGGGCGCCACCGACCCCGCCGCCTATCGACGGATCGTCGGCTGACTCGCCGCTCGATGCCGGAAAGCGCACCCGGGGGCGGGTGCCTGCCTCCCTGCGGGGCCGGGGCGCGCCGGGCACACTGGGGGCATGGACGATGTGCGCGTATTCGTCGTCGACGACCAGGCGCCGTTTCGTGACGCGGCGCGCGCCGTGATCGAGCTCACCGACGGGTTCCTCTTCGTCGGCGAGGCAGCCACGGGAGAAGAGTCGCTCGTCGAGACGGCGCGCCTTCATCCCGACCTCGTGATCATGGACGTGAACCTCCCCGGCATCGACGGGATAGAGGCGACTCGTAGGATGACTCGCAACGACAAGCCGGCGGTGCTGCTGGTGTCGACTTACGACGAGCAGGACTACGCGCGCCTGGCCGCCGAGTGCGGCGCAATCGCCTATCTGCCGAAGTCCGAGTTCGGCCCCGATGCCCTCGTCGACGCGTGGGCGGCGGCACGTTCCTGAACAGGGATCCTCCCGCGCACGATGGTTCCGGCACCCGGAGCGGAGATTATTTCGATAGTGCCGCCGACCGCAGAGATGCGATCCCTCATGTTGTGCATCCCGGTCCCGGCGCCCGAGCCGGTCTCGAAACCGGATCCGTCGTCCTCGACCGCAAATTCGAGGGCGTCACCGTCGAGGGCAAGCGAGATGCGGATCCTGGTGGCCGCCGCGTGCTTGGTCGCGTTCTGAAGCGCTTCGAGACAGGCGAAATACACGGCCTGCTCGATGCGCGCATCGAAGCGCCGCGCCCGAACCTCGTCGTCGGCAACCATGTCGCCCCCGATCCGGGCTGCCTCGGCATCGAGCGCCGGGGCCAGCCCGCGATCTTCGAGCACGGGGGGAAAGACACCGCCGGCCAGAGCGCGCAGGGTGTCGAGCGCATCGCGCGCCAGCGCGATCAACGGATCGATGGCCGGCCCGGCCTTGTCCGGAGATGATGCGAGCATCGATTCCGCGAGCCGCAAGCGAACGCGGAGTGCCACCAGTTGCTGCTGCGCCCCATCGTGTATATCCCGTTCGAGGCGTCGCCTCTCGGCGTCCCGTGCCGACACGATTCGTCGTCTCGAGGCGCGCAGCTCCTGTGCCTGAAGAGAAATCTGCCTCACGTGATGACGAAGCTCCCAGGTGAGTTGCACGTTGTGTAGCGCAAGCCCGGCTTGCGACGCGAGGTCGTGCAGGAGCCCGTGTGGATCGCGTCCACCGCTCCACGCAAGCTCGCCGACTTCTTCACCGCGATAAACGATCGGAATCGTTCGGGCTCGCTCCTCGCCGGGCGCGCCGGGGGGCCATGTCTCCGTGCGCTCCCCACCGGTGGGGAGCAACACCCGCACCGATGCCCACCGTGCCCCGGAGCCGCGCGCCGCCGCTTCGGCCATTCGGGGCAGCACCTCCTCTACCGACACAAGATCCGCCATCGCGCGCGTGAATTCGGCCATCACCCCGTAAGGAGACGCACGTCTTCCGTAGACGAGACGATCGGCGAGAGCTTCGGTGCGAGCTCTCAACGGCTGCACCAGCAGGGCGATGATCCCGGTCGCAACGACATGAAGGAGGGTGTTCGCGCCGCCGACAACTCGTCCCACGAGCGTCACCGCAACCACGTACACGCCTGCGATGAGCACCGCCAACGCCCCGTACACGAGGGTGCGCGACACGAGCTTGTCGATGTCCCACAGCCGGAAGCGCACGAGGACTGCGAATAGTGCGATGGGGATTGCGGCAAACAGCGTGCGGAACGTGCGGAATGCGAGCTGGGCGGTGGTGTGACCCGAGAACTCGCCGCCGATGAAGATCGGGTCTCGGCGTGTCGAGTCGGTGTAGACCGCGACGTTGTGCAGGTCCGGGTCGAAGTTCGTGAAGTCGATGGTGACGCGCGTATCGGCGGGAACGACTATGCGTCGCGTGTCGAAGCGTGATTTCACCGATGCGATCTCGATGGGAGCCCCTGCCGGTGCCTCCGCCGCGGACCGACGAACGATGAGTTCGCCGGTCATGTCTTCGGGGTGCGGATCGCAGACGAAGAAGTACTTGCCTTCAGGTGGAGTGGTGAACTCGTAGCGACGCGTCTCGCTCGGAGGACCGGCGCCGGTCGGCGGGGCCGACCACACGATGAGAGGAACCGCCACCCCGACCGCGAGCAGGAGAATCTTCACGACTACCCACGACTGCCGGCGTTGGTCGGCGTTCGGTGCCGCCCGGGCCCTGAACACCTGGCTGCCTATTCCGACCACCGGCGTGACGAGTCCGAACAGCACCACGAGCCCGACCGTGTGCTCGTCGATGCTGGTGCCGGCCACAACGAAGACGACGAAGGTCGCGACCATGACGAACGCGACGCTGTGAAGGGGGATCGGTCGGCTCTTGGCGTAAGGAAGATTTCCCGTGGGAAACAGCAGGAGCGCCCAGACGTACGCGATCCCTGCTACGAGGTGCACGGTGTCGTGCCACGTGCTCACCGGTCCGAGGAGCCGCGCCGGGATTGCGCTGAGCGCATCGTGACCCTGCAGGTTGAACGCAACCGCGGTCCCGATCATCCCGAGCGCGAGGAGGCGCGCCGCCCGCTCGTTGCGGCGCAGCCGAAGGACGACGGCCCCTGCGGTGAGACTGACCGCGCTGAAGAGATAGTCGAAGGCAACCTGCGATCCCGATCTCGTTGCGTGAGCGGTGTTGGCGATGCCGTCCGCGAGCTCTGCGACGAAGCCGTCCCCCTCCCCGAGGACGTGCAGCCGGTCGTGAATCTCGGGGATCAAGTCGGCGAGCGCGGGGCCGGCGCCGATGAGGAGCCATGCGATCGCCGAGATGAGCGCGAATCCGTAAAGCAAGACGGCAAGGCCGCGGTGCCGGATCATTGCGCCGCGTCCGGCGACGGGAGGGGGACGCGGCCGAATATCCGCCGTGGGTCGCTCTCGAAGGCTCCGTCGAAGGACGCGACCCGGTCCTCGAGGTGGCGGAGCGATTCCGGTGCGATCGGCCGCTCGTGCGCCACCGTGAACGAAAGCGTCCCGTCGGCGTCGCTCAGCCTCACCTCGGCGGGGGCCGATGCCGGGCGCAGCGCCTCGACGCAACAGAAGTACACCGCGGCCTCGATCGAGCGCTCGAAGCGGCGGCCGTCGGTGCCGTCGACGATGTGCACGGGGTGCGGCATTTTCGACGCGTGCGACTCGAGCGCGGCGGCGATCCCGCGATCGGACAGGATGGGGGGATAGATGCCGCGAGCGAGATCGCGCAGGGACGCGAGCGCGGCATCCACGTCGTCGTGCACCTCGCCGAGGAGACGGCGCGCGCGGGTCGGATCTTTGGGCGCCACCGCGCGCGCGAGCCGGAGCTTGACCGCGATGGATACGAGATGCTGCTGGGCGCCGTCGTGGATTGCTCGCTCGAGACGCCGCCGTTCTTCCGCCTGCGCCTCCAGAATTCGGCGACGCGACTCGTCCAGATCGTGTGCCTGCGCCTCGATGGTGTCGAGCCGGTCGCGCAGCTCGGTGGTGAGGGCCATGTCGCGCACCACCAGTCCGGCGTGCGACGCGAGACCTTCGAGAAGCTTCTTCTCGACGTCGTCGAGGACCGTTTTGTTTGACGCGTAGACGGCGACCGCGCCGGTCACTCGCCCGCCGTCGAGCACCGGCACCGCGTGCGTCGCCTCCGGAAACTCCGGCGCGCCGTGTGCGGGAAGCGGCCGTTCGACGGTGACGATGTCGTCGTCCGGCCATGCTGCTCCGAGACGCAGGCGGTCGCCGACGCGCAGCCACACCTCGGCACGACTCGATTCGGTCCCCCGGGCGACGATCTCGGCCGTGCGCGGGAGAGCTTCTTCGGGGGACATGGCGCCACCGAGCCGTTCGGCCGCGCGCACGAGGATTTCGTAAGGATCGCGATCCTTGCCGAGCGTTACGCGGGCGGCCACGGCTCGTGCACGTGTCCGTACTGCGGGCAGCGCAACGGCGACGATCGCGGTCGCCGCCATCGCCAGGACCACGTTCGGTTGACCGGGCTCTCCGATGAGCGCGCCGCCACCCATCACGAGCACCGCGTACACGGCAAGGGTGAAGGCGGCGAGGAGAAGGACCTCGATGATTCTGCGAGCGCTGCTAGAGGCGAACGAGCCGTTCATCTTTGCGGCTACGCCGGCGCGGTGCCCTTGAGAAACGCGAGAACGGCCATCACTCGCCTGTGGACTTTCGGTTCCTCCGATAGCTGGAGCTTTTGGAACAGCGAGTTGATGTGTTTTTCGATTGCTCGATCGGACAGGAAGAGGCTTGCGGCGATGGCGGCATTGTTCTTCCCCTGTGCCATCTGTTCGAGCACCTCGCGCTCGCGCATCGTGAGGTGCGCAAGTGGCGAGTTCTCCATTTTGTCGCGCTTCGCCATGAGCGCCTCGATCACCTTGGGGTCGAGCACCGAGCCGCCGCGTGCTACTTCTCCCAGCGCGCGCACCAACTCCTCGACGTCGGCAACCCGTTCTTTGAGGAGGTATCCGAGACCGGCGGCTCCGTCCTTCAACAGCTCGTACGCGTAGTCCTCCTCCGCGAACTGAGAGAGAACGACGACCCCGGTGTCGGGATAGCGAGAGCGAATCTCCCGGGCGGCGCGAATTCCCTCGGTTGTGTGTGTCGGCGGCATGCGGATGTCGGTCAGAACGGCATCGGGACGATGCTCGTCGACGCTCGTGAGCAACTCATCCAGGTCGCCGGCGATGGCGACGAGGTCCAGATCCTCGGTCGCGTCGAGGAGGGCGGCGGTTCCCTCTCGCACCAAATAGTTGTCTTCTGCGAACGTCACGCGCAGTGGCATGGCGGCAGGCTATAACGACCCCCACCCCGCGCCCAGGGGGTATTCCACCCCCCCGGCGTCGTGCGGGCACCCTCGCGTCCTCGTATCACCCCGGTGGTTCGCAGACACGGCCCGGGGCATGCTCGTCTCCGACGGAGTCACTCGATCAAGGAGGGCATCATGGGCATCAACAAGCGCCGCAACGGCATCCTCGCCGCGGCCGGCCTGGTCACCACCGCGCTGATTGCAACCTCGGCCGGCATGGCCGCCGGCGCCGGCGACGCCGCATCGGTCGCACCCACACGGAGCAAGGACGCTTCCGCCACGGTGGTGAGCCCGGCGGGCGCAACGCTCGGGACGGTTCGTTTCATCCCCGTCGACGGCCGCAGCAAGATGATCGTTCGGGCGCGCCTCGAAGGCGTGACCGCCGGATTCCACGGGTTCCACGTCCACACCGCCGGAGTATGCGACCCGAACGCGGTCGACGCGGCCGGCAACCCGTCACCGTTCTTCACCGCCGGCGGCCACTACAACCCCGGCGGCTCGATCCACGGCGCACACGCGGGCGACATGCCTCCGCTTCTCGTGACCGAGGACGGGACCGGCTTCCTCAAGTTCGCCACCGATCGCGTCAAGATGAAGGAGCTGCTCGACGCCGACGGCGCCGCGGTCATCCTTCACGCCGGCCCCGACAACCTCGCCCATGTCCCGGCGGCGAGCGCGGCCGGCGGCGAGCGCTACCACAGCCACGTCGACAACGTGTTCGGCCCGGACACCTTGACCAAGGCGACCGGCGATGCCGGCGCCCGGGCCGGCTGCGGCGTCATCGGCAGGAGCTAGCGAGCTCTGTGACCATCGAGGGGGCCGCGCGGGCGGCCCCCTCTTTTTGGAGAGGGGAGACCGGATGGCTGTGATCGAGATCGCGGGCCTTCGAAAGGAGTACCGCAACGTGCGCGGCGGCCGAACCGTTGCGCTCGACGGGCTGGACCTCGACGTCCCGGGCCCCGGGGTCTTTGGGTTTCTCGGGCCGAACGGCGCCGGCAAGACGACGACGGTCCGGTGTCTGTTGGGGCTGGCGCGGCCCACCGCCGGAACCTGCCGTCTGCTCGGCGTCGACTGCACGGACGGCCTTCACACGGTCCTCGACCGGGTCGGCTCGATCGTCGAGGCGCCGGCGCTCTTTCCCGGGTTCAGCGGTCGCCGCAACCTCGAGATCCTGGCGCGCGGGGCGGGGATCGAGGAGCGGCGAATCGCCGAAGTCCTCGAGATCGTCGGTCTATCGCGGCGCGCCAAGGAACGGGTCAAGGGGTACTCGCTCGGAATGCGCCAACGTCTGGCGATCGCGGCGGCGCTCCTCAAGGACCCCCAGGTGCTGATTCTCGACGAACCGGCCAACGGGCTCGATCCCGCCGGAATCGTGGAGGTGCGAACGCTGCTGCGGGGCCTCGGCGAAGAAGGCCGCACGGTGTTCGTATCCAGCCACATCCTGAGCGAGGTCCGGCAGATGTGCGACCACGTCGCGATCATCGCCCGCGGCCGGTTGGTCGCATCGGGCCCGGTCGAAGAAGTCCTCGCTCGCGGCGGCCGGCGCGCGTTGATGGTGCGGGTGGCGGATATCGCCGGCGCCGCCGATGTCCTTCGGCGCGCCGGCATGGACGCGGTTCGGTGGGAGGGCGCCCTGCGGCTCGATCGAGCCCCGGCCGACCCGTCCGAGGTCACCCGGGTGCTCGCCCAACACGGTCATTACGTGTCCGAGTTGCGCTCCGACGAAGAGGACCTCGAGGCCGTCTTCTTGAAGCTCACGTCCCAGGAGGAGGTGGCGGTATGACCGCTCAACTGCGAGCCGAGCTGATGAGGTTCTTCTCCCGTCGCATGTTCCGTTGGCTCACTGCACTGTTCGTGGCCGCGGGGACGCTCGGTGCCACCCTTACGTTCTTCAACTCCGATTCCGTAAGCGAGCCCGTTCACCTCGGCGAGCTGTCGTGGATCGTGATGGGCTCGTCGATGTGGCTCATCTTCGGCGCATGGGTAATCGGTGCCTCGTTCGTCGGCGCCGAGTGGCAGAAGGGAACCATGACGACCACGCTCACGTGGGAGGCGCGCCGCGGGCGGGTCTTGACCGCCAAGTTCATCGCCGCCGCGCTCGCGACGTTCGCCTGGCATCTCGCATTGATCGCGGTGCTGCTGGTGTTGCTGTCGCCGACGATGGCGCTTCACGGGATCGGAACGCTCGATCTGTCGGCCGTCGTGAACTCGGCGGTGCGCGGCGCCGCCCTCGGCGCGTTCGCGGCGGTCGCCGCCGGTGCGGTGACGATGATCGGACGTACGACTGCGGCTGCAATCGGCGCCGGGTTCGCGTGGTTCGCCGTGCTCGAGGGCTTCGGCCGCGCCCTTCGTCCGCAGTGGAGCCGCTGGTTCGTCGGCGAGAACGCGGGTTCGTTCCTCACGTGGGAGACGTTCTCGTCGGGGCGCACGCCGTCGGAGGCGGCGGCCGTGCTCGTTCTTTACGCGGGCGTCGTCATCGCGGCGGCATGGCTGTTCTTCAGTAGGCGCGACGCCGCATAGCCCGGCTACGGGCGGGCCGCCACCCACTCGGCGGCCCGCGTCACCTCGTCGCCCCCGAGAGGGTGACCGGCGTCGCTCCACGAATGCTCGACGTTTGCTCCGCACTCGTCGAGAAGGCGCGCCAGAGCGTCGGCGTCGCCGGGTTCGATCAGCGGATCGCTGCGGCCGGACGCGATAAATATATCGACGCCTTTGAGCCCGGGCCTCTCTTCCGGCTCGAACGGAAACATCGGGCGCAGCAGCACCGCCGCCTCGAGCGCATCGGGGCGCAGCAGCAGCGTCGACGCGGCGATGTTGGCCCCGTTCGAGTAGCCGACGGCGACAACGCGGGAGCGATCGAAACCGTGTCGCTCGGCCGCGGCGTCGATGAAGTCGACCAGCTCGTGCGTGCGCTTCTTGAGGTCGTCGATGTCGAGGACGCCTTCTGCAAAGCGGCGGAAAAAGCGCGGCATCCCACCTTCGAGAACCTTGCCGCGCGGGCTGAGGAGGTGCGCTTTGTCGTCGAGCATCCGCCCCAGCGGGAGGAGGTCGTTCTCGTCGGCGCCGGTGCCGTGAAGAAGCAGCAACGTCGTTCCGCCCGGCGCGCCGGCCTCGAAGCGGTAGGTAAAACCGAGCAGCTCTTCGCCTGTCATGCGTCCTCCGTCTGTCGGATGCGGTGCTTTATGTGCGGTGGCTTTCGTCGGGCGAAAGCACAGGCACACAAAGATGACGACTAGGTCGAGGCGCGCCGCAAGGCCTCTTCGAGGGCGGCGACGCCGGGCGACCCGGAAAATCTGTCGCCGTCCTTGTAGACGCGGCACGAAAGCCCGACCGGCGCATCGGGCTCGGCGAACGGATCCCGTCCCGCCACGATCAGGGTCGGCGATCCCCTGAACGCCAATTCTTCCGCCGCCTCGTTCGTCTCCACCTTCTGGAGGTTGATGCCCACATCGACCCCGATCCGTTCGCTCGCGGCGCGCACGTCGCGCTCCATCTCCTGCCAGTTGGGGCAGCCGTCGAAGTACTGCAGCGTCACGGTGATCGGCACGATTGTCTCCTTTGTAGGGCGCAACTGTAGATGACAATCTAATGTCGGCAGGAACCTCGTGACGAGGGCGTACGTCGTAGCCATGAGCAGCGGAGAGATCGAGCCGGAGGAGAAAATGAAACCTGCTGCGCTTGTTGCCGCCTCCTTACTGGTCGTACTCGTGCCCGCACCCGGGTCGGCGGATCGCGGCCACGAACGGCCGAAGATCACCGTCATGAGGTGGGAGGATCCCCCGGTCACCGCCCACGACCCGTCGTGCTCGGAGCAGGGGACCTGTTCGGAGGAGACTCTCATCGTGAGGGCCCACGACCCCGACTCCTCGATCACCGAGATCCAGGTGTGGTTCGACGAGAATGGTGAGCGCGCGCCGTTTGTGTTCGCCCACACCTACTGCGTGCAGGGGAGGAGGCCGGGTAAGCCGGCGCGCCTCGAGATCCCCGCCACTTTCACCGAGCCCGGCGACTACACCGTTGCGGCCGTCGCCTACTCGCACCGTCGGTGTCTGCCTCATGAACGGGGCGATCGCCACGAGGTACGGCACTCGCGCGTCAAGCGCCTCGAGACAAAGGTGGTACCGAGCGACGGTTAAGCGGAGATCGAACGTTGCGGCGTCACGTGGCGGCGGTCGCGTATCAACGCGGCTCCCAACAAAATGCCGGTGTCGACGAAAACGCTCACGGCTTGGCGCGGCCGCGGCGAGATCGGCTGTCGGCGAGCTCTCCCATCTTCTTGTCGTAGCGGGCATTCAACACCGCGGCCGCGTAGTCGTGGGCATCTTTGGCGATGTCGGTCGGCTCTTCGGTGTCGATGAGTCCGATCACCGCCTCGAAACCGTCGCCGTCCGTCGTCGACGAGGGCGCCACCGATCTATGAACGATCTCTCTCAAAAGGGCCGTCATGGACATTCCGCGCCGCCGTGCCTCCGCGGCGAGACGGCGATGATCGTCCGGATCGAGGTAGATCTGGGTGCGCTTAAAAGTCATGATGTCGACGTCACAACATCGCGCACGCCTCACCGTGTCACCCCATCGTGAGCGCCAGGAGCGCCTTGCCCGTGTGGAGGCGGTTCTCCGCCTGCTGGAACACCACCGACTGCGGGCCGTCGATCACGTCGTCGGTTACCTCGTGGCCGCGGTCGGCCGGCAGGCAGTGCATGTAGAGGGCGTCTTTGTCGGCGTGCGACATCCGGCGCGCATCGCAGATCCATTCCTTGTAGCGGGCGTTGAGAGCGAGGGCCTCGTCCGGCGCGCCGAACAGGTGCTCCGCCCCCCACGACTTGGGGTACACGACCTGTGCGCCGGAAAACCCTTCGTCCATGTCTTCCACTTCGGTGATCGAGCCGCCCCCCTCGCGGGCGAGCGCATGCGCCCGCTCCATAACGTGCTCCATCAGCCGGTACTCCGGCGGGCGCGCGACGACGACGTCGGCGCCGAAACGGGGGAGAAGGAGCGCGAGCCCCTGCGGGACGCTCATCGGCTTGGCGTAGCTGGGGGCGAACGCCCACGACACGCACACCTTCATCCCCGACAGATCGAGGCTTCCGAAGCGCTCCTCGATCGTCATGAGGTCGGCCATCTGCTGCGTCGGATGGTCTTCGTCGCACTGGAGGTTGATCACCGGCACGTCGGCCGCATCGGCGACCGCGCGCATGTAGGCGTTGCCCTCGCCGGGAACGGTGTCGTGGCGGATCGCGATGCCGTGTCCGTACGAGCCGAGGATGATGCCCATGTCGCGCGGGCTCTCGCCGTGCGCGATCTGCGACGTGTTGGCGTCGATGAAGTGCGCGTGGCCGCCGAGCTGCGTCATCCCGGCCTCGAATGCGTTGCGGGTGCGCGTCGAGAGGTCGAGGAAGATCATGAACAATGTCTTGTCGGGGAGAAGCCGATGAGGCTCGCCGGCCTTGAACTTGCGCTTGAGCTCGGCGGCGACGTCGAGCGCGTCCCCGAGCTCGTCGGTCGTCCAGTCGGCCGTCGAGATGAAGTCCCTTCCGGTCAAGCCTTGTCGTTCCAACTACAGAGCCTCCGTTGGTTTCGTCCGCGGGTGCGTGCGACCGTCTCTTGCATTCTCGGTGGTTCTCCCGACGGCTTCTCTATCACGACCTCAAACGAAAGACCTCCACGTTTGGTAGGACTTCCCGGTTAGTGAAGCAGAAGAGTTCGTCGCGAACATTGTCGAGGTGTGTGATCGTCCGTGGAGTACCAAAGTACATGGGGAGGCAGCGACGAAGGGATCGTCGACGCCTTCAATCGAGATGTCGAATTCGTCGTTGCTGCACCAGGCATCGGTATGGCGTATCAGCTCGAGGTGCGGTGGGCCGACCCCGTCAACCAACAACCGACTCTGATCATCGTCCCCGCCCATCCGACCGAACAGTACGTCCCGATCACGCTAAGACACAGGTATGAATGTCCGGCGTTTCCATTTGACGGTGCGGAGGTTCTAGCGCATACCGAACCTCCTGCGTTTTGGGAATTCGGTGTCCTCCTCACCCCCGTCGGTTGTCCCCCACACATCCGACCTCAACAGAAGGTAATCAAGGTACGAGCTCGATGGCATCTATCCGAAGGTCGGTGACCCCTTCCGGACCCAACTTGGGGTAGATCGCTACAGCGCCTCCATCCTCTCCCACAGGCGCGGCGCCGCCTCCCGGCAGCGCGCCGCGACCTCCTCTTCGTCGACCAGCTGGTGTTTCCGGTCCCGCACGACCGCCCGCCCCGCAACGAACACGTCGCGCACGCGCCACGCCTCGATCCCGAACAGCATGTGCGCCGCCAGGTTGGTTTCGTCGAGGGGGGTCGGCGGCGCGTATTCGAGGACGACGACGTCGGCCGGGGCGCCGCTCTCGAGGCGGCCGAACGACTCCTCGCCGAAGATTTCTCCCGCCAGCGCGGCGCCGGCTACGAGCCGATCGAGCGCGAACGCCGGCGACGCGTCGTTCGACGCCTCGCGCGCCTTGAAGTAGCAGGCGCGCGCTTCGGTGAGCATGTCGGAGTCGATGCCGTCGGTGCCGAGCGCGACGCGTTCGCCCAAAGCAAAGACCGGGGCGTAGCCGACGCGGTTGTTCATGTTGCTGCGCGGGTTGTGCACGGTCCACGACCCGGAGGAGCGCACGGTATCGACCTCCGTCGCGTCGAGATGGATGCCGTGGGCGATGAGGTCGCCCTCCGCCAGCGCGCCGGCCCCCTCGAGCCGTTCGACGACCCCCATCCCGTACTTCTCGCGCGCGTCGTCCTGGTCGCATGGGTCTTCGGCGACGTGGATGTGAAGCGGCGCGCCGTGGTCGCGCGCGCACGAGACGAGATCGTCGAGCGTGCGCTCTCCGACGGTGAACGATGCGTGCGCGCCGGCCATGCCGCGCACGAGGGGAAAGCGGCGCGCGGTGAGGAAACGCCGGTTCTCCTCGACGCCGCGACGCCCGTCGCCTTGGCCGTGACGGTCCGTGGCGCCGTAACACACGACGCCGCGCAGCCCGGCTTCTTGCAGCCCGGCTGCGACTAAGTCGAGCGAGCCGTCGATGCACGACGGCGACTCGTGGTGGTCGACGATGGTGGTCGTCCCGCACCGCGCCGCTTCGACCGAGGCCAGCAGCGCCGAGAGACCGATCGTCTCCTCGTCGAGGGCGCGGTCTAGACGCCACCACACCTTCTGCAGCACCTCGAGAAAGTTCACGGGCGCGTCGGACGGAAACGGCATGCCGCGCGCGAGCGCCGAGTAGAGGTGATGGTGGGCGCATACGAACCCGGGAACGACCAGGCACCCGGAGCAGTCGATGCCCGTGCCGCCGTCTCCGCCGATGCGTCCGCCGTCGTCGATTGCGACGTCGCCCGCAGCGACGGTGTCGGCGAGGGTGTCGGCGACGATGCCTCCGGAGAGGACGAAGCTCACGCCCGCCGCGCCGCCTTCGGGTTGGCGGCACGGGCCGCCGGTGTGTCCTTCATCGGGAGATTCGTGCGCCACGTCCCGTCGTGCGCGTGCGCGGCGGCGGCGAACGCGGCGGCGGTCGGGAGGAGGCCGATCTCGCCGACGCCCTTGGCGCCGTAGGGCCCCTCCGGCTGGGGCTCCTCGATGAAGATGCATTCGACTTCGGGCATCCCCTTGGCCGGGATGATCCCCTGGCTCTTGAGCGTCGGCGTCTTGATGTAGCCGCCGTCGACGACGAACTCCTCCGTAAGGGTGTGGCCGAGGCCCATGTGGATCGCGCCCTCCATCTGGCCCTCGAGCAGGTTGCGGTTCATGACGCGGCCGACGTCGTGCGCTGCGATCACTTTCTCGATGCGCCCGGCGTCGTCGAGGATCACCACCTGCACGCCCCAGCCGAAGCAGATGTGGCTGCGGACGAGATCGGGCGAGTCCATCGGCTGCGTGACCTTGAACTCGACCTCGCCGGTGAACTCGCGCCCCGCGAGCTCGGCGAGAGCCGATCCGTTGAGGTGCTCCTTCAGGTTCTCGCACGCCTTCTTGACCGCGAGTCCGCCGAGGAACGTGCCGCGCGATGCGGTGGTCTGGCCCGTCTGGAACTCGCGGTCGGTGGCGACCGCGACCGTTATGTGCTTGAGCTCCACCCCGGCGGACGCAAGCTCTTCGCACGCGACCTGCTGCAGCACCGTGTGCACCCCTTGGCCCATCTCGGTCCACGAATGCCTCAGCAGGATGGTGGCGTCGTCGCGCACCTCGAGCGACGCGCGCCCGTATTCGGGCAGGCCGTTGCCGACGCCGACGTTCTTGACCGCTCCCGCGACGCCGGCGAACCGCGCCGACTTGTAAACGTCTCGCACCGCGTCGAGGCACTTTTTGAAGCCGACGCCTTCGCCCAGGACCTGCCCGGTGCCGAACATCTTGCCGGTGTCGAGCGCGTTGATCCAGCGGATGTCCCATCCGTCGATGCCGACCTTCTCGGCGAGACGGTCGAGGCACCCCTCCATCGCGAAGTTCGCCTGGTTCGATCCGAACCCGCGCATCGCGCCGCACGGGGGGTTGTTGGTGTAGACCGCGTGCGACTCGACCTTGACGTTCGGCACCTCGTAGGCGCTTATCGAGTGCCCGCACGCGCGCTGCAGCACCTTGTCGCCGACGCTCGCGTAGGCGCCGGTGTCGCCGACGATGCGAGCTTTGACCGCGGTCAGCTTCCCGTCGGCGTCGCAGCCGACCGAGTAGGTCATCGTGAGCGGATGGCGCTTGGCGTGCATGCGGATCGACTCGTCGCGACCGAGCGTCAGCTTCACCGGGCGTCCGGTTAGATGCGCCGCGAGCGCGGCGTGGCCGTTGATGCCGAGATCCTCCTTGGCGCCGAACGCGCCGCCGTTGCTCACCAGCGTGACGCGGACGCGCTCTTCGGGCCATCCGAGAAGGCGCGCGATCTGCTTGCGGTCGTCCCAGATGCCCTGGCCGCCGGAGTAGACCTTGACGCCGTCTTCCTCCGGATGTGCCAGCGACGATTCCGGCTCGAGGAACGCATGCTCGATGAACTGCGTGCGAAACGTCTCGGTCACCACGTGCGCCGATGATGCGAGCGCGGCGTCGGCGTCGCCGCGATCGATCCGGTAGGTCTTGAGCACGTTGCCGCCGGGGTGGACCTTCGGAGCCGACTCCTTCATCGCGTCCTCGGGGTCGGTCACCGGCTCGAGCAGGTCGTAGTCGACGGCGATCGCGGCCGCCGCCCGGCGCGCCGCAACCCTCGACGTCGCGACCACGACCGCGAGGATGTCGCCGACATAACGCGTCGTCTCGCCCTCGGCGACGAGGACCGGCCAGTCGTTGATGATCGCCCCGACCGCTCGCTCGCCGGGGACGTCGCCCGCCAGCAGCACGCGCTCGACGCCGTCGGTGGCTGCTGCGCTCGCGGTGTCGATCCGCGTCACCACCGCGCGCGGGTGATCCGAGAACCGGCACGCCGCGTGCAGCATCCCGTCCATCGTCATGTCGTTGATGAACGGTTTCTTTCCGGTGGCGAGCTCGAACGCCTCGTACTTGGGGGTGCGCGTGCCGATCCTCCCGGAGAAGTCGAGATGGGGCGGCTCCTCGCCCCGCAGAATCCCGGCCGCGGCCTCGACCGCATCGATGATCTTCACGTAGCCGGTGCAGCGGCACAGGTTCCCGGCGAGGCCGCGCGCGATGTCGTCGCGCCCGGGCGCCGGGTTCTTGTCGATGATGTTCTTGGCCTTGACGACGATGCCGGGGGAGCAGAAGCCGCATTGAGACGCTCCGGTGGCCGCGAACGCGACCGCGAACGCCTCGCGGGTGTGATCGTCGAGGCCCTCGAGCGTGACGACGTCTTTCCCCGCGAACGACGTCGCCGGGGCGCTGCATGCAACGCGTGCCTTTCCGTCGACCAGCACGGTGCAGCAGCCGCAATAGCCCTCCGGCTGGCACCCATCCTTGGCGGCGAGGAGCCCGAGGCGCTCGCGCAGCACGTCGAGGAGCGTCTCGTCCGCGTCGACGTCGAGCGCAACGGCGCGCCCGTTGACGACGAACTCGGCGCGCGCCGTCAACGCGCCCCCCCGGCAATGTGCACCGGCATGGCCGCATAAGCGGCGATGCACCCGACGAGGTGATCGACCGGACAGCGGTCGTCGGTGGTGTGCGCGGTTCGTTCGTCGCCGGGGCCGAAGCCGATCGTGGGGATGCCGAGGCGCCCGGCGGAGGCGACGCCGTTGGTGGAGAAATCCCAGCGGCCGATACGAGGCGGCGCGCCGAGGGCGTCGGTCACCGCCGCGACCCCCGCCCGCACGAGCGGGTGGTCGTCGTCGAGGACCCACGTCGGGAAGTACTTGTCGATCTCGGATACGAGCCCCGTCCACGACGGCGCGGTGTAGGTGAGGACGCCGATCTCTGCGCCGTCGGCCGACGGGAGCGCGGCGATCTCCTTCACCGCGCCGTCGCGCGTCTCGCCGCGCGTGAGGCGGCGGTCGAGATAGATCGTGCACGAGTCGGGGATCGCGTTGAGCGACGGCGTCTCGCACTCGATCTTGGTGACCGCGATCGTGCCCTTGCCGAGGAACTCGTCGCCGGCGAGGCGGTCGTTGAGCGCGGTGACCTCGGCGACGAGCGGCGTCATCTTGGTTACCGCGTTGTCGCCCCGTTCCGGCGCGCTCGCGTGCGCCGAGCGGCCGCGGAAGGTCACCGACATCTCCATGCGTCCGCGCTGGCCGCGGTAAACGTCGAGCGACGTCGATTCTCCGATGACGACGCAGTCGGCGTTCGGGATCGTCTCGGTGAGGACGTGTTCGAGCGCGAGCCCGTCGCAGTCCTCCTCCATGACGGTTCCCACGACGTAAACCGTCGCGTCGGCGCCGTCGAGGGCGCGGCTCTTGCAGAGCGCGCCTCCGTACACCATCGCCGCGACCGACCCCTTGTCGTCGCCCGCGCCGCGCCCGCAGACGACGCCGTCTTCGATCTTTCCTTCGAACGGGTCGAAGCTCCACGACGACGGGTCGCCGGTTCCCACGGTGTCGATGTGGGCGTCGAGGACGATCACCGTCTTTCCGTTTCCGACCCGGCCCACCGCGTTTCCCATGCGATCTATGCGAGCGTCGTCGTAGCCGAGACTCGTCATCTCGGCGACGATCCGCTCGGCAACCGCCTGCTCGCCGCCGGAGGGGGAGGGGAGCGCGACGAGATCGCGCAGGAACTTCGTGACGGCGGCGCGGTGGCGCTCTGCGTCGTCGAGGTACGGAGTCATCAGAACAGTGTGCCCTGTGGCCCGAAGGTGTCGATCATCAGCTCGACGTCGTCGCCGAGCGGGTACAGCACCGGACAGGTAGCGCCGTGCGCGATGTACTCGTCGACCTTCGCCCGGCACTCCTCGGGCGTGCCCGATGCACTCACGAGCTGCACGATCTCGTCGGGGACCAGCGCGGCGGCCTTTTCGATCTCTTCGTGCGTGGCCGGCCAATCGACGATCGCATTGATCTCGTCGATGAGGCTCTCCTCGACCCCCGACGCCTTCATGATGTGCGGCTGCTGCCCGAGGTACTGAGTGAGCAGCAGGCGGGCGGCATCGAGCGCCTTGGCGCGGTCGTGGTCTACCGAGCAGACGACCAGCTGGGGGCGGTCGATGCCGGCGACCGCCCGCCCGGCGCGCGCCGCGCCGGCTGCGATTCGCTCCATCGCGCGGTCGTTGTAAACGGGCGACACCATGTAGTTGAGCAGCACGCCGTCGGCGATCTCGCCGGCGAGCTCGAGCATCTTGGGGCCGGTGGCGCCGACGTAGACGGGGATGTCGCGCGGCGTCGTCTCGCCGTGGACGACGTCGATTCGGACGCCGTCGAGATGGACGAAGTCTCCGTGGAACGTGACCTCGTCGAGCGTGAACAACGCCTTTGTCGCCGCGACCGTCTCCCGCATGCATTGAAGCGGGCTCGCCCTCTCGATTCCGACCTTGCGGGCGAGCGGGTCCCACCACGCCCCCAGCCCGAGCATGACGCGGCCGGGGGCGAGGTCGTCGAGCGTCACGAAGGTGGCCGCGAGAAGCCCGACGTTGCGGGTCCACGTGTTGACCACGCCGGAGCCCACCTTGATGCGCTCGGTGGTCGCGGCGAACGCCGCCATCGGAACGGTCGCCTCCCTCACGAGGCGGGACTCCGCCTGCCACACCGCCTCGAACCCGCGTTCCTCGGCGCGCCGAACGTAATCGATGCCGTCTCGGATCGGGTGTTTGTCCTGCAGGTACAGCGCAACCCGATCCGTCGAACCCACCCCTTCGCCTCGGAGATGACCGCGCGATCATCCCTCCGGCGTCGAACGCGCGTCAACATTCTGTTGAATTCCGCGGGTTACAGGCGTCCCGCGTCGCGTGCGGCGCGCAGTTCGCCGTAGGCGCGCGCCAGCTCCGGCACCTGGTAGTGCGCGTTGAGCCCGCTCGGGTTGGGAAGGAGCCACACCGCCGTTCTCGCCAGCCGCTCCTCTTGACGTCCGATCACCGCCTTCGTCTTCCCGAAGGCGATGCGGTACGCGGTGAGCCCGAGGAGCGCGACGCAGCGCGGGCGGAGGCGCCGGACCTTGCGCTCGAGCCGGCGCCGCCCCTCTATCAACTCGTCGTTCGTGAGCCGGTCGGCGGTCGCGGTCGCCCGTTCCACGAGGTTCGTGATCCCGATCCCGTGGTTCAGGAGCTCGTGCTCCTCGAACGGCGACAGGAGCCGCGGCGTGAGCCCTGCTCCGTGAAGCGCCTTCCACAGCCGGTTGCCGGGGCGCGCGAAGTGATGTCCGACCGCCCCCGAGTAGAGCCCGGGGTTGATCCCGCACAGCAGGATGTCGAGCCCGGGCGCGACCACGTCGGGGACAGTCGCCCCTTCTGCGGCGAGGATCTCGGCCTTCGACGGCCGCACCGGGGTTGTCATCGGCGGCCATCCTCCACCAGCCGCGCCGCGAAGTGTGGCGCGCGCCACCGCGCCGCGGCGGCGCGAGCGTCACGATCGGCGGATGCAGAGCAGAGCCGCCGCCCTCCTCGTCCTCATCGCCGCGACCGCGGCGCCCGCGCACGCCGGGCCGGGCCTTCCCCCGCCCGACCCGGCCGTGCGCCGCACGAGCTCGACGCCGCTCCTGCCTCCCGTCGACGGCGCCATCGGCCGTCGCTTCACCGCGCCCGGAAGCGATTGGGGGCCGGGGCATCGCGGGATCGACTTCTCCGCCTCGCCGGGGGTGTCGGTGCGCGCCGCGGCCGCCGGCGACGTCACCTTTGCCGGCAGCGTCGGCGATCTGAACGCCGTAACGATTGCGCACGGAGGCAACCTCGAGACGACCTATTCGAGCCTCGACGCGATATTCGTCGCCGAGGGCGATCGCGTAGCCGCGGGATCGTGGGTAGGCGCGGCGGGG
>Ga0247719_1000604_pt1 | contig 19894 bp, 20 predicted proteins | sample 41E_DmetaG_FD_189046 | JGI IMG/M metagenome (GOLD analysis project Ga0247719, IMG submission 189046) | Soil microbial communities from hillslope of Landscape Evolution Observatory, University of Arizona, Oracle, AZ, United States - 4-1-E_D | ecosystem: Engineered > Artificial ecosystem >...
CCTCACGCCCTCGAAAAGATCCGTCGTACCGGTGCAAGGATGTCGAGTGCCTTCTCGGCCTTCGCCGCATCGCCGGTGATGCGCGTGCGGCCGCCCGCGGCAGCATCTTCCGGAACTATCGTTCCGAAGCCGATCCCCAAGAAGGTTTCCAGGTCCGTTTCGACCAGGAGATCGACCTTTTCGGCCGCGCGGCCGGCGCGAACGGTTACGTCACCGTCCTCCACCCTCACCCAAAAAGAAGCGTCGTCGATGCGAAACTCGTAGACCTCCCAGACGCCGCGAGCCGCGTCCCGATCGGCCATCTCCTCCAACGCGGGGATGAGCCACTCGAGGTTGAATGCCTCGCCTCCCTCGAACGCTCCGAGAAACCCGATCCCCCACTTGGCCAGTTCGAACATCGCGGTCTCGAGCCCGCGGCCCTTCTCGGTGAGCTCGTAGACGGTCGCCGCAGCCGGAGGATCGAGTCTTCGGCGGTCGACTACTCCCGCCGCCTCGAGCTCCTTCAGCCGGCGGCTCAAGAGGTTGGGGGCGATACCGTCGAGCCGCTGCTCGAGATCGGTAAACCGCTTCGGCGAGAACGACAGTTCGCGCACGACCAGCATCGCCCATCGGTCCCCGACGACGTCGAGGGCCCGAGCGAGAGGGCAGTACTGCGCATAGCTGCGGCTCATACCAGGAAGTCCTACCACGATCGGCTTGACAATCGCTAGTAGTCACTATAAAGAATCAAGTCATGCGTCGTCTCGGTGCGTTCGTGGCGCGGCACCCACGCAGATTGCTCCTCGCGACCGGTGCGGTGCTGCTCACCGCCGGCATCTTCGGAGCTTCGGTCACCGAGCACCTCTCGACCGGCGGGTTCGAAGACCCGGCGAGCGAATCGGCGCGCGCCGCGGCGCGCATCGAGGACCTCTTCGGCGTGAGCGATCCCGACATCGTCTTGCTCGTCGCCGCCCGCGGGGGGTCCGTGGACGATCGTCGCGTGCGAAGGGATGCCCGGGCCCTTACCCGCGCCCTCCGCCGGGAGGAGGGAGTGGCGCACGTCGAGAGCTACTGGACGCTGGGCGGAGCACCGCCGCTTCGCAGCACCGACGGCTCGAAGGCGCTCGTGCTTGCGAATCTCACGGGATCGCAGAACGACAAGAACGAACTGCTGGATCGGTTGTCGCCACGCTACTCCGGCACCACCGAGTCGATCGCGGTTTCCGTCGGCGGCTACGCGGAGGTCTTCCGCCAAGTCACCGTCCAGGTCGAGGAGGATCTGGTGCGCGCCGAGCTGGTCGCGCTGCCGTTCCTGCTGATCCTGCTCCTGGTCGTGTTCCGCAGCCCGGTGGCGGCATCTCTTCCGCTCGGCGTCGGGATGGTCGCGGTGATCGGCACGCTTCTGGTCCTGCGCGTGCTGGCGAGCGTGACCGAGGTCTCCATATTCGCGTTGAACCTCACAACGGGGATGGGGCTGGGGCTCGGCATCGACTACAGCCTGTTCATCGTGTCTCGCTACCGTGAAGAGTTGGCGCTCGGCCGTTCGGTCGAGGATGCCGTCGTCACCGCGGTCGAAACCGCCGGCCGCACCGTGTTGTTCAGCGCGGTCGCGGTCGCCGCGTCGCTGTCGGCGTTGCTCCTGTTTCCCATCGTGTTCCTGAAATCGTTCGCCTATGCCGGGATCCCGGTGGTCGCCCTCGCCGCGGCGGGAGCCACGATCACGCTTCCGGCGTTGCTTCGAGTGCTGGGTCACCGGATCGACAAGTTCACGATTCGGCGGCGCCCCACCTCCGCTAAACAAAGTGCGTGGTACCGCATCGCCCGCTTCGTGATGCGGCGCCCGGTCCCAATAGCAACGTTGGGGACCGCGCTTCTGCTACTTCTGGGAGCTCCTTTTCTCGGAGTGAAGCTGGGCCTTCCCGACGATCGTGTGCTTCCTCCCGGCGCCCAGGGGCGAATAGTCACCGATCAGCTGCGGGCGGAGTTCGCCGGCAATGAAACGGCCGCGCTTTCAGTACTCGCAGAGGGACTCGATCCCGCGACCTCCAAGAAGCGCGTGGCGGCATATGCAGCGCGCCTGTCGCAGATCGACGACGTTGCTCGAGTGGACGCGGCCACCGGAAGCTATGTCGACGGCCGCCTGCTCTTCTCCTCGAAGTTGCTGGCACAACGCCTCTCCGCGGGTGATGCGACCTTCTTCTCGGTCGTGCTCGCGCCGGGCGTGGAGAGCCAATCACCGCGGGCCGAGGAAGTCGTGCGTACGGTTCGCACGGTGGAGGCTCCGGTCGACGTCCGGGTGAGCGGTCCGTCGGCGGAACTCGTGGACGGCACCAGGATCGCGTTCGCGCGCGTCCCCTACGCGCTCGCATGGATCGGGCTCGTGACGTTCGTCTCGTTGTTCCTGCTGTTCGGAAGCGTCCTCGTTCCGATCAAGGCCGTCCTTCTCAACCTGCTGAGCTTGACCGCGACTTTTGGTGCAATGGTGTGGATCTTTCAAGAGGGGCATTTCGCCGGCGTCCTCGGTTTCACCCCCACCGGAACGTTGATGCTTTCGAACATCATCCTCATGTTCTGCATCGCATTCGGGCTGTCGATGGACTACGAGGTGTTTCTTTTGTCGCGCGTGAAGGAGGAACACGACAAGTCGGGTGACAACGACGAGTCGGTTGCACGGGGCCTCGAGCGAACCGGGCGGATCGTCACGGCCGCGGCCCTACTCGTGGCCGTTGTGTTCGTCGCTATGATCAGCTCGGGCGTGGCGTTCATAAAGATGTTTGGGCTGGGACTGTCGCTCGCGGTCTTAATGGATGCGACCCTGGTGCGGGGGGCGCTCGTTCCCGCGTTCATGAAGCTAATGGGGTCCGCCAACTGGTGGGCTCCTCGTAGTCTCAGGCGGATACACGACCGTTTTGGGATCCGCGAAGCAACCGTTGGAGGTGTCGAGCCGTGAAACACATCGTGAGCGCGCTGCTGGCGCTGGTGATGACCGCATCGGCGTGCGGCGGTGACGACCCGCCGGAGTCATCTCGCAACGACGGCATCGCGGCGCTCGAACAACAAGACGGCGGAGCGGGACGCGATTCGGGTCGCGGCGAGCGCAAGGACGGGAGGAAGGGAACTAGCGAGCAGCGTGAAGACGCGGCGAAAGGTGGAGGCGCCGGCAAAAAAAGTTCCCGTACCAAGGACTCCTCGCGGGGCGGGTCCGACACCCCGGCCGCGGGGGCCAACACCGGCGGCGGCGGGAACGCGTCCCGGGCTGCTGCCGCGGTTCCCATACCGACGGGAACACACGCCTACGCCACCGACGGCCGCACGACGATCTCGGGCGACGGCAACCCGATGCCGAAGACGACCACCCTCACCGCACAGGCGCCGCGTGGCGGCGAGCAACGGCAGATACGGGATCTCAGGGACGACGACGGCAACGGAATGGTGACGGAGCTTCGGGCGCTCTACCGTCCCGACGGCGTCTTTCTCGCCTATGTGAAAGTGACCTCGACCTTCGCCGGGGGTTTCACCGACGTCCGGGAGTTCACCGTCCCGAAACCTGAGTTGATCGCACCGACCGGCGGCCGGCCCGGATTCACCCGGACGTTCACGATGAGAGGGTCGGGAACGAGAGCGGACGTGACCGTGTCGGCGTTGCGCTTCCAACAAATAGCGATCGGCGGCTCCGCCACGAGAGCGCTCGTCGTCGAAACGACGATCGAATTCTCCGGATCGCTCGAAGGAGAACAAAGCTCGATCTCGTGGTTCTGGCCGAAGCACATCCTCGTTCTAAAGGAACAGGTGCGCACCGACGTCGCCAACGGGCCCGTCCGTTACCGAAACGACTACGAGGCGGTCTTAAAACAGCTTCCGTGAAAAATCGTCGCTTCCGGCGCGCCGGGCGTTACACCGGCCGCCACGATCAGTCCCCTACGACGTGAAAGGTCCACGCCGCGTACTGGCTCCCCAGATCTGGAGTTTGGCTGCAGCCGTCTTCGTCCGCCCACCATGCACCGACACCCAGATAGAGATGGCCGTCGACGACGGGGGGAAGTATCACGAGCTCCCACGCGCGCACGCTTCCCCCAACGACGTAGGGGCGCAACGCCCACGGAACCGGCGTAGGGGTACCGGCCGCAAATCCGTTGTCGTCGACCCGCGGCCACCTGTGTGCCTCGATCTCGTAAGGCATCGCCTTCTTGTGAAATCGGACGACGATCTCGTCGCCGGGATCGTGCCGTAGGGCCTTGCGGAACTTCGCAAAACCGGTGGCGAAGGTGGCCTCGCAGAATCCGGGATCGCGACTCTTCCGCGCCCATCCGTCGGCGTGATAGGCCCACCCCTCTCGAACCTGGCCGTCGATTCGCAGCGTCGCCCGCGGTTCACGATGGTCGTGCCCGTAGGCCACGCTCCCGATTGCCAAGAGCAGCGCCGCGGCCCCCGCCAAGATGCGCCTCATGCCGCGGAGATTCGCCGCCGACCGCGTTTCCCCTGTCGCGCGATGATCCGTCGCGACAAACGTTCGTCAGCAGCTCAGAGCGGAGGGGCGACGAGATCCGGCGGCGGCGCCGCGAGGAGCTCCGATGCCGAGTTTCCGGCTGCCACCCGGAACGATTCGCGCGCCGACAGCTCCCGCATGAAGTCGTCTCCAAATGCCCGGAACAGCCGCGCGGTCTGAGACTTGTGGGCGCGAAGAGCGGCGAGTTTCATGTCGATGAGCCGGTCGTCGAGATCGACGCGCACGTCCACCGCCGCGGAGTCGTAGGCGATTGGATAGCCGGGAAGGAAGGCGTTGAATTCCTGGAGCGCCGGAACGAAGCGGTCGTGCCACTCGTCGGCGACCGCGGCGTGAAGCAAGGTTGCGCCGGTCGCCCGCTCCGCGAACGCGTCGCCGACCCAGCCGGAGAGCGCGCGGTGGTCGGGATGCCCGGTGACGCCGTCCGGGCCAAAAGTCACGACGATCTCGGGGCGCACGAGGTCGAGTAACTCGCTCACCCACCGGGTGCCCTCTTTCGGTGGCACGCGCTCGAGCCCGGCGTCGGGAAAGCTCATCTGGTACTGCGCATCCACTCCCAACGCAGCGAGACCCCGCGCAAGCTCGCTGCCGCGTATCCGAGGAAGCAACGCGGCCGGGAACCTGTGGCCTTCCTGAACACCTCGCTCGCCGCGCGTCGCATACGCACAGACGACGCGGGCGCCGAGTCGCGCCGCGGCCGCGAGCAGACCGCCGGCGACGAACACTTCATCGTCCGGGTGCGCCCACACGCCCAAGATCGTCTTCCGATAGCTGCCGCCGGGATCGTTCAACCTAGGTCAACCCTCGTCCTCGAGCCTCTGTCGCCGCCCGCGTGCGGCGCCAAAGCAACGCTAGCGATCGAGGGATTCGGCGGCTGTCGCCCAGATGACAACGAGATCGCCGATCAATCCGCGTTTCGGCGAACCCATCCCGCGCTCGACTGGCTATTCCGGTGCGGCAAAACGTGACATCCTTAGAGCCTGTCGAGTGCGCTTAGGGGGGCCGGAGCGATGGACGATCACACGACCTCGGTGGTTCGGGGATTGTCACTTCCGGCCGAGGAGGCGGCGAAGCTGGAGGCGGGCCTCGGCGCTTCCCCGGACGATTTCGAAGCTCGGGCCCAGCTGGTCGGGTTCTATTTCAGGAACGAGGTGGTCGGTTCCCGGCAGCGCCGGAACGAACATGCGCTGTGGGTCATCCGCAACCGTCCGGAGTCGGAGGTCGCCGGGACCCCGTTCGTCAGCTTCGACGAAATCCTCGACGGCAACGCGTTCCACGCTGCGGCCGAGCTGTGGCGAGACTACGCGAGCCGCGATGACGCTCCGGCGGCGATCCTCCGCAACGCCGCGCTGTTCTTCTTCCTGGACAAGGAGCTTTGCGAACGACTTCTCAAAGGGGCCGTCGAGCGGCAACCAGACGACCGCCGGACGCTGCGAGAGCTGGCGTTGTTCTACCTCCGCAACACCCGGAAACACGACGCTACCGACGGCGGTCGAGAAGCAAGCGAACGCGCCTTCGCCACCTTAGAGCGTTGCCGTCCCGCGGACGAAGGGGATCGAGAATGGGCCTCCTGGGCGGTGCTGGCGTCGAAGGCCTCGTTCGGAGCGACGCGCGTCGAAGAAGCCTCGCGCCTCTGTCACCGTCTTCTGGAGCTTCACCGTGACGGCGAGGCGGTGCATCACGGCAACGTCATCCTCGGCCGAATCGCGGTTCGGCGGGGAAAAATCGAGAGGGCAAGGAAGCACTTGATCGCGGCGGGCAAGACGCCCGGTTCACCGCAGCTCAACTCGTTCGGCCCCAACATGCAACTGGCTCAAGATCTCCTCGAACAGGGTGAGACATCGGTAGTAATCGACTATCTGAAGCTGTGCAAAGGCTTCTGGCCGCGGTCCGAGGTAGACCGCTGGAGTGAAGACATCATGAGCGGCCGCGCGCCGAACTTCGGCGCCAACCTCTGGTACTGATTTCTCCGACGCTTCACTAGGGCGTCAGCCGGTAGAAACGCCAGAAGTCGTGCTCGATTGGTAGCACCTGGACGTCGCCGAACCCGGCTTCGGCAGCGTAGGCGCGCACGGTATCGGGACGGATCACCGTGCCGGTCCCGGCGGAGTCGTCGTCGACGGTGCCGACCGCGAGGCAATGCAGGACGCTCCAGCCGTAGTTGAAGCGTTCCATCTCGTCGCCCGGTGCGGTGAATCGCTCCGCGACGCGCTCGTCGCCGATCACGACGCTGCCACCCTCGACGAGGCTGTTGCGTATCGAGCGCAGCGCGTCCACCGGGTGGTTCATGTCGTGAAGGGCCTCGAAGATGGTGACGAGATCGTACCGGCCTCCCAGGTCGGGCTCGGCGGCGTCGCGAACGACCGGACGCACGCGCTCGACCAGACCGGCGGCGTCGACGTTTTTGCGGGCGGCTTCAATAGATGCTTCGTCGACGTCGATCGCATCGACGGACACGCCGGGATAGGCGCGTGCGATCGCGATACTCGACCACGCCGTGCCACACGCGACGTCGGCCACACGGGCGGGCGGCTCGGCCCGGAGACGCGCGTCCACCTCCGGAATCGAGCCGAGCCAGTCGGCGAGCAAGTTGACGAACTGCGGCCGGTTGATCGCGCCGATTCCCGCGACCGTGTTGTTGCCGTAAGCCTCGTAAGGAACGCCCCGTCCCGTGCGGTATGCCTCGATCAGTTCCTCGATCGGCCCGATCACACCGACCGCAAGCGTCGCCAGCGGCGTGAGGAGGTTGAGGTCCTCCTCGTCGACCAGTACCGGGCGATGCGCGCGGGGCAGGAAGTAACGGCGCACGCCCGGCTCGGCAGCCACATTGTCGACGCCGAGTAGCCCGGCAACCGCTTGCTGCTCCAGCCACTCGCGCGCGTAACGCTCGGCGGTGCCCGTCCGGGCGGCAAGCTCGGCGGCGGTCGCGTCACCCTCGGACAAGGCGCGGTAGAAGCCGAGCCGGCTTCCGAGGTGGACGGATGCGATCTCGAGCGTGTCGATCGTGGCGTTGAACAGCCGCTCGACGAGCGCGTCGGTTGCGGCGTCTTTCTCGATCTCTCCCGTGGTCCCTCCGTCTGAAACCGGCATACCCTTGATCTCGCTGATGGCCATCGTCTCCTCCGTCGTAAGGCAACAGGATCCGCAACGTCACGATGGCACACCTCGTCGCTTCGGGCATCGGGGGATTCCCCTAAAAAGCCCCCGATTTGTGTGCGGCTCCCCGGGCGGCATGCACGGCCGCCTCGGCGCGGTTGCGAAGGCCGAGCTTCGACAGGACGCGCCCGACGTGGTGCTCGACCGTCTTGGAACTGATGAAGAGACGGGAGGCGATTTCGGCGTTGGAGAGCCCGTGGCCGAGCAGCGCCAGGACCTCGGTCTCGCGCTTCGTCAGAACGCCGCCGCCCATCGCCCCGGTTCGCCCGGTCGCTCCCAGCGAACGCAGCAACAGAGCCGCGGCGTCGGCCGCGGGTGCCGCCTCCAAACGCTCGAAGACCTCGAGCGCGGCCTTGGCTTCGGCGACCGCGACCTCCGGGCGCTCGTCGGCGACCGCCTTCGCCAACTCCAGCCTCGCCCGAGCAAGCTCCCCCGGCATCTGGGCGCGCGCGAATTCTGAAAGTGCCTCGTGGAGAAAGGCGCGGGCGTCACCCGTACGTGAAGCGATGCAAACCTTCCCCTCGGCAACCGCCGCGCACCCCCTGAGGTAAGGGCCGGGGTGCCGATCTGCCAGGTCGGCGAGCCGCTCGGCGGCGACACGGGCGGCATCCACGTCGCCGTCGGCGAGCTGCACGTCGACCAGGAGCGCGAGCAGCGGGGTGACGACGACGGGGTCGAGTGCCGACCGTGCCAGCGCCCGCTCCACCAAATCGCGCGCCAGCGCGAACTCGCCCCGCGCCAGGCGCAGCGCGGCAAGAGGGCGCTCGGCCTCCGGATGCTGATCCAAACCATCGAGCAACTGCTCGGCCTCCTCGAGGCGGCCCTGCTGCACCCGCAACTCCGCGAGCCGCACCAGCGCGTCCCCGCGCATTGCCACGTGCGCCCGCTCCAGGATGCGGATCGCTTCGGTGAGTTCGACCTCGGCCTCGCTCCAGCGTCCCGCGGCGGTGAGAAGCCCGGCGTAATGAGCCCTGCAGGATGCTCCTGTGGCGATCAGGTTCCGCCGCTGAAGTACGTCTCCTCCGGCTCGGACCCACTGCTCGGCGCGGCTGAGGTCGTGCACCCATTCACACGCCAGGAACATGCCGCAGAAGGTCGACTCGATCACGTACAGATCGCGAGCTTCCCCCGCGCACACCGCAGCAAGGGCCTCGTCGAGGAGCCTCATTCCCTCTTCGACGCGATCGGTTCGCACGCACTCGATACCGAGCCAGCCCAGCGCCTCGCACACGAGGTCCATGTCGCCGAAGTGCCTCCCGATATCGAGTCCCGCCCGGAACGCTGCCTCGCGTCTCTCGGAAACCTCTTCTATCGCGCCCTGCAGAACCTCGAGCCAGCCGCGCTCCGCGGAGTCTTCGCCTGCCGTCTCGAGAAGGGCCCGGGCGCGGGCAAGCCAGCCGTTGCCGACGGCAGAATCTCCGAACAAATAGGTGTGGATCCACGCCATAATCCGGGCCGCGCGGGCGGCGCCCAGCGCGTTTCCCTCTCGTCGATAGGCCGCATATGCGCGCTCGTGAGCAGCGATGGAAGCCGGGTAGTCGACCTCGAGGTAGAGAGCTTTTGCCAGCCCTTCCAACGCCTGCCCTTCTTCCCGCACGGCGAGCGCGGCCTCGAAGGCGCGCCGAGAGGCGGGCCCGTCGCCGCGCTCAAAAGCGTCACGGCCTGCGGCGATCAGTGTGTCGAAGGGAAGCGTCACTCCGAAATGGTCGCGCACCAAGCGTGCGTCGTCGCCTCGTTCAACCGTCCGAGCTTGCGGAGATAATGCGCCTTATCTGGTCGCGGTCCTCCTCGGACCACTGCGAAGGATCCTCGCCATGAGCCACGCGTCCGTGCAGCTCCACCACCTCCCACAGTTCGCGCTCACCAGCGGTCGTGAACCTGCCGGGGCAAGATTCCATGCCTGGAAACTGGCCGCAGATGTAGGTGTAAGGCATCTTTTCACCTCTGCTTTTTACCCATACCTTCAGTCCGCATTGAGCATTCGGGACGACCATGTCGCTCTCACGGCTCCTCCAAGAAGCTGTTTATCACTTCGACGAAGAGCTCGGGAGATCCAAACATCGCCGCGTGACTCTCACCGGTGATCGTCTCGATTCGGCTTTCGGGCAGAATCGTGGCGAGGCGCACACTCGGCTCCGTCAGCTCGCGAGGGCTGTCGCCACCGACCAGAAGAAGAACGGGAGTCTCTAACTCGCGTAAACGTGCTTCAATCGAGGCGATGTCGAACTCGTTCTCCGCCCGTAGCTCGCGCGGGAGAGTGTGAACGTTTCGAAGGCGTGCCGCCCACGCCTCCTCTCCACTAACCGCACGAAAATGTTCCGGATCGACTCCCACGATCTCCCGAAACAGCGTTCCCAAAGCGCCGTAACGGTCCCCTTTATCGATCATTTCTTGAATGCGATCGACTGTCGGGTCCGGTGTTGGGTAGACGGCGGGGATCCCGCCCTCGTAATGAACGAGCTTCTTGATGTTTCGAGCCAACAGTAAAGCACCTAACGCCACTTCAGCTCCGTAAGAGTGCCCGACGACAAGGACCGGATCGGCGATGGCATCGGCCACGGACGCCACGTCTTCGAACTCTCGCTCGATCGCATATGAGGATCCGTCTCCGCTCCGTCCTCGTCCACGTCGATCCATTCGGTACACGGTGTAACGCTGCTCGAACATGGGGCCGACCGATCGCCACGTCGTGGAATGGTCCGCGGTTGCACCGTGGACGAGCAGAAGAGGCGGTCCCGACCCCTCCACATGGCACGTGATGCGCGTCCCGTCGGGAGAACTAACGCTCAGGAGGTCCATCGCCCCGCCCCTTGCCGGCCGCCCCTCAACGCGCACCTTGCTCATCCTGTCACGACGTTTCCGGTTGCTCAATCCCGAAGCCGTGCACCTGCGACGACATGCTTTGTGCCGGCGACTGGTCGGAGCCACTGGGATCGGCCCGCAGCGCCCGGAATACGGCATAGCCCTTCCTTGATTACGGCAATGTCACGGATGATTTGAGGACCCCGGCTCCCTAGCTTGAGATCGAGGAGCGGATGAGGTATCCGCCGGTCGTCAAAGGAGGAGCCGTGGGCAACAAGCGAGCCATGGATCTGGTCGCCGAGGCCAAGGAGCAGATCGAGAATCTGACTCCGGCCGAGGTGGCGGCAGAGCTCGAGAAGAACGGCGTCGTGCTCGTCGACCTACGGGAACGAGACGAGCTAGAAGCCCAGGGGGCCATCCCGGGTGCGATCCACGCGCCGCGCGGAATGCTGGAGTTCTACGCGGACGCGTCCACCCCCTATCACCGGAAGGAGTTCGATCCCGCGGCTCGCACGATCCTTTACTGCGCCTCGGGCGGGCGATCCGCTCTCGGGTGCAACTCGTTGAAGGAGATGGGGTTCCGGAACATCGCGCATCTCGATGGCGGGTTCAAGAGTTGGATCGCGGCAGGCAATCCCGTTCAGGTGGCGCAATGAACTCGAATGCAAACTGCAGCCGCGCAACAAAACTGCAATTCGTTCAGCAAACGAGAAAAGGGGGCAAGCGGAAGCGGGTCCTGATCCGACGGGCCAAACGCAACCTGACAGCGGTCGCATTGTCGTTGAGCCTGTCGAGCAGCTTCGCAGTAGCGGGGCAAGCCACGGCAGATCCGGTGCCCGTCGTTTCCGAGAACGTCGCCACCCGGTGGGTGGAGCGGACGCTCGACGCGGTGCGCTCGGGCAGCCCGGCGCCCCACACCAGCACGCCGGGCGCGGGGCGCGCTTACGCTATGACGGCGGCGGCGATGTACGACGCGGTGAACGGCATCGGCGTCGCCGACGGGATCTCCACGCGCGCGCCCGCGCTGGTTGCCTCCTACCGCGGCGCCCCGTCGGGGGCAAGCCGCGAGGCCGCCGCCAGCGCGGCCGCGCACGCGGTGCTGACGTCGCTGTTCGCATCGAACGAAAGCGTGAAGAGCTCGTTTGACAGCGCTCACGCGGACGAGCTCGCGGCGTTGGGAGCCGATGAGAGCGTCGAAGCCGGTCGTTCGTGGGGGGCTGCTGTCGGCAGCGAGGTCGTCTCTTTGCGTTCGAACGATGGAACGCAAGCGAACATCTCGAAGTCGGGTGGCACCGGCGCCGGAGTGTTCCCGCGCACCTTCGGCGCGACCCAGTTCCGCAACATGACGCCCTTCGGCGTCGCCTCGGTCACCCCCTACCTGTCGAGCGGGCCGCCCGATCTCACGAGTCGTGAGTACGCAGATGCGTTCAACGAGGTAAAACGCCTCGGAAGCTTCACCGACACGGATCCCGAGCGCGCCGCGATCGCCAAGCACTGGCTCGCCGAAGGGGGCACAGTCCGGGAAACGGGGCTGTGGTTCAAGGTCGCACTCAACGTCGTGTCCGACCAAGGGACCGCGGCATCCTTATCCGACACGACGCGGCTGTTCGCGCTCCTCGGAATGGGGATCGCCGACTCGGTAACAACGTCGTGGAGCGACAAGTTCACGTGGGCGTACTGGCGGCCGGGCGACGCCATCCGCCAGGCGAGCACGGACGGTAACGCGGCCACCGACGAGGATCCGACGTGGAGCCCCCGCGCCGGAGTTTGCTCCGCCACCACGGTGGCCGGCTGCTCGGTGTTCGGGGGGACGCCGGAGCACACCTCGGGAACGTCGATGTTCGCGGGCTCTGCATCCACGATCCTCGCGTCCTTCTACTGCACCGACCACATCGCGTTCTCGTTCGCCGGCGAGCAGCCGGGTTCACCAACGCGCTCGTACCGCGGCTTCAGCCACGCGGCACGGGAGGCGGGGCGATCGCGCATCTACGGCGGGATCCACTTCCAGTTCAGCAACGACGCAGGACGGAACGCGGGCAAGGAGATCGGTCGGGAGATCGTGCGGACGCGACTTGTCGAAGACGGCGCGGGCTCGGACTCAAAGAGCACGTGCAAGGAGGATTGAAGCCAACGACCGTCGGGGGCCCGGCTTCGGTCGGGCTCCCGAGTGCATGGGGCCCGGTGCCGCTGAACGCGCGGCTTACCAGCTCTGGGCGACCAACTCGAACGACTCGACGCCGACGACCTTCCCGTCCATCGCGTCCGCCACTGCCGTCCGGATCGGGTTGACCGCATCGACACTGGCATCGAGCGCCGACTCGCTGTCCCAGAATGCGAGTCCGATCAGCCTGCCACTCGATCTGTCTGCGAGGAAGTTCGCCGCGGTGAAGCCCTCAATGCCCTTGAGGAGAGGAAGGACCTTTTCATTGATAGTGGCGACGGCGTCATCGATCTTGCCTGCGTCACCTTCGATGGTGCTGATGCGCACGTACATCTTCGCCTCCTTCTTGGAATGAACCTCGAAGGCCACCCTAATCAAGTTCCCGACTCCTCGGCGATCGGACGGAAGGCATCAACGGTTGTCGTTCCACTGATCCTCGGCGTCCTGTCAGTAGCCGTGCCGACTCACGGGTAAGCCTTGCGTGATCTCGCACCGTGGGGGGGACGTGAACAGGTGCCCGGTAGGCGTCTACCAGCGACTTCGTCACCTGCGCCTTTAGGTTCGTGGGGCCGGCTGGAATCGAACCAGCGACCGACGGATTATGAGTCACGCTGTTTCCTGAACAGGCCCGTGGAGTACAGACGGGGTTTTCCCTGCCGCCGATGAGTTCCCTTGCGCCGGGCCGTCCAATCTCCTGAAGGCTCGACGTCATTCGTCTACCGAATCAAGGAGGCCGAAGTGTCGAAGGTGACCGTGGATATCTCGATGTCGCTCGACGGATTCGTCGCGGGACCTAACGCGACCCTTGAGGAGCCCCTTGGTGAGAGGGGCGAACGGTTGCACGAGTGGGTTGTTGCGACGCAGCCGTGGCGAAAGTCCCACGGGCTTCCCGGGGGTGAGACCGGCATCGACGCCGACGTCATGGCCGAGTCGCTTGGAAAAGTGGGCGCAACCATCATGGGCCGGCGGATGTTCAGCGGCGGTGCTGGGCCGTGGGCCGACGATCCGAACTCAGACGGTTGGTGGGGAGACGATCCGCCCTTCCATCACCCCGTCTTCGTTCTCACTCATCACGAACGGGATCCGCTCCCCAAACAGGGCGGGACCACGTTCACGTTCGTTACCGGCCGCATCGAACCTGCGCTCGAGCAGGCATGCGCCGCGGCGGGGGACAAGGACGTCGTGCTCGCCGGCGGTGCGAAAGTGATCCAGCAGTACCTAATTGCCGGTCTCATCGATGAACTGCAGATCCATGTTGCCCCGGTGCTGCTCGGTGGAGGCGTTCGCCTGTTCGATGACGTGCAGAAGGCCCCGCTCGGACTCGAATACACGAGGGTGCTCGAGTCATCCTCCGCCGCACACCTCCGCCTACGAGTTTCCAAGTGATCGTTTGCACGGCGCGACGACCACGACTATTCTTCGCCACTGGTTGCTTCCGATATCGACGTTTGTCATGGTTCTCCTCCGATCGTTCGCTCGGCAGGTCTTGGTCGTCGTCGCATGGCGCCGACCCCGTGCGGAAAAGCCGGCCTAGATCTGTTGTGCGTCTCGCTGCTCCGGTGAATCGTCTGCGGATCGATCCGCTCGGCGCACCCCGCGCCGGGCGGCGATCTTCCCGGCGATGTAGTCCGCGTCACGCCCGACGCCCTGGATCTGCTCGGAGGACACTGAATAGAGGAACTTGAGACCGATGAAGTAGAGACCGGGCTCCGATTCGACTATCCCGCGACGATGAAGCGGCTCTTGGGGGCCGAGTACCGGAAGGTCGATCCAGGAGAAACCGGGGCGGAATCCCGTGCACCACACCACGTTGGCGACCTCGACAGAACGGCCGTCTTCGAGTTGCGGCAGCCCGCTCCGGACACCGGTGACCCGAGGAACTCGCTCCACCCCGACGGCAGCGAGGTCTTTGGGCTTGACGCGGATCAACGGTTCGCCCGTGGCGATCCACTTGGGGCGGGCCTTCTTGCCGATCGGCGTCCTGGTTGTCAGCACGCGGTGAAAGATGACCCGACCGACGAACGGCATCAGGACGCGGGCGGCAACGCTTTCGGGACGGAAGGGGATCGCACCGTTCCCGGCTCCCGAGAGCAATACCTTGTGCGTCCTCGCCAGCTCGATGGCGACCTCGCCGCCCGAGTTACCTGCACCCACGACCAGGACATCTCCTTCCTGGAGCTGCCCCGGATTCTTGTACTCGGCAACGTGAAGCTGGACGATCCGAGGATCGAGCTCGGGCGCGAAATCGGGAACCCAAGGCCGTTGCCAGCTCGACATCGCGACCACCACGTTGTCGGCTTCGAACCGCCGATCCCCCGAGATCGCGACGAAGCGATCTCCTTCCCGGGTCAGCCTCTCCACTCTGACTCCGGTTTCTACCCGCAGGTCGAACTTCCGAGCGTACGACTCGAGGTAGTCGGCCATCTCGTTCTTGCTTGGGAACCCCCAGTGGTAGCCGGGAAAAGGCATCCCCGGCAGATGGTTAAGACGATTGGGGGTAAACAGCCGGAGTGAATCCCACCGGTTGCGCCACGCGTCCCCGATGCGTTTGTTGGCGTCGACGATCTTGTAGGAGAGATCACGCCGCGACAGCCGGTACCCCATCGCCAGTCCTGCCTGCCCACCCCCGATGACCAGAGTCTCCACGTACTCGCGACCGTCGTGGCCAGCCATGTCACTCACCCCCATCAACCGTCGGCGCCGGGAAGACTCGCACATAAACCCTGGCGGCCTATACTCTAAATTGGAGTAAAACCTATACTCGCGTTTGGAGTAAGTCAAGAGGAAGAAATGGCCACGCAACTGACCACAACTTCGTACGCAGTACTGGCCCAGGTTGCCGTGCACCCCTGGTCCACATACGAGCTGGCGCAGCAGCGGGTCCGCTACTTCAGATACGTGTGGCCGCGAGCCGAAAGTGCCATCTACCGGGAGGTAAAGCGCCTCTCTTCGATGGGCTTGCTCCACGGGAAGAAGGAGCACGTCGGGAAGCGGGCACGCACCGTGTACTCGATCACCGAGAAGGGGCGGGAGGCGCTGCGTGAATGGCTCGCTACTCCCGTGTCCCCTTTCGCCATGGATTTCGAGGCGATGATCCGTCTCTTCGTTGCTCCGATGGGGACCAAACAACAGATCGTCGCAACGCTCGATCAGGTCCGAGACGATGTCCGGGAGATGCTCCGGTTTAGTGGGGCGGTCAAACAAGAGTTCCTCGATGGCATCGCCGTCACTCAGGATCAGGTCTACATCCGCGCCCTTGCTGTGGACTTCTTCATCAGCCTTCTCAATACCGTCGAGGCGTGGACGGAGCGAACGCTCGCGGAGATCGAATCGTGGGACGACCTCAGCCCCGATGGAAAGAACGAGCGGGCCCTCGAGAAGATCCGGGAACTGCCGGTTCCCACGCCCCAATCACTTGAGAGGACACCGGTACCACCTCGATCTCAACTCCGACCCCGCCGATGAACGACCGGGCGCCGCTCAAGTCCAAGAACAGGAGACGGCTTCACTTCTCTGCACTTCAACCGGATGCGCCTAAGCATAGGGGGCTCGAGCAACGGGGAAGCTTGGCAGGACCGGACGGAACTGACAGTGTGAATCGTTCGGACTCGGAAAGGAGCGTGAGGACCTGATCGGCTACCTCAAGGCACACCGAAAATCTGCATGGTCGGTGGGAGTCATCGTGACTGTGGGAATCGTCTTCGTGGCGGTCTGGTTCCAACCCCAGAAGCTCTTCATCGATCAAACTGTAGACGAGAACCTCCCAAGACCGAGTGGTGTCACTTCACCTGCGACCGACTCCGAAGGGGATTCAAAACCGAGTGAGATTCTTCGTGAAGGCATGTTCCAGGCTCTCGAACATCCCACACTGGGTACCGCGAAGGTCGTGAAGGTCACCGACGGCCGACTCTTCCTGCGCCTCGAAGATCTCGATACCTCGAACGGCCCGGACCTTCGAGTGTACCTATCCGAGATTCCGGCATCAGATGACTGGCACGCGTATGGAGAGCGATTCGTCGATCTTGGCGCCCTTAAAGGCAATCGCGGCAATCAAAACTACGAGATCCCGCCGGGAACTGACCTAGCACGCTACAGGAGCGCAGTCATCTGGTGTCGGCGATTCACCGTGGGTTTCGGAGTCGCAGGGTTCTCCTAGCCGGCCTGTTCATAAGCTTCTAGCACCGGCACACGACATTCGCACAGTGGGGCCGGCTGGACTCGAACCAGCGACCAACGGATTATGAGTCTGCCGCTCTTCCCAATCCAGGTATCTCGCCTGGCCTGCGAATTCCTAGCGTTTAGCCAGGTCACGGCCGGAATTCCGCTTTCACATAGGAGCACCTAATGAACCCGAAGGTGTCGATGTTTTGCATCCTGGCGGGTCACGTTTGGGTCATGAGAGCCGGCAAGGATGCGGGAGTCGGTGACGACATCATTAGGGAGGTTGGGTCAGTTACTCCTACATGTGGAGTCCTCGCTTGTCCGCCTGACGCCGTCAAGGCCCTGCCTGCCCGGCCTTGATGCGGGTCTCGATCACCCGTAGGCACCGCTCGCCTCCGACCCGGAACAGCCGTGACGCCATCAGCCAAGCCTCGTCGTCCTGAGGCTCATGTGGCTCCATCGACCCCCTGGGGGTGAGGTGCTCTGTCCTCATCTCGTACAGCGAAGCGAGGTGGGCCATCCACGACCACTTTTGGATGATCGACTGGGTCTTCACGACAGCCCCGTAGTCCTGAGCGTTGAGGCGAATCGCCTCGACCATCTTCGATCCTGCTCCGCTCTCTGGGCCCGAGAGCTCGATTGCTCGATAGACGAGAACACGGGCAACCTCGTTGAGCTGGTCGATTGCGGTCCCCCAGTCCCGGTTTCCATGCGCGCGCATCACCCGGTCGAGACCCTCAACTAATTGGTCCGCCCACTCCCCGTAGAAGGTCTCGGGGCTATCGAGAGGAACTCGGTCTCGTCGTGAAGACCCACCAGTTCCAACAGCGTTTCGTGAGCGGCGGCCTTATCGCCCACCTTCAGTCGGCGAATCGCGCGCTTCATCTCCTCCTGGACCTCAGCCTTCGGCTCATGCTCCAGAGCCTGCTCTAGCGCCCGCCCATCTTGGTCCGCGTTCCCGGACTCCGCGAGAACGCGCGCCGCGGTCCTCCGATCGTCGGCTCGCTCGGACACAAGCAGGTCCCGCGCGTGCGCGGCGGCACGCTGTCTATCCACGAGCGATAACAACGATAGGGCGCTTCCCCGCTCAGGATTCGATGGATCGCCCGCCGAGGCGTTGAGTACGTCAGCGACCTCAGTGAGGGCGTCCCTCACCGCGTCCTTCACTTGTGGAGCCTCGATGCCCTCCCGGGCAAGAAGGACTTCTACGACCTCCGAGGAGGGGTGAGCTTTCGAGAAAGCGCGGTATGCGCTCCGCCTGATCGCCGGGTTAATAGCCTCTTCGCATGTCTCCCGCAGAGCGGAAAGCACGGTGCCGGGATCCTCACCGTGCGCGAGGTGGTCAGCGATCATCTCAAGGGCAGCTTCGATATCGTGATCGCGCGGCTTCTGATTGGGCGGACGCGTCCGGTGACTGAGAATCTCGAGCAACAGCTGGAGACGAGCCGGCGTCTCGCCCATCTCTGTCAGGAGCTCAGTGCGTTCCGCTGTGGAGATCGCGTCGTAAGCCACGGCGGCCTTTGGGATGGCTTCCAAGCGGCCGTCCGCGTGCGCACTCCCTGCGAGTGCGCGGAACGCGGAAACCGAGAGGTCCTCCTCCCACCGCGTCAACGTGAGATCGGCGATCTCCGTTGACCTCTCGCACATGATCAAGAGCGTCGGCTCATCCCCGGCTGCGAGCACGGCCACTTCGTTGGCCTGATCCACGATCGCTTCCGGGTCCAGTCCCTGCGCGAGCGCGACCGCGGTATCCGAGCCAACCGACAAGGCATGGGAGAGGACATCGACGTATCGTTCGGAGTGGACATGCGACAGAAGCTCGCCAAGTCGCCGGGCCCGCTCGCGCTTCTTCCAGGAGGCGCGCCTCACTTCGGTCACGAATGTTTCCCCCGACAAGCTGCTGACGCTACCCACGAGGTCCACGTCATCGGGAGCCACGTGACCAGACAGGCAGAGCTTCAGCATTGCGCGAACCCCAACACGTGGCATCTCTCCGACGTTCTCGGAGGATGTGGCCTTGCAGCGTTGATGCACCCGGTGCCGGATGACCACCTTCGCATCGTCGACGTCTTCCAGCCCATGAATGCCATGAAGCACGTCGACATGGAGCATGTCGTCCCTCGTCTCCCACGGAAACTTCGCAAGGGTATCCACGCACGGCGCCGGCCACCACCCTTCAGAGATCGAGCGCGCGATTTCGAGCGGCTGGTCTTCGATCAATGGCGGGAGCAGGTGCGTGTTCAGCCACGAAACGTGTTCGTCCTTTTGCAAGCGTCCGACGATGCCCTTGATCTTGTCGCGCGTGACCTTCTTGGCCAGGTTCGTAATGTTCGAGCCCAGGGCCATGTCCTTTTTTGCGCACTGAGCAAGGATCTCCTCGGCAAACATGGCATCGTCGTTCTCCGCCTTTGCCAATTCGTCGAGAACCTTGACGGCGACCTCAGGAACAGGAGCGGGTCGTTCTGGATCAGTGTGGGGCTCGAACTGCTCGAGCGCGAAACGTTCGAGCACGCCCCGAACTTCGTCGTCTCCGACGAGCGCGAGATTTCGCAACGCCCTGTTCTTCACTTCGGCTGTGGGGGCTTCCGAATCATCGGAAATAACGGTGCGTGAGATGCGGATCCCGCGCTCCTGATCCGTGCACCAGATCCACCAGAGAGCCTTTCGCCGGAAGTCGTCCCGCGCCTCGGTTGAGAGAGCAATCCGCTCTGCCCGCTGAAGCTGAGACTCGTCCAACGGAAGGTTGCTGGGATTTACCAGCAACTCAACTACTGCGGTGACGAGCTGATCCGTGAGATGCTCCTCCAGTTCAAGAAGGCGAAGAAGCGTCTCGCTCACTCCGAAGGATCCAGCATGAGCCTTCACGACGGTCGGTAGACGGGTTGGTGCGGCGAGCCGTTCGGAGAGCGCAGCGACCATCGCGGAGCCCAGCGCGTCCTTGGCCTCCACAGCCTCGGCGAACCCCGTCTCGGGGTCGGTGAGGGCGAGTTCGGCCAGTCGCCCGTAGTTGGGGCGAGTCGGATCCATGCTAGGAGCCTAGGGCATGCCTGTGACACACCCGTGGTTGGCCCACCTCCCCCTATCTATCTAACGAGGCTTCGCCTCAGACCGACAAGTTGTACCTGACGCTC
>Ga0247719_1000605_pt1 | contig 19892 bp, 18 predicted proteins | sample 41E_DmetaG_FD_189046 | JGI IMG/M metagenome (GOLD analysis project Ga0247719, IMG submission 189046) | Soil microbial communities from hillslope of Landscape Evolution Observatory, University of Arizona, Oracle, AZ, United States - 4-1-E_D | ecosystem: Engineered > Artificial ecosystem >...
ACACCAAGGCCCCGCATCGCTGCGGGGCTTTCATTCAGCTGCGATAGCCTCTCTCGTCCACGCAACAGCCCTGTTTCCCTTACCGGTTCCAGGATGTGGCGCGTGGGTTCCGATGAGCTTTAAGTATCGTTCGGGTACGGCCCTTGTAGGATATTCGACGTCCGACCGCGTTCTACGAGACGGAAGAAGCGTAATTTTAGTCGCCACATAGGCGCCGAAAAATTGCCGCTGAATTTCCCTTGCGAGGGTCTCAGCGAGTGCAGACGGAACTGCATTCCCCACCAACCGCTGTGCGTCGCGCCGGCTACAATCAAGCTCAACATCGTCAGGAAACGTCTGAAGGCGCATCAACTCGCGTGCAGTTAGGTGGCGATTCGCCCAATGAAACGGACCAGTGGCAGGTCCCGGTTGGGCCTGAAGCGTCCAAGCTGGTAGGCCTCGAGCAAGCTTAAGCAGAAAATTCCAGTATCGCCTGCGCCAGCCGAAGAGCGGAAGCCCTTCTCCTCGATCGGTATGCCAAAGGTAGTTGCGACCTTCTGGTATCGATGGAAGCAGGTCAGCCCACTTACCTGTCAGCCGCAGTTCTGGATCATTGATAAGTTCCGGCAGGTCACCGAGCGCATCCCACGCAGTGCAATACGGTTGTAGTCTACTAGTCCCTGTAGAAGGGTCCTCGTGCGTGATTTCTGGGAACTTAAACTCGGCACCGCTTCTATGACCGATAACGAAGACTCGCTGACGAAGCTGTGGGACGCCAAAATCAGCCGCGTTTAGGCACGCGACTGACATCTTGTACTCTGTGCCTTGGCGCTTGTTTATCTCTGCGATCTCATACCTCAGATATTCTAAGCCATCGCTCTTGCCCGAATAGGCCAGTCCCGGGACGTTCTCGAGAAGGAACGCCTCTGGGAGTGCATCCTCAAGAACTCGAAGATATCCCTTCAAGGTCTCCGCTCGGGGATCGCGCAGGCGCGCAGCATCCCCACGAACCCAGTAGCCAGATTTTGAGAACGGTTGGCACGGAGGCCCGCCGATAAGAACGGCTGCATCCCCTTGCCTGAGTCCGGCTGTTTCCAAAATTCCTTTGGTCGGCACACGAGCAAGATCGTCGCAGATGACCGGCCAACGGCGATTGGCGCGAAGCAAATCGCACGCTTGCCGGTCCAGATCCAAGGCAACGCTAGTTTCGAACCCAGCAGCCTCGAACCCGAAGTCCAAACCTCCAGCCCCCGAGAACAGTGAAATGATCTTTTGCTTCACGAGACGTACCGATCGAGCGCTGCACTGACATCGGCAGTGAACCATTCATCTGACACGCGCAGATTATTCGAGAGTCTTCCGTGGCATTTATTGTGCGCTGGGAGGTCGCTGGTCAGGGCAAACTTGAACTCCCACTGCTCAGTAACAGCATGAAGGCAGGCGGCGAGCAGCTGAAACTCGGACGCCTGATAGTACCGGGAGCACGGGTCAGATTTAGAGGCTCTGGTGCGCTGAAAATCGACACGTGGCACACCAGCGCGATCGGTCTTTCTCAACACGTTCTTGCACTCGATTAGGAGTGGAGCGCTGCCCTTCCAACGAAGCGTAAGGTCCGGCCCTCCCTCTTTGTTCAAACGCATGCAATCGGAGACGCCCTTAACCGCCTTAAGATTGTCCTCGAGATGTTGTTCCGCGACCCACCCTCGGACTGCCATTTTGAGGCGCGCGGCGCCGTCGATCAGATCGAAGAGTGCGTCTGGTCCAACTTTAAGCTCTTTCAGGAGCCGATGGGATGCGGCGACAATGCCCGACTTGTTCGGGGGCCGCGCCAGTCGGTCCGCCAGTAAGTGGCGCTCGCCAGGATCAAGCCCCTTCGCAAGCCGCTCTAATACGATCAAATCATGGATTCGGTCCTGTGTGCCGCCAACAAGAACTTGGATCCGAGTATCCTCATCTAGCTCGGGCGTCGGGCGGTTTCGCGTCTTCGGTTTTCGGCGCTCCCTTTCCCAAGCCCACCATCCACGCCGCAACACGTCGTCAACATGGTGCTTCTTGAACTCTACCGAGCGCGACATCGGGGAAGGAGCGTTCATCAATGGATCGGCGGCAACGAAAATCCCCCGCTCAAGATCAACTCCCAGAAAAATCGTCGTGATCAGGGAGGTACGGTCGACTGCAACATCCAATATCCCTCGCAGCTCGTTTCCGTACTTTATTTGGAATCGATGCTCGTCCGTTGGTCGCTTCTTCGTCAGGCGTGCCCCGGCTCGGAACGCATATGTGAGAACTCCGTGGCGCTCTCCGGCAGGCGTTTCGAAGACAACGTAGAAGGGTGCCAGCGCCGGGTCCGAACTCGAAACAATCCGGCAGCCACGCATCACTAGGCCGTCGAGAATGAAGTTTAGAAGCCGTGCCTTCTCACTGCGCCTGACCGCATACGTTTTCCACTTGAGTGGGCTTGCAACGCCCGACGAAGAATCTGGGACCCCCATAACGAGAGACTACCTACAAATCCCGCATCGGCAAGCCGCGGTTGGGCCAGAAAATCATCCTCAACTAGCGCCTAAAAACCGCCTCAAAGACGATCGAAGTTGATCCTGATCCTCAATCTCACACTCCCAAATTACGAGAGTGTCCCAACCAAGGTCCTGAAGGGATCGCAGGCTCTGGGCGTCTCGCTCCTTCGTTCTTGCCAGTTTGGGCAGCCAATATGCTTTTCTAGTCAGAGGCACATTCGCGTGGCGGCACCCCTCATGCTGATGCCAGAAGCACCCATGCACGAAGATCGCCTTCCGCAGGCGAGGAAAGAGAATGTCTGGTGTGCCCGGCAAACCGCGTCGGTTGATTCGGAAGCGGTAACCAAGGCGATGAGCGACCTGCCGAACCAATCGCTCGGGCTTACTCTCAGTTTTCCTGATGGCCGACATTCGCCTGCGGACAACGTCAGGTACTCCTTCGAATGCCATTAGCCATTCATAGCAAAAAAAGGCCTGTCGATGAGATTTGATGCACCACGGAATGAATCCCGTGACTTCGAAACCGCTCGCTCGGCTCACCTCGCGCCCCGCCCGTCGGGCGCTCAATGTCTCTTCGCGCTGCCCATCTTTGCTCCGCAAAGAGCTCTGCTGCGCTCGGCATTCGACAGGGGCCCTCTCTGAGTAGCGCGTGCACGCCCGTTCCCCAAACGGGCGGGGACGCCCTCCTCCGGATGGTCCAAATTCCACAGCGAAATCAAGAAGCTACTCCAACGCTTCCTGATTTCACTGTCCTACAGCCCCCCATGTGAGTCATAAACCTCCCGCGCAGCCTGTCCGGGGGACAGGCGAGCAGGAGGGTGGTCGATGAGCAGCAAGCCGCCGCGCGCAGTCTCCACTTCCGGCCTGCCGGGCCGGCGGCAACGGCGCCGCCCCGGCCGCGCGATCTTCGCGAACTTCACCAACTTCACGAACTTCGCACGCGCCGCCGCGAGTGTTTGCATGGGTGACCTTCGCGAAGTTCGGCGCCGGCCCGTCCGCTCGGGCAGCCCCGCAAAAGTCACGAAAATGGTCGCCGTCTGCGGGACATTAGGGACTTTAAAGGCGCGATCGGGCGCGAAGCCGCTTGGCTGCGAATGCCCGGCCGGAGCCGCTCTTCAAGTAGCGCTCGAATGCGGCGGCAACATGGGGATCGGCGAAATAATGGAACGACAACAGCCGCCACGGCTTGAACTTCGAGCTGTGCGGAGACTGGCCGGCGTTATGGGCGGCGAGCCGCCTCTCAACGTCCGCGCAAAGCCCGCTGTAGAATTGGCCCGGGTCTTTGAGGCTTTGAAGGATGTAGACGTAGTTCAGGCGGCCCTCCTTCGCCTCGGGCTTCGGCGGGCAGCCTTCGTCGCTGCCGATGTGGAAGGCTGGCTTGCCAGCCGAAGTCGCGCAGCGACGAAGGCTGGTGGAGCTGAGGGGAATCGAACCCCTGACCTCTGCAGTGCGATTGCAGCGCTCTCCCATCTGAGCTACAGCCCCGCGCCCCAGCCGAAAGGGCGGCCCGATGGGGTCGGGCCCGCGGCGAGCGGCCCCCATAGCCGCCGTTCTCCCGCCGTGCAATTGCCCGCCCGACATGGGGGTTTCGGCCCGCCGCGTGAAGGGCCTCGGATCGCCGCCCGCGGCCGGAACGGCGGTTTGCACCAATCGTTTCGTTCAGGAGAGTTCGGCGGGGCGCGGTGCCCTGCGCAAACCCCTGGAGGAAGCCCATGGCATATGACCGATACGACACCGGAGGCCGCGGCTCGCGCGAGCGCTGGCGTTCGGCCGGCCGCGACGAGCGCGATTTCGACCGCGACTATGGCCGCGGCTATTCGCGCGAACGCGGCTCGGACCGCGAGAGCGAGGAGCGCGGCTTCTTCGAGCGCGCCGGCGACGAGATCGCCTCCTGGTTCGGCGGCGACGACGACGACCGCGACTATCGCCGCGAGCGCGAGCGCGGGCGCGGCTGGTTCGGCGGCGGCGATGATCGCGACTTCGAGCGCTCCCGCGGCCGCGACCGCGGCTGGTTCGGCTCGCGCCGCGATGAGCCCGACCCCGACGACCGCTACGGAGTCGACCGCGTGTTCGGCGATCGCCCGGGGCCGCTCAGCAGCGACGGCTATCGCGGCGGCGGGCCGGGCGGCGACCGCGCCTCGGCCTGGGGACGTTCCAGCACCAGCGAACGCGGCTACCGGCCGATGACCGGCGACTACGGCCGCTTCGACCCGGAATATCGCGACATCGGCGAGCGCGGCGGCGACATCCCGCGCGAGCGCTATCGCGGCGACCGCGAATATGCCGAATCGCGCCGGCGGCAAATGCAGGAATTCGACCGCGACTATGAAGACTATTGCCGCGAGCGGCAGTCGCGGTTCGAGGAGGACTTCGGCGGCTGGCGCCAGCGCCGGCAGCAGAAGCGCGGACTGGTCGGCCAGATCCGCGAGCATATGGAGGTGGTCGGCAGCGACCAGCAGCATGTCGGCACCGTCGACCGGGTCGCCGGCGACCGGATCATCCTCACCCGGAGCGATCCGGAATCGGGCGGAACCCACCATTCGCTGAGCTGCACCGACATCGACCGGGTCGAGGATGACAGGGTGATCCTCGAGCTGACCGCCGACACGGCGCGCGAGCGCTGGCGCGACGACAGCCGCGACCGGGCTTTGTTCGAGCGCGAGGACCAGGGGCAGGCCGGTCCGCACATGCTCGACCGCAGCTTCTCGGGCACCTATCGCGACCGTTAGCCGGCGGCCTCCGCGAGGGGCTGCCCACCAGGCCCGGCCGTGCCCCCCTTCACGGCCGGGCCTTTCGCATCTTCGCGCGCCGTCCTATCGGGCTTGCTTCAGCAGGAGACGCCGATGGCCCGCGCCTGGCACTTGAGGAGCCGCCCGAGCGGCATCCCGAGCGACGACAATTTCGACCTTCGCGAAGTGGCCCTGCCGCCGCTCGGCCCAGGCATGGTCCGAGTGCGCAACCATTGGCTGTCGGTCGACCCGTACATGCGCGGCCGGATGAACGACGTGAAAAGCTATGTGCCGCCGTTCCAGCTCGGCGAGCCGATGGAGGGCGGCGCAATCGGCGAAGTGGTGGAATCCGAGGCCGACGGGCTCTCGCCGGGCGACCGCGTGCTGCACATGGCCGGCTGGCGGGACGAGGCGGTGATCCCGGCCGAGGCAGCGACCAAACTCCCGGAGCTGGGAGCTCCGCCGCAGGCGTTCCTCGGCAATCTCGGGCTGACTGGAGCCACCGCTTATTTCGGCCTGTTCGACGCGGCCCAGGCGCGCGAGGGCGACATCGTCTTCGTTTCGGCGGCGGCGGGAGCGGTCGGCTCGGCGGTGGTCCAGATTGCCAAGGCCAGGGGCATGACCGTCATCGGCTCCGCGCGCGGCGAGGACAAGTGCGACTTCGTCCGCTCGCTGGGCGCCGACCAAGCGCTCGATTATACCGCCGCGCCGATCGCCAGGTCGCTCGCCAGTGCCGCGCCCAAGGGCATCGACGTCTATTTCGACAATGTCGGCGGCGACCATCTCGACGCCGCTCTCGCGCTCGCCCGGAAAGATGCGCGTTTCGCCATTTGCGGGATGATCGAAGGCTATAACAGGGCCGAGCCGATGTGCTTCCGATACATCATGAGGGTGATCGCGATGCGCATCCGCCTGCAGGGATTCATCTATACCGACTATCTGCCGCGGCTCGGCGAATTCTACCGCGACATGGGACAATGGCTCGCCAACGGCGCCGTCCGGTCTCACGAGACGGTCGTCAATGGCCTCGACAACATGCCCGACGCGTTCCTCGGCCTGTTCAGCGGCGACAATCTCGGCAAGATGCTGGTACGGCTGTAGACGTCAGAACACGCAGGCCGCCGGATCACCGCTGTCGAAACCGCGCCGCAGCGCGGCCTGGCGCTGGGCGGCCGTGCCGTGAGTGAAGCTTTCCGGAACGACCCGCCCCTGGGTGCGGCGCTGCAACGTATCGTCGCCGATCGCTTCCGCCGCGCGCATGCCTTCCTCGAGGTCGCCGGGCTCGAGAATCGACCCCTGGCTGTCCCGCGCCCGAGCCGCCCACACGCCGGCGTAGCAATCGGCCTGGAGCTCGACCGCCACCTGCATCGCATTACCCTGGCCGCGCCCGGCGCGCTGCTGCGCCCTTTGCACCCGCGCCAGCGTGCCCTCGAGGTTCTGGACATGGTGCCCGACCTCGTGGGCGATGACATAAGCCATTGCAAAGTCGCCGGGCGCCCCGAACCGGGTCGACAGCTCGGTGAAGAAGGTCGGATCGATGTAGATGCGCTGGTCGGACGGGCAGTAGAATGGGCCCATCGCCGCCTGCGCCGCGCCGCAGCCCGATTGGTCGTAATTGGAATAAGCGACCATCGTCGTCGGGCGGTAGCGGGTGCCGGCGGCAGCGAAGATGTCGTTCCACACCGCCTCCGTCGAGCCCAGCACTCGGGGCAGGAAGTCGCGCAGGTGCGGGTCAAGCCGCGACTGGCCGCCGGGGGACTCCAGCCGCTGCTGGCCGCCGCCGCCCTCCGTGAGCAACCCACCCGTGCCGAAAGTGCTCAGCGCGCAGAAGCCGAGCAGTAAAACGAGGATGCCGACGATGCCGAATCGGCGGCCGACGAAATGCATGAGCAGGCCAAGGCCGACGCCGCCTAGCCCGCCACCACGGCCGCCGCCGAATCCCATGCCACCACGCCCCGTACGGTCGAGGAAATTGCCGCTTGGGTCCTGGCCGCCAAGCCGAACCATAATGATCCTCCTGCTGTCCACGCCCAATGCTTGGACGCCCGCGCGGTTGCAATCGCACGCTCGGCGCGGCTAGCGGCGGCGCATGATTCTATCCGGAAAAACGGCTCTGATCACCGGCTCCACCTCCGGCATCGGCCTCGCCATCGCCCGAGCGATGGCGGCGGAAGGCGCCAAAGTGATGCTCAATGGCTTCGGCGATGCAGGCGAGATCGGAAAGCTGTGCGATGAACTCGGCGCCATCCACGACGGCGCTGATCTGTCGGACCCGAAGGCGATTGCGGCGATGGTCGAACGCTGCAGCGCCGAGCTTGGCCCACCCGACGTGCTCGTCAACAATGCCGGAATCCAGCACGTTTCGCCCGTTGAGAGCTTTCCGGTCGAAAAGTGGGACGCGATCATTGCAATCAACCTTTCGGCCGTGTTCCATACCACCCGCCTTGCGCTTCCGGCGATGCGGGCCAAGGGCTGGGGCCGGATCATCAACACGGCGAGCGCCCACAGCCTCGTCGCCTCGCCGAACAAGTCGGCCTATGTCGCCGCCAAGCACGGGGTTGCCGGCTTCACCAAGACGACCGCGCTCGAAGCCGCGCGCGACGGAGTGACCGTCAACTGCATTTCGCCGGGCTATGTCTGGACTCCGCTGGTCGAAAACCAGATCCCCGACACGATGAAAGCGCGCGGCCTGACCCGCGAGCAGGTGATGAACGATGTCCTGCTCGCCGCCCAGCCGACCAAGCGGTTCGTCGCGCCCGAAGAGGTGGCGGCTTTTGCCGTTTTCCTCTGCCGGGACGAGGCGGCTTCGATCACCGGCGCCAATCTCAGCATGGACGGCGGCTGGACGGCGGCCTAGGCTCGAAGCCATGCGCCCAGCCCTGCTCCTCGCCATTCTCGCTTTGCCGGCCTGCGCGGCGATGCAGCCGACGGGGGCGGTGATCAACCAGCCTGTGCGCGATTGGCGCGAGGTCGCGACGAATCAAGACCGCGAGCGGCTTCGGGACTGGCGCTCGACCTTCGTTGCCGCCCTTCGCGACGCCCGCGCAGCCGGCCATTCGGCGGCAATCGCCAGCGAGGGTGCCTTGCTCGAGCCCGATGCCGCGATCATTGGCCCGCCCATCCCCAACGGCAATTACCGGTGCCGGGTGATCAAGGTCGGAGCGAAGAGCGAAGGCATGCTGAACTACATCGCCTACCCGCATTTCCAGTGCCGCATCCGCCAGGAACGCGACCTCCAGGGATTCGCCAAGCTCACCGGCTCGCAACGGCAAATCGGCCTGATTTTCCCCGGCGACCCGCTTCGCCAAATATTCCTCGGCACGCTGATGCTCGGCGACGAAACCAGGGCGCTGCAATATGGCCGCGACCGCGAGCGCGACGTCGCCGCTCATGTCGAGCGGATCGGCGACAGACGCTGGCGGCTGGTCATGCCGCGGCCCGCATTTGAATCGCAGCTCGATGTAATGGAGCTGGTTCCGACTCCGTGAGAGGTGCGTTAGGCATGAAACCTGGACTATTGCTTGCAGCCGCTGTTGCCATGAACATGATGACGCCCGCCCACGCCAACAGCCTTTCGGACGCGATCCGCGCCGACATGCCGTCGCTGATTGCGCTGTACCGCGACCTCCACGCCAATCCCGAGCTGTCGATGCAGGAGGTTCGGACTCCGGCCAAGCTCGCTGCCGAGGTGAAGAAGCTCGGGTTCCAGGTGACCGAGAAGGTCGGCCAGACCGGAGTTGTCGCGGTAATGAAGAACGGCCCTGGCCCGGTGCTGATGATCCGCGCAGACATGGACGCTCTGCCGGTGGAGGAGCAGACCGGCCTGCCGTTTGCATCGAAGGTGCGCGCCGTCGCCCGCTCCGGCGTCGAGAGCGGCGTCATGCACGCCTGCGGTCACGACACCCACATGGCCGGGTGGATCGGCACCGCCCGCCGCCTCGCCGCGATGAAGGACCAATGGTCGGGAACCCTGGTGATGATCCTGCAGCCGGGCGAGGAAACCGGCGAGGGCGCCAAGGCAATGCTCGCCGACGGGCTCTACACGCGCTTTCCCAAGCCGACCCACGTCATCGCCTTCCATGACGCCGCCGCGCTTCCCGCCGGAGTCATCGGAGTCACGCCTGGCTATGCGCTCGCAAATGTCGACAGCGTCGACATCACCGTGAAGGGCGTCGGCGGCCACGGCGCCTATCCCCACACCACGCGCGACCCGATCGTGCTCGCCGCGCGCATCGTCACCACCCTGCAGACCCTCGTCAGCCGCGAGAATGACCCGCAGGACCCGGCAGTGGTCACGGTCGGCGCCTTCCAGGCCGGAGCCAAGCACAACATCATTTCCGACGAGGCGAAGCTTCAGCTGACAGTGCGGAGCTACAAGCCCGAGGTCCGGAAAAGGCTGCTCGACGGAATCCAGCGCATCGCCCGCGGCGAGGCAATCGCCGCCGGGATTCCGGAGGACCGGATGCCGGTCGTCACGATCCGCGAGCAGGAATATACGCCGGCGACCTTCAACACCGAGAAACTTTCCAATCGCGCGCTCGAGCTGTTCACCGGACACTTCGGCGGGCCGCGGGTAATCAAGACACCGGCGGTGATGGGCGGCGAGGATTTTTCGCGCTACTGGCTTGCCGACAACAGCATCGAAAGCCTGATCTTCTGGGTCGGCGGAACGCCGCGCGACAAGTGGGACGCGGCCGGGGGCGATCCGCAGAAGCTGCCCTCGCTCCACTCGCCTTTCTGGGCACCGGACGCGGAAGCCGTGATTTCGACCGCGACCGAGGCGCTCACCCTGACCGCGCTGGACGTGCTCAAGAAAAGCTAGCGGCCGCGAGCGACGTGCGCGTCTTCGGGATTTAGCTGACGGACTCCGAGCACCGGGCAGCGGTCGAAGCCGAGCGGGCTGGGCACGAGCAGTTCGGCATTAAGCCCGCTACACACCCAGGACCCGCCAGACGTCGAGCGAATGCCGACCGAGCTCGCCCAGTCGATTTGCGGACAGGTCCCGCTGATCTCCAGCTCATAGACTCGACCCCCGCCGGCGAAGACGAGGACGGTATCCCGATCGAGCGCACGAAAGTTATGGACCTCCGAGGCCCGGAAGCATTGGCCCGCCGTCGCGCGATGACCCTGCGCCTCGCGCTGACCGGCAGTCATGCACGCGCCAGCGAGCATCGCCAGAGCGGCAGGAGCCGCTAGCGCGAAAGCTGTAATCGGCTGCATGGCGAAATCCTCCTGCTTGTCCGCAAATCCCGAGCATCCATCCCGTTCCACGGGCGTGAGGCGAGATCGACTGTGCCGCAGCGACACCGCCCTCGAGGCCGGCGCCTTTTGGCGCCCGTTCACCACTTCTTTGTAAAGTTTAGCGACACCTCGTGCCCATGTCGGTCGATTTGACACCGGGCTGCCCGTGGGAGGGCTGATCGCCTTCTGGAGCCACGCGCTGGCGACGGCCATGTTCGCCGCCTTGCTCATCTGGCGGCTATCGGCCGGAGTGCGCCAGCCGGGGCAAAAGCTGCTGCTCGCGGCTTTCGCGTTGACCGGCTGCTGGGCTTGGCTGAGCGCCGTCGGCGCCGGGGCGCAGCTCGTCCAATATGCCGAAACCGCCCGCAACCTGGTATGGGTCGGCCTCCTCTACAGCCTCGCGCCGTCAGCCGAATCGCGCGATCACGGAATTCGCCTGGTCTATGGTGCGGTCGCCGCAGTGCTCGGACTGCAGCTCGTCGCCGACACGGTTCTGGCAATGGTCGACAGCGGCACCGCCCGGGAGACCGCGGCCCTGCTCCGGGTGACCGCCGCGGCCGGCGCCCTGGTGCTGGTCCACAATGTCTACGGCCAGGCGTCGCCGTCGAGCCGCTCGAACATCCGCGCAGCGATGCTCGCCCTGGCCCTGATCTGGACGTACGACCTCAATCTCTACACGATTGCCTGGCTCGACCCTGCAACCGCGTCCGGCCTCTACGACTGGCGCGGTCTCGCGGTGACGCTGGCCGCGCCGATGCTCGCGCTGAGCGCCCAGCGGGACGACGGCTGGCGCATCCGACTGTCCAGAGCCGCGACCTTCCAGTCGCTCTCCCTGCTCGCCATCTGCGGTTATTTCGCCGTTATGACCATCCTCGCCACTGCCCTTCGCGGCACCGGTTGGGACTGGGTCGAAAGCGTGCTTGTCGGCGTGCTGGCGGTGATGACCGTTGCCGCGATGGTGCTGCTGCCGAGCGCGCGCGCGCGCAGCTGGGCGAAGGTCAAGCTGGTCAAGCACCTGTTCGAGCATCGCTATGACTATCGTACCGAATGGCTGCGCTTCACCGACACGCTCGGCCGCACCGGCGCCGATGCGCCGCCGCTTGGCGAGCGGGTCATCAAGGCGTTCGCCGACATCCTCGACAGCCCCGGCGGACTGCTGCTTGCCGCCGATCAGAACGGCGCGATCGCCGCCTCGGCAGAATGGAACTGGGAGGGCGGCAATTCGCCGGCTGGCGACTTCGAACAGGATGGGGCATTTTGGGCCTCGGTCGAAGCCGGCGGACGAATCCTCGAGCTCGACGCGTGGCGCCAGCGCTGGGGGGACCGGCGCGATCTCGATCTGGCCATTCCCGACTGGATCGTCGCCGACGATCGTGCCTGGGCCGGGGTGCCCCTGATCCATCACGACCGGCTGGTCGGCCTCGTCCTGCTCGCTGCGCCGGATTACCGGCGACCGCTCGACTGGGAGGATTTCGACCTCTTGCGCACGGCCGGTCGCCAGGCCGCGAGCTCGCTTGCCGAAGCGCATGGTCAGGAGGCGCTTTCCAATGCCCGTCGCTTCGAGGAGTTCAACCGCCGCTTCGCCTTCATCCTGCACGATATCAAGAATCTGGTGAGCCAGCTTTCGTTGCTGTCGCGCAACGCCGAGCGCCACGCCGACAATGCCGAATTCCGCGCCGACATGATCGCCACTCTCAAGTCCTCGGTCGGCAAGATGAACGAGCTGCTCGCGCGGCTGTCACCGCAGGCGAGCCTGAGGCCGCAAAAGCCCGAGCCGCAGCCGCTCCGGCCAATCCTGATTGCTGCCATCGCCAGCAAGCGGCGCGACCATGACGTCCGCCTTCTCGGCCATGCCGAACTGTGGGCAAAGGTCGACTCCGCGGCGCTCGAGCAAGCCGTCGGACACCTGCTGCAAAATGCCATCGACGCCAGTCCGCCGGGCGAGCCAGTACTTGTCCGGGTCACCGGCCGGACCAATGAAGTTGCAATCGCCATCATCGACAAGGGCAGCGGCATGGATGGCGACTTCATCCGCAACCAGTTGTTCCAGCCTTTCGCCTCGACCAAGCCGGGGGGCTTCGGCATCGGCTCGTTCGAGGCTCGCTCGCTGGTTGCTGGCATGGGCGGGCGCTTGAGCGTCGACAGCCGCCCGGACCGTGGCACCAGTTTCACCATCATCGTCCCGGCTGCCGAAGCAGCGGATGAGCCCGAACGGATAAGCGCATGACCGAAACCGCCGACCTCCCTGTCCTTCTCGTCGTAGAGGACGACGAGGGACTGCAGCGCCAGCTGAAATGGGCTTATGACGGCTACCGGGTCGTCACCGCCGGGGACCGCGGCACGGCGCTCGACATGCTGCGCCTGCACGAGCCGGCGGTCATCACTCTCGACCTTGGCCTGCCGCCGGACCCCGACGGCACCGAGGAGGGTTTCGCGACGCTGACGCAAATGCTTCGTCTCAAGCCCGACGCCAAGGTGATCGTCGCTTCCGGCCACGGCGCCCGGGAAAGCGCCCAGAAGGCGATCGCTCTCGGCGCCTATGATTTCTACAGGAAGCCGGTCGACATCGACGAGCTCGGCCTGATCGTCGCTCGCGCTTTCCACCTCCACGCCCTGGAGGAGGAGAACCGCCGGCTCGAGCAGTCGGGTGGATCGACGGTGCTCGGTTCGATCATCACCGCTTCCCCGGAGATGCTGAAGGTCGCGCGGACCATCGAGCGGGTCGCCAGCGCCGACGTGTCGGTGATGCTTCTAGGCGCCAGCGGCACAGGCAAGGAGTTGCTCGCCCGCGCCGTGCATGAAAAGAGCGGCCGCAGCGGCGGCTTCATCGCCATCAACTGCGCCGCCATTCCGGAAAACCTGCTCGAGGCCGAGCTGTTCGGCTACGAGCGCGGCGCCTTCACCGGCGCCGTCAAGTCCAATGTCGGGAAGATCGAGCTCGCCGAGGGCGGGACCCTGTTCCTCGATGAAGTCGGCGACATCCCGCTGCCGCTTCAGGTCAAATTGCTGCGCTTCCTCCAGGAGCGGGTGATCGAGCGCATCGGCGGCCGCTCACCGATCGCCGTCGACACTCGCATCGTCTGCGCAACCCACCAGGATCTGGAAGCGATGATCGCCGACGGCCGCTTCCGCGAGGACCTCTATTATCGGCTCGCCGAGATCGTCGTGAAGATCCCGAGCCTCGCCGAGCGTCCAGGCGATTCGGTCCTGCTTGCCCGCCACTTCGTCAACCAGCTTGCTCGCGATCTTAACCCGAAGGTGCAGTCGCTGGCCCCCGACGCCCTCGCAGCGATCGATTCCTACCCGTGGCCAGGCAATGTCCGCGAGCTCGAGAACCGCCTCAAGCGGGCGGTGATCATGGCGGAAGGGCGGAGCGTCGCCGCCGACGACCTCGACCTGCCCGGCGCCGCGAGCAGCGACAGCCCTGAGACCATCAACCTTCGCGCCGCTCGCGAGGTCGCCGACCGGCGCGCCATCCGCCAGGCAATGAGCCGTACCGACAACAACATCTCCTCGGCCGCGCGACTGCTCGGCATCAGCCGTCCGACGCTTTACGACTTGCTGAAGCAGTACCAGATGTCGGGTTGACCCGGCTGGAACGCGCGCCTCCCAGGCCCGTTCGGAGGGCATGAAGCCGCTGACAGAGCAGCATCTCGCCATGTTTCGTCGGCATATGGTCGAGATCATCGACATGCACTTCGACCTGGCCGAGGAGGAGATCGGCAAGCCCGCGCCCGACCCCGGCCTTCGCCGAGCGTTGCTCGACGTGCCGCGCCACCTGTTCGTTCCCGAAGCGCTGATGCTGATGTCGTATCAGGATACGCCGCTGCCGATCGGGTTCGACAAGACCGTGTCGCAGCCCTTCATCGGCGCCCTGATGATCGACTTGCTCGGAGTCGAGCCGGAGGCGCGGATCCTCGAGGTCGGCACCGGGCTAGGCTATCAGGCGGCGGTGATGGCCGAGATGGGCGCCGAGCTGTTTAGCGTCGAGGTGGTCGAGGAGTTCGCCGAGGCCGCGAAGGCGCGTCTCGCAGCGCTTGGTTACGGCGTTCAAATCCGCGTCGGCGACGGCTCGCGCGGCTGGGTCGAGCATGCGCCGTTCGACCGGATCCTCGTCACCGCCGCCGCCGCCGAGCCGCCCGCGGCGCTTGTCGAGCAGCTCAGCGACGGTGGCCGAATGGTCATACCGCTCGGAGGTCAGGAAGTGCAGCAGTTGAGCGTGGTCGAAAAATCCGCCGGCGGCACAACCACCCGCGCAATCATGCCGGTCCGGTTCACCCAGCTCGAAATAGCGGTCTAGCGCTCGAGGCTTTCCGCTATCTCGGCCACCTCGAGCCACCGCTCTTCGGCCCGCTCCTTCTCCTCCCGCAGCGTCGCCGCTCTTTGCGTCAGATCGGAAAAGCGCGCCGGCTCACGCGCGTACAGGTCGCGGTCGTGCAATGCCCGCTCGGCCGCGGCGATTTCCTGTTCCAGCCGCGCGATCTCGGCCGGAAGCCGGTCCAGGTCGCGCTGGTCCTTGTAGGATAGTTTTCTGGCCCTTGGGATCGCCGTGCCCGGCACCGCTGCCATGGTAACCGGTTGCGGTCCATTCGGCTTCGGCGGCTTGACCCTTGCCCGCAATGCGATGGGAGTCCGCCGCTTGGCCCAATCCTCATAGCCTCCCGCGACCACATCGACCCGCCCCGAGCCGTCGAGACCGAGGGTCACGGTAACCGTCCGGTCGAGGAAATCACGGTCGTGGCTGACGATCAGCACGGTGCCATCATAGTCGGCAATCACCTCCTGCAGGAGGTCCAGGGTTTCGAGGTCCAGGTCGTTGGTCGGCTCATCGAGCACCAGCAGATTCGCTTGCCTCGCGAACTCGCGCGCCAGCAGCAGCCGCGACCGCTCGCCGCCCGACAGCGAGCCGATCGGCGCGTCGGCGATTGCCGGCGAGAAGAGAAATTCCTTCAGATAGCCCTTGATGTGCTTCTTGTGGCCGCGCACCTCGATCCAGTCGCCGCCGTGGCTCAGCACGTCGCGCACCCTTTTCGTCGGCTCCATCAGCTTACGCTGCTGGTCGATGACGATTCCGCTCAATGTCATGGCGCGAGTCACCATACCTTCGTCGGGCTCGAGCTCGCCGGTCAGAAGCTTGAGCAAAGTCGTCTTGCCGGCGCCGTTTGGCCCGACGATTCCGATCCGGTCGCCGCGCTGGACGCGAAGGCTGAAGTCGCGGATGACTTTGAGGTCGCCGAATGACTTCGACACGTTCTCGGCGTCAATAACGGCTTTGGTCCGGACTTCGTCCTTCGCCAGAGCGATCTTTGCCGCGCCCGAGGGTCCCAGCATCGCCGCCCGCTGCGCCCGCATTTGCTGCAGCTTCGCAAGCCGGCCCTGGTTGCGCCGCCGCCGCGCCGTCACCCCGCGCTGAAGCCAATGCAGTTCCTGCTGCAATTTCGAATCGAGCCGCTCGGCGGCTTTCACCTCGTCGGCATAGACTTTCTCTTCCCACGCCTCGAAGCCGCCGAAACCGACCTCGGCACGCCGAAGCTGTCCGCGGTCGAGCCACAATGTGCTTTTCGTCAGCCGCTTGAGGAAGGTGCGGTCGTGCGAAATGACGATGAAGGCACCGGCAAAGCGGGTGAGCCAATCCTCGAGCCATTCGATTCCGGACAGGTCGAGGTGGTTGGTCGGCTCATCGAGCAGGAGCAAATCCGGCTTCTGCGCAAGAGCACGCACGATTGCAGCACGGCGCCGCTCGCCGCCGCTCGCAATCGCCACCTTCCGGCTGAGGTCTACTCCGATCTGGTCGGCAACCGCCGCTGCGTCGTGCGCCGCTGGCGCGCCCTCGCCCGCCAGCACCCATTCCTCCAGCGTCCCGCCGGTAATTGCCGGGTCCTGTTCGAGCAGCACGACACGGGTGCCGGGGACGATCGTCCTTTTGCCCTCATCGGGATCGATCTCGCCGGACAGGCACTTCAGCAGGGTCGTCTTGCCGGCGCCGTTGCGGCCGATCAGCGCCAGCCGGTCTTTCGGCCTAACGTAAACGTCGAGTCCGCGCAGAAGCCAGCCGTTGCCCTGGATGAGCCCGAGGTCTTCATAGGAGAGGATCGCCGCCGCCATGAGCGCGAACTAGCCGATCCTCCCCGCCAAGGGGAGGTAGCAGGCGAGGATAAGGAGGCCGACGAAGGGCGCCTTCCGGCAGCTATGCCCTTCCCCATCCGTGACATTTGCGCCACTGTTGCGCCTGAACCGCTGCCGGCACGCGCATTCATAGGACATTCAATGGCTTCTGGTAGAAACCGAGCCCGAGAAAGAATCGCCATGCGCCTGTTTCGTACCTTCATTTCGGCCCTCCTCGGCATAGGCCTCATCGCCAGCCCGGCACTCGCCGAGCGGCCGCGCGACGCCAACAAGGCCTTCGAGGCGACCCGAGAGGGTCGTTCCATGCCGCTGCCCAAGATCGAGCGCCAGGTGCTCCCCCAGATGGATGGCGCGGATTACCTCGGCCCGGAGTTCAACGGCGACACCTATCGCCTCAAGTTCATGCGCAATGGCCGCGTGATCTGGGTCGACGTCGATGCCGCGACCGGCCGGATTAAGGGCAAATCGCGGCCGTAAATCGCCGGGAAGCCTGGAACTCCGCCCCGACGGGGCGATAACCCGCCTTCGCCCACTTTTCCCTTGAATGCGCGCGCGATTGACATTTGGCTCGCCTGCCCCAGCTTTGTTCCGCTCAAGCAACCGTTCAGCTTCGCGCGTGTTTGACTTGGCATAGGCGCGACGACAGGGGACTGAAGGATTATGCGGGTACTGATCGTCGAGGACGAACCGAATCTCGGGCGGCAACTGCGCTCGACTCTCGAGGGCGCCGGCTATGCGGTCGACCTCGCCACAGACGGCGAGGACGGCCATTACCTTGGCTCGACCGAAAGCTATGACGCGGTAATCCTCGACCTCGGCCTTCCGGAAATTGACGGGCTGACGGTACTGGACCGCTGGCGCAAGGAAGGGCGGCGGATGCCGGTGCTGGTCCTGACCGCGCGCGACAGCTGGTCTGACAAGGTCGCCGGACTGGACGCCGGCGCCGATGATTATCTTGCCAAGCCGTTCCAAACCGAGGAACTGATTGCGCGGCTGCGCGCGCTGATCCGCCGCGCCTCGGGCAACGCCAGCTCGGAGCTCATTGCCGGCGACATCCGCCTCGACACGCGATCGGGCAAGGTCACCAAGGCCGGCGAACCGGTCAAGCTCACTGCCCAGGAATACAAGCTCCTGTCCTACCTGATGCACCACAAGGGCAAGGTGGTCAGCCGCACCGAGCTCATCGAGCATATCTACGATCAGGATTTCGATCGCGATTCGAATACGATCGAGGTGTTCGTCACGCGCATCCGGAAGAAGCTCGGCGCCGACGTCATCACCACCATCCGCGGCCTCGGCTACAGCCTTGAGGAACCGGAGGACAAGCGCACTTGAACGACCAGTCGCCCGCGGCATCCGCCGCGGCGGCGGATGTGCAACCGGCCGCGGCGGCCAGCAGGCGGCCGCGCATCGGTTCGCTGACCCGTCGGATCATCGGCGTTGCCGCGCTGTGGATCAGCCTGCTGCTCCTGATCGGCGGCTTCGCTCTCGACCGGGTGCTCACCACCTCGATCGTCCGCAATTTCGACGATCAGCTCGGCTACGTGCTCAACGCCATGATTGCCGCCTCGGAAATCGGGCCGGACGGGGAGGTCCGATTCAATCGGCCGCCGGCCGACCAGCGCTTCATGGAACCTTATTCCGGAGTCTATTTTCAGGTCAGCGGAGAGGGTGCCGACGCTTTCCCGTCGCGCTCCTTGTGGGATCGGCGGCTGCGGGTTCTGAGCCGGCACAACGACGTCGAGGTTCACCGTTACGACAGCTTCGAATTCGCCGACGAGCCCCTGCGCATCGTCGAGCGCGACGTCATTCTTCCCGGCTCGGACGTGCGCTGGAGGTTCCAGGTCGCACAGTCGCGCGAGATGATCGACTCACAGATCCGCGACGTCCGATCGACTCTGTTCTGGAGCTTCCTTGCGCTCGGCATCGGCTTGCTGGTGCTCGCCGCGCTCCAAGCCACCTACGGCCTGTGGCCGCTACGGCGGGTTCGCCGCGAGGTCTCGCTGATCCGCTCGGGCGCAAAAACCCGCATTACCGAGGACTTCCCCACCGAGGTTCGGCCGTTGACCGAGGAGATCAATCAACTGCTTGCTCACAGCGAGACCCAGGCCGAGGAGGCGCGACGGCATGCCGGCAACCTCGCCCATGCGCTCAAGACTCCGCTGACCGTGATCACCAACGCCGCGACCGCGCGCTCGCCGGACCTGGTCGACACCGTCTGCCGCGAAGCACTTGTCATGCGCCGCCAGGTCGACCACCACCTCGCCCGGGCGCGGGCCATCGGCCGCCGCACCTCGGCGCATGCGCGCTCGCGGGTGTGGGACAGCCTCGAGGCCGTGCAGCGCGCCGTCGACCGTCTTTACGAGAATGTCACGGTCGACATCGCCGGCAGCCACGACGCGCAGGTCCGGGTCGAGCGCCAGGATTTGGACGAGATGCTTGGCAACCTCGTCGAGAATGCCGCCAAATATGGCGGCGGCCGGGTATTCGTGACTGTCGAGCCAAAAGACGGCCGGGTCGACGTCATCGTCGAGGATGATGGCGGCGGAATCCCGGAAGCGGAGCGCGGCGCCTTGTTCGAACGCGGCGCGCGGCTCGATACTACCGGCAAGCCCGGCACCGGCCTCGGGCTGGCGATCGTCCGGGACGTGGCGGAGATCTATGGCGGCGGGATTACGCTAGAGGAAAGCGAGGATCTTGGCGGCCTGCTCGCCCGGCTGACCCTTCCCGCGGGCTAGGAATGGCGCCTAGCTGCCGCTAGGTGGGCCAGGTGACCGCAACCCTCCATCCCCTCAACGCAAAGCGCGCGCCGTCGCTCGATCCCCTTATCGAGCTCGTCGCCGCGGACATGAACGGCGTCAACGCCGTCATCCTCGAGCGTATGCAGAGCAAGGTCGCGCTGATCCCCGAGCTCGCTGGCCATTTGATCGCTGGCGGCGGCAAGCGGATGCGGCCCATGTTGACTCTCGCGAGCGCGGCGTTGGTCGGCTATTCCGGGACCCGCCATCACAAGCTCGCCGCGGCGGTCGAGTTCATCCATACCGCGACCCTGCTTCATGACGACGTCGTCGACGGATCCGGGCTACGCCGCGGCCGCCGCACCGCGAATTTGATCTGGGGCAACCCGGCAAGCGTCCTGGTCGGCGATTTCCTGTTCAGCCGCGCCTTCGAACTGATGGTCGAGGACGGGTCGCTGAAGGTACTCAACATCCTCAGCCGCGCATCCGCGGTCATTGCCGAGGGCGAAGTCGAGCAACTGACCGCGCAGCGCCGCCTCGATACTGGCGAGGATCAATATCTA
>Ga0247719_1000606_pt1 | contig 19876 bp, 22 predicted proteins | sample 41E_DmetaG_FD_189046 | JGI IMG/M metagenome (GOLD analysis project Ga0247719, IMG submission 189046) | Soil microbial communities from hillslope of Landscape Evolution Observatory, University of Arizona, Oracle, AZ, United States - 4-1-E_D | ecosystem: Engineered > Artificial ecosystem >...
AGCGCGCGTCCGTTCGAGAAAGGCGATCTCGTGCTGCTCGACTTCGGCAGCCGGATCGACGGCTACTGCTCGGACCTAACCCGGACGGTCGTTCTCGGGCCCGCCACCGACGAGCAACGGGCGATCTACGACACCGTGCTCGAGTCGAACCGCGCCGGCATCGCCGCGCTCGCGCCCGGCGCGCCGTGCGCCGACGTCGATCGCGCCGCGCGCGCGGTCATCGCGGACGCCGGTCACGGTGAGCACTTCGGGCACGGGCTCGGCCACGGCGTCGGCCTAGACATTCACGAGTCGCCGAGGCTTCACCGCGTCTCGGAGGAGTCTTTGCTTGCCGGCGACGTGGTCACGATCGAGCCGGGCATCTACGTTCCCGGCGCGGGCGGGATCCGCATAGAAGACTGTGTCCTCGTCACCGAGGACGGGCCCGAGGTGCTCACTCGGGCGCCCAAGGACACGCTGACCGAGCTGTAGGAGACAACGATGATTTCGACCAACGACATGCGCCCGGGCCAGACCCTCGACATCGAGGGCACGTTGTTCACGATCACCTACTACCAGCACGTGAAGCCGGGCAAGGGCCAGGCGTTCGTGAAGACCAAGCTCAAGAACGTCAAGTCGGGTGCGGTGATCGACCGCACCTTCCGCGCCGACGAGAAGGTCAACCTCGCGGTGCTCGACAAACGCGAGATGCAGTACCTCTACCAAGACGACGCCGGGCTCGTGTTCATGGACAACGAGAGCTACGAGCAGGTTCACGTCGACCCGGGCCTGCTCGGGGACTCGGTCAAGTTCCTCAAGGACTCGACCATGTGCAACATCCCCGTCTACGAAGGCATCCCGGTCGGGGCGGAGCTTCCGGTCACGATGATCCTCGAGGTGACCGAGACCGAACCGGGCCACAAAGGCGACCGGGTATCCGGCGCCCTCAAACCGGCGACGGTCGAGACCGGAGCCCAGGTCCAGGTGCCGCTGTTCGTCGAGACCGGCGAGCGGATCAAGGTAGATACCCGCACCGGCGAATACATCTCGCGCGTTCAATGACGTCACCTCGATGAAGCCGCGCCGCGTGGCGCGACGGCTCGCTCTCGATCTCCTCTACGAAGCCGAGATCCGCAGTTTGTTGCCGGGGGAAGCGCTCGAGCGACGGGGCGACGACGGGTGGGTGATCCGGGCCGACTCCGACGTGCCCGAGGAGGACCTCGACGTCCCGGCGGATGCGATCGAGTATGCGCAGGTGCTCATCTCGGGCGTGCAGGAGCACCAGGCGGAGCTGGACGAGCTCATCGTCCGCTACGCCGACAGGTGGGCGATCGACCGCATGCCGGTGATCGACCGGAGCCTCGTGCGCATGGCGCTGTTCGAGCTCCTTCACTCCGACGACGTGCCGGTCGCGGTGGTGATCAACGAGGCGGTCGAGCTCGCCAAGGAGTTGTCGACCGACGACTCGGGCCGCTTCGTGAACGGGCTGCTGGGACGCATAGCCGAACGAGAAACGACGCGCTGACGGTCAACGCTCGCGCTGCCAGCCGCGGTGCATGCGCGCGACCTCTTTGAAACCGACCGCCCTAAGGAAGAGTGCCTCGTCGTCCGGTTCCGGGTATGCGTAAGCGAGAATCCTCTCGACTCGACCGAGGCGCAGCCAGTCGGCCGCGATCGATACCAGCCAACGTCCCACACCTCTTCGCCGGAAGGTGTCGATCGTGTGGATGGCTCCTATCTCGCCCCAGCCTTCCAGATGCGAACGCGCTCCACCGCGTGTCATGTTGGTTTGAACGTCGATGGTGGCGACGGTTTCGCCGTCGAGAATCGCCGAGAATCGAGTCCCGCCGTCTGCGAGGCTCCTTCCCACCGCCATCTTGTCGAGAGGAGGCTCGGTACGCGAGGGAAGATCGGCGGCGTCCGCGACGAGAAGGATCTCCACCACCCGCGTGTCGACGAAGCCGGCGCGCTCGTAGGCACTCCGAATGTGCGACCACGCGTCGCAGACTCCGTATGTGACGGGTGACGGGAGCGCACCATCGGCGTACTGCCGTTCGACGTCCCACGAATCCATCAGCTTCAAGCAGTGCGTCAGCAGAAGATCCGCCGCGTCTGCGCACGATGGTCGCGCTACGAGCCATTTGATCTCGCCGGCGTTGCGGTAGGAGTCACCGACGCGCTCGTCGGCGCCGTAGCGAAGGAGGTGCGCCGCAGCGACGACGGCCTCACGCTCGACCGCCACCAGCGACCGACGCTCAACTACCCACGGATCGACGACGACTTCCGCCGGATCGCGCTCCATTTGAGACATGACTGCGTTGACCGACACCGAGAGTCCGGGGACGACCGCGCCTATGTGGGCATTCACGAGCGCGGTCACGTGGTCGCGATCGGTGCGCTTGAAGGGGCGAATCTCGATGGGCATGGCGAAACCTCCACGGGTCGAGGGTGCTGGGACTCGGAGGCCGCCACCGGTGCGGTACCGGTCAACTCTAGCAGCGAGGCGATTCGCCCGCCGGGGCGAGGCACTAGCCTACGAACGCTCGGTCATCCAACAAGGAGGCGGCGTGGCTCACCTCGGTTTTCAGATCACGAGCTTCACCTATCCGGGCGTCGCCGACGCCGATCTGTTCGAGGCGGTCGCGACCATCGCGGTGACCGCGGAGGCAAGTGGGTTCGACTCTTTATGGGTGATGGACCATTTCCATCAGATCGCGGGCGTGGGCGAAGAGGACGAGCCGATGCTCGAGGCCTACACGACCCTTGCCGCACTCGCCGCACTCACCTCGCGCGTGAAGCTCGGCGCGCTCGTCACCGGGGTCGTCTACCGCAATCCGGCGCTGCTGGCGAAGATGATCACGACCCTCGACGTGATAAGCGGAGGCCGGGCGATGCTCGGCATCGGCGCATCGTGGTTCGAAGACGAGGCGCGCGCCTACGGCTACGGCTTTCCCGGTGTCGCCGAGCGATTCGGGATCCTCGAGGACACGCTTCGGATCTGCCGGGCGATGTTCTCCGAACGCCGTTCGTCGCTCACCGGCTCGCACGCCTCGGTGACGAACGCGTTCAACGTCCCCGGGCCGCTTCAGGAGGCCGGGCCGCAGATCCTCGTCGGCGGGGGAGGAGAACGTAAAACTCTGCGACTCGTCGCCGAATACGCCGACTTCTGCAACGTCTTCGGCGACCTCGACACCGTCCGGCGCAAGCTCGAGATCCTCGACGGGCACTGCATCGATGTGGGCCGCGACCCGGCCACGATCACCAAGACTCGCCTCGGCGCGCTCATCATCGACGAGGACGCCGACCGGGCGCGCCGGACGCTCGACGAGCAGGCGAACGCGAGCCCATGGGGCGCCGACGCCTACCGGGCCCTCGCCGTCGCCGGCGACCCCGACGAGGTCGCGGCGCAGGCACGGGCGTACTTCGACGCCGGCCTCGACGGACTCATCGTTCATATGCCGGCGACCCACGACCTGAAGGCGATCCGTCTCGCCGGCGGGGCGCTCCGGCGCGCCGCGACGCGCCCGACCGCTTGACCTCCTCTTGTAGCGGTGTAATCATGTAAGCACCGAACTCGGACGAGGAGGGACGATGGAAGCGTGGTTCACCGGGCGCCTGCCCGACGACTGGTTCGAGGGCGCCCCCGAGGTCGCCGCCGACCGCGACGAGATCCTCGTGATCGGTACGCTCCCCGACGTCGAGCTCGACGACGACGCATCCGACGCCGATCGCCGGGCGGCGCGCGAGGGCCGGATCAACCGCTTCCGGGAGACGACCCGCGAGCACCGCATCGCGATCGCCACCGAGGCGGAACGGAAGTTCGGCCGCAAGGTGTCGTGGGGCGCCGAGTGCGGCGGGGTGCGGGCGCTCTTCACCCACCTGTCGATTCCGGTCATGACCCGTCTCCGGATGAAGGAGCGGCGCGTGCTGGACACGCTGGTCGATGCCGGCGTCGCCCGGAGCCGCAGCCACGCGCTCGCCTGGTGCGTGCGGCTCGTGGCGGAGCACGAGGGCGACTGGATCGACAACCTGCGCAACGCCCTCGTCGCGGTCGAGAAGGTGCGCGGCGAAGGCCCCCGCCCGGCCTGATTTCGTCCTGTCGCTCGTTTTGTGGACGCAGGTGACCGGATACCGGACACACAGGTCCACAGAACGGGCGGGGGGCGCGCCCAAGTCGTTGCCAGCGGCGCGCCGGGCGCGGTAACGTAGCCACAAGCCGGTCCCGTGAGACCGGATGAACCTTTAACCCGGCCCCGTGAGGCCGGAAAGGAAGGAGAACGACATCGTGATAATCGCGCGTGCATACGCCCCCGGCCCGGCCGGAGGCGTTTTTTGATGGCCGGCCTGCGCTCCGCCGAGCCGCAGCAAGAATTCGCCGTCAAGGCCCGGGTGATGACCGCCGACGACGTGCGCCGGGCGCTCACCCGCATCTCGCACGAAATCGTCGAGCACAACAAGGGAACGGAAGATCTCGTCATCGTCGGCATCCGGACGCGCGGCGCGCCGCTGGCGGAGCGGATCGCGTCGTCGATCGCGCAGTTCGAGGGCGCCGATGTCGCCTCGGGCGCGCTCGACGTGACCCTCTATCGCGACGACGTCAACCTGCGCGGCCCGAGGAGCCTCGAGGCGACGACGGTTCCGGCCGATCTCGACGGCCGCACCGTGGTCCTCGTCGACGACGTCCTTTACACCGGGCGAACGATCCGGGCCGCGTTCGACGCGGTGCTCGACCTCGGCCGGCCGCGCGCGGTGCGCCTCGCGGTCCTCGTCGACAGGGGTCATCGCGAGCTCCCGATCCGAGCCGACCACGTCGGGAAGAACCTGCCGACCTCGGCGACCGAGGTGGTCAAGGTGCACGTCAAGGAAGTCGACGGAGAAGATGCCGTCTTGATCGGGGAGTACCGATGATCAAACACCTGCTGTCGATGGATCAGCTCACCGGCGACGACATCACGCACATCCTCGATACTGCCGACTCGCTGAGGCAGGTGACCGACCGGCCGATCAAGAAGCTCCCGACACTGCGCGGCCGCACGGTTTGCAACCTGTTCTACGAAGCGTCGACGCGCACGCGCATCTCGTTCGAGCTCGCCGCCAAACGCCTGTCGGCGGACGTCATCAACTTCTCCGCCGATTCGAAGTCGTCCGTCTCCAAAGGCGAATCGTTCAAGGACACCGCATGGACGCTCGAGGCGATGGGGGTCGATGCGATCGTCGTGCGGCACGGATCGTCCGGCGCGCCGCTACAGCTCAGTAAATGGGTGAGGGCCTCGGTACTGAACGCGGGAGACGGCGCGCACGAGCATCCGACGCAGGCTCTCCTCGATCTGTTCTCGATCCGGGAGCATTTCAAGGATCTGTCCGGGCTCAACGTCGCGATCGTCGGCGACGTGCTGCACAGCCGCGTGGCGCGCAGCAACGTGAAGGGGCTCGTGACGATGGGTGCGAACGTCATCCTCGTCGGTCCGCCGACGCTCATCCCGCCGCAGGCGCGCGCGTGGGGCGCCGAGATTTCGCACGACCTCGACTCGGTAGTCGACGACCTCGACGTCATCTATCTCCTGCGGGTCCAGAAGGAGCGTCAGAACGAGCAGTTGTTTCCATCGCTCCGTGAGTATGCGGCGATCTGGGGCCTCGATGCCCGGCGCGCCCGGCGCCTCAAGCCCGACGCGCTGATCATGCATCCCGGTCCGATGAACCGCGGGGTGGAGATCGGAGCCGACGTGTCCGAATACCCGCGCTCGATCATCCTCGACCAGGTCGCGAACGGGCTCGCGGTGCGCATGAGCCTTCTGTATCTGATGCTCGGCGGGCAAGAGGAGGCGGCATGAACAGCTTTCTCCTCACGGGAGGCCGCATGATCGATCCCGCGACCGGGACCGACGCGACCAGGGACGTCCTCGTGCGCGACGGGCGCGTCGCGCGCATCGCAACCGGGATCGACGACGACGTCGCCGAGCACATCGATTGCCGCGGACTCGTGGTCGCGCCGGGCTTCGTCGACCTTCATACGCACGTGCGCGAACCGGGGCGCGAGGACGAAGAGACGATCGCCACCGCGAGCGTGGCCGCCGCGGCGGGCGGGTTCACCGCGATCTGTGCGATGCCGAACACCGATCCGGTGGCCGACAGCGCCGCAATCGTCGAGAAGGTGTGGGCGCTCGGGCGCGAGGCGGGCGTCGTCGAGGTCGTGCCGGCAGGGGCGCTCAGCAAGGGACAGCGCGGCGAGAAGATGGCCGACATCGGCGAGATGGTCCGGTCGCCGGCGCGCGTCCGCCTGTTCACCGACGACGGCCACGGCGTGCAGAACGCATTGTTCGCCCGGCGCTGCATGGAGTACCTGCGGGCGTTCGACGCCGTCTACGCCGAGCACTGTGAGGACGAGGCGCTCGCCGAGGGCGGTCACATGCATGAGGGCGAGCGGTCGGCGGCGCTCGGCCTGAGGGGTGTTCCCGCCGCCGCCGAGGAGCTGATGGCGGCGCGCGACATCGCGCTCGCCCGCCTCACCGGATGCCGCCTTCACCTCCTGCACGTATCGACCGCGGGGACGGTCGAGCTCGTGAGGCGCGCCAAGGAGGATGGAGTGAGGGTGACGTGCGAGGCGACACCGCACCACTTCTCGCTCACCGACGCCGCGCTCGAGGAATACGATCCCAACGCAAAGGTAAACCCGCCGCTCAGAAGCGACGCCGACCGCGAGGCGATCATCGCGGGCCTCGCCGACGGGACGATCGACGCGATCGCAACCGACCACGCACCGCACGCGCTCGAGGAAAAGGACGTCGAGTTCGAGTACGCGCCGCCCGGCCTCGTCGGACTCGAAACCGCGCTGGGCCTGGCGAACACCGAGCTGGTCGGCGCCGGGCACCTGTCGCTTATGCAGATGATCGAGCGCATGTCGACGACACCGGCGCGCATTCTCGGGCTCGACGATCACGGTCGCATCGCCGAGGGCGCCGCGGCGAACATCACCGTGTTCGATCCGGCGGCGACGTGGACGGTCGACCCCTCCGGGTTTCACTCGCGCAGCAAGAACACGCCGTTCGGCGGCCGCACGCTCGCGGGCCGCGTCGTGCACACGGTGTTCAAGGGAACGACGACGGTGCGGGACGGCGCGCCGAGTGCGGGAGCGCTGGTGTGATCCTCGGACGGGCGCGACCTCCGGCGCTGCTTGCGCTCGCCGACGGCACGGTCTTTCGCGGCGAATCGTTCGGCGCGCTGCGAACTACCACCGGAGAGGTTTGCTTCAACACCTCTCTCACCGGCTACCAGGAGGTGCTCACCGATCCCTCCTATCACGGGCAGATCGTGACGATGACTGCGCCGCACATCGGCAACACCGGCGTGAACAGCTTCGACGAGCAGTCGCGCCGGCCGTGGGTAGCCGGCTTCGTCGTGCGCGATCCCGCGCCGCGGCCGTCGTCGTGGCGGGCCGAAAACGATCTCGGTAGCTATCTCGATGGCTGGAACATCCCGGGCATCGCCGGAATCGACACGCGCCGGTTGACGCGCCACATCCGCACCAAGGGAGCGATGCAGGGGGCGTTGTCGGGGGAGACGACGGACGCCGATGCGCTCGTCGAGATTGCCCGCGCCGCGCCGAGCCTGGTCGGCAGAGACCTCGCCGGCGAGGTGTCGACCCCGGAGCCGTGGACGTGGGGCCCCGACGATCTCGTTCGGCGCGCCGAAGGGCGCTATGCCGCGGGGTTGGAGCGAGATCCCTCGACCCGAGCGCTCCTCTCTCTTCCCGCCGGCGCGCCGGTGCGGAAGGTGGCCGCGTACGACTTCGGGCTCAAGCAGAACATCGTCGATCTCCTCGCCGCGTCGGGATTCGAGGTGACGGTCGTTCCCGCGACCACGCCGGCCGCCGACGTGCTGGCGGGGGGCTACGACGGCGTGTTCCTCTCGAACGGCCCGGGGGACCCGGAGCCGGTCGGCTACGGGATCGATGCGGTCCGCGCGCTGGTGGGGCGCGTGCCGGTGTTCGGCATCTGTCTCGGACACCAGATCCTCGGGCTCGCGCTGGGGGCCGACACGTTCAAGCTCCCGTTCGGCCATCGGGGCGGCAACCACCCGGTCAGGCGCCTCGGGCGCGAGCACGTTGAGATCACCTGTCAAAACCACGGGTTTGCGGTCGACGCCGGCTCGATCGACCGGACGCGGGCGCGCCTCACCCACGTGAACCTCAACGACAACACCGTCGAGGGCCTCGAGGTGCCGGGGGTCGCCTACAGCGTCCAGTACCACCCCGAGTCGGGACCGGGTCCGCACGACTCCCGCTACCTCTTCCTTCAGTTCCGCGACCTCATCGAGCGGTTCGAAGAGACTTCGCTCGACCTGCCTGTATCGTCGGGGGCGTCGTGACCGGTGATGCAGGAGGGAGGTGGGGACGTGGGACGAGGTGATCGCAAATCGATGCGCTGGAAGAAGGATCGTCAGCGCAAGAAGAAGGAGCGCGAGCAGCGGCGCGCCGAGGCGAAGGGCGCGAAGCGCCGATGATGGCGCGGTGACCGACGGATGAGCTTTCGAGTAATCGCCCTCGACCACGTCAACATAACGACTCCGGATGAGCTCGAAGAGGAGATGGTGGCGTGGTATTCGGAAGTTCTCGGGCTTCAAACGGTGGATAAGCCGGCCGGCACGCGCCGCGGCCGGGGCGCCTGGTTCGTCGTCGGCGATGCCCAGGTGCACGTGTCGGTAGATCCGCACAACCCCCCCAAGACCGCGCATTTCGGCCTCGCGGTAAACGACTTCGACGCCGCCATCGGCCGGCTTCGCGACTCGGGTTGCCACACCGAGCAGGCGGACGTCATTCCCGGACGGCAGCGCTGCTTCGTCCGCGATCCCGCCGGAAACCGCGTCGAGATACTTGCCTACGACGCGGCGGAGGAAACCTGATGCCCAAGCGGACGGACCTTCACAAGATCCTGGTGATCGGCTCCGGCCCCATCGTCATCGGGCAGGCATGCGAGTTCGACTATTCGGGCGTCCAGGCGTGCAAGGTCCTGCGCGACGAGGGCTACGAGGTCGTGCTTGTCAACTCGAACCCGGCGACGATCATGACCGACCCCGAGTTCGCCGACGGAACCTACGTCGAGCCGATCACGCCCGAACACGTCGCGAAGATCGTCGCGCGCGAGCGACCGGATGCGATTCTTCCCACGCTCGGCGGACAGACCGGCCTCAACATCGCGATGGATCTCGCCGCCGCCGGAGTGCTCGAGGAGTACGGGGTCGAGATGATCGGAGCAACTCCCGAGGTCATTCGGCGCGCCGAGGACCGCCGCCTGTTCAAGGAGACGATGGAGGCGGCCGGCCTCGAGCTTCCGCGGGCGTCGTTCGCCTATTCGGTCGACGAGGCTCTGGCGATCGCCGACGGCGTCGGCTATCCGGTCGTGTGCCGCCCCTCGTACGTCCTCGGGGGAGGCGGCTCCGGCATCGTTCGGGTGCCCGACGAGTTGCGAAAGATCGCGGCCGAGGGCATCCGGCTGTCGTCGATCGGCGAGGTCTCGATCGAAGAGTCGATCGAGGGGTGGAAGGAATTCGAGCTCGAGCTCATGCGGGACAAGTGCGACAACGTCGTCGTCGTGTGCTCGATCGAAAACGTCGACCCGATGGGGGTTCACACCGGCGATTCGGTGACGGTCGCCCCCGCGATGACGTTGACCGACGTCGAATACCAGGCGATGCGCGATGACGGCGCCCGGATCATGCGCGAGATCGGCGTCGAGACCGGAGGGTCGAACGTGCAGTTCGCGGTCGATCCCGAAACCGGCAGGCGCATCGTCATCGAGATGAACCCGCGGGTGTCTCGCTCTTCTGCGCTCGCGTCCAAGGCGACCGGATTCCCGATCGCAAAGATCGCGGCCAAGCTCGCGGTCGGATACACGCTCGACGAGATCCCCAACGACATCACGGAGAAGACCCCCGCGTCGTTCGAGCCCTCCATCGACTACGTGGTGGTGAAGATCCCCCGCTTCACGTTCGAGAAGTTCCCCGGCGCGGGGGCGGAGCTCGGAACGAAGATGAAGTCGGTGGGGGAGGTCATGGCGATCGGGCGCACGTTTGCGGAGGCTCTGCAAAAGGGCTTTCGCTCGCTCGAGCGCGACTGGACCGGGGTGGGAGGCGGCGTCGCGTGGAGCGACGATGATCTGCCACGCCTCGCGTCGCCCACGGAGGATCGCCTCCGCCTGCTGGATGCGGCGCTCTACGCCGGGGTGGATCCCGCCCAGGCGGCGGCGGTCAGCCGGATAGACCCGTGGTTCGTCGACCAGATGGCGCGCATCGCGGCGGCGCGCCGGGCGTTTTCGGACGCGGGCTCGCTGGATGCGATCACCACCGACGACCTCCGCGACGCCAAGCGACTGGGCTTCTCCGACGCGCAGCTCGGCGACCTGCTGAACACCGCCGAGCGCGAGGTTCGGGCCCGGCGGATCGCGTCCGGCGTCGTCCCGACCTACAAGACGGTCGACACGTGCGCGGCCGAGTTCGAGGCCGCGACCCCTTACTACTACTCCACGTACGAGGAAGAGGACGAGGTAGTCCCGAGCGACAGGACGAAGGTGCTGATTCTCGGCTCCGGCCCCAACCGGATCGGGCAGGGCATCGAGTTCGACTACTGCTGCGTGCATGCCGCGTTTGCACTTCGCGACGCGGGTATCGAAACGATCATGTTGAACTGCAACCCCGAGACCGTCTCGACCGACTACGACACATCGGACCGGCTCTACTTCGAACCGCTCACGTTCGAAGACGTAATGAACGTCGTCGAAAAAGAACGCCCCGCGGGGGTAATCGTCCAACTCGGCGGTCAGACGCCGCTCAAGCTCGCGCGTTCGCTCCACGACGCCGGCGTTCCGATCCTGGGCACCTCTCCCGATGCGATCGACCGTGCCGAGGACCGCGAACGGTTCGGCGCGCTCCTCGCCGACCTCAGGCTTCCTCATCCTCCGAACGGGATCGCCCGTTCTGCCGCCGAGGCGCGCTCGGTTGCACGCTCGATCGGTTTTCCATGCCTCGTCCGCCCGTCCTACGTTCTCGGCGGGCGCGCCATGGAGATCGTCTACGAAGAACAGTCACTCGAGCGCTACATGGCGAACGCAACGCGCGTATCGCCGCAGCACCCGGTGCTGGTCGACCGCTTTCTCGAAGGAGCGATCGAGGTCGATGTCGACGCGGTCTACGACGGACACGACCTGTATGTGGGTGGCGTGCTCGAGCACATCGAGGAGGCGGGGATTCATTCGGGAGACTCGGCCTGTTGCGTGCCTCCGTTCACGCTCGGCGACGATCAAGTCGAGACTGCGATCGCACATACGCGCACGATCGCGGCCGAGCTCGGTGTGCGGGGCTTGATCAACATCCAGTTCGCGGTCAAAGGGGATCAGGTCTACGTGCTCGAGGCGAACCCGCGCGCGTCGCGCACGGTGCCGTTCGTGTCGAAGGCCACAGGCGTTCCCCTGGCGAAGGTGGCGGCGCGGGTGATGGCCGGCGCGACGCTCGCCGAACTGCGCGCCGAGGGGATCGTTCCCGTTCGCTCCGTCGGCCACGAGGGCCTGGGCCACGTTGCGGTCAAGGAAGCGGTGATGCCGTTCGACCGCTTCCCGGGGGTCGACACGCTTTTGGGACCCGAGATGCGTTCGACCGGAGAGGTCATGGGCATCGATCGCGACTTCGGCCTCGCTTTTGCAAAGGCGGAAGCGGGCGCCGGGGTGCGTCTACCGACCAAGGGAACGGTGTTCATGTCGGTCGCCAACCGCGACAAGCGTTCGGTGATCTTCCCCGCGAAGCGCCTCCACGACCTCGGCTTCCACCTCTGTGCCACCGGCGGTACCGCTCACGTCCTGGAGCGGGCCGGGGTTCCGGTCGAGGTGGTGCCTAAGGTCTCCGACGGGGACGCCAAGGGGGCGAACGTCGCGGCGCGCATCGCATCGGGCGACATCGACCTCGTGTTCAACACCCCCCTCGGAAGGGGTGCCCGGACCGACGGCTACTTCATCCGCACTGCGGCAGTGGAGGCGGGCGTGCCCTCGGTTACGACCATGGCCGGCATGTTCGCTGCAGTCCAGGCCATCGAAGCACTAATCTCGGGAGTCGTGGGAGTCAAACGGCTGCAGGAGTACCTAAATGATGGTGAGGCCGGTTGAGATGCTGCAAACGACCGGCGAAGTCCTCACCCACAAGAAATACGGTGAGGCCTACCATTCGCTCACGATCGTTTCGCCGACGATCGGCGAGCGCGCCCGCCCGGGGCAATTCGTGAATATCAAGCTCCGCGACGACTCTGCCCACATTCTGAGGCGGCCGTTCTCCGTCTACCGCATGCATAAGCGCGGCGGGTGGGCGTCGACTATCGAAATCGTCTTCGACGTTCGGGGCGCGGGCACCCAGCACCTCGCGTCGCTCCGAGCGCACCACGTGGTCGACCTGATCGGCCCCGCCGGGCGCGGCTTCGTCCTGCCGGCGCGCCGGGCTCACTGCCTGCTCGTCGGCGGCGGGATCGGCGCCGCTCCACTGTTCTTCCTCGCCGACGAATTACGCAACGACGGACATCGCGTCGACTTCATCCTCGGCGCGCGCAACGCAGGGTTGCTGCTAAACCCGATCGACGTTCGCCGGCTCGCCAGCGTGTACCGGATCACAACGGATGACGGCAGCCAGGGTGAAACCGGTCGGGTCACCGACGCGCTCCTCGAAACGATGCAGCGGTGCGAGACCGAGGTCGTGTATGCCTGCGGCCCCCACCCGATGCTCGCGGCGGTGTCGCAGGTCTGTGCCGATCGCAAGATCCCCATCCAGGTTGCGGTCGAGGAGCTGATGGCATGCGGATACGGCGCGTGCATGACGTGCGTGATGCCGCTTCGCAAGCCGGCGTCGAAGCGCGGCGATGGCAACGGTGAAACGCTTGTGTACGCGCGGGCGTGCACCGAGGGGCCGGTATTCAACGGTGCCGCGGTGGTGTGGAACGGCGCGGGGTCGGCGGAGCCGGTGTCCCCGGATCAGTCGGAGCTGTCGCCTTCGGGTGTACCGGTGCGAGGAGCGGTCATCGAAGACGCAGGTCACTTCGCACCGCCGGGAAACTGACGTGACGACTTCGCAGCGCCTGCGCACCACCGTCGCCGGAATCGAGCTCAAGAGTCCGGTGCTGGTTGCCTCGGGGACGTTCGGCGCCGGACGTGAGGCATCGTCTTTCTTCGACATTTCCGCGTTGGGCGGAATCATCGTGAAGTCGATGACGCTCACGCCGTGGAAAGGGAAATCGACTCCGCGGATGTGTGAGACGCCGTCCGGGATGCTCAACGCGATCGGTATCCAGAACAAGGGTGTCGATCACTTCATCACCGACGACCTGCCGTGGCTTGTGAGGAAGAAAGCAACCGTCGTCGGCTCGATCGCAGGCAACACGGTCGAGGAGTTCGTGCGAATCGCCGACAAGCTTCGGGCCGGCGCCCGCGGCATGGCCGCGGTAGAGGTAAATATCTCGTGCCCCAACCTCGAGGACCGCAACAACATGTTCGCTCACTCGGCGGACGCGACTGCTGAGGTGATCGGGGGCGTGAAGGACGCGCTGAAACGCGTGCCGGTATTTGCGAAGTTGAGCCCGAACTACTCGCCCCTGACCGAGATCGCCGCCGCGGCCGTCGATGCCGGCGCCGACGGACTGTCGCTGATCAACACGCTGATGGGGATGTCCATCGACGTCGAACGGCGCCGCCCCAAGCTCGCCGGCACGTACGGCGGCCTGTCGGGGCCCGCGATACGTCCGGTGGCCGTTCGCGCGGTGCACGAGGTCCACAGCGCGTTTCCGCACATCCCGATCATCGGCCAGGGCGGGATCGCGACGGCCGAGGACGCGCTCGAGCTGATTCTCGCGGGCGCCAATGCGGTGGCCGTCGGGACCGCCAACTTCGTCTCGCCGACCAGGGCTCTCGACGTCGCCCGGGGTCTCCACGACTACTGCGTTCGACACGAGGTCGCGAGCGTCGCGGAGTTGGTCGGCTCGGTGAAGCTCGAAGGGTGACGCTCGCTCCGCGCAACCCCCTTTGCGTCGCGCTCGACTCGCCCCGGCGCGCCGACCTCGATCGGGTAGCCGATGCGGTCGAAGAGCACGTGGGTGTGTTCAAGGTCGGCCTCACCGCCTTCAATGCTAACGGCGGGGAGCTCGTCGCATCGTTGGCGCGACGGCTGCCCGTGTTCCTCGACCTCAAGCTCCACGACATTCCCGCACAGGTCGAAGGAGCGGCGACGGCCGTTGCCGGACTGGGCGCGTCTTATCTGACCGTTCATTCATCGGGCGGATCCGACATGGTGAAGGCCGCGGTGTCGGGAGCGGGGGCGGTGACGGTCGTGGCCGTGACCATCCTCACGAGCCTCGACGACACCGATCTCGACCGGATCGGCATGAGGGGGCCGGCGGCCGACGCCGTCCTCCGTCTCGCGGACGTGGCGCTCTCCGCCGGCGCGCCGGGGCTGGTGTGCTCTCCGCAGGAGGTGGCACGGCTGCGCCGGGAGTTCGGGACGGAGCCGCTCCTGGTCGTCCCGGGAATCCGCCGCGACGCCGCCGCCGCAGATGATCAGCGCAGGACCCTCACCGCCCGCGACGCGCTCGATGCGGGCGCCGACATCCTGGTGGTAGGGCGCCCGATCACCGGCGCGCCGGATCCGGCGGCGGCGGCGTGGGCGCTGGCGCGGGAGATCGGCGCATGAACCCCCATGAGGTTCTCGCCGTCATGACCGAGCGCGGTGCGGTGCAGGAGGGGCACTTTCGGCTGTCGTCCGGAAAGCACTCCGATGTCTATGTGCAGAAGTTCCGCGTCCTCGAGGACCCCGCGTTGACGTCGTCGATAGGCGCTGCCTTGGAGGCTCGCTTTCACGGGCGGTTCGACTGCGTGGCATCGCCGGCGCTGGGTGCGATCGTGCTCGGGTTCGCCACCGCACTTGCCGCCGACGCTCGCTCGATCTTTGCGGAAAGAGTCGACGGCAGCCTCGACTTTCGCAGGGGTTTTCGGGTTGTGCCGCATGAACGCGTCCTCGTCGTCGAAGACGTCGTCACGACCGGGGGCTCCGCCCGGGAGCTCGTCGATCTCGTCGGATCCGAAGGCGGTGAGGTGGTCGGCGTGGGAGCGCTCCTCGACCGAACCGACCCGGCAACACCCCCCGATTTCGGCGCGCCGTTCGCCGCGCTCGCCCGGCTCGATGCGAGCGTGTGGGATCCGGACGAGTGCGAATTGTGCACGAGGGGCGTCCCCCTCGCCGAGCCCGGCAGCCGCCGCGCCCGCTGAACTTCCCTCTTCTCGACCGGGAGGAGCGCATGCCGCTCCTGTGGGTCGACAGATCGCACGCGGTGCCGCCTATAATCCTGCAGGTTCCGGGCCCCCATGCGTTCATTCGGTGCCGGCCCGTCCAACGGTTAATAACAGGCGACGTAGGAGGTTTCGTATGCCTTTACCACCCCCGCTCACCGAGGAGCAGCGGCGTCAGGCGCTCGAAAAGGCGAGTGAGGCGCGCCGCAAGCGCGCCGAGCTGAAGGAACAGCTCAAGAGCGGACGGATGTCGCTCGGCGAGCTTCTCGAGCGAACGGGGGACGGGGTGGTCGGGAAGATGAAGGTGTCGAACGTGCTCGAATCTCTTCCCGGCGTCGGACGGGTGCGGGCTCGCAAGCTCATGGAGCGACTCGACATCTCCGAGTCGCGCCGCATGCGGGGCCTCGGAACGAAGCAGAAGGAGAATTTACTGAACGAGTTCACGCGGCGCTAGGAACCCGTTGAGCCCGCACATTCCTTATTCGGGGGGACGCGGGCGCCTGTTCGTTCTATCGGGTCCCTCCGGCGCCGGAAAGAGCACCGTTATTCGCGGCCTGCGCGAGCGCCGTCCCGAGGTAATGCTTTCCGTCTCGGCCACCACTCGTCCGGCGCGCCGCGGCGAGCGCGACGAGATCGACTACCGGTTCATCACCACCGAGGAGTTCCTCGCCCGCAGAGATAGAGGCGAATTTCTGGAGACCGCCGAGGTCTACGATCACTTCTACGGCACGCCCCGGGAACCGGTCGAGCGGGCGTTGCGCGCCGGGCGCGATGTCATCCTCGAAATCGACATCCAGGGCGCGGTGTCGGTCAAGCGCTCGGTGCCGGAGGCGATCCTGGTGTTCATCGAGCCACCCTCCCTCGACACGTTGTCGCGCCGCCTGCGGGGCCGGGGAACGGAGGATCCGCAATCACTCACGAAGCGCATGCGTTACTGGTACGACGAGCTCAAGGCCAAGGGTGCCTACGACCACATCATCGTGAACGACGACGTGGGGGAGGCCGTGGCCGCCCTCGTCCGTATACTGGACTCACAAGATCACAAGAAAGGACCGACGACATGATGATCGAACCGAAGATCGAGTTGCTGCTGGAGACGGCGGATTCCAAATACACGCTGGTGTCGCTGGCGGCCAAGCGCAGCCGCCAGATCAACGCCTACTTCAGCCAGCTGGGCGAAGGCGTCAGCGAGTTCACGCCACCGCAGGTGGCACTCAATCCTGAGCGTGCGCCGAAGCCGCTGTCGATCGCGCTGCAGGAAATCGCCGACGGCTACGTCTCCTACGAGCGCACTGCGGACGGCATCAAGTAGGCGAACCGGATGGAAGCAGGCGTTGCGCAGGGAAAGAAGATCCTTCTTTGCGTGACCGGGGGGATCGCCGCCTATAAAACGGTGTTCGTCGTCCGCGCGCTGACGGAGGCCGGCGCCGATGTGCGGGTGCTGATGACGAAGTCGGCCGGACGTTTCATCGGCGCGCAGACATTCGCCGCCCTCAGCGGCCATTCGGTGTCGACCGAGCTGTTCGGCGCCGGGGCCGACGTCCCACACGTCGAACTCGCCCGCGGTGCCGATTTGTGCATCGTCGCCCCGGCGACCGCGAACGTGTTGGCGAAGATGAGCGCGGGGGTTGCCGACGACATCGTGTCGGCAACGTTGCTGACCGTTCGTTGTCCCGTTCTCGTGGCACCGGCGATGCACACCGAGATGTGGGAGCACGCCGCTACCCGGCACAACGTCGCGCTCCTCGGCGAACGGGGTGTGCGCATGGTCGGGCCCGCAACCGGCGCGCTTTCGTCCGGGGACAGAGGTCCCGGTCGCATGGTGGAGCCCGACGACATCGTTGCCGAGGCCCTGAGCCTGCTCGGACGCGCGCAGGATCTGGCGGGACGGCACGTCCTTGTCACCGCCGGCGGTACCCAGGAGCCAATCGACCCGGTGCGCTTTATCGGCAATCGCTCGTCGGGCCGGATGGGGATCGAGGTCGCCGCAGAGGCGCTCGGGCGCGGGGCGAAGGTGACGCTCGTCCTCGGCGCGTCGCAGCACCCGCCTCCGCCTGGGGTCGAGGTAGTGCGGGTCGCCACCGCCGACGAGATGCGTGGTGTCGTCCTCGAGCGGGCGCCCGACGCCGACGTAATCGTGAAGGCGGCGGCGGTGGCCGATTTCCGTCCGGGCGCGGCTTCGGCGCAGAAGATCAAGAAAGCATCCGGTCCGCCCGAGATCGAACTCGTTCCGAACCCGGACATCCTCGCCGAGTTGGGAGGCGATCGCTCCCTTCGCAAGGACGGCGGCGTCCTGGTCGGTTTCGCGGCCGAGACCGAATACGACCCGGCGCGCCTCGGCGAATACGCACAGGAGAAGCGCACGCGCAAGAACGCCGACATCGTCGTCGCGAACGATGTTGCGAGCGGCGACTCGGGGTTCGAGGTGACTACCAATCGCGCCGTGATGGCGACCGGTCACGGGGTCGTCGACCTCGGGCTGGTGACGAAACGGGAACTGGCCGCGGCGCTCCTCGACGAGGCGGCCCTGCTCCTGCGCTAGGCGCTCGAGCCTCGTTTTTCCGACCGACAGGGGCGCCATGCGCGCCTACAGGTCGACAGAACGAGCGGATCGACTTGATACCTCGTGCACCGAGGCATAGGATTACCGGGTATGAGGGGCGAGGTACTGAAAGGCCATCTCGATCTGCTCCTGTTGTCCGCGCTCGTCCCGGGTCCGGCTCACGGCTACTCGATCATCGCCCGCATCAAGACTCGGAGCGCGGGCGCGTTCGAGCTTGCGGAGGGGACCGTCTATCCCGCGCTGCACCGGCTCGAGCAGGCGGGGCTCCTGGAGAGCGAGTGGTCGGACGACGCCGCTCGGCGGCGGCGCATCTACCGCTTGACTCGCAAAGGCCGGAAAGCCGTCGCCGAACGCAAGAGTGAGTGGAGCGAGTTCGTCGACGCGATGTCGCTTGCTTTGGGGAAAGCCACGTGAAGGAGCGCAACGAGATCGCGGCTTACCTCGTTCAACTGAACCGCGGGCTGACGGTCGGCCTGGCGCGGCGGAAACGCATCCTCGCCGAGGTCGAGCAACATCTCCGGGATGCCGCGGACGCAGCGTCTGCCACCGGAGTCGACCGAGCCGAAGCGGAGCAGCGGGCGGTCGCGGCTTTCGGATCGCCCGAGGTGGTGGCGGAGCGGTTCGCGCCCGACGCCGCGGGGCGCGCCGAGGCGGCACTGTCCCGAATGCTTTCGGCGCTCGACTTGATCACGCTGAGGCACCCATGGAGGGGCGCAGCTTTGCGCGCCGCCCTCGGCCTGTTTCCTTTTGCGGTGTTATTCGTTGTCTCCGGAGTGTCCTCTAACGAGTGGCCGGGCGGCCTGATGGCGACGGCCGCGGTCGCCGCGGGCGCGTGGTTTGTCGCGAATGGTTACCGGTACCGCGCCGTGCGTAACAGAACCGAAGCGGGCTTACGTGCGCGTCTTTGCGCCTTGTCTCGGGAACGTCCTTTGTTGCACAAGGCCGCCGTGACGTCGGTCGCATGGGTGCTGATCGGTAGTCACCTTGTGAGGTCGTCGAGGCTAGGGCGCGATCTGCTGCTTCTGGGGGTCATTTTGCTTTTGGTGAATTCGTCTCGTATTCGAACGTGGGCGGTGGCAAGGCGTTCTTCTCGGCCGGGCCGGAGATGGGGCGTCTTTCTCGGAACCACTCGAAGTCGGGATCGGCTGTTTCGGTGGCTGCGAGAAATTCTCTTCATCGGTGTCGTCGCCTTACTCATATGGGAGCGCGAGCGGGGGATGGTGACCCTGCTTGGTGTAGGTGGATTCATGATCCTGTACTTGATGGGAGTAAGGCTGTTGAGTCGGCGCGCCGCGACGACGGAGAACGAACGTCTCGGGACATCGTTCCTGGATCACCCTTTCGCGCCGCATTCGTTTTTGCATGGCCGGTTTTGGTTTTACCCGTCGTCGTGCTGTTGGGCGCGGGAACGCCGCTTTCATTTGTGCTCGAAGTCGGAGCGATGGCGCTGCTGCTGGGAAGCGTGGTGATAGTCGGCGTCGGTGTCCTGTTGCGACTGAGCGCTCGTCGCCAAATCGACGGCATTCTCGAAGCCGGTGTCCGAAACGATGATGCTGTTGCCGACGCCCAATCGAACGCGTCGACGACGACATCGCATCGCCCCGCTGCGGAGGGTTCGTAGCGCCAAAGTTGCGGTCGTGACCAATACTCCGCCCGCTCTCGTTCGAACAACCGGTGACCGCACCGGACGAGCGAGAGGAAGAAACGTGCCTTTGTACCCGATGCTGTACGGAATCATCACCAGCTTTTTGTTTGGATCGGTCGCGGGTGTCGTCATCGCGTGGAAGCTCTCGGAGCGCCGGATGACGCAGACCCCGCCGAAGGAAAGCCTCCCCGTGTTCGCGCACGAGGCCCCTCCCGCCGTGAGCGCGACTGCGCGACGCGGTCACCTGCGTCGGGTCGCGTAGTCCCGGCACATACCCGTCTTTTATGACGGCCCGGGAGGGGGTAAGCCTCCGACATGCATCTCTCTCCCGGGCGCGTCGCAATCCGCGCCCGGCGCGCCGGCGGACGTAGCTGATGTGGCGCCGGC
>Ga0247719_1000607_pt1 | contig 19869 bp, 14 predicted proteins | sample 41E_DmetaG_FD_189046 | JGI IMG/M metagenome (GOLD analysis project Ga0247719, IMG submission 189046) | Soil microbial communities from hillslope of Landscape Evolution Observatory, University of Arizona, Oracle, AZ, United States - 4-1-E_D | ecosystem: Engineered > Artificial ecosystem >...
GGTTACCACCGCGGTCGCCCGCGGCGACCTCTCGAAGAAGATCACCGTCGAGGTGAAGGGGGAAATTCTCGAGCTGAAGAACACCATCAACACGATGGTCGACCAGCTCAACGCCTTCGCCTCCGAGGTGACGCGCGTTGCCCGCGAGGTGGGCTCGGAAGGCAAGCTCGGCGGTCAGGCGAAGGTCGAGGGCGTGGCCGGGACCTGGGCTGACCTTACCGACAATGTGAACTTGATGGCCGACAACCTGACCGGCCAGGTCCGCAACATCGCCGAAGTGACGACCGCGGTCGCCAAGGGCGACCTGTCGAAGAAGATCACCGTCGACGTGAAGGGCGAAATCCTCGAGCTTAAGAACACCATCAACACGATGGTCGATCAGCTGAACGGCTTCGCTTCGGAAGTGACGCGCGTCGCCCGCGAGGTCGGCACCGAAGGCAAGCTCGGGGGCCAAGCGCAGGTTGAGGGGGTCGCCGGCACCTGGGCCGACCTTACCGATAGCGTCAACCTGATGGCCGGCAATCTGACCGGCCAGGTCCGCAACATCGCCGAAGTGACGACCGCGGTCGCCCGCGGCGACCTCTCCAAGAAGATCACCGTCGACGTGAAGGGCGAGATTCTCGAGCTCAAGAACACCATCAACACGATGGTCGACCAGCTCAACGCCTTCGCTTCGGAGGTGACGCGCGTGGCGCGCGAAGTCGGCACCGAGGGCAAGCTCGGCGGGCAAGCCCAGGTGCCGGGCGTCGGCGGTACGTGGAAGGATCTGACCGACAACGTGAACGCCATGGCCGCAAACCTGACCGGCCAGGTGCGCAACATCGCCGAAGTCACCACCGCGGTCGCTTCGGGGGACTTGTCGAAGAAGATCACCGTCGACGTGAAGGGCGAAATCCTCGAGCTCAAAAACACCATCAACACGATGGTCGACCAGCTCAACAGCTTCGCATCCGAAGTGACACGCGTCGCGCGCGAGGTCGGCACCGAAGGCAAGCTTGGTGGTCAGGCGCAGGTGCGCGGGGTCGCCGGCACGTGGAAGGACCTTACCGACAACGTCAACCTGATGGCCGCAAACCTCACCGGCCAGGTCCGCAACATCGCCGACGTGACGACCGCCGTGGCGCGGGGCGACCTGTCGAAGAAAATCACGGTGGACGTGAAGGGCGAAATCCTGGCGCTGAAGAACACCATCAACACGATGGTCGATCAGCTCAACGCCTTCGCGTCGGAAGTGACACGCGTGGCGCGCGAAGTCGGCACCGAAGGCAAGCTCGGCGGCCAGGCGCAGGTCCCGGGCGTCGGCGGCACGTGGAAGGATTTGACTGACAACGTCAACCTGATGGCGACCAACCTCACCAACCAGGTGCGCGGCATCGCCGAGGTGGTGACCGCGGTCGCGCAGGGTAACCTCAAGCGCAAGCTGACGGTGGACGCGAAAGGCGAGATCGCGGCGCTCGCCGACACGATCAACTTCATGATCGATACGCTTTCGACCTTCGGCGACCAAGTCACCAACATGGCCCGCGAGGTGGGTATCGAAGGCAAGCTCGGCGGCCAGGCGCGCGTGCCTGGCGCGGCCGGCCTGTGGCGCGACCTCACCGACAACGTCAACCAGCTCGCCGCCAACCTGACCAATCAGGTGCGCTCGATCGCCGAGGTGGCGACGGCCGTGACCAAGGGCGACCTCACCCGCTCGATCGCCGTCGAGGCGTCGGGCGAGATGGCCGCGCTCAAGGACACGATCAACGAGATGATCAGCAATCTGAAGGAGCAGACGCTCAAGAACGCGGAGCAGGATTGGCTCAAGACCAACCTCGCCCGCTTCAGCCGCATGCTCCAGGGCGAGCGCGACCTTGCGACCGTCTCGAACCTGATCATGAGCGAGCTCGCGCCGCTGGTGAACGCTCAATATGGCGTTTTCTACGTGACGAAGCGCGAGGACGAGGAAGCCAAGCTCGAGCTGGTCGCAAGCTACGGCGCGGAGAGCGCCGACGAGCTAAAGTCCGAATTCAGGCTGCGCGAAGGGCTGATCGGCCAGGCGGCCGCCGACCGCAAGCCGATCGTGCTCAAGGACGTGCCGCCCGATTTCATCCGGATCGGCTCGGGCCTGGGCCATGCGAAGCCGGCGAACGTCGCGATCCTGCCGGCGCTGTTCGAGGACGAGGTCAAGGCGGTGATCGAGCTCGCTTCGTTCGGCGAGTTCAACGAAACCCATCACAGCTTCCTCGACCAGCTGATGGAATCGGTCGGAATCGTGCTGAACACGATCGCCGCGACGATGCGCACCGAAGGCCTGCTCAAGCAGTCGCAGTTGCTCACCACCGAGCTTCAGGCGCGGCAGACCGAGCTCACCCGCAAGCAGGAGGAACTGCACGCCACCAACGAGGAGCTTCAGGAGAAAGCGCAGCTGCTCGAGAACGAGAAGAAGCAGGTCGAAGCCAAGAATCTCGAGATCGAAATGGCGCGGCGCGCGCTCGAGGAGAAAGCCGAGCAGCTTGCCCTGACGTCCAAGTACAAGTCCGAATTCCTTGCCAACATGAGCCACGAACTGCGCACGCCGCTCAACTCGCTGCTGATCCTGTCCAAGCTGCTGGCCGACAACGCGCAGGGCAATCTCAACGAGAAGCAGGTCGAATTCGCCAAGACGATCAATTCGGCGGGCTCCGACCTGCTCAACCTCATCAACGACATCCTCGACCTGTCAAAGATCGAATCCGGCACCGTGTCGATCGAGGTCGGCGAGATGCCGATGGGGCATTTGAAGCAGCACATGGAGCGGACCTTCCGCCAGCTCGCCTCCGACAAGGGGTTGGACTTCAACGTCAAATTCGATCCCAAGCTGCCGCAGGCGATCCGCACCGACGAGAAGAGGCTGCAGCAGATCGTCCTCAACCTGCTGTCGAACGCCTTCAAGTTCACGTCGAAAGGCAGCGTCACGCTCGATGTGCGCTGCGCGACCAGTGGGTGGAGCCCGACCCACCCCGTCCTGCGCAATGCCGACAAGGCGATCGAAATTGCGGTCACCGACACCGGCATCGGCATTCCCGAAGACAAGCAGAAGCTGATCTTCGAGGCGTTCCAGCAGGCCGACGGCACGACCAGCCGCAAATATGGCGGCACCGGCCTTGGGCTGTCGATCAGCCGGGAAATCGCGCGGCTCCTCGGCGGCGAGCTGCAGGTGCGATCGAAGCCGGGCGAGGGCTCGACCTTCACGCTGTACGTGCCGCTGCAGGCGCAGGAAGTCGCCGGCGCGGCCGTCGCCGGGACGCCGGCGCGCTACGACAATAGCGGCGCTGTCGTCCCGACCGCACTCCCGGCGAGCTTCGAGGTCAACGACGACCGCGACGAGCTCGGCAAGGACCCGTTCGTGCTGATCGTGGAGGACGATCCGACCTTCGCCAGCATCCTGCTCGACGCTGCGCACGAAGCCGGATTGAAGGGCGTCGTCTCGAGTGCCGGTGCAGGCACGCTGGCGATGGCGCGCAAGCTTCAGCCGAACGCGATTACGCTCGATCTCGGCCTTGCCGACATTGACGGCTTCGTCCTGCTCGATCTGCTCAAGCACGACCCCGACACGGCGCACGTGCCGATCCACGTCGTCTCCGGCGCCGACCGCAGCAAGGCGGCCATCAACCTCGGGGCATTGGCGGTGACGGAAAAGCCGGCGGAGCGGGGTCAACTCGTCCAGCTGTTCCGCGAGCTTCGCAAGCAGACGACGGACGGAAAGCCGCGCAAGCGGCGCAAGAACGGTGCAACGTCTCCCGCGACCCGCAACCTCGCCGAACTTGCCGGCGCCAAGGTGCTGATCGTCGACGACGACATCCGCAACATCTTCTCGCTGACGAGCGTTCTCGAAAGTCACGAAGTGGAAGTGCTCCACGCCGAACGTGGGAGGGACGGAATCCTGATCCTCGAGCAGACGCCCGACGTCGACGTCGCGCTGATCGACATCATGATGCCGGAGATGGACGGCTATGAGACGATGCAGCAGATCCGGCAGCGGCCCGAGCTTGCCGACCTGCCGCTGATCGCCGTCACGGCCAAGGCGATGAAAGGCGACCGGCAGAAGTGCCTCGATGCCGGCGCATCCGATTATATCGCGAAGCCGGTGGACATCGAGCTTCTGCTCGCGCTGCTCCGCGTGTGGGTCGCCCGAGGGCGGGAGGCCCAAGCGGCCGCCGCGCCCCCGGTGCCGATGGAGGCCGCGGAATAGGATGAATCGCCCGGTGGCCGACATCCCCGTTCCCCGGCAGGAGCCGACGCAGGATTCCGGTCCGGAGCCGGACGCCGAGCGCGCGCGCGTGCTCCTCGTCGACGATGACGAGCGCAACCTGCTGGCGATCGCGACGATCCTCGAGGATCTCGGCGAGGTGGTCCTTGCGCGCTCCGGCGAGGAGGCGCTGCGTCACCTTCTGAAGGGCGAGTTCGCAGTGATCCTGCTCGACGTCTACATGCCCGGCATCGACGGCTACGAGACCGCGCGGATCATCCGCGGGCGCGAGCAGACCAAGGGCATTCCGATCGTCTTCCTGTCGGCGGTGAACAAGGAGACCGAGCATCTGATGCGCGGGTACGCGATGGGCGCGGTCGACTATGTCTTCAAGCCGGTCGAACCGACCATCCTGCGCTCCAAGGTCGCGGTCTTCGTCGACCTGTTCGAAAAGACGCAGGAAATCGAGCGCAAGGCGCGGCAGGAGCAGGCGCTGCTCGACGCCAACCTGCGCGCCAATGCCGAGCGGCTGCGGGCCGAGCAGGAGCTGCGCCGTGCCGAGCAGCGCCAGGCGGCGATCATCCAGTCGCTGCCGATGGTCCTTTATCTCGAGGGGCTCGAGACGAGCCCGCGCTGGCCGACCTACGTCAGCGGCGATCTGCAGGCGATCACCGGTTTCACGCATGACGAGGTCGCCACGAACCCGGAGATCTGGGCCGAACGCCTGCACCCCGACGACCGCTACCGGGTGCTCGCAGCGCTAGACGCTCGGCGCAAGAGCGGCCGCCTGTCGATCGAATATCGCTGGATGTGCTCCGACGGCAGCTACAAGCATTTCCTCGACCAGGCGGTGCTGCTCAAGGACGGTGACGGCAAGCCGGTCGAGTTCGCCGGCACTCTCACCGACATCAGCGAGCAGCGTTCGCTCGAAAGCCAGCTCGTCCAGGCGCAGAAGATGGACGCGATCGGCAAGCTCACCGGCGGCATCGCGCACGATTTCAACAATCTGCTCGCAGCAGTGATCGGGGGGCTCAGCCTGATCGAGCGCCGCGCCGACCTCGCCGCGGAGCAGCAGCGTATCCTTGGCATGACCAAGCGCGCGGCGGAGCAGGGCAGCGAGCTGGTGCGCCGGCTGCTGGCCTTCGCCCGCCGCCAAACGCTGGAGCCGCAGGCGATCGACCTGCTGCGCCTGCAGGAGTCGGTTTCCGACCTTCTCACCCACACGCTCGGCGGCCTGGTCAGCTTCCAATGGCAGGTCGAAGACGGCGTCTGGCAGGTGTTCGCCGATCAAGCACAGCTCGAGCTCGCGCTCGTCAACCTCATCATCAACGCGCGCGACGCGATGCCCGACGGCGGCACGGTGACGATCTTCGCCGAGAACCGGGCACTGGCCGATGAAGAAATCCCGGGCATCGCTGCCGGCGATTACGTCCGGCTGGCGGTCGAGGACACCGGGACCGGCATCGCCCCAGACAATCTTGAAAAGGTGATGGAGCCCTTCTTCACCACCAAGCAGGTCGGCAAGGGAAGCGGGCTCGGCCTCAGCATGGTGTACGGGTTCGCGAAGCAGTCGAACGGCGCATTCCGCCTCGACAGCGAGCTTGGTAAGGGCACCACTGCCGAGCTTTGGCTGCCACGAGCGCCTGAAGAACGCCGCCCCGAGAAAGCGACCGCCGCGGAGGGGCCGAGACCCGCCTTGCGGCCGCTGAAGGTGCTGCTGGTCGACGATCACGACGAGGTACGCAGCACGACCGCGGCGGTGCTCGAGGATGGCGGGCATGAAGTGGTCGAGGCGTCGACCGGCCCCGAGGCGCTGAAGCTGCTCAAGCGCGACCGCAAATTCGACCTGCTGATCAGCGACTATGCGATGCCGCACCTCACGGGCACCGATTTTCTTCGCGAGGCGCGTCGGCTTTGCCCCGGCGTTCCCGGGCTCCTGATCACCGGCTATGCCGAGGCCGACATGATCCGCGACCGGCCCGAGCATGTCGAGATGCTGATGAAGCCATTCACGCCGGCAAAGCTGGAAGCCGTGATCGGCAGATTGTGCGGCGAGGAGGCCGTAGCGAGCTGAGCGCGGTTGAAGTTGCAGCGACGCACTGGCACGAAATTCGACGTGGGCACGAAGGGGAGTTCGAAGGGTCTGACGTGAGTGGTGGACAAGATCCGCGCGATGCGGATTTCGACGATGCAAGCGAGAAGTTGAACGAGGGACTGAAAAGCTGCCGGTCCGTGCTCGACAACTACCGCGCCAAGCTGTCAGGCGGACGATCGGATCACGGCGCTGCCGCCAACGACGACGAACGGACTAGCATTCCTCGGGGCTGACCGCCTGCGCCGAGACGCACCGCACGTGCGGCGGCTCGAACTTTGCTGCTCCCGCCGATCTTCTATCCTTCGCCTTTTGCGGGAGAGAAGCGGATGAGCTGGTGCATCGGACGGGCGGAAGCGATGGCGGACCCCGTGGCGGCGCGGCGGAAGGCGCTCGCCAAGCTGCGCGGCCTTGCTGATCTTGACGATCCGGAAGCACTGGTGGTGCCGATCCTGATCGACGCGATCCTCATGGCCGAGAGCTATCGCGGCGCGCGCCACGAGATCACCTTCCTTCCCGAGCTGACGCGCAGCGTCGATGCCCTGATCCGGGAACTCAATGCCTCCGAAAAGGCAAAGGCGTGGGCCGAAAGCTAGCTCAGCCGCGGGCGTCCGAGCGCGTGTCCCGGTGAATGAACCCGAAATAAGCCGCGCCGGCCGCGAGGATCGCGTGAAGCCAGACGTCATGGCCGAACAACGGAACCAGACCGAAGGTCGTGTCGAGACCCGGGACCAGGCCCATGATCATGAACGCGGCGTAGGCGACAGCGGTGACCCGCGCATAGGTCTTCGCCGCATCGAGGCTGCGGTAGGCGATAATCCCCCAGACGCCGAAGATGAGGTGGACAGCGTCGTGCAGGATGTTGACCGGGAACAGGCCGAGCGCGCGCCCGTACATGCTGTCGACCGCCATGTTCGGATCGTCCATCGCCGGGGGGTGAAGCATCCCGGGAATGACGCCCGACGCAAAGATCATCAGGAACAATATGCCCCAGACGAGGGCAAAGGTACGCGTATTCATGCTTTCAACTCCCTGTTGCTGCGACGCACAACGGCCGTAAGGCGAGCAAGTTCAGCCGCTTGACCCAGGTTAGGACAATCGGGGCAGGCGCTGGGCGGCAAGACCCCAGCCGCGAAGGCCCGTCGATCGCGCCCGTTCAATCAGTATCTCGACGTCGGCAATGGTGAAGGCATTCGCGCGGTCGACCGCCTCCAGCTCATCCCAGCCAAGCGGCGTTGCCACCGGCATCCCGGGTCGGGCCCGCGCCGAAAAGGGCATGATCGCGGTGGCGGTGCGCTGGTTGCGCAGGAAATCGAGGAAGATGCGGCCGCGCCGCTGCGGTTTCGGCAGAGCGACCGTGAAGCGGTCGGGCGCGGCTTCGGCCAGGGCGGTGCACAGCGCCTTGGCGAACTCGCGTACCTCGTCCCACTGCGCGACGGGCTCGATCGGCACTACGACGTGGATGCCCTTGCCGCCGCTCAGCATGGCGAAGCTCTCGAGGCCCAGCGCCTCGAACGACCGCCGCAGCTGGAAGGCGGCTGCCCTGACCGCATCAAAGCCGAGCTTCGGGTCGGGATCGAGGTCGATGACCAGCCGGTCGGGCGTTTCGACCGCACCCGCTCGGCTGCCCCAGCCGTGAAACTCGACGCATTGCAGCCTGGCGCAGGCGGCGATCTCCTCGGCGCTCTCGACATAGAGATATTGCTCGGTCCGCCCATTCTTCTGAACCACCGGTTCGAAATGGAGCAGCGCGTCGAACTCCTTCCCGGTTGGCGGATGCTCGCGGTTGCGCTGGAAGAAGCATTTGCCTTCGCGGCAGCGGAACAGGTTGAGCAGCCGCTTTGAGAGGAACGGCAGCATGACCGGAGCGACGATCTGATAATAAAGAGTCGTCGCGCGAACGCTGATTTCCGGCTTGTCGTAGGTCGGCTCGCGCGTCCAGGCCATGGCCCCGCAACGCGCAAGGCGCTGAAGCTGCTCCTCCTTTGCTGGTAAACAGACGCGCAACCACCATTGTTTAGCGCCCGCTTATCCTGATCGGCGACAATCGCTCGCGTGGGACCAATGCGCGCCTGCCTGGACAGCAGCGCGCCAGTTGAAGTGGATGGGGCATGAAACACCATGGCAAGCTCGAAGGCCGGGAATGGCATCCTCGCAGCGTCCGGCTCGATACGGACTGCGATGTGCGCGTGCAGTGCGAAAGCGGCGCCATCGACGCGCACCTCGTCAACCTCTCCAGCGACGGCTTCCGGCTGCACAGCGAGGATCCGCTCCAGGCCGGCTGGGTGGTGACGCTCGAGGCGGCCGGCCACGACCCGGTCAAGGCGCTGATCTGCTGGGCCTGCGGGCGCGAAGCCGGCGGCGTGTTCGCGGAGCCGGTGGCGCTCTAAACCCTTAGCGCCGCGGCGTTGGCCTCGGCCTCGCGCTTGAGGTTGCGGGCGAGCTGGGCGAGGCCGCCGAGATATTGCGGCGGGCAGTGGATGTCGCGGTAGTCGAGCGCGGCTGCCGCGCGCAAAGTCCAGAAGGGGTCGACGAGATGCGGACGCGCCAGCGCGACCAGATCGGCGCGGCCGGCGGCGAGGATCGAATTGGCATGGTCGGGCTCGTAGATGTTGCCGACCGCCATGGTCGCCAGCCGCCCCTCGTTGCGGATGCGGTCGCTGAACGGCGTTTGGAACATGCGGCCATAGACCGGTTGCTGGCCGGCCCAGGTCTGGCCCGCGGAAACGTCGATCAGATCGGCGCCCTCGCGCGCGAACGCCGCGCCGATCTCGACCGCATCCTCGGGCGTGATCCCCTCCTCGCCGGCCCAGTCGGTCGCGGAAATGCGCACCGACATCGGCCGGTCGCTCGGCCAGGCGGCGCGCATCGCCGCGAACACTTCGAGCGGAAAGCGCAACCGGTTCTCGAGGCTTCCCCCATATTCGTCGGTTCGCTTGTTCTGAAGCGGCGTGATGAAGCTCGACAATAAATAGCCGTGCGCGGCGTGCAGCTCGACCATGTCGAAGCCCGCTTCGATCCCCATGCGCACGGCGGCGACGAACTGATCCCTGACCATGTCCATGTCTGCGCGGGTCATCGCGCGGGGGACCTGGTTGACCGGCGACCAGGGGACAGCGCTCGCCGCCATCACCGGCCAATTGCCCTCGTCGAGCGGGACATCATTGCCTTCCCAGCCGAGCCTGGTCGAACCCTTGGCGCCGGAGTGACCGAGCTGGAGGCAGATTTTCGCGCGGGAATTGCCGTGCACGAAATCGACGATTCGCTTCCATGCGGCAACATGGTCGGCGTTCCACATGCCGGTGCAGCCGGGGCTGATCCGGCCTTCGGGCGAGACGCAGGTCATTTCGGTGAACAGCAGCCCGGCGCCGCCGATCGCGCGCTCGCCGTAATGGACGAAGTGGAATTCGTTGGGGACGCCGTCGACGGCCGAATACATGGCCATCGGCGAGACGGTGATGCGGTTTTCGAGGGTCAGCTCGCGCAAGCGGAACGGCGCGAACATCGGCGCCGCCGATTTGCCCGGCACGCCCGCCTTTTCCCAGAACCAGCGCTCGACCGTCTCCAGCCATTCGCGGTCGCGCAGACGCAAATTTTCATGGCTGATGCGCTGGCTGCGGGTGAGCAGCGAATAAGCGAATTGCAGCGGCTCGAAATGGGTGTAGCGCTCCAGGGTCTCGAACCATTCGGTCGAGTTGCGCGCGCTGTTCTGGAGCTTGAGCACTTCGAGGTTCCGCTCGGCCACATATTCGTCGAGCGCCGCTTCCGCGCTGAGACCGGGGCGATTGAGCACCTCGGCCAGCTTGATCGCGTCCTCGAGCGCGAGCTTGGTGCCGCTGCCGACCGAGAAATGCGCGGTGTGCGCGGCGTCGCCGAGAAGGATGATGTTGCCCGCGGTCCAGCGCTCGCATTTGATGCGACGGAAGTTCAGCCACACCGCCGGCCCGGGCAAATGCGCGGCGTTGGACATCAGCCTGTGTCCGTCGAGATATTGGGCGAACAGCTTTTCGCAGACGCCACGTGCCTCGGCCTGGTCCATCCGGTCGAAGCCGAAGCCGCGCCACGTGTCGTCGCTGCACTCGACAATGAAGGTCGAGCAGTCCGGCGCGAAGCGATATGCGTGCGCCCAGATCCAGCCGTGCTCGCTTTCCTCGAAGGCGAAGGTGAAGGCGTCGAACACTTTGGACGTGCCGAGCCAGACGAACTTGTTGGCGCGCACGTCGACGTCGACCCCGAAGGCTTCGGCCTGCGCATCGCGGAAGCGCGAGTTGATCCCGTCCGACGCAATGACGAGATCGTACCCGCGCCACTTCGGGTCAGCCGGATCGCATTCGGCTTCGAAGTGCAGGACGATGCCGAGCTCGCGCGCGCGGTCCTGCAAAATCTCGAGCAGCCGCTTGCGGCCGATGCCGATGAAGCCGTGCCCGCCCGAGGTGATGGTCTGTCCGCGATAGTGGACGTCGATGTCGTCCCAATGCGCGAATTCGTGCGTGATCGTCCGCGCGGAAACGGCGTCGTTGCGGGTGATGTTCTCGACCGTCAGGTCGGAGAAGACGACGCCCCAGCCGAAAGTGACGCCGGGCGGATTGCGCTCGAACACCTCGATTTCGTGGGAAGCGTTGCGCAGCTTCATCGAGATCGCGAAATAGAGCCCGGCCGGACCCCCGCCGATGCAGGCGATCCTCACCGCGCAGGCCCTCGGAAGTTGGCAAAGTTGGCAGCGACACGTGCGCGCAGGCACGCGTACGCGCGCGAGGGAGCCGGGTCCGTCATCCTTTCCAAGCTGTCGGTTGCGAAGCGCACTCGCGCAACATGGCACAGCAATGCGGCTGTAGGACAGACCTTAAGCGTGCGAATCCACGCCGCGGACGAAGGCGCCGACGATCGTGTTGAACGCGTCGGGCTGTTCGAGGTTGGCGAGGTGTCCGGCGCGCTCGACCGGCTCGAAGCGCGCGCCGGGAATGAGCTGCGTCAGCGTGCGCGACAGCGAGGGCGGCGTGACATGGTCCTCGGTGCCGCACACGACGAGGGTCGGAACACGGATGCGCTCGCAGCGCTCGCGCTGGTCGGCGAGCCACACCGCCTCGGCGCCGATGCGGAACGCGGCAGGGTCGATCCGCGCCATGGTCTCGATCACTTCGCTGCGCACGGCCGGATCGGCGGGCTGGGCCAGCAGGACGTCGGCGCGGCCTTCGGCGAGGATGCGCATGTTCGCGCTCGCCGCGACCGAGCGCTCGTGGATCGCGGGTCCGTCGGGATGGACGGCGAAGGTGTCGGCAAGGATGAGCGATGCGCAGCGGTCCGCAGCGAGATGATGCATTGCGATCGCAACGACCCCGCCGAGCGACAAGCCGCACACGTGCGCCTTGTCGATCCCGAGCTCGCGCATCGCCGACAGGATCGCGGCAGCATAATCGTCGCGCGTGGTGCCTTCGGGCGCGGGATCGCTTTCGCCATAGCCGGGATAATCGAAGGCGAGCGAGCGGCGGGCCTTGGCGAAATGCGCGAGCTGCGGGCGCCACACCGACTTGTCGGAGCCGACCCCGTGCAGGAAGACGATCGGCGTCGCATCGCCAGCCCCGGCCTCGTCATAGCCGATCGCATAGCCAAGGCCCGTTTGCACCCGCCCCATGCGCGGTATCTTGGCAGCGCCAAGCGCGGCACGCTAGCCTCGGCTCCATGACGCGCATGATCGTGAACGGCGAGCCGCTCGAATATCGGCTCGACCCGCAGATGCCCCTGCTGTGGGCATTGCGCGAGGCGTCGAACCTCACCGGCACCAAATATGGCTGCGACAGCCGGGACTGCGGCGCGTGCACGGTGATCGTCGACGGTCAGGCGGTCTTCAGCTGCGCCGTCACGCTCGCCGAGCTCGAAGGGGCGCGGGTGACGACCATCGAGGGCCTGGGCGGGCGTCACCCGGTGCAGCAGGCGTGGATCGCCGAGCAGGTGACGATGTGCGGCTATTGCGAGCCGGGCTTCATCATGGCGATCGCCGCCTTGCTCGAAAGCGCGCCAGTGCCGAGCGACGATCAGGTCGCGGCGCTGCCGAACCTCTGTCGCTGCGGCGCCTATCCGCGCATCCGCAAAGCGATCGCCCGCGCCGCCAGGATCGGGAGCGCGGCAGGCGGCGGAGAAGCTGAACATACGGCCCCGTAACGGTTAAGCGGCGGCTCATCTGAAAAGGCGCAGTCCCGGCCGAAAGATCGACTCGAAAGGCCATTGTCATGCGTAAGCTGATCCTCCCCCTCCTCCTCGCCAGCGCAGCCGCGTCGCCGGCCCTGGCCCAGCCCGAAAGCGATAGCTCCGGGCAGCGCGCGGAACGCTCCGAACGCTCCGAGCGCGGCGAGGCCCGCGCCCAGCGCAGCGAGCGCTCCGAGCGCAGCGAGCGCGCCGACCGCCCCGAGCGGGCGCAGGTCGGCGGCGCCACCGTTGACCGCGAGCCGCGGCCGCAATGGGGCGCAGCGCCCGAACGCGGCGGCGCCAACGCGCAGCCTGTTGCCGCAGCGCCGGCACAGCTGCAGCAGCGCCGCGAAGCGGTGCGCCAACGCGAGGCGCGCGCCGCTGCCAGCGGCGAATTCGGCGAGCGGCGCGACGGCACGTCCGGCGAGCGCGCCGAGCGTCGCCAGGAAGGCCGCGAGCGGATCGGCGACCAGCGCCAGTGGCGCGGCGGCACGGGCGACCTTCGCCAGTCTTCGCGAAACCTGCCGCGGGTGATGGAAAACCGCATCCCGGTGGTCAGCAACACGCCGCGCGAAGGCACGCAGCCGCCGCAGCGGATCGGCGAGCGGCGCCACTCGACCCAGCGTTGGAACACCGCCTGGCGGCACGACCGCCGCTACGACTGGTACAATTGGCGCCAGCGCAACCGCTCGCTGTTCCGGGTCGGCATTTATTACGACCCGTTCGGCTGGGGCTACCGCCCGTACCAGATCGGCTGGCGGCTGTGGCCGAGCTATTACAGCAGCCGCTACTGGATCTACGACCCGTGGCAGTACCGCCTGCCCTATGCGCCCCCGGGCTATCGCTGGATCCGTTACTGGGACGATGCAGTCCTGGTCGATACCTGGACCGGCGAAGTCGTGGACGTGATCTACAACTTCTTCTGGTAGAGCCGGATCGACGGTTGATCGAAGGAGCGTTGCAGCATTGCTGCGACGCTCCTTCTGCGTTAGGCGACTAATACACCCACTGATTCGCCCGAGGGGGACCCATGAAAACCGCCGGCCTTTTGACCCTGTCCGCATCCTTGCTCGCGCTCGCCGCATGCGCGACCGCGCCTGCGCCCGTGGCGCCGCAAGCGCCGGTCGCTGCCGCCGCGCCCGCGCCGGCGGAGCCGCAGGTCAGCGCGCACGACCGGCTGTTCCAATTGTTCAAGGAGAGCGACGAGGCGAACCTCAAGCGCAACCCCTTGAGCGCGCTGTTTCGCGGCGACATGCGCTATGCCGACCGCCTCGGCGATTACATCACCGACGAATATTTTGCCGCCGAGCGCGCCGCGGCCGAGCGCGACCTTGCCGCGCTGCACGCGATCCCGCGCGACCAGCTCAACACGGTCGACCAGCTCGCCTATGACGTGTTCGAATACAACACCAAGAACGAGCTTCGCGCGCTTCAGCCGGACATGCTCGCGCTGACCGCGCCGCGCCCGCTCAACCACTTCTTCGGCGTCCACACTTTCTATCCGACCTTCGCCAGCGGCAAGGGCGCGGCGCCGTTCAAGACGGTCGAGGATTATGAGAACAATCTGAAGCGCCACAAGGAATTCGTGACCTTCATCGACCGCGCGATCGGCCGCTTCCGCGAGGGCCAGCGGACTGGCGTCGTCGAGACGAAGATGACCGTCCGCAACATGATCGAGCAGCTCGACAACCAGCTCAAGATGAAGGTCGCGGATTCGCCTTATTACGGGCCGGTCAAGCAGTTCCCGGATGCGGTCGGCGCAGCGGACCGCACGCGCCTGACCGAGGCCTATCGCGCCGCGATCGAGGGCGAACTCTACCCGGCGCTGACCCGGCTGCGCGACTTCTTCAAGAACGAATATCTCGGCCACGCGCGCGAGGGCGCCGGGCTTCTCTACATGACCGGCGGCGACAAGCTCTACCGCTACAATATCGAATCCACGACGACGCTTCCGCTGACGCCGGAGGAGATCCACCAGCTCGGCCTTAGCGAGGTCGCGCGGATCACCGCCGAGATGGAGAAGGTCCGCCAGGAAGTCGGCTTCAAGGGCAATTTGCAGAAGTTCTTCGACCATCTGCGCACCGACCCCAAGTTCAAGCCGAAGAGCCGCGAGGCCCTGACCCAGGGCTATTACGAGATCGGCAGACAAGTCGACGCGCTGCTTCCGCAATATTTCTCGACCATGCCCAAGGCGAAGCTCGAAATCCGTCCCTACGAGCCGTTCCGCGAGAAGTTCGAAGCCGGCGGCAGCTACCAGTCGGGCGCGCCCGACGGCAGCCGCCCGGGCATCTTCTATTTCAACGCCTACGACCTGCCCTCGCGCACCACGCCGGGCATGACCACGCTCTATTTGCACGAAGGCGCGCCAGGGCATCACTTCCAGATCAGCCTCGCCCAGGAAAATACGGCGCTTCCGGCGTTCATGCGCTTCGGCGGAAACACCGCTTATGTCGAAGGCTGGGCGCTTTATTCGGAGACGCTCGGTTATGACATGGGGCTCTACAAGGATCCCTACCAGCGCTTCGGGACCTTGAGCGACGAAATGCTGCGCGCGATGCGGCTGGTGGTCGATACCGGCATCCACGCCAAGGGTTGGACGCGCGAGCAGGCCATCAAGTACATGCTGGACCATAGCGACATGGGGAAGACCGACGCGACCGCCGAGGTCGAGCGCTATATCGCCATCCCCAGCCAGGCGACCGCCTACAAGGTCGGCGCGCTGACCATCCAGCGGCTGCGCCACAAGGCCGAGGCCGAGCTCGGGCCCAAGTTCGACATCCGCGACTTCCACGCCCAGGTGCTGATGACCGGCTCGCTGCCGCTGACCATCCTCGAGCAGAAGATCGACCGCTGGATCGCGGAGAAGAAGGCCGCTTAGCCCGTGAGTCGCGGCTCGCCTAGCAGCCTGGCGACCTGGATCAGGCTAACGTCGGGCCGGCGGCGCGTTGGCTAGGCAGGTAAGGCGACACCTTGCGGTTGCCATGTGTCAGCTTCCCACTGGATGCCGCGGCCATAAACTTCCAGCCACCTTGGCTTGAAGCGAATTGCGGCATAATCGTGCGGGAAGTTCGGCCAATATTGCTTGCGTGTCTCGCCCGTGGGCGCGTGCTCTCCAAACCTTTGCGGATCGAGATGCACGAATGCCTCTCCCATCAGGCTCGCATAATAAGCGCCCTTGAAATTCTCGCCGAGACTGTCTCGCGCGAAATGCAGGGTCGCCTGCGGGTGCTTGCGGATCTGGTCCACCTTGCGGCTGTTGCGGCGGGTCGACATCCAGATCGTGAGGTCGGGGAGAGGATCATTGACGCCGACAGAGCGCGCCCGGGGCATGCCTTGTTGGTCCACCGTGATTAGCGTCGCCACCCAATCCTCGGCGATGATTTCCCGCGCCGCGGCCAGAATTTTAGCCGGTTCGTCGGTGCGATAGAGATTGTCCGGAGCTGCTAGGCCGAGGCTGGTCCTTGGCGTTGCACAACCCGCGAGCACCGCGGCCAAGCCGGCCGCAGGCGCCGTCGCAATCATTTGGCGGCGATCCAGGTCCATTCGATGAACTCCCCTTTGTCACGAATAGCATATCGTCATGAGATGCACTCAATGCCCCAACGCCGGAATGACTTTGACCGACGTGATCGCCGAGGCGGCGGTCCGCTACCTCGGCCGGCCATAGTCATCGCCGCGATGGGCCGCCAAGAAAGCAGCGCCAATCCAAATGGGTGTAAGGCATGTCTCCGGTCTCCGCGCCCCATGCTCGGCTCGTAAGGAAGGCTGCACGAGAAATGCGCAAAGGCCAAGTAGCCGGCGCGGCAATGTCGCGACCGCGGCGGGATTGAGAGCGCTAGCTTTCCGGCGTCAGCCTGACGAAGGGCGCGAACTTCGCCTGGCGTTTGACGAAGCTGGTCTCGTAGCGGCGAACGGTGGGGTCGGCTTCGAGGACCGCCTGAACGACCTGGTTGAACTCGGCCATGTGCGCGCAGTCGAACATGATGAGCAGGTCGATCGAACCAGCGAGCTCGTAACAGAACTGCACCTCCGGCGCCGCGTCGATGCGCTCGAGCAGCGCAGCCTTGCCGGGCAGGTCGGCATGCTCGCTCAGCTGGACATGGACGATCGCGCGCAGCCGCCGCTCGGTCAGGCGCGGAGACAGCAGCGCGATCGTGCGCGCGATCCAGCCCTCGCCGCGTAGTCGGCGCAGCCGGCGAGCGATCGCCGAGGGCGACAACGACACCTCCCGGGCGAGCTGTTCGGCGGTGAGCGAATCGTCGCGCTGCACGAGATCGAGCAGGACAAGGTCGAAGCGGTCGAGCATCGCAAGTCAGTGCCAAAATTTGGCATCTGGTGCACCAAAATTGAGCGCATCACTCAGGAGTTCATGGCTAGCGTAGCGGGCGAACGGACAGTGGAGTGACTTATGCGTATCCAGCTCACCCTCGCGCTTTCGGCCGCCTGTATTCCCACGAGCCTCGCTGCCCAGACGGCTCCGACTGCTTCGACCGCAACCGCTGGCCCGTTCGTGAAAACAGACGCCGAAGCCGTGGTCGCGAAGCTCGCAACTGAGCTGGAAGAGAATTTCGTCTTCCCGGATGTCGCGAAGAATTATGCGTCGCTGCTGCGCGCAAAGCTTGCCGCAGGCGCTTATGCGCGCTTCGCTGACGCGAGCGCCTTTGCCGACGCCGTTACCGCCGATTTGCAGGCGGTTCACCCGGACAAGCATTTGCGCCTGTATGCGCCGCGCCCGGAGGATTCCGGTCGGCAACCGCAGCGCGGAGGCCCGCCAGCTGGCCTCAACGCCATTTCCAAATCGGGCTGGCTCGCGCCCGGCGTGGCGTACGTGCGGTTCGAAGGGTTTCCAGGGAATAAAACCACGCTGGATGCGGTTCGCGCGTTCATCGCCGATCACGCCAACGCCAAGACGTTGATCATCGACGCGCGGAGCCACCGCGGCGGCGGCCTTGCCGAGATGGACCTGCTGTTCCCGCACCTGTTCGCCAAAGAAACCGTGCTGGTTGGAATGGACACGCGCGTCGCGGTCGACGAGCGAGGCGGCTCGCCCATCATCGATGAGAGAGTCCGCAAAATTGGGGGGCCGGCAGGAGTCGTCCGGCGCGAGCATTATGTGACCCCGGCTTCGCCCCAATCGAGCCTTGCCACGGCGAAAATCTATCTCCTGGTCTCCAAGGCGACCGGGTCGGCCGGCGAGCATCTGGCGTTGGCGTTGAAGCGCACCGGCCGCGCGACGCTGATCGGCGAAACCACGCGCGGCATGGGCCATTACGGCGGCACCGTGCCGATTGCGCACGGATACCGGGCGTTCATTCCCGTGGGGAGAACGTTCGACCCCGACACCAACCAGGGCTGGGAAGGGACCGGCGTGAAGCCGAACGTCGAGGTGGCCGCCGAAAAAGCGCTCGATGAGGCGCTGCGGCTCGCCGGGGTCAACAAGAGCGGCGACGCGGCTTTGGCACAGCTGAGATGACGCTATGCCGCCGGCTTTAGCGCCTCGGCGATCAGACGGCGGCTGTTGTCGATCCCGTAGAGCGCGATGAAGCTGCCCATGCGGGGCCCTTGCGATGAGCCGAGCAGGGTCTCGTAGAGCGCGCCGAACCAGTCGCGTAAGCGCTCCTTGCCGTAATGCGCCTTGCCGACCTCGAACACGCGGTTCTGGATCGTCTCGGCGTCGGCGTCTGCCGGCAGGTTCACGAGCTCGGAATCGAGGTCACGCAGGGCCGAGGCCTCGGTCTCGGTCGGCGAGCGGCGCTTGAGGTCCGGAACGACGAAGTCGGTCGCATAATTGACGGCGAGGCCGATCAAGGCGTCGAGCTCGGGGTCGCTCTCCGGCGACGTGCCGGGGGCGTAGCGCTGGACGAACTTCCAGGCGATGTCGCGGTCCTGGAGGCCGGGCAGGCTGACGAGGTTGAGGAGCAGCCCGTAGGTCAGCGGCAGCAGCTTCTCCGGCACCTCGCCGCCATGGATGTGGTGGACCGGGTTGCCGAGCTTCTGGTCGAGCGGCTGCTGCGGATAGCGCTCGCGGAACTGCCAATATTCGTCGACTGCGCGGGGAATGACGCCGATATGCAGGCTCTTCGCGCGCTTCGGCTCGCGGTAGATGTAGAAAGCGAGGCTCTCCTCGCTGCCGTAGCGCAGCCATTCCTCGAGGCTGAGGCCGTTGCCCTTCGACTTGGAGATTTTCTCGCCCTTTTCGTCGAGGAACATCTCATAGTTGAAGCCTTCCGGCGGCCGCCCGCCGAGCACCCGGGCGATCTTCGAGGATTGGACGACGCTGTCGATCAGATCCTTGCCGGCCATTTCATAATCGACGCCGAGCGCGACCCAGCGCGCTGCCCAGTCGACCTTCCACTGCAGCTTGGCCTGGCCGGCGAACGCCGACTGATGCACGCGGCTGCCGTCCTCGTCGTCGAACCCGATCAGGCCGGCCTCGGCGTCGATCACCTCGACCGGAACCTGCAGCACGCGGCCGGTCGAAGGCGAGACCGGAAGCACCGGCGAATAGGTCTTGCGGCGGTCCTCGCGCAGGGTCGGCAGCATCACGCCCATGATCGCGTCCCAGCCGCGCAGAACCTTGCGGATCACATCGTCAAAGCGGCCGGCGGCGTAGCAGTCCGTCGCCGACAGGAATTCGTAATCGAAGCCGAAGCGGTCGAGGAAACGGCGCAGCATTGCATTGTTGTGATGCGCGAAGCTTTCGTGGGTGCCGAACGGGTCCGGAATGGCGGTCAGCGGCTTGCCGAGATGGTCGGCGAGCATCGCCTGGTTGGGGACGTTGTCCGGCACTTTCCTCAGCCCGTCCATGTCGTCGCTGAACGCGATCAACCGCGTGGCATTGCCGGTCAGCTCCTCATAGGCGCGGCGCACGAAGGTGGTGCGCGCGACCTCGTTGAAGGTGCCGATGTGCGGAAGGCCCGACGGGCCATAGCCGGTCTCGAAGATGATTGGACCACCCGCCGGCTTCCCGTCCGGCCAGCGCTTGAGGAGCTTGCGCGCTTCCTCGTACGGCCAGGCCTTGGACGTCATTGCGGCGGATCGAAGCTCGTCGGCGTCCAAATTCGTTGCTCTTCTGTTCTCGTGGCGGCAGGGTCGCGGAATGGCGGCTCCTTTGCCTCTTCCCGCGCTTCACGCAACCCATGCGGGCATTTGGCTGGCGAGCGGCGGCGGTGAGGTGCGCGAGGCGAGCCGCGGCGAAGCGATCGCCCGAGCCGCGGAAACCCCGCACATCATCCTCAACGCGCCGCTGGTCGGACAAAGGCTCGGCTATCCCGAGCTTAGCGGGCTCGACCTGCTCGAGCTGTTCGCTTTCGTCCATCCGGCGCGCTTCGCGGTGCCGACCGCGGCCGGGCTGAGCCGGGCGCTGGGCCTCGAGCCGCCGGCC